>Ga0209373_10000705_pt1 | contig 47999 bp, 47 predicted proteins | sample Higcelweek5metaG_FD_187173 | JGI IMG/M metagenome (GOLD analysis project Ga0209373, IMG submission 187173) | Freshwater pond sediment microbial communities from the University of Edinburgh, under environmental carbon perturbations - High... | ecosystem: Environmental > Aquatic > Freshwater >... | reverse complement strand
TTGTGCGAAGCCCAGGCGTCGATCAGCGTGCCGTCCACGCTGAAATGCTCGTCGCTGGCGTACCCGGGCCACTGCTCCAGCGACTTGATGCGCTGGAAGAACAGGCGCGCCACCTCCTGGTTGAACAGCCGGTCGCGGTTCTGGCTGAAGGTCGAGTGATCCCACACCGGCTCGTCCATCGACAAGCCGACAAACCAGCGAAACAGCAGGTTGAAATCGATCTGCTCGACCAGCTGCCGCTCGGAGCGGACGGTGTAGATCACCTGGAGCAACGAAGCGCGCAACAGCCGCTCCGGGGCGATCGAGGCGCGCCCCCGCCTGGAGTAAAGCCCGTCGAAATCCCGATCCATCGAAGCCAGGACGGTATCGACCAGCCTGCGCAATGGGCGCAGCGGATGGTCGTTCGGAATGCGCTGCTCCAGCGTCGTGTAGCTGAACAGCTCGTCTTGCTTGAGATCGAGTCCACGCATTGGCTGGGGCTGAGGGCTGCATGAAGAAGAGGGCCGTCAGTTTGACAGAGCGGAAAGCGCTCTGGCTTTTTTCAACGGCCTGTTAAGGTCGTTTTAAGATTCCGGGAACAGAATCGCTTCGGCCTTAACCATATACAACATGAGGGATTCATCATGCGCAAGATCGTTCTGCTGGGCCTCGCTCTGGCCGCTCCGCTGGCGTTCGCCGGGCCTCAGTGCACCTCGGCCGACAAGGCCCAGTGGCAGGACCAGGCCAAGTTCCAGGAGCAGCTCAAGGCCCAGGGCTATGACATCCAGAAGTTCAAGGTCACCAGCGGCAACTGCTACGAGATCTACGGCCACGACAAGGACAAGCGCAAGGTCGAGATCTACTTCGATCCGGTGAGCGGCAAGCCGGTCAAGGAATCCTTCAAGGACTGAGCCATGAGCACCGAGACCCTGCGCCTCTGGGACCCGCTGGTGCGCCTGTTTCACTGGTCGCTGGCCGGCGTGTTCGTCGCCAACTACTTCTTCACCGAGGAGGGCGAATCCTGGCACGTCTGGCTGGGCTACTACGCGGTGGCGTGGCTGGCCATCCGGGTGGTCTGGGGATTCGTCGGTTCGCCGGCGGCGCGCTGGACGGACTTCTGGCCGACCCGCGCGCGTCTGGCCGAGCACCTGCAGGCGCTGGTCGCCGGGCGTCCGTATCACCGGCTCGGCCACTCGCCGCTGGGCGCGCTGGTGATGCTCCTGATGATGGCCTGCATGGCCGGTCTCGGCCTGAGCGGTTTCCTGATGCAGGAGGTCGACTACTTCTTCGGTTCGGACGTGGTCGAGGAGGTGCATGAACTGCTCGCCAACGGCCTGCTCCTGCTGGTCGGCCTGCACCTGACGGCGGCGCTGGTGGAGAGCATTCGCCTGCGCGAGAACCTGCCGCTGTCGATGATCACCGGCCGGCGGCGCAAGCTGTAGCTTTTCCCTCGGCCGGACGGGCGATCTTCTGCGCAGCATGCCGCCGCCCGCAGGAGTTCGGCGTCCGGCCCGGCTATCGCGAGCGGCTTCCGCGGCTTTTCCCGCCGCCGGCCGCTTCGCTTGTTGAGCGGCGGTATTTCCCGACGATCCCGCGCCACGGCGCAAGCCGTGGTACGGGCGTGCCGCGCAAAAAGTGTACGCGTCCCGGCAGGCCGCAGCCCGCGAGGGCTGCAGCCAGGTATTCGGAGGTTATCCACGGTTTAGTCCACGGCTTCTGGGGGTAACTGCCTGCTGCCGTGCGCTCAGTCGTATTCCGCCGGCGCGTGGTCGCCGAGCAGGCGCCGCTGGCGTGCCGTGCAGGCGGCCAGCACCTGTGGATCGAAGCGCCAGTGCAGATAGGGCGAGAACTTCTGTGCCACCATCCGCCGCCCATAGTGTACCTGCAGCAGATAGCGCGTCCGGTCGGCGGTGCGGTTGCGGCTGCCGGCGTGCCAGAGTTCGCTGCGAAAGAACAGCACGTCGCCGGCCCGGCACAGCACCGGCTCGGGCACGCGGCCTTGCCACTGCCGCTCGTCCGGGCGGGGCGGGCGGCCGGCGCGGTGGCTGCCGGGGATCACCAGGGTCGGGCAGAGGTCCGCGTCGATCGCATCGAGGTAGAGGTGCGCCGTGCAGATCTGCATGGGCAGACGGAAGGTCGGGTCGGCGAGCAGGGCCGGCGGCAGCTCCATGACCAGGTAGTCCAGGTGCAGGTCGGCGCCGATGAAGCCGGGATGGCAGCGCCAAGCGGTCTGGCCGATCACGTGGCAGTCGGTGCCGAGCGCGGCTTCGGCCAGTTCGATCACCCCCGGCAGGTCGAGGTAGGGCAGCCACAGAAGCGAGCGGTTGAATACGCACTTGTAGTGATCGATCAGCCCGGTGTAGTCCCAGTGTTCGGGCTCGAGGCGGTCGATGGCGTCGCGCAGCGCGGCGATCCGTCCGGCCTCCAGCACGCCGGGCAGTAGCACGAAACCCTCCTCGTGCAGCGCCTGCAGGCGCCGGGCGGTCAGCTCCGGGGGAATGGCAGCGTCGGGCATGGCAATCTCGCTCGGGCGTTCCTGCTCCAGTCTAGGACCGCCGACGCGGGGCCTGCCATCCGCTATGCTGCGGCTCTCGTCGCCCTCCCGCACAGGACGCCCCATGACCCTGCATTTCGAAGAGGTCCGCCTCAATCTGCCCCATATCGAACTGGCCGCCCACCTCTACGGACCGGAGGACGGTCTGCCGGTGCTGGCCCTGCATGGCTGGCTGGACAACGCGATGAGCTTCGCCCGCCTGGCGCCGCGGCTCGACGGGTTGCGCATCGTCGCCCTGGACTTCGCCGGCCACGGCCACTCCGCCCATCGTCCGGCCGGCGCGAGCTACAGCCACTGGGACCATGCCTACGACGTGCTGCAGGTCGCCGAGCAGTTCGGCTGGCAGCGCTTCTCCCTGCTCGGGCATTCCATGGGCGCGATCGTCGCCGTGTTGCTGGCCGGCGCGCTGCCGGAGCGGATCGAGCGGCTGGCGCTGATCGACGGCGGCATGCCGATCACCCGCGCGGCCGGGGAGGCCCCGCTGCAGCTCGGCGACGCGTTGCGCGGCCACCTGGCGCTGGCCGGCAAGCGCAAGCCGGTCTACGAGAGCATCGAGCGGGCGGTGCAGGCGCGCATGCACGGGGTGGCCGCGGTGAGCCGCGAGGCCGCCGAACGGCTCGCCGAGCGCGGCCTGATGCCGGTGCCCGGCGGCTATACCTGGCGGGCCGACAGCCGCCTGCGGCTGCCCTATCCGCTGCGCCTGGACCCGGCCCAGGCCGAGGCCTTCGTCCGTGCCGTGTGCTGCCCGGTCAGCCTGGTGCTGGCCCGCGCGGGACTGCTGGTCGGCCGGCCGCAGCTGGCCGAGCTGCTGGAGGAGCTACCCTTTGAAGTGCACGAGCTGCCCGGCGGGCACCATCTGCACCTGGACGACGAAGCCGGCGCCCAGGCCGTCGCCGATTGCCTCAACCCTTTCTTCTGCGCGCCTTGACTTGCCGGGGGCACCTCGGGAAGTGGGCCGCCCCCGAGGAGACCGCGCTGTGCACGGCCATTTCCCGTTACCAAGCCTGATCCGCTGCCGTCCGCTCCGGGCCGCGTCTGCGGGGCGCCGGATGCGCGTGACCGCCTTCTGCTGCCTGGTGCTGGCCAGTCGCCTCCTGCCGGCCGCCGACCTGCCGGGCAGCCACGACCTCGAAGTCCTGCCGCGTGCTCCCCATGCCGAGATCGTCAAGTTCCGCCAGGGCGATGCGGAGCGCCGCTATCCCCTGGGCGGCATCCAGCGGATCAGCGGCCGCCTGCGTGCCGAGCGCGAAGTGTCCGCCGAAGGGGCGCTGACCGCGGCGACCTATCAGCTGCCGGACGGGCATGCCGCCGCGGAGGCCTTCGCCCAGGCCCGCGAGGCGCTGCTCGGGCAGGGCGCGGAACTGCTCTACTGGTGCGAGGGACGCGACTGCGGCGCCAGCAGCCTGTGGGCCAACGCGGTGTTCGGCAACGCCGACCTGTACGGCCCGGACGAGCGCCAGGCCTATGCGTTGCTGCGCCTGGCTGCACCGCGCCGGGACAGCCTGCTGGCGTTGTATGCGATTATTCGCGGCAACCGCCGGGAGTACCTGCATGTCGAGCAGCTCGACGCCGCCGCCCTCGGCGAGCTGCTGCCGACCCCGGACACCCTGCTGCGCCAGCTGCGCGCCGACGGCCAGTTGCTGCTGCCCGGCCTGACCGGCGAGCCCGGCGCGGCCTGGAGCGAGCTGCTGGCCCGCAGCCTGATGCTCGACAGCACCCTGCGGGTCGCCCTGGCCGGGGCGCAGGCGCCGGCCTGGCGCGCCGCGCTGGTCGAGCGGGGCGTGCGTGCCGCGCGCCTGGAGTTGGACGAGGCGGCGATTGCGGGGCTGCGCCTGAGCCGGCTGCCGTGAGGCGCGCGGACGTGCGCCGCCCGTCCCGGCGTTTTCCCTGCAACCTGCCTGCGGCACAATGCCCATACTGTCCGGCCCTTGGCCGCCTTTTCGATGGAGTTGCCAACCCCCATGCCGCCCAATAACGATCGTCTACTGGTGCTGTTCCTGCTGGTGGGATTGCTCGGCGCCTGCCTGTGGGTGCTGCTGCCGTTCGCCTCGGCGCTCTTCTGGGCGGCGGTGCTGGCCTTCGCCAGCTGGCCGCTGATGCGCCTGCTGACCGTCCGGCTGAAGGGGCGGGAGTCGGTGGCGGCCAGCCTGCTGACCGCCGGCTGGGTGATCCTGGTGGCGGTGCCGCTGCTGCTGTTCGGCTTCAACCTGGTCGGCTACGTCCGCGAGCTCACCGAGCTGATCAACACTCTGCGCCTCGAAGGCCTGCCGCCGCCTCCGGACTGGCTGGCCGGACTGCCAGTGGTCGGCGACGAACTGGTCGCTCTCTGGCGCGCCCTCGACCAGCAGGGGCTGGCGCTGTTCGCCACGCTCAAGCCTTACCTCGGCCAGGTCGGCAACTGGTTGCTGGCACGCAGCGCCAGTATCGGCAGCGGCATGCTGGAGCTGGTGCTGAGTCTGGTGCTGGTGTTCTTCTTCTACCGCGACGGACCGCGCCTGGAGCGCTTCGTGCAAAGCCTGCTGGAGCGGCTGATCGGCGAGCGCGCCGAGCATTACCGGAAGCTGGTCGCCGCCACCGTGCAGCGGGTGGTCAACGGGGTGATCGGCACCGCCGCGGCCCAGGGCCTGCTGGCGCTGATCGGCTTCTGGATCGCCGGAGTGCCGGGGGCGATGCTGCTCGGCCTGCTGACCTTCGCGCTCAGCCTGATTCCCATGGGGCCGCCGCTGGCCTGGATGCCGGCCACCGCCTGGCTGGTCTGGCAGGGCGACTACGGCTACGCGATCTTCCTCGGCATCTGGGGTATGTTCGTGATCAGCGGGGTGGACAACGTGCTCAAGCCCTACCTGATCAGCCGCGGCGGCAACCTGCCGCTGGTGGTGGTGCTGCTCGGGGTGTTCGGCGGGATCTATGCCTTCGGCTTCATGGGCCTGTTCCTCGGCCCGACGCTGCTGGCGGTGGCCTACAGCCTGCTCAGCGACTGGGTGAACGAGCCCGGGCCGACGCAGGGATTGCCGGAGGGCGATCGGCGGGGGCGGCCGGCGGAACAGGCCGAGCGGGAGTAGGGCTAAGCGTCGCGTTCGAAGGCATCCAGGCTGTCGCGGGCGATCTCCCGGCCGAGCTGGATCATCTCCGGCGCCTTGTGGAACTCGAAGAATCGACACACCTGCTTGGGCACGTTGATCAGGATGTCCGGCGGGTAGCCGGCGATCTTGTACTGGGTCAGCGCGCTCTGCATGACCTCGAAGCTCTGGTTGACCAGATCGAGCAGCGTCGCCGGGCCGATGGAGTCGACCACCCGGGCGCCGCTGGCCGACTTCGGCGGACTTTCCGTGTCGATGCCGGGCGGCTCGCCCAGTTCGCCGCGCAGCTCGGGCACCGGCAGCGATGCGCCGTACCCTTCGCGGCGGCGGAACGGCAGACGCGAGCCGAGCGAGTCGAGCATGGCGTCGACCCGTCCCTTGAGCGCCGCCTGGCGCTCGTTCACCGGCAGCCGGTAGTGCTTGTGGTTGGCCGCGCCGAGGTTGACCGCGACGATCAGGTCGCAATGGCTGGAGACCACCGGGACGATCGGCAGCGGGTTGAGCAGGCCGCCGTCGACCAGCATGTGGTGGCCCTTGGTCACCGGGGTGAACAGGCTGGGAATCGCCGCCGAGGCGCGCATCGCCTGGTGCAGGCAGCCCTCCTGGAACCACACCTCCTGGTAGGTGGTGAGGTCGGTGGCCACCGCGGTGAAGGGGATCGGCAGGTCTTCGATGTTCACCTCGCCGACGATCTCGCGGATTCGCGCGAAGATCTTGTCGCCGCGGATCACCCCCAGGCTGAAGCTGACGTCGAGCAGGCGCAGCAGGCCCAGGTAGTCCAGGCTCTCGATCCACTGGCGATACTCGGGCAGCTTGCCGGCGGCATGGATGCCGCCGATCACCGCGCCCATGGAGCAGCCGGCGATGCAGCCGATCCGGTAGCCGCGGGCCTCGAGTTCCTCGATCACCCCGATGTGGGCATAGCCCCGCGCACCGCCCGAGCCCAGTACCAATGCCACCCGCTTGCCCATGGAATCCCCCGTACTGCCGTACCGCTTGTTCCTCGAACCATACGCCGGGCACGACGCGGCGCCAAGGTGCGCTTTTGGTACAATTCGCCGCCTGTTCAGTTCCCCTTCGAGGACGCCCCGTGAGCGACCCCATCCGCCTGACCCAGTACAGCCATGGCGCCGGCTGTGGCTGCAAGATTTCCCCCAAGGTGCTGGAAGTGATCCTCGCCGGCAGCGGCGCGCAGAACCTCGACCCGAAACTCTGGGTCGGCAACGCCTCGCGCGACGACGCCGCCGTGTACGCCGTCGACGAGGAGCGCGGGGTGGTCTCCACCACCGACTTCTTCATGCCGATCGTCGACGATCCCTTCGATTTCGGCCGCATCGCCGCGACCAACGCGATCAGCGACATCTATGCGATGGGCGGCGACCCGCTGCTGGCGATCGCCATCCTCGGCTGGCCGATCAACGTGCTCCCGCCGGAAGTGGCCCGCGAGGTGATCGCCGGCGGCCGCTCGGTCTGCGATCTGGCGGGCATTCCGCTGGCCGGCGGCCATTCCATCGACACCCCCGAGCCGATCTTCGGCCTGGCGGTGACCGGCATGGTGGAGAAGCGCTTCCTCAAGCGTAACGATACCGCCACCGCCGGCTGCCGGCTGTACCTGACCAAGCCGCTGGGCATCGGCATCCTCACCACCGCGGAGAAGAAGTCCAAGCTGCGCGCCCAGGACGTGGGCCTGGCGCGCGACTGGATGTGCACCCTGAACAAGCCGGGCAGCCGCTTCGGTCGCCTGGCGGGGGTCAAGGCGATGACCGACGTCACCGGCTTCGGCCTGCTCGGCCACCTGGTCGAGATGGCCGACGGCAGCGGGCTGTCGGCGCGCATCGAGTTCGCCGCGGTGCCGCGTTTCGTCGGCCTGGAGTACTACCTGGAGCAGGGCTGCGTGCCCGGCGGCACCCTGCGCAACTTCGACAGCTTCGGCGAGCGCATCGCGCCGCTGCCGGAGCTGTGCAAGCTGGTGCTCTGCGACCCGCAGACCAGCGGTGGCCTGCTGGTCGCGGTGAGTCCCGAGGGCGAGGCGGAGTTCCTCGCCGCGGCCGCCGAGCTGGGCCTGGTCCTGGCGCCGATCGGCGAGCTGGTCGAGCGACAGCGTCTGGCGGTCGAGGTGCTCTTTTGATGCGCGCCGATACCGCCGACTACCGCCAGCTTTTCCTCGATGCAGTCCCCATGATGGACTCCCGCGCTCCGGTGGAATTCGCCGCTGGCGCCTTTCCCGGCGTGCTCAACCTGCCGCTGATGACCGACGGCGAGCGACAGAAGGTCGGCACCTGCTACAAGCAGCACGGCCAGCAGGCGGCCATCGAACTCGGCCACCGGCTGGTGTCCGGTCGGACCAAGGAGCAGCGCATCCAGGCCTGGGCGGACTTCGCCCGCGCCCATCCCGACGGTTACCTGTACTGCTTCCGCGGCGGCCTGCGCTCGCAGATCGTCCAGCAGTGGCTAAAGGACGAGGCCGGCATCGATTACCCGCGGGTGATCGGCGGCTACAAGGCGATGCGCGGCTTCCTCCTCGAGACCACCCGCCAGGCTACCGAGCAGTGCGCATTCCTGCTGGTCGGCGGCCTGACCGGCACCGGCAAGACCGAGGTGATCGCCGCCCTGGACAACAGCCTGGACCTGGAGGGCCACGCCAATCACCGCGGCTCCAGCTTCGGCAAGCGCGCCACGCCGCAGCCGGCGCAGATCGATTTCGAGAACCGCCTGGCCGTCGACCTCCTGAGAAAGCGCGCGGCCGGCATCGGCCGGTTCGTGCTGGAGGACGAGAGCCGCCTGGTCGGCACCTGCTCGCTGCCGCTGGAACTCCACCAGGGCATGCAGCAGTACCCGCTGGTCTGGCTGGAGGACAGCTTCGAGGGGCGCGTCGAGCGCATCCTGCGCGACTACGTGATCGACTTGTGCGCCGAGTTCGTCGCCGTCGAGGGCCCGGAGGCCGGCTTCGCCGCCTTCGCCGCGCGCCTCACCCAGAGCCTGGCGAACATCGTCAAAAGGCTCGGCGGCGAGCGTTACCAGCGGCTGGCGGCGATCATGGTCCAGGCGCTCGCCGAGCAGGGCGAAGGGCACGGCGTCGAACTGCACCGCGAGTGGATCGTCGGCCTGCTGCGCGAATACTACGATCCGATGTACGCCTACCAGCGCGAGAGCAAGGCCGGACGAATCGTCTTCGCCGGCGACCAGGCGGCGGTGCTGGCCTATCTGCGCGAGCGCGCGACCGGGACCGCCGGCGGCTGATGCCGCAGGCTCTCGGCTGGCGCCGAGGCGGCGGCTCTCTGCTCGGGGGGCGCCTGCAGGGCGCCGCGCAGGTAGGCCTCGAACTGCCCGACGATGGCGTCCCAGCCCTGGTGGCTGGCGTGCCGGCGGGCGTTGAGGCGCACCCGGCGCAGGTTTTCCTCGTCCTCCAGCAGCCAGCTCGCCGCCTCGGCGAAGCCGCGCTCGTCGCCCGGCTCGGCCAGCGCACCGTTGTGTCCGTGGCGGATGTGCTGGGCGGCGGCCGCCTGGTCGTAGGCGACCACGCCGAGCCCGGAGGCCAGTGCCTCCAGCACCACGTTGCCGAAGGTTTCCGACAGGCTGGGAAAGAGGAACAGGTCGCCCGAGGCATAGTGGGTGGCCAGCGCCTCGCCCAGCTGCATGCCGCAGAAATGGGCTTCCGGCCATTGCAGCTGGAGGCTGGCGCGCAGCGGACCGTCGCCGACCACCACCAGCTTCAGCCGGCGCTGCGGATGGGCCGCCTGCAGGCTGCGGAAGCTGCTGCCGAGCAGGCCGAGGTTCTTCTCCGGCGCCAGTCGCCCGACGTGCAGCACGACGAGCTCGTCGTCCCCCACGCCCCAACTGGCACGCAGGGTAGCGGAGCGTCGGGCGGGGTGGAACAGCTGGCTGTCGACCCCGCGGGAGAGCAGTTCCAGCCGCTCGAAGCCGCGCCGGGTCAGCTCCATGCGCTGGCTGGCGCTGGGCACCAGGGTCAGCCGGGAATGGTTGTGGAACCAGCGCAGGTAGCGGGTCAGCAGGCGGCTCAGCAGGCCGAAGCCGTAATGGCCGCTGTACTGCTGGAAGTTGGTGTGGAAGCCGCTGACCGCCGGAATCCCCAGACGCCTGGCGCAGCGCAGGGCGGACAGGCCCAGCGGGCCTTCGGTGGCGATATAGATCACGTCCGGGCGTTCGCGCTGCCAGCGGTGCAGCAGCTTGCCGGTGGCCGACTGGCCCCACTGCAGCCCCGGGTAGCCGGGCAGCGGCCAGCCGCGGGTCAGCAACAGCTGCTCGTCGCCGTGCCGGCCCCGGTCGGCGCTCTGCCGAGGGCGGACCACCTGCAGGCGGTGGCCGCGCTCGCGCAGCCCGGCGCACAGCCGGCCCAGGGTGTTGGCGACGCCGTTGACCTCGGGGGGGAAGGTTTCGCCGATCAGGGCGATGTGCAGGGCGGTAGTCATGGCAGCAGTCTCGGACGCTGCCATGTCAGGTCGATGACCGTTCGTTGACGTTCCGGTGACGACCTCCCGGCGGGCAGGCGGCCCGAGCGCGGGCCGCCTGTGGCTCAGGCTTGCGGCGGCGGCGCGTCGCCCTCGCGGACCCAGAACAGCGTGGCGCCGGCCACCGCGGCGGGCATGATCAGCAGGTTCAGCCCCGGCACCAGCAGCGCGGCGTAGGTGATGCCGCCGAAGCTCAGGCTGCGCCAGCGGCGGGCGCGCAGCCAGGCGAGCATGGCGTCCCAGGTGAAGCGGTTGTTGTCGGCCGGGTAGTCGATGTACTGCACGGCCATCATCCACACGCCGAACAGCAGCCAGAGCGGCGGGGCGAGCAGGTTGAGCACCGGGATGAAGGAGAGGGCCAGCAGCAACAGCGCCCGCGGCAGCAGGTAGGTCAGCTTGCGCCACTCGCGGCTGAAGGTGCGCGGCGCCAGGTCGAGCAGTTCGCGCCAGTGGAAGGCCGGGAAGTTGTCCTCGCCGCGCACCACCACTTCGACCTTTTCCGCGAGCAAGCCGTTGAAGGGCGCGGCGATGGTGGTCGCCAGCAGGGTGAAGCTGAAGAACACCATCAGCACCACCAGTCCGACGAACAGCGGCCACAGCAGGTAGTCGAGGAAGGCCAGCCACTGCGGCAGGCTGGGCATGAGGGTGTCGACCCAGTGCTCGAACTGGCGCACGGCCAGGCCGACCAGGCCGGCGAAGAGCAGCAGGTTGACCGCCAGCGGCAGGAGGACGAACAGCCGCAGGCCGGGGCTGAGGATCAGTTTCAGACCTTCGCCCAGGTAGTGCGGGCCGGACAGGACGGGTGAGGGCATGGCGTTCTCCGAAATCGAATTCGCGGCGACCTTACCGGCTTTGCCGGGGCGGGAAAAGTGCTGGCTGGAGAAACGATAGATATTGGCTATGAGGCGGATTGATTTTGAGCATTTCCGTGGGCCGGGCTCTGCGGGTAACTTGAGCCTACCGATTCGAGAGTCGCTCGACAGTTGCCGGGGCCCCCGCTCTCCCTAGAAGTCTTCCCCTTGCTTGGTGGCCCCTTTTTCTTTCCCCGGCTCAGGCCTCGCGGCGGGTTGTTGCAGCGCACACCGCCCGGGCCGTTTTATTCCCCCGCCCGCCGAGCCGCCGCCCCACTGGGCCGACGGCTCGGCCGCGCCGCAGCCGGTCCTCCCGGCGCACAAGCCTGCCCGTTTTCCGTCTTGCCCCCTGGTCGATAGTGCGTAGGGCCATTGCTTGGGCAGCTTGGATAGCTTCTGCTTATGAACGGCATTGACTTTAAAAATTCCCCCTGAAAAGGAAGGGGCTTTAAGGTACCGCTCATCTGATCTGTGATTAAGTAGACAGTCGGCAGAGCCTTGCGCTCCTCGGCCGGTCCGCTGTCGGCTGCCCCCGTTTCCAACCTCTCGCAAAGGATGCCCCGTGAAAAAGCTCCCCCTTGTCGTCGGTGCCTGCGTAGCCGGTTACCTGGCCACCGTCTTCATCGTCGACCGTTTCGACGACCGCCTCAGTCGCCAGCACCTGGCCAGCGTCGAGCTGAAAGGCCTGGACAACCTGACGACCGAAGCCTTCAAGGTGCTGAACGGCAACGGCTGCCAGTACTGCCACACCCGCAACAGCGAGCTGCCGTTCTACGCCAATCTGCCGGTCGCCAAGCAGGTGATGGCGAAGGATATCGAGATGGCCCAGCGCCAGTTCAACATCGAGTCGCTGCTGGCCAACGTGCAGCAGGGCCAGGCCGTGTCGGAAGTGGACCTGGCCAAGCTCGAGTCGGTCATGCAGGACAACGCCATGCCGCCGAACCTCTACCTGAGCATGCACTGGCGCTCCCGTCTGTCCGACGCGGAGAAGGGCGTGCTGCTCGACTGGGTGAAGGCCGAGCGCCTCAAGCAGCACCCGGATGGCATCGTCGACGGCACCTTCAAGTTCGAGCCGGTGCAGCCGATCACCACCACCTTCCCGGTGAGCGCCGGCAAGGTCGCGCTGGGCGAGAGGCTCTACCACGATACCCGCCTGTCCGGCGACGACAGCGTGTCCTGCGCGAGCTGCCACGCCCTGGACAAGGGCGGGGTCGACCGCCTCGAGGTGTCGGTCGGGGTCGGCGGCTCGAAAGGTCCGATCAACGCGCCGACGGTGTACAACGCCGCTTTCAACATTCACCAGTTCTGGGACGGCCGGGCTGCCGACCTGCAGACCCAGGCGGGCGGTCCGCCGATGAATCCGCTGGAGATGGCCTCGACCTCCTGGCAGCAGATCGTCGGCAAGCTGGCGCAGGACGGGCCGCTGAGCGCGGAGTTCGCCGCCCTCTATCCGGACGGCATCACCGCGAAGAACATCACCGACGCGATCGCCGAGTTCGAGAAGACCCTGGTCACCCCGAACAGCCGCTTCGATCTCTTCCTGAAGGGGGATGCCAATGCCCTGAGCAGCGTGGAGAAGGAAGGCTACGAACTGTTCAAGGCCACCAAGTGCGCGACCTGCCACGTGGGCGAGGCGATGGGCGGGCAGTCCTTCGAACTGATGGGCGTGAAGGGCGACTACTTCGCCGCGCGCGGCAATGTCAGCGAGGTGGACCACGGCCGCTACAACGTGACCAAGGACCCGAACGACATGCACCGCTTCAAGGTGCCGACCCTGCGCAACGTCGCCCTGACCGGCCCCTACTTCCACGATGCCAGCGCCAAGACCCTGGAAGAAGCCGTCGACAAGATGGCGGAGTACCAGGTCGGCGTGAAGCTGTCCAAGGACGAGGTCGGCAAGATCGTCGCCTTCCTCAACACCCTCAACGGCCAGTACCAGGGCAAGACCCTGCAGTAACCGGCAGCTCCCGGGGGCGTTCGCCCCCGGTTCTCGCCCGGTTTGGCTCAGCCCTTGCGGCCGAGCGGCTGGCTTTCGAAGCGCACGCCGGCTAGCCCGGTCCGCATGAGCGCGCGGATGTTGCCGTGGTCGCTGCCGGCGGGGCTGGCCAGCACGGCGCGGTAGTGCTCGCCGAAGGCCAGCAGGGCCTCTTCGTCGCTCAAGCCTTCCCGCAGCGCCAGGCCCAGGGTTTTGCAGGAGCCCTCGTTCTGTCCGGCGGCGTTCTCCACCGGACCGTTGGCGAAGGCGCTCGGCCGGTAGTCGTAGTGCGCGGCGATGAAGGCCAGGGTGTCGGCAAAGGCGTGCTCCCCGCTGCGCAGGCGGGCACGGAAGTCGTTCAGATCGGTCATTTCTTGCTGCTCTTCTCGAAGGCCGCCACCTGCTCGGGGCTGGCCTCTTTCTGGTATTTGCTTTTCCATTCGTCGTAGGGCATGCCGTAGATCTCCTCGCGCGCCTGTTCGACGCTGAGTTCGATGGAAAGGTCGTCGGCGGCGGCCTTCAGCCATTTCCACAGGCAATTGCGACAGAATCCGGCAAGGTTCATCAGGTCGATGTTCTGCACGTCCGGCCGGCTGCGCAGATGCTGGACCAGGCGGCGGAAGGCGGCGGCTTCGAGTTCGATGCGTTGTTCTTCGGTCATCGCGGTTCCCCGGCTGACAGTCGTCGGTAGCGTGGACGGCCGGCGAGGCGGCCGCCGGGCGCGATGATAGCGTGCTGCTGGCGGCTGTCACCAGCGTGCCTGGGCGGGCCGCGCTCAGGCCTCGCGGTGGCCGGCAAGGGTGATCGACACCGATTCGGCGAAGCGCAGGGCGTGGGGCTTGTCCACCTCGACCTCGGCGTAGCGCACGCTCGCGTGGCCCATCACCAGATCGAGGATCTCCTGGGTCAGGCGCTCAAGCAGGGCGAAGCGGTTTTCCTCGACGTGGCGGATGATCGCCTTGGTCAGGGTCCGGTAGTTCAGCGCGTGGTCGATGACGTTGTCGCGTACCGCATCGACGGCGGGGTAGAGCACGGTGAGGTTGATCAGCACGTCCTGCTTGTTGAGGATTTCCTCCTCCTTGATGCCGATGTAGGTGCGCAGACGCAGGTCCTTGACCCGGATCCGCGCCATGCCAGGTTCCAGTCGCGGCATAGCCTTGCTCCATTCTGTCGGTTGCGGAAGTGGGACGGCACTCACTTGAGGTGACGGCCGCCGTTGACGGTCAGCGTGGTGCCGGTGACGTAGGGATTGTCCAACAGATAGCGCAGGCCCAGATAGACCGCCTCGGCGCCGGGCTCGATGCCGAGGGCGGACTTGGCGAGGGTCTTGGCTCGGTAGTCGGCGTCGTCTTCCGGCTTGAAGAGGATCAGCGCCGGAGCGATGCCGTTGACCTTGACGCGCGGCGCCAGGCGCGCGGCGAAGGACAGGGTGAGGTTCTCCAGGCCGGCCTTGCTGGCGCTGTAGGCGATGTGCTGGGCGCTGCCCTTGCGCGTCACGTCGTCGCCGATGTGCACGATGTCCGCCGGGCTCGAGCGTTCCAGCAGCTCGGCGCAGTGCAGGTTGATCAGGTAGGGCGCCAGCATGTGCACGTTGAACAGGCGCTGGAAGGTCCGCGCCTCCGCGCCGGGCGTCTCGCTCAGCCATTCCGAGGCGTTGTGGACGATGGCGCGCAGGCGGTCGGTGTGCGCCTTGAGCCGCTCGATGAAGGCGAGGATGCCGGCCTCGTCGGCGAAGTCCGCCGGCAGGGTCAGCGCGCCGCGCTCGCGCAGGCGCGCCAGGCCCGGCCGTTCGCGGCGGAAGGTCACGATCAGCGGCTGGCCCTCGTCGAGCAGCCGCTCGGCGCAGTAGAAGCCGATGCGCTGGCTGGCGCCGGTGATCAGGATGGGGGCCGGGGACGCGCTCATGGGGGGACTCGCACAACCGATGGAATAGGTCCAGCGGCGCAGCGTCCGGGTACCTGACCAGTAGGGACGCTGCGCCACCGAACCAGAAGGGAACTTATAGCAGTGTCCGACTTTGTACAACCGTGCCCGTTTACTCCTCCAGACGAAGGTATGACGGGATAACGCGCCGCTCGTCGGCAAGAAATCGTTAACTTCAGAGTAACGATCGACCGCCCTGCTTGATTGAACGCTCCCCGGCCGCCCCCTACCGTGAGACCACGACAGCGGAACCCGTGGAGTAGCCATGACAACAACAATTTCCCCCCCGCCGCAGTGGGCGCGCCGGCGCAGCGAGAAGCAGCGCCGTCTCGACCAGGTGCGCGGCCTCGCCGATGGCGTGGTCCTGCCGACCGAGCGGATCGTCGCCGCCCTGGAGGCGCTGATCGCCCCCGGCGATCGCGTGGTGCTGGAAGGTAACAACCAGAAGCAGGCGGACTTTCTTTCCCGCTCGCTGGCCAAGGCCGATCCGGGCAGGCTGCACGACCTGCACATGATCATGCCCAGCGTCAGCCGCGCCGAGCATCTGGACCTGTTCGAGCGCGGCATCGCCCGCAAGCTGGACTTCTCCTTCGCCGGGCCGCAGAGCCTGCGCATCGGCCAGTTGCTGGAGGACGGCCTGCTGGAAGTCGGGGCGATCCATACCTATATCGAGCTGTATTCGCGGCTGGTCGTGGACCTGATCCCCAACGTCGCGTTGCTGGCCGGTTTCAAGGCCGACCGCCACGGCAACATTTATACCGGGCCGAGTACCGAGGATACCCCGGCGATCATCGAAGCCGCCGCGTTCTGCGACGCGGTGGTGATTGTGCAGGTCAACGAGCTGGTGGACGAGACCACCGACTTGCCCCGCGTGGACATCCCGGCCTCCTGGGTCGACTTCGTGGTGGTGGCCGACCAGCCGTTCTACATCGAGCCGCTGTTCACCCGCGATCCGCGCCACATCAAGCCGGTGCACGTGCTGATGGCGATGATGGCGATCCGCGGCATCTACGAGAAACACAACGTCCAGTCGCTCAACCACGGCATCGGCTTCAACACCGCGGCCATCGAGCTGATCCTGCCGACCTACGGCGAGCGCCTCGGCCTCAAGGGCAAGATCTGCCGCAACTGGACGCTCAACCCGCACCCGACCCTGATCCCGGCCATCGAGACCGGCTGGGTGCAGAGCGTGCACTGCTTCGGCACCGAGCTGGGCATGGAGAACTACGTGGCGGCGCGCCCGGACGTGTTCTTCACTGGGCGCGACGGCTCGCTGCGTTCCAACCGCCTGATGTGCCAGCTGGCCGGCCAGTACGCGGTCGACCTGTTCATCGGCGCCACCCTGCAGGTCGACGGCGACGGCCATTCCTCCACCGTCACCCGCGGCCGTCTGGCCGGCTTCGGCGGTGCGCCGAACATGGGCCACGACCCGCGCGGCCGCCGCCACGCCACCCCGGCCTGGCTCGACATGACCGAGCCGGTGACCCTGCTCGAGCGCGGCAGGAAGCTGGTGGTGCAGATGGTCGAGACCTACCAGGAGGGCGGCAAACCGACCTTCGTCGAGCAGCTCGACGCGGTGGAGGTGGCGCGCAAGGTCGGCATGCCGCTGGCGCCGGTGATGATCTACGGCGACGACGTCACCCACCTGCTCACCGAGGAGGGCATCGCCTACCTGTACAAGGCCCGCTCGCTGGAGGAGCGCCAGGCGATGATCGCCGCGGTGGCCGGCGTCACCAGCATCGGCCTGCGCCACGATCCCAGGGACACCGAGCGCATGCGCCGCGAGGGACTGATCGCCCTGCCGGAAGACCTCGGCATCCGCCGCACCGACGCCAGCCGCGAGCTGCTCGCCGCCAAGAGCATCGCCGAACTGGTCGACTGGTCCGGCGGCCTCTACAACCCGCCCGCCAAGTTCAGGAGCTGGTGATGAACGCACAGATTGCCGTTCTCCCGCGCCTGAGCCTGGCCGAGCAACTCGCCGACCTCGCCGTCGAGGCGCTGATCGACGAGGCCGAGCTGTCGCCCAAGCCGGCACTGGTCGACCGCCGCGGCAGCGGTGCCCACCTGGACCTCAGCCTGGAGCTGATGCACGCCTCGGCCTGGTCGCTGTGGCCGGCCTTCCACGACATGGCCGCTGCCGGCCAGGCGGCCGGGCAGGTCGACGTGGCCCTGCGCGAAACCCTCGGCCGCCTCGGCCGCGAGGGCGAGGCGCAGATGCTCGCGGTCACCGGCGGGGTCAATACCCACCGCGGCGCGATCTGGGCGCTGGGCCTCTTGGTCGGCGCCGCCGCACTGGTGCCGCCGCGGGCTCGGGTCTCGCTCGTCGCGCTGCAGGCCGCCCGACTGGCCCGGCTGGAGGATCGCCAGGCCCCGGCGCAGTTGCCGAGCAACGGCGAGCGGGTGCGCCGGCGCTACGGCGTGCGCGGCGCCCGCGCCGAGGCCCAGGCGGGTTTCCCCGGCGCGCTGGCCCACGGCCTGCCGCAGCTCCGGCGCAGCCGCGCCGCCGGCGTCGAGGAGAACCACGCGCAGCTGGATGCGCTGCTGGCGATCATGGCCCAGCTGGAGGACACCTGCGTGCTGCACCGCGCCGGCCTGGAGGGGCTGCGCTGCATGCAGGACGGCGCCCGCGCGGTGCTGGTGGCCGGCGGCAGCGCCACCCTGGCCGGCCGCCGGAGCCTCAGGGAGCTGGAGCTCGGTTTGCTGGAGTTGAACGCCTCGCCCGGCGGAGCAGCCGATCTGCTCGCCGTGACCTTATTCCTCGACCGCCTGGAGCCGATGCTCGGGGCGCCGATTGGGAGCCTGTGAATATGGAAACCCTGTCCTTCGAATTTCCCGCCGGCCAGCCGGCCCGCCAGCGCGCCCAGGTGGGCTGCGTCGGCTCCGGCGACCTGGAGGTGCTGCTCGAGCCCGGCCCGGCCGGTCGCCTGACCATCCAGGTGGTCACCTCGGTGAACGGCAGCGCCGAGCGCTGGCGCCACCTGTTCGAGCGCATGTTCGCCGGCGCCAACCCGCCGGCCCTGAACGTCGATATCCACGATTTCGGCGCCACCCCCGGTGTGGTGCGGCTGCGTCTGGAACAGGCGCTGGAGGAGGTAAGCGATGTCTGACCTGAATGCACTGCTGCACAGCCGCAGCTTCGTCGAACTGGGCGCCCGCCAGCGCGTCGCCGCGCTGCTCGATCGGGGCAGCCTGCGCGAGCTGCTCGACCCCTTCGCCCGGATCAAGTCGCCGTGGCTGGAGGCCCAGGGCATCGTCGCCCAGGCCGACGACGGCGTGGTGGTGGCCAAGGGCAGCCTCGGCGGTCGCCCGGCGGTGGTCGCCGCCATCGAGGGCAACTTCCAGGGCGGCAGCCTCGGCGAAGTGGGCGGCGCGAAGATCGCCGGCGCCCTGGAGCTGGCTGCCGAGGACAACCGCAACGGCATCCCGACCTGCGCGGTGCTGCTGCTGGAGACCGGCGGCGTGCGTCTGCAGGAGGCCAATCTCGGTCTTGCGGCGATTGCCGAGGTGCAGGCGGCCATCGTCGAGCTGCGCCAGTACCAGCCGGTGATCGGCGTGGTCGCCGGTCCCGTGGGTTGCTTCGGCGGCATGTCGATTGCCGCCGCGCTGTGCAGCCATCTGCTGGTCACCCGCGAGGCGCGCCTGGGCCTCAACGGCCCGCAGGTGATCGAGCAGGAGGCCGGACTCGACGAGTACGACTCCCGCGACCGTCCGTTCATCTGGAGCCTCACCGGCGGCGAGCAGCGCTTCGCCTGCGGCCTGGTCGACGCCTACGTCGCCGACGACGTGGTCGCCATCCACGACCGGCTGCTGGCGATTCTCGAACAACCCGGCGAGGCCCTGCCGCGCAGCCGCCAGTACGCCCGCTTCCTCGACCTGCTCGGCCGCTACGACGCCGAACCGCAGGCCGATGCCGCCGCCGTGCGCGCCCTCTACCAAGGAGATCAGGCATGAGCACCGTCCTTTCGCAACGCGGCCTCAACTGGCTGCGCGCCCTCACTGCCAACGCCGCCGCGCAGCCGGGCTACCCGGCCTCGGTCCGCGTGGTCGACGCCAGCCTCGGCGGCCAGCCGGCCCGCTACCTCGCCGTGGTGCCGGACGCCGAAAACCGCTTCCCGCGCGCGCGCAGCGGCGAGGTCGGCCTGCTCGAAGGCTGGAGCCTCGGCCGTGCGCTGGACGAGGTGATCGAAGCCGACTTTGAGGCGCCGGTGAAGCGCGCGGTGGTCGCGGTGGTCGACGTGCCCAGCCAGGCCTACGGCCGCCGCGAGGAGGCCCTCGGCATCCATCAGGCGCTGGCCGGCGCGGTGGACGGCTACGCCCGCGCCCGTCTGGCCGGGCATCCGGTGATCGCCCTCTTGGTCGGCAAGGCGATGTCCGGCGCCTTCCTCGCCCACGGCTACCAGGCCAACCGCATCGTCGCCCTGCGCGATCCGGGGGTGATGGTTCACGCCATGGGCAAGGAATCCGCCGCGCGGGTCACCCTGCGCACCGTGGACGAGCTGGAGGCGCTGGCCGCCAAGGTGCCGCCGATGGCCTACGACCTCGACAGCTACGCCTCGCTCGGCCTGCTTTGGGAAACCCTCTCAGTGGACGCCATCGAGGCGCCGCAGGGCGACGACCTGGCGCGGGTACAGGCCTGCCTGGCCCACGCGCAGGCCGACATCCGCGCCAGCGGCAGCGACCTGCGCGGCCGCCTCGGCGCCGCCAACCGCGCTGCCTCGCGCCGGGTGCGCGAGCTGCTGCGGGCGCAGTGGTAAGCGGCCGGTGGAGGAGACGCCGATGCACGAAACTCGCCTGCTGCCGCAGCCCCACGACCTGCTCTGGGGGATGAGCATCGACCGGCTCGACGCCGCCGCACCGCCCTGGGCGGCCGAGGTGCTCGCCGCCGGCCAGCCGGTGGTGGTGCGCCGCGCGCCGGCGCGGGACGGCTGGATCGCCGTCGGGGTGCGCGGGCACGGACGCGAGCAGCGCCACGCCGCCTGGATGCCGCGGGCGGCGATTCGCCGGCGCGTGCAACCGGAGCAACTGACCGGCGGCGGGGACAAGCAGGACGCCTGTGCGCCGCTGCGCGCCCTGGCCCTGCTGCAGCCGCAACTGGATGCGCTGTGCCGCCAGCGCGGGCTGGCCTGGGGCGTGACCGGCGGCGCCGGTTACCAGTTGGCCACCGGCGTGACGGTGCTCGGCGAGCACAGCGATCTCGACCTGCTGCTGCGCGTGCCTCGGCCGCTGGAGCGTCGTCAGGCCGTAGCCCTCCTGGAGCGGCTGGAGCAGTTGCCCTGTCGGGTCGACCTGCAACTGGAAACCCCGGCCGGTGCCGTCGCCCTGCGCGAGTGGGCGGGCTCCGCGTCGCGGGTGCTGCTCAAGGCCGGCAGCGGCGCGCGGCTGGTCGGCGATCCCTGGCGGGAGGTGGCGGCATGAGCAGCCTGTTCGCCTTCCCCGGCCAGGGCGCCCAGCAGCCGGGCATGCTTCACCAGCTGCCGGACGAGCCGTTGGTGCGGGCCTGCCTGGAGGAGGCCGGCGACGCGCTGGGCGAGGACGTACGGGCGCTGGACCGCGCCGAGGCCCTGGCGTCCACCCGCGCCGTGCAGCTCTGCCTGCTGCTCGCCGGGGTCGCCAGCGCGCGGCTGTTGATGGCGCGCGGGGCGCGGCCGGACTACGTCGCCGGGCTGTCGATCGGCGCCTACCCGGCGGCGGTGGTCGGCGGCGCGCTGGAACTGGCCGATGCGGTGCGCCTGGTGGCGCTGCGCGGCGAGCTGATGGAGCGGGCCTGGCCGGGCGGCTACGGCATGACCGCGATCATGGGCCTCGGCATCGTCGAGCTGGAGCCGTTGCTGGCGCGGGTCAACGGCCCCGGCAGTCCGGTGTTTCTGGCCAATATCAACGCCGACAACCAGCTGGTGATCGCCGGCAGCGAGGCGGCGATGGCGGCGGTCGGCGAACTGGCCCGCGGCATCGGCGCCGGCGCGGCGCGGCGGCTGGCGGTCAGCGTGCCCTCGCACTGCGCGCTGCTGGCCGAGCCGGCGGCGCAACTGGCCGAGGCCTTCGCCGGCGTGAAACTGCGCCGTCCGGCGCTGCGCTACCTGAGCGGCAGCTCGGCGCGCCTGGTGCTCGATCCCGAGGCGCTGCGCGACGACCTGACCTTCAACATGTGCCGGGTGGTCGACTGGCGGGGTACCCTGCGCAATGCCTACGAGCGCGGGGTGCGCCTGCACGTCGAATTGTCGCCGGGCACGGTGCTCAGCGGCTTGGCGCGACGGGTGATCCGGCAGGGTACCGTGGTCGCCTTCCAGGGCGCCCGCCTCGACACGCTGGACGCGCTGCTGCGCGAGGAGGGTTGCCTCGACCGCTGACGCCTCGCTACTGCCTGCACGACAAGAACAATATTTTTCAAGACAGGACGATAACAATGATCATCTACGGTGTTGCTTTGCTCTCCATCTGCACGCTGGCCGGCCTGTTCGTCGGCGACCTGCTCGGCGTGCTCCTCGGCGTTCCTTCCAATGTCGGCGGTGTCGGTATCGCCATGATCCTGCTGATCTTCGGTGGCGGCTACCTGAGCAAGCGCGGCCTGCTCGCCGGCAAGACCGAGCAGGGCATCGAGTTCTGGAGCGCCATCTACATCCCCATCGTGGTCGCCATGGCCGCCCAGCAGAACGTGGTCGGCGCCCTGAGCAGCGGCCCGGTGGCGATCCTCGCCGGCCTGCTGGCGGTCGGCCTGAGCTTCGCCATGGTGCCGGTGCTGGACAAACTCGGTCGCCCGGACGCCGCCGTCGAAAAAAAGTCGCATGAGCCGGGCACTGCCGCCCAGGCCACCGCCACCGCCACTGTGCAGAGGTAAGCGCCATGATCACTGAAACCTTGACCAAAGTACTCACCAGCTACGGCCTGATCAGCGGCTTCGCGGTGATCGGCGCGACCATGTGGGTCTCCTACTGGATCTCCGCAAAATTCACCAAGGGCCGCCTGCACGGCTCGGCCATCGCCATTCTCCTCGGCCTGGTGCTGTCCTACGTTGGTGGGCTGTACAGCGGCGGCCAGAAGGGCCTGGTGGACATCCCGCTGCTGTCCGGCATCGGCATCCTCGGCGGTGCCATGCTGCGCGACTTCGCGATCATCGCCACCGCCTTCGGCGTCAACCCCGAGGAACTCAAGCGGGCCGGCATCAGCGGGGTGATCTCGCTGGCGTTCGGCATCTTCGTCTCGTTCATCGCCGGGGTGAGCGTGGCGCTGGTCTTCGGCTACACCGATGCGGTCAGCCTGACCACCATCGGCGCCGGCGCGGTGACCTACATCGTCGGCCCGGTGACCGGTGCGGCGCTGGGTGCCAGTTCGGAGGTGATGGCCCTGTCGATCGCCGCCGGCCTGATCAAGGCCATGGCGGTGATGGTGGTCACGCCCTTCGTCGCGCCGCTGATCGGGCTGAACAACCCGCGCTCGGCGGTGATCTTCGGCGGGCTGATGGGCACCTCCAGCGGCGTGGCCGCCGGCCTGGCCGCCACCGATCCGAAGCTGGTGCCCTACGGCTGCCTGACCGCGGCCTTCTACACCGCCCTCGGCTGTCTGCTTGGCCCGTCGCTGCTGTACTTCATGATGCGCGGCCTGTTCGGCTGAGTGCCCGTTCCGCAGTTACCGTCGCAACTTTCGGCCGCCGCGAGGCGGCCATTTTTTCGAGTCTGGAAAAGTCTTCGAGCGAAAGTTTGCTCGGGACATGCAAGTCGGACAGGGCGTATCGGAAAAACCCAGCCCATAAATCAATAGTCGGTGGATATTTAAAAGTGTGCTGTTTCGGCCATCTTTTTATACCGCATTATTGTGTGCGGTACTTTCCATACAAGACCCGAGCGGATTTCCGGACTTTCGCTTGAGTGCCGTGGAAGAGTGCGGCAAGTATTTTCGGATATGGATTTTCCCCTGGACTTTGCAGGGGAATTTTCGCGGTTCGGTACGCTTTCGTGGTGCTGCCTGCCAGGAACTGCGGGCCTTGGCGCGGGTTGGTTCCGCGTCCGCCGCTTCGGCTCGGCGGGAACCGCCCACGCCGGGCCGGATAATCGATCAGTGGATTTTTATCGAAAGAAGTTCTTTCGATATTGATTTGGCGCAAATCCTGCTTTTATAGAAAAACCCGTCCCGATTGATGGGATTGCTGCTTCGCGTTTCCGCGCTCTATGGGCCGCTTGCAAAAAGCCGGACACCTGTACCTAACTCTCGCTGGGAGAATCGGTTAATGAAGTGGATTGTGAGCCGGTCGCTTTATGCATTGGCCTTGTCACCCGGACTCTTGTTTGCGGCGGAAATCGACGGCACCGCCCTGAGTCTTGCCTGGAGCATTCCCTTCGTGGGAATCCTGTTGTCGATTGCCCTGTTTCCGCTGTTCGCGGGACGGATCTGGCACCACCATTTCGGCAAGATCACCGCGCTCTGGACGCTGCTGTTCCTGATTCCGTTCGCCGTCGCCTTCGGTCTGCACGACACCGTCGCGGTGATCGTGCATGCGCTGTTCGCCGAGTACCTGCCGTTCATCGTCCTGCTGTTCTCGCTCTACACCATCTCCGGCGGCATTCTGGTCGGCGGCAACCTGCACGGCTCGCCGCGCCTGAACACCGCGTTGCTGGCCATCGGCGTGGCGCTGGCCTCGCTGATGGGCACCACCGGCGCGGCGATGCTGATGATCCGTCCGCTGCTGCGCGCCAACGACAACCGCAGGCACCGCGTGCACGTGGTGGTGTTCTTCATCTTCCTGGTCGCCAACATCGGCGGCGGGCTGACCCCGCTGGGCGATCCGCCGCTGTTCCTCGGCTTCCTCAAGGGCGTGGGCTTCTTCTGGACGGTCGAGCACATGCTGTTGCCGGTGCTGCTGTCGACGCTGGCGCTGCTGACGCTCTTCTATTTCGTCGACCGCTATTTCTACGCCCGGGAAGACGAGCTGCTGCCGAGCGATCCGTCGCCGGACTCGCCGCTCAAGCTCTATGGCACGGTCAATTTCCTGCTGCTCGGCGGGGTGGTCGGCGCGGTGCTGCTGTCGGGGGTCTGGAAGCCGGGGGCCGCCTTCGCGGTGGCGGGCACGCCGATCGAGCTGCAGAACCTGATGCGCGACCTGCTGCTGGTCGGCCTGGCCGGGGTATCCCTGACGATCACGCCCAGGCAGGTGCGGGCCGGCAACGACTTCGACTGGGGGCCGATCCTGGAGGTCGCCAAGCTGTTCGCCGGGATCTTCCTGACCATCGTGCCGGTGCTCGCCATCCTGCGTGCCGGCAGCGAGGGCGGCATGGCCGGGCTGGTGGCGGCGGTGACCCATGCCGACGGCTCGCCGCTCGACGGCATGTACTTCTGGATGTCCGGCCTGCTGTCGGGGTTTCTCGACAACGCGCCGACCTACCTGGTGTTCTTCAACCTGGCTTCCGGCGATGCGCAGGTGATGATGAACGACCTGCCGCAGACCCTCCTGGCGGTGTCGATGGGCTCGGTGTTCATGGGCGCGCTGAGCTACATCGGCAACGCGCCGAACTTCATGGTCAAGGCGATCGCCGACCAGCGCGGCGTGCCGATGCCGAGTTTCTTCGGCTACATGGGCTGGTCGTGCGCGATCCTGCTGCCCTGGTTCGTGCTGCTGACGCTGTTCTTCTTCTGAACGGCCCCTGGCTGCTGAAACGCTCCGCCCCGTGCGGAGCGTTTCGTTTTCAGATCTCGTGGCGCTTGGCGTACATCCGGCACTCGGCGAGCAGGGCGAGCAGATTGGGGTCGCGCTCCTTGGCCTTGAGGAATACCACGCCGATCTGCTGCTGCATCCGGTAGCGCGGCTGCAGCGGGATCAGCCGCACGCGGTTCTCGTATACCGCGGCGATGCGTCCGGGCAGCAGGGCGTAGCCGACCCCGGAACTGACCATGCTGAGCAGGGTGAAGATGTCGTTGACCTGCATCGCCACCTTGGGCGCGAAGCCGGCCTGCCGGAACACCCGCAGGGCGTCCTGGTGGGTGGCGAAGCCCTGGGTCAGGGTGATGAAGGTGGCTTCGCGCAGCTCGGCCAGGTCCACGTCCGGCTGGCTGGCGAACGGCGAGTCGACCGGCACGGCGAGGAAGATGTCGTCGCGAAACAGCGGCAGCGAGTCGCAGTCCGGATCGGCCACGCTGTCGTTGAGCGAGACCAGGATGGCGTCCAGCTCGAGGTTCTTCAGCTTGTACAGCAGGTCGACGTTGGAGCCGAGGATCAGGTCGATGTTCAGCGTGCTGCGCCGCAGCTTGAGGCCCATGATCAGCTGCGGCACGGTCTTCACCGTCAGCGAGTAGAGCGCGCCGAGCTTGAAGCGTTCGGCGGAGAAGCCGGCGGCCTCGCGGGTCAGACGCACGGTGTCGAGCACGTCGGCGACCAGCTTCTGCGCGCGGTCTTCCAGCACATGGGCGCTTTCCAGCGGGCTCAGCTTGCGCCCCTCGCGCCTGAACAGCGGGCAGCGCAGGGCGCTTTCCAGCGAGTGCAGGGCGCGGTGCACGCTGACCGTGCTGGTCTCCAGCTCGGCGGCGGCGCGCGACAGGTTGCCGCTGCGCATGAAGGCCAGGAAGATTTCCAGCTTCCTGAAGGTCAGTTCTTCGTCGATCTGCATGGTCGTCGATGCCTCAGGATGGGGGGGAGGCCACCTCCGGCGGCGGTCTCTGCGGTCACTGCGTCGAGTCTACCGAGTGCCGCACCGGCCATGCACTGCCTGCCGCGGCAAATCGCCGGTTGCCGGGGATGTGAAACCTGCCGCATTATCCTTACTTTCGGTGAGGCCACCCGGTCGTTCGACAGGGCCGCGGCGGCTTCGGCTTTCATTCACCTTCAGTCAATCAAGGAGAAGGCGTGAACGATATCCAGCGTTTCCTGGCCCATGCCATTCAGTTGGAAAAGGAATCGGCCCGCCGCTACGCGGAGCTGGCCGAAGCCATGGACACCCTCGGCAATGCCGAGGTGGCGGAATTCTTCAGGCAAATGTCGCACTACTCCCGCCTGCATCAGAAGGAAGCCATGGAGCGCGGCGGTTTCCACGACCTGCCGAACCTGGCTGCCGACGAATACCACTGGCCCAACGGTTCCAGCCCGGAAGCCGCCTGGGGCCATGTGAACCCCGGCATCGACGTCCTCGGCGCGATGTCGCTGGCCATGCACGGCGAACAGCGCAGCCACGAGTACTACCAGACGATCGCCGACGAAACCGCCGATCCGGAGGTGAGGGCGATGGCCACCGAGTTCGCCGACGAGGAGGCCGAGCACGTGGTCCAGCTGGAAGTCTGGCAGGCCAACCTGGCGAAGCTGACGGCCGTCAACTGAGTCGTCCGCCGGGGCCGGAGTCCGTCCGGAACCGGCCCGCCGATGCTCCCCAAGGCCGGGCGAAGCGCAATGCGTCGTCCGGCTTTTAGTTTTCCGGGTGTTTCGGCCTATTTTCACAACCTTTTCACATCGGGATAATGACCCGTCGCGGGAGATCCGTTGCCCGAGGGCGCCGCTTCCCCGTTGCGGGCAGAGGTCGCCGCTCGGCGCTGGCCGCCGATCCCGTGCCTCGAGCGCCGGGCCGGCGTCAGGTTCCCGACGCCTCGGCTCCCCACACCTCCATGACGATTTACTGCGGACAGGTTTTTGTGAACTTCATTCGTCGCGGGTTAGCGCATCCCCTTTTCTCCCTCGTCGTCCTGACCGGCCTGGTACTGGTCGTTCCGCTGGGCCTGCGCCTTGCCCAGGGCTGGTCCAGTCCGCTCGGGTACCTGTCGGACCTGGGTATTGCCAGCGCGCTGATCGTGCTTCTGCACCGCCGTCCGTGGTGGCTGGGATTGCCGGTGCTGTCGGTGTGGAGCCTGATGACCCTGGCTACGGCCGAACTGGTCAGCGCGGTCGGCAGGCTGCCGGACGTGGCGGATCTCCACTACCTACTCGACCCGCAGTTTCTGGAAAACTCCAGCGGCGGCGGTTTTGCCCAGCCCTGGCTGGCCGCCGCCCTGGCGCTCGGCCTGGCGATCTGGCTGGCCAGCCGATGGGCCGGCCGTTCAAGATCCGCTCCAGGCCTGCCACGGCGTGCCTGGATGGTACCGCCGCTGCTTCTGCTGGCCCACGGCGGCGTGCAGTACCTGCAGCCCGGCGAGGAGGATCAGTGGCGGCTGTTCAACCTGCCGCATCAACTGCTGACGGCGGGCGTCGGGGAAGGGCAGGCCCGGCTGGAGGCCTGGCTGGAGGGCGACCGCGTCGACCTTCCGCCGCAGATGGCAGGCCTCACCCGGCTCGACCTGAAGGGGCGAAAACTGCTGCCGGCCCCCGGCCGCGCACGCAACGTACTGATGGTGGTGCTGGAAGGCATTCCGGGCGCCTACGTGGGGGTCAACCGGCAGGCCTTGCACAGCAGCTACCGGGAAAACCCGATGCCGCAGCTGAGCGCATGGGCCGAGCGCGGGATGAACACGCCCGACTATGTGCTGCACAGCCACCAGACCATTCGCGGCCTCTACGCGATGCTCTGCGGCGATTACGACAAGCTCGACAACGGCACGCCCAAGGGCGTCGAGATGCTGACCCTGACCCGGCGCAACCGGGACTGCCTGCCGGCCCGGCTGCGCCAGCAGGGGTTCGCCACGCACTACCTGCAGGGCGCGGGTCTCAGGTTCATGGCCAAGGACCGGATCATGCCGCACATCGGCTTCGACGCCACCCGGGGCCGGGAGTGGTTCGCCAATCCGTCGTACCTGGATTTCCCCTGGGGCATGGACGACCGGGCCTTCTTCGAGGGGGCGCTGGACTACGTCGGACAGTTGCGGCAGAAGCAGCAGCCCTGGATGCTCACCCTGCTGACCGTCGGCACTCACCAGCCCTATTCGGCGCCCGAGGAGTACCTGCAGCGCCACGACACGCCCAAGCAGGCTGCGGTGGGCTATCTGGACGACGCGCTCGGGCAATTCCTGGCCGAGCTGGAGCGCCGGGGCGTATTGAAGGATACGCTGGTCGTCGTCACCTCGGACGAGTCCCATGGCATCGACGGCGTGCGCCTGGCCTCGTCCTGGGGCTTCAACCTGGTGCTGGCGCCGGAGCGGGAGCAATTGCCCCGGGTGAAGTCCGGGGTTTACGGACATGTCGATCTGAGCGCCTCGGTACTCGACTACTTCGGTTTCCCGGTGCCGGCCACCCTGAGCGGTCGTTCGCTGTTCCGGGACTATCGAACGGGCCGGGAGATCATGTCGTTCACCAACGGCAAGCTGCGCTATCACGACGGTCGGGGAACCTTGACCGAATGCGATTTCCAGCAGCACTGCCGGTATTACGCCAGCGAAGGCTTCATCGCCGAGCGGGCGACCTTTCTCGGCCGGTATGGCGGCAAGCGGGCGCGCCAGATCGCCTCGCGAGCCGCCGCGCTGGATCGCACCCTGCTGCGGACGGCGTCGAACCGGCGCTACCAGTTCGGCAGCCCGGCCCATATCCCGCTTCGGGCGCAGGTCCCGGACGACTGGGCGGACAACCTCATCGGCGCCCAGTATCTGGAGATGCCCAAGGGATCGCACACCCGCGTGCGCCTGACGGTGCGCTCCGTGGACCCGCAGCAGGACGCTTACATCTTGCTCAAGGCCAAGGAGTTCGAGCAGGACGTGCCCCTGGGCCTGCCCGCGGAAGTGCGGGTCACTGCCGAACAGCCGCTGGTAATGGATTTCGGTTTCGACAATCCGGAATCGCGCAAGGCGTTCTCCTTCCATCTGCTCGGCCACGGGCTGGGGGCCATCGAGGTCAGCGACTTCAGCGTGATCACCGAGTTGCCGGGACAAGCGGAATCGCTGGACGAGGTTCCGGACGACGAGGATGCCCAGTCGAGCTGAGGAGTCTTCGGGTAGACAAGGCCGCGTCTCGTCGACGCGACACGTCCTGACATGATCGCCGGCCTTCCCGTGGCCGATCCCTTTGTGTAGGGTCGGCAACGGGTGTCGGGTCTGCGGGTGCAGCCGGACAGGTTTCTTGTGTCGGTCGGGCCGCCGCACAGCCGAGAGCGAGCGATCTCATGAACCGACTCCCTTCCCACGGGGCGTTGCCGCCTGCGCAACGCCTGGCCGACAAAGCGTTCGACGCGCTCGAGCGTTTCCTGCACATCGAAGCGGTGAGCGGCATCGTCCTGCTGGTTTCCGCCGCCATCGCGCTGATCTGGGCCAACTCGCCGGCCGCCGCGAGCTACGAACACCTGTGGCACATGCCGCTCAGCTTCGGGATCGGCGAGCATGTCGTCTCGCGCTCCCTGCATTTCTGGATCAACGACGCGCTGATGAGCGTGTTCTTCCTGGTCGTCGGCATGGAGATTCGCCGGGAAATCCATGACGGAGCCCTGGCCAGCCTCGAGCAGGCTGCCTTGCCGATGGCGGCGGCCCTAGGCGGCGTGGCGATGCCGGCGCTGCTGTACCTCTCCGTCAACGGCAGCGAGGCTCTTCGCCAGGGCTGGGCGGTGCCGACGGCAACCGACATCGCGTTCGCCGTCGGTGTGCTGGCCCTGCTGGGCAAGTCGATTCCCGGCTCCGTGCGGGTCTTTCTGCTGGCCCTGGCGATCATCGACGACATCGTTGCGGTACTGATCATTGCGCTGTTCTTTTCGGGCGGACTCGATCCGTCGGGCTTCCCGATCGCCGGGGTCGGAATCTTGCTGGTGCTGGGCTTTCAGCGGATCGGCATCGGCTCGGCCTGGGCCTACGTCCTCCCCGGAGCCCTGCTCTGGTTCGGTCTGCTGCAGACCGGCGCTCATCCGACGCTGGCCGGCGTGATACTCGGGCTGATGACGCCGGTCGTCTCGTCGCCAAGCACCGAGCGTCCCGTCGAAACGGCGACCGGTGCCATCCAGGACTTCGCCGAGCGGGTGCGGCAGGGCGCCGAGGACACCTACCAGTTGATGCAGCCGGTGAAGCGGCTCCGCCACGCACAGCGCGAACTGCTGCCGCCGGTCGTTCGCGTGCAGATGGCGCTGCATCCCTGGGTCGCCTATGGGGTCATGCCGCTGTTCGCGCTGGCCAATGCCGGGGTGAGCCTCGATGGCATCGATCTGGCGAATGGCGGTTCCTTGAGCGTGATGCTCGGCGTCTCGCTGGCCCTGGTCGTCGGCAAGCCGCTGGGCGTCATGCTCATCAGCTGGATGCTGGTTCGCCTGGGGTACTGCCGTCTCCCGGAAGGCATGCGCTGGTCGTGGATGTGGCTGATCGGCTGTCTGGCCGGGATCGGCTTCACCATGTCGATTTTCATCGCCACGCTGGCGTTCGACGGTGAACGTCTGCTGAGTGCCGCGAAGCTGGGGGTACTGCTCGCTTCGGGTCTGGCCGGAGCCATCGGCCTCGTTCTCGGACGTATTCTGGTCGTGCGCGCCAGGGCGGCCAGCCGTCGCTGACCGCCAGATCCGGTTTGGCCGGCCGGTATCCGGCCAGGCGTGCAGCATGTCGCTTGTCGAAAGGATCGCGAGCAGGCCTCAGAACTCCAGCGTGCTGGAGAACTGGAGCTGCCGGGGTTCGCCGATCGACACGTAATACTGGTTGGCGCTGGAGGCATAGTAGGTCTTGTCGAACAGGTTCTTCACGTTGAGCTGGAGGGTGAGGTTTTGTTCGCCGAGCCGGGTCTCGTAGGTGGCGAAGGCGTCGGTCACCGTGTAGGAGGGCAGGGTGAAGGAGTTGGCCGCATCCCCCGAGCGCTTGGCCACGTAGCGGGTGCCGCCGCCCAGGCGCAGCTTGTCGCCGCCGAACAGCGAGCCTACGTCATAGACCAGCGAGGCCGAGGCGGTGGTCTTGGCCACGTTCTGCAGGCGGTTGCCCTTCAGCTCCGGGTCTTCGGTCACCTCGGCGTGCAGCCAGGCATAGCTGCCGATCAGGCTCCAGCGCTCGCTGAGCTGGCCGCTCACGTCCAGCTCCAGGCCGTAGGAGCGGACCTTGCCGGCGGCGCGGCTGTAGCTGTCGCCGTTGGCGTCGAGCTGGCTGATCAGCACGTTGCGCTTGTGGATGTCGAACAGCGCGAGGTTGGCGGTGATCCGCCCGGGAATGTCCAGCTTGCCGCCGATCTCCCAGGAGCGCGCCTCTTCCGGCGGGGTCGCGCTGTCGAGGACCTGGTCGTTGGCCAGCGGCGCGATGGTCGAGTTGGGCTTGAAGGAGTAGGTGTAGCTGCCGTACAGCGAGGCTTCGTCGCTGAGGCGATAGACCAGGCCGGCGCGCGGCGTCCACTTGTGGCTCTGGACGTCGGTGTTGGCCTTGAACGGCCGGCCGCGGCCGGCCCACTGGTCGTAGCGCTGGTAGCGCGTGCCGAGTACCAAGACCCAGCGGTCGTCCAGGTGGATGGAGTCCTGGAAATAGACGGAGTCGGTGCGCAGCTTGTCGGTCTGGTCGCTGCTCGTGGGATCGACGTTGTCCGACGCGTCGACCAGGCCGTAGACGGGGTTGGTGTAGCTGAGGGTCGAGGTGGCGCCGCGGATCAGGTCGGCGCGGAAGATCTTGCGCTTCTCGCTGTCGATGCCGGTCATCAGCTCGTGGCGCAGGCCGAACAGCTCGAAGTCGCCGTTCAGGCCGAGCCGCGCGAAGCTGTTGGTGCTGACCGCGCCGTGGGTGCCGTCGACGCGGCGCGTCACGGTCTTCTTGGCGGTGTTGACCGCGGTCACCCGCGCCTGGTCGTCGTCGTAGGTCTCGCGGGTCCAGCCGTAGGCGAAATGGCCTTTCCAGTGCTCGTCGAAGGCATGCTCGATGCTGAAGCGGCTCAGGTCGGAACGGCCCTCGGTGATGTTGAATTCCTCATCCAGCCGGCGCCGGCGGGAGATGTCCAGCGGCCGCCCGGTGCCCGGGTCGATGACCGTGCCGCGGTCGAACGGGTAGCTGTATTCGCGGTGCTCGTAGCTCAGCAGCACGCTGGTGTCCGCGCCGTACCAGGCCAGCGAGGGCGCGACCACCGTCTCGCGGTTGGTGCCGAAGGCGCGCCAGTAGTCCTCGTCCTCGTGGTCGACGATGAGCCGGTAGGCCAGCCCGAAGTCGCCCAGCGCGCCGGTGCTGTCGAACTGGCCGCCGCTGCCGTTGCGGCCGTGGGCATAGGCCGAGGTGCTCGCCTTGATCGCGTGGTAGGGGGTGAGTTCCGGCTTCTTGCTGACCAGGTTGACCACCCCGCCGGGGTCCTGGATGCCGTACAGCAGGCTCGCCGGCCCCTTGAGCACCTCGACATGGTCGACGCTGGCGGTGAAGTTGCGGCCGAGGATCGAGGGGATGCCGTCGCGCATGATCGAGCCGTCGCGGTTGTCGCCGAAGCCGCGCTTGGTCACCGCGTCCTGGGTGCCGCCCAGGGTGTTGGCCTGGGTGATGCCGCTGATGTTGTTCAGCGCGTCGTCGAGGTTGCGCGGGCGCTGGTCCTTGACCACCTGGGCCGGGACCACGTTGATCGTCTGCGGAATCTCCAGCACCGGCGTGTCGCTGCGCATGATCGAGGCGGTCGGCTCCGGCTGGTAGCTGCTTTCCGGATCGCTGTCGGCGCTGACCAGGGTGCTCGACAGGGTCATCGGGCCGCTGTCGGCGCCGCCCAGGCGCTGCAGGGTCAGGGTGCGCTCGTCGAGCTGCCGGTAGGTGTAGCCGGAGCCTGCCAGCAGCCGTTCGAGGGCGGCGGCGGCGCTCAGGTGCCCTTCCAGCGCCGGGGCCTGCACGTCATAGGGCGCTTCGTCGGTGTAGACCAGGCTGAGCCCGGTGATCCGGCTGAACTCGCCCAGTGCCCGTGGTAGCGGACCGCCGGCGATGGCGAAGGCGTGCTGCCGGTCCTGCCAGGCGGCCTGGGGCGTCTCGGCCTGGGCGGCGGCCGCCGGCAGGCCGTTCAGGCCGAGCCCCAGCAGGGCGGTTGCCAGAAGCCGCCGGGAGGAACGGGACAGCAGGGTGGGGCGATGGGTCATCGGGGGTCTTCTCGTGGGCGTGGAATGCTGATGCAAATGAATCGCAATTCAGCTACTACACGGAGTTCGCGCCGATGTACCTCAACGGAAAAATGAAAAAATTTTCAGTGGACGACGATCAGGCGGCCGAACAGCTCGCGCTGTTGGAAGCCGAGCACCGCCTGCAGCGAGTTCAGGGCCGCGTGCGGATCGGTGCTGGGGAAGGAGACGGTCACCCGGCGTGCCGCCAATTCGGCGTCGAGCAGCAGGATGCGCCCCGGATAGTAGTCGCCGAGGCGTTCCAGCACCTCGCCCAGCGGGGCCTGGTAGAAGGCCAGCCAGCCCTGGCGCCAGGCCAGGGCGGCGTTGCTGTCGACCGCCTCGGGCGTGCCCAGGCGGCCGCCTTCGAAGGCCACCCGCTGCCCGGCGTGGAGGACCGCCTGCGGCAGCTCCGCGCCCTCGCCGGCGCGGACCGCTACCTGTCCGGAGGCGACGGTGACGTAGGTTTCCCGGGGCAGGCGGCGGACCTCGAACTCGGTGCCCAGCACCCGCGCCTCGCCGCCTTCGGCGCGGACCACGAAGGGCAGGCCGTTGCGCAGCACCTTGAACGAGGCGGCGCCGCGCAGCAGTTCGATCCGTCGCTGCCGCCCGTCGAAATGCACCGCCAGGGCGCTGTCGCCGTCCAGGACCAGCTGCGAGCCATCGGCCAGGGTCAGTGCGCGGACTTCGCCGGGCGCCGAAACGTAGTCGGCGCGCAGATCGCCGAGCCAGTGCTCCGGCTGCCACCAGCCGCCGGTCCACAGCGCCAGCAGCAGGCAGGCGGCTGTGGCCAGCGACCAGGCCGGGGCGCGGTGCCGCCGCGGTGTGCGCCGGGGGGCGTCCATGCGTGCCAGATACCCGGCAAGGGCGGCCGACTCCTCCTGCGCCAGCCGGGCCGCCGGCGCGGCGCTGAGCGTCCACACCGCCTCGGCCTGGGCATAGACCTGCGGATGCCGGGGATCGGCGGCCAGCCAGCGCTCGAAGGCCGGCTCGTCGCGCAGCCCGTCCGGCGCCTGGCGTTGCAGCAGCCAGCGCCAGGCTTCCCGTTCCTGGGCGGTAGACATGAAAGGCGGCGGGGTCATCGGCGGTCGTTCCCTAGCGTGGCGTCGCGGCGCTGGGGCGCATGATCCAGGCTCGCCTTGCAGGTGTCGAGGGCGCGCATCATATGTTTTTCCACGGCGCTTTGGGACAGCGCCATGGCCTTGGCGATCTCGCCGTAGGTGCGCCCGTGGATGCGGTTGAGCAGGAAGATGTGGCGGGTGCGCTCCGGCAGGCCGCGCAACGCGGCCTCGACCCGGCGCAGGTCGTCGCCGGCCTGCAGCGCCGCTTCGAGCGGGGCGCTTTCGCCGTCGTGCTCCGGCGCCAGGCTGTCCAGCGAGCGGTTGCGCTTGCCTTCGCCGCGCAGATGGTCGATGGCCAGGTTGTGCGCGCTGCGCAGCAGGTAGGTGCCGGGCTCCTCGAGTTGCCGGATCGGGCGCTTCCAGAAGCGCAGGAACAGGTCCTGGATGAGATCCGCTGCCGTGGCGCGGCAGCCGACCCGCCGGCTGACCAGGGCCTCCATCCGCTCGCGCTGGGCCAGGAAGACCCGCAGGAAGTCCTGCTCCGGCGCCTCGCCCGGTGCCGGCGCGGCCGGTGGATCGAGGTCGGCAGGGGAATCGTGATCGGACATCGGCGGGGAACGACGTGGCTCGGCAAGGACGGGGATAGATGATAATTCTTATCATCTATCCAGGGTAGTCACGCTCCGTCGGATGGCGGGTTGCCGGCCGCTCAACGGGCTTTCCCGTAGCGCTCCAGCACATGTCGGCTAATGCCGCTGGCCAGCTCGTGCTCGCCGAGGAAGATTTTCCCGGCAGCCTCCCGCTCCAGCAGCTCGGCCTCTTCCTCGTTGTGGGTGCGGACCACCGTTTCGATCGTCGGGTTGAGGGTGCGGGCGGTGGCGATCATCTGCCGCACGTCGAGGGTGTCGGGAATGGCCACCACCAGCATGCTGGCGCGGGCGATGTGCGCCTGGATCAGCACCGCCGGGTCCGTGGCGTCGCCCGACACGGCGGCGCTGCCGTCGGCGCGCAGGCGCTCGACCAACTCGCGGTTCCGCTCGGCCACCACATAGGGAATGTCGCGCTCGGCCAGGGTTTGGGCGATGCGCCGGCCGACGCGGCCGTAGCCGACCAGCACGACCTGCCCGGACAGGTAGCGCTCGTGGGTGCTCATCGGCAGCTCGGCCAGCGGGTCGGCGGGATGCTCCAGTTGCCGGGCGAGCCTGGAGTGCGAACCCAGCCAGGCCTGCAGCGGCTCGGCGGCCTTGAACACCACGGGGTTGACGGCGATCGAGATCAGCGCGCCGGCGAGGATCAGGCTCTGGCCTTCCACCGGCAGCAGGCCCAGGCTCACCCCGAGTCCGGCGAGGATGAAGGAGAACTCGCCGATCTGCGCCAGGCTCGCCGAGACGATCAGCGCGGTGTTCAGCGGGTAGCGCAAGAGCAGGACCAGGGCGGCGGCGGCGATCGACTTGCCGACCACGATGATGCCGACCACGGCGAGCACCTGCAGCGGCTGCTCGACCAGCACCCGCGGGTCGAAGAGCATGCCCACCGAGACGAAGAACAGCACGGCGAAGGCCTCGCGCAGCGGCAGCGACTCCTCGGCGGCGCGGTGGCTGAACTCGGATTCGCGCAGCACCATGCCGGCGAAGAAGGCGCCCAGGGCGAAGGACACGCCGAACAGTTCGGCCGCCCCGTAGGCGATGCTCACCGCGGCGGCCACCACGCAGAGGGTGAAGAGTTCCCGCGAGCCGGTACCGGCGACCAGCCAGAGCAGCTTGGGAAGCACCCGGCGGCCGCCCACCAGCATCAGGGCGATGAAGGCCGACACCTTGAGCAGGGTGAGGGCGAGGGTGCCCCACAGGCTGCCCGCCCCGGTGTCCGGCGTATCGCCGCCCAGCGTGCCGGCCAGGGGCGGCAGCAGCACCAGCACCAGCACCATGGCGAGGTCCTCGACCACCAGCCAGCCGACCGCGATGCGCCCGTTCATGGAGTCCAGGATGCCGTGCGCTTCCAGGGTCCTGAGCAGTACGACGGTGCTCGCCACCGAGAGGGCCAGGCCGAACACCAGCGCGCCGCCGAGGTTCCAGCCCCAGGCGGCGGCGATGCCGGCGCCGAGGGCGGTGGCCACGGCGATCTGCAGGATGGCCCCCGGCAGGGCGATCTTGCGTACCGCCAGCAGGTCGTCGAGGGAGAAATGCAGGCCGACGCCGAACATCAGCAGCATCACGCCGATCTCGGCGAGTTCATGGCCGAGATGGGCATCGGCGACGAAGCCCGGGGTGAAGGGGCCGAGCATGATGCCGGCCAGCAGGTAACCGACCAGCGCCGGCAGCTTGAGGCGGGCGGCGAGAACGCCCAGCACCAGGGCCAGGCCGAAGGCGGTGGCCAGGGTAGTGATCAGGGGCAGGCTATGCGGCATGGGGACGCCCCCTGCCGGCCGCGACGGAGAGAAGGTCGGGCATGCGGACTCCTTGAATGGGCAGGCGATAAGTTTTGCGACACATTAACGGATTGACCGGAAGTCGCGTGCCCTTTCCGGCCTTGTTTTATGTGTCCCGATTTATCGGGGCGGCGTGAAAGTGCATCTTTGTTTGCAGCAAAGACAACCAAAATCGACATGCTTCGGGTTTCTGGTGCATAAAGACAACAAGTTTTATGTATATGATTTTTAATGGATTTTATATTTATTTTATATAAAAATCATGGATTTCGGGCGTGGTACGGCTGTTGCAATTCCACTGTCAGCCAATTAGCCGATACTCATCAGGAGAATTCCCATGCCTTACAAGATCAACGGTTCCGAATGCACCGCCTGCGCCGCCTGCGAATCCGAGTGCCCGAACGACGCGATCTATGAAAAGAACGGCGTCTACGCCATCAAGACCGAGCTGTGCACCGAGTGCGTGGGCGACCACGACGAAGCCCAGTGCGCGTCGAACTGCCCGGTCGACTGCATCCGCATCGACAAGAGCGTTCCGCGCTACCAGGCCGTCTGATTCGTCTCACTCTTCGGAGCGCCACCCATGCACAGCGTCGTCTGTATCAAGCAGGTGCCGGACTCGGCCCAGATCCGGGTGCACCCGGTCACCAACACCATCATGCGCCAGGGTGTCCCGGCGATCATCAACCCCTACGACCTGTTCGCCCTGGAAGAGGCGCTGCGCCTCAAGGACAAGTTCGGCGGCACGGTCACCGTGATCACCATGGGCCCGCCCATGGCCGAGGCGGCGCTGCGCAAGTGCCTGTCGTTCGGCGCCGACGACGCCATCCTGGTCTCGGACCGGGCCTTCGCCGGTTCCGACACCCTGGCCACGTCCTATGCGCTCAGCGCCACCCTCCGCAAGATCATGCAGGACATGCCGGTCGACCTGATCTTCACCGGCAAGCAGACCATCGACGGCGATACCGCCCAGGTCGGGCCGGGGATCGCCAAGCGCCTGGACTTCCAGCTGCTCACCTACGTGTCGAAGATCGTCGACGTGGACATGGAGAAGCGCGAGATCCAGGTGGAGCGCCGCGCCGAGGGTGGCGTGCAACTGCTCAAGACCGCCACCCCGTGCCTGATCACCATGCTCGAAGGCACCAACGAGATGCGCTTCGGCGACCTGGACGACCTGTTCCGCGCCGCCCGCCACGAACTCAAGGTCTGGGACCGCGAGGCCGCCGGCATCGACGCGGTGGAAATGATCGGCCTCAAGGGCAGCCCCACCGTGGTCAGCAAGGTCTTCGCACCCAAGCCGCGCAGCAAGCGGGCCGAGATGATCGAAGTCCACGACAGCGACCCGAAGAACTTGGCCGTGACCCTGCTGGCCAAGCTGTTCACCCAGCATCCGAAGCTGGAACAGGAAATCGCCAAGCGGGCGGTATGAGGACAACGAAATGAGCGAACAACCGAAAAAGCCGGCGAAAAAGAAGGTCGAGCTGGACCCCCGCTTCGTCGATTACCGTCATGTCTGGGTCTGCATCGAGAGCGAGCGCGGCGAGGTGCATCCGGTGTCCTGGGAACTCCTGGGCGAAGGCCGCAAGCTGGCCAACGCGCTGGGCGTGGCGCTTTGCGGGGTGGTCATCTGCGGCCCCGGCGAGCGCGGCAAGAGCATCTGCGCCGAGGCCTTCCACTTCGGCGCCGACAAGTGCTACCTGCTCCAGGACGAGGTGCTCCAGGATTATCGCAACGAGCCCTACACCAAGGCGCTCACCGACCTGGTGAACACCTACCAGCCGGAAATCCTCATGCTCGGCGCCACCACCCTGGGCCGCGACCTGGCCGGCTCGGTGGCCACCACCCTGGGCACCGGCCTGGTGGCCGACTGCACCGAGCTGCTCATCGACACCGAGACGCGCAACCTGGCGTCCACCCGTCCGACCTTCGGCGGCTCGCTGCTCTGCACCATCATGACCCAGCGCCACCGGCCGCAGATGGCCACCGTGCGCCCGCGGGTGATGGCCATGCCGGAGCCCGACGCCACCCGCGGCGGCGAGATCGTCGAGGTGCCGTTCTCGATGATCGAGACCTCGATCATCACCAAGGTGCTGGAGTTCATCCCCGACGATACCCGCGACAAGCCCAACCTGCCGTTCGCCGACATCATCGTCGCTGGCGGTCGTGGCCTGAAGAACCAGGAGAACTTCCGGCATGTCTGGGACCTGGCCAGGGTGCTCGGTGCCGAAGTGGGCGCTTCGCGTCCGGTGGTCCAGGCCGGCTGGGCCGAGCTGGACCGCCAGGTCGGCCAGTCCGGCAAGACCGTGCGGCCCAAGCTGTACATCGCCGCCGGCATCTCCGGCGCCATCCAGCACCGGGTGGGCATGGACGGCGCGGACCTGATCATCGCCATCAACAGCGATCCGAACGCACCCATCTTCGACTTCGCCCACTACGGCCTGGTCGGCAACGCCACGACCATCCTCCCGGCGCTGACCGAAGCCTTCAAGACCCATCTGGCCCAGGCGAAAAAGACCGGCTGACAGGAGAACACCATGGCTGAAAAATTCGACGTGATCGTGGTCGGCGCCGGCATGGCCGGCAACGCGGCCGCCTACACCCTGGCCAGGGGCGGGCTCAAGGTGCTGCAGATCGAGCGGGGCGAAACCCCCGGCTCGAAGAACGTGCAGGGCGCGATCCTCTACGCGGACGCCATCGAGAAGATCATTCCCGACTTCCGCGACGACGCCCCGCTGGAGCGCCACCTGATCGAGCAGCGCGTCTGGGTGATGGACGACGCGTCCTACATCGGCACGCACTACCGTTCCGAGGACTTCAACAAGCCGCCGTACAACCGCTACACCATCATTCGCGTGCACTTCGATCAGTGGTTCAACAGGAAGGCCCGCGAGGCCGGCGTGCTGACCATCTGCGAAACCACGGTGACCGACCTGTTGATCGAGGGCGGCAAGGTGGTGGGCGTGCGCACCGACCGCCAGGGCGGCGAGATCCGCGCCGACGCGGTGATCCTCGCCGACGGGGCGAACTCGCGCCTGGCGGTGAAGGCCGGCTTCCAGCCGGAGATCAAGCCCGAGAACGTGGCCCTGGCGGTGAAGGAGATCCACTTCCTACCCCAGGAAACCATCGAGGCGCGCTTCAACATCGGCGAGGAGGAGGGCGTGGTCATCGAGATGGCCGGCAAGATCAGCGCCGGCATGATGGGCACGGGGTTCCTCTACACCAACAAGGAGTCGATCACCCTGGGCGTCGGCTGCATGCTCTCCGACTTCAAGGAGCAGAAGGTCACCCCCTACGAACTGCTCGACCGGATGAAGGCCCATCCCTCCATCGCGCCGCTGATCGCCGGCAGCGAAATGAAGGAATACGCCGCGCATCTGATTCCCGAGGGCGGCTACAACGCCATCCCCCAGGTCTACGGTGACGGCTGGATGATCGCCGGGGACGCCGGCCAGTTCGTCAACGGCATCCACCGCGAAGGCTCCAACCTGGCGATGACCACCGGCATGCTGGCGGCGCAGACCCTGATCGAGCTGAAGGCCGCCGGCAAGCCGTTCAGCGCCGCCAACCTGGCCGGGTACAAGCAGAAGCTGGACGCCAGCTTCGTCATGAAGGACCTGAAGAAGTACCGGCGCATGCCGGATATCTTCCACAAGAACAAGCAGTTCTTCACCACCTACCCGGACCTTCTCTCCAAGGCTGCCCAGACCCTGATCCGCGTGGACGGGGTGGACAAGAAGACCAAGGAGAAGGAAATCAAGAAGAGCTTCGTCGAATCCCGCTCGCTGTTCGGGCTGATCGCTGACGCCTTCAAGTTCTGGCGCGCCGTCGAGTAAGGAGAAGAGCATGTCGAAGATCGAAGAGAAGCTGTTCCAGGACCGCTACCGGGTCGATGCCGACCGCCCGCACATCCAGATCAAGGATGCCGAGGTCTGCGCCAAGTGCCGCAACCAGCAGTGCACCGTCTGCTGCCCCGCCGGCTGCTACAGCCGCGAGGCCGACGGCACGGTGGCGCTGGCCACCGATGGCTGCCTGGAGTGCGGGACCTGCCGGATCATCTGCGACGAACACCGCAACGTGGCCTGGGAATGGCCGCGGGGCGGGTTCGGCATCCTGTTCAAGTTCGGTTGAGGGACGGGCATGGACGATATCCAGCGTTTCCTGGCCCATGCCATCCAGTTGGAGAAGGAGTCGGCGCGCCGCTACGAGGAGCTGGCCGAGGCCATGCAGAGCCTCGGCAGCATGGAGGTGGCTGAGTTCTTCCGGCAGATGGCGCACTATTCCCGCCTGCACCTGAAGGAGGCCATGCAGCGCGGCGGTTTCCACGACCTGCCGGAGCTGGCCCCCGACGCCTACGAGTGGCCCGAGGGCACCAGCCCGGAAGCCGCGGCCTGGGCCGGTGTGGACGGTTTCATGGACGTGCCCGGCGCTCTGGCTCTGGCCCTGGACGGGGAGCAGCGCAGTCGGGATTACTACCGGACGATCGCCGAAGCGGCCCGGGACCCGGAGGTGAAGCGCATGGCCGAGGCGTTCGCCGAGGAAGAGGGCGAGCACGTGGCCCAGCTGGAAGCCTGGCTGAGCGGTCTGGCCAAGGGCTGAGGTCGATCCGCTTTGCCCTCGGCTGGCGAGCACGGCTTGTCGCCGTACTCGCCGGCCGCGTGGCCTCAGTCGGATTGTTTCCCGGTTGCCTCGAGCGCCGGCTGGTTGCGGGTCTTCCACAGGGAGAACAGGACACCGCCGAGCAGCAGGCCGAAGGTCACGCCGAGCGAGAGGCCGGAGGGGATCTTGCCGATAATGTTGACCAGGAAGATCTTGGCGCCGATGAACACCAGCACCAGGGCCAGGGCGTACTTCAGGTAGGCGAAGCGGTGGATCAGCGCCGCCAGGGCGAAGTACAGCGCGCGCAGGCCGAGCACGGCGAAGATGTTCGAGGTGTAGACGATGAAGGGGTCCAGGGTGATGGCGAAGATCGCCGGCACGCTGTCCACCGCGAACACCACGTCGGCGCATTCGATCAGGATCAGCGCCAGCAGCAGCGGGGTGGCCCAGAACACGTTGTGGCCGTCGGCGTTGGGCTGGCGGACGATGAAGCGCCCCTCGTGCAGCCGGTCGGTCACCCGCAGGTGGCGGCGCAGGAACTGGACGAACTTGTTGTTTTCCATGTTCTGCTCGTCGTCGACCCGGGCGAACAGCATCCGCAGGCCGGTCAGCAGCAGGAACAGGCCGAACACGTAGAGAATCCAGTGGAACTCGGCGATCAGCGCGGCGCCCAGGCCGATCATCAGCGCGCGCAGCACGATCACCCCGAGGATGCCCCAGAACAGCACCTCGTGCTGGTATTTGCGGGGGATCGCCAGGTAGCCGAAGATCATCGCCATGACGAACACGTTGTCCATCGACAGCGACTTCTCGATCAGGAAGCCGGTGTAGTAGTCGAGGCTCGCATCCGGCCCCTTCCAGAGCCAGACCAGCAGGCCGAACAGCAGGCCGACGCTGATGTAGCCGGCCGACAGCAGCAGGCTTTCCTTGACGCCGATTTCATGATGGTCGCGGTGCAGTACGCCGAGGTCGAAGACCAGCAGCGCGACGACGATTCCGATGAACAGCAGCCACAGCCAGGTGGCGGTACCGAGAAAGGTGGTTGTGGCAAACGCCATGAGAGCTTCCATGAGCCCCTCCTTGCAGTCGAAGTTGTACAAACTGTGACTCCGACATGGCGGCAGCGACCGTCAGAGGGGCCCGGCGTCACCCATTCAGGCTAGTGATCCTGCACGGGGCGCTCAAGGGGGAAGCCGTTGCAAGCTTTTTCAGGGGGCCGCCGGGTGGGCGCCGGCCAGCGACTCAGGGCTGGAAGCGGTAGCCGACGCCGATCTCGGTGAGGATATGCTGCGGCTGGGCCGGGATGCGCTCGATCTTCTGCCGCAGGTGGCCCACGTAGACCCGCAGGTACTGGTTGTTCTCCACCGCGCGGCCGCCCCAGATCTGCAGCAGCAACTGGCGGTGGGTGAGCACCCGGCCGGGGTTCGAGGCCAGCAGGATCAGCAGCCGGTACTGGATATCGGTCAGGTGCAGGGGTTCGCCGGCGCGGGTGACCTGGCGGCGCACGCAGTCGATCCGGCAGTCGCCGAATTCGATGGTCGGCTCCAACTGCTCGCGTTCCGCGGCGGGGCGCCGCAGCAGGGCGCGGACCCGCGCGAGCAGCTCGGAAACCCCGAAGGGCTTGGTCAGGTAGTCGTCGGCGCCGGCATCCAGGGCGGTGACCTTGCTGATCTCCTGGGAGCGCGCGGAGAGCACCAGGATCGGGACCGCGGACCAGATCCGGTAGTCGCGGATGAAGTTGATGCCGTTGCGGTCCGGCAGGCCCAGGTCGAGGATCAAGAGGTCCGGCTTGCAGGCGCCGGCCTCCACCGCGCCCTGGACGGCGGTGCCGGCCTCGACGATGGCATAGCCCTCGCCCTCCAGGGTGGCGGCCACCAGCTCGCGGATCTGCGGGTCGTCTTCCACCAGCAGGATGGTTGGGGTCTCGCTCATGTTTCGTCCTCCAGATCGCTCAGGGTGGGCGCGCTGCCCAGCGGCAGGCGCAGGCGGAAGCAGGCCCCGCCGCCCATGCGGTTTTCCGCCAGCACCTGGCCGCCGTGGGCCTCGGCGATGCTGCGGGCGATGGCCAGGCCGAGGCCGACGCCGGGGATGCTGGACTCCGCCTGGCCGCGGCGGAACAGGCCGAACAGTTCCTCGCCGCCGTCCGCCGGCAGCCCGGGGCCCCAGTCGCAGATCATCACGTCCAGCCACTCGCCGAAGCGGCGCACCACCAGCTCCACCGGGGTATCGGCCGGCGAATACTTGATGGCGTTTTCCAGCAGGTTCCACAGCACCCGCTCGACCAGTACCGCATCGAAGCGCAGCGGCGGCAGGCCCGAGGGGATGTCCAGGGTGACTTCGCGGTCCTTCCAGTGGGTGCGGACCTGTTGCAGGGTGGCGCCGATGACCTCGTCGATCGGTTGCCAGGCCTCGTTCAGCTCGAGGTTGCCGGAGCGCAGGTGGGCCATGTCGAGCAGGTTGGTGACCAGCTGGTTGATCGACAGGGCCTGGTTGCGCAGGGCGGCGAGCATGCTTTTCTGGCGCTCCGGCGAGGCCTTGCCGAGGGCCAGGGTGTCGGCCAGGCCGACCATCACCGTCAGGGGGGTGCGCAGGTCGTGGGACAGCGCGGAGAGGATCGAGCTGCGCAGGGATTCGGCGGCGCGGCGCAGCTCGGTTTCCCGGGCGACTTCGGCGAAGTGGGTGCGCTCCAGGGCGACCGTCAGCACCGACGAGGCGGTTTCCAGCAGCTCGCGGGTCGCGGTGTCGCCCGCCTGGGCGGCGGGCAGCTCGCAGGCCAGCACGCGCGGCGGGCCGGCGGCGATCAGCGGGACCAGGGCCAGCGTATGGCGCAGATCGCCGCCGGCGCTGAGCAGGGGGTGGCGGCCGGCGAGGGCCGACTGCAGCAGGGCCGCGGTGAGCGGGGGCGGTGGTGCGGCGAAGGCGCTTTCCGGAAGGATCCGGGTATGGATGGCCTGCAGCGCGGTGCCGAGAAAGCGGCTGGCGATCTCCTCCACCTCGGCCGGCGTCTGGGCGGCGCTCAGGTGCCGAGCCAGGTCGTAGAGCGCGCGGGCCTGGGTCTCCCGGGCCTGCACCTGCTCGGCCTGGCTCTTCAGGGAGGCGGTGAGGTGCCCGACCAGCAGGGCCACCACCAGCATGACCACCGCGGCCAGCAGGTACTGGACCTCGGTGATCGCCAGGGAAAACAGCGGGGGAACGAAGACATGGGCGTAGAGCAGGGCGCTCAGCAGTGCGGTGGCGATCGCCGGGCCGCGCCCGTAGCGGCTGCCGATGAGTACGACGACCAGCACGTAGAGCAGTGCGGTGTTGGAAAGGTCGATGGCCTCCTGCAGCGGCAGCATGAGCAGGGTGAGGCCGACGCTGACCAGCAGGGCGGGCAGGAATTTTCGAACGGACACGGTGACGGCGCATCGCCCTGGCGGCTGGGGAAGAGGCCATCCTAGCCGGAGCGAAATAAAAACGGGGTAAAAATCACCGGCGGCGCGGACCGGCACGCCGCCCCGGTGGGGCGACGGTCGGCGATCAGCGATCCTGCAGGGTGTAGGCGAAAGGTGCGACCACTTCCAGGGTGCCGTTGGTCAGCAGCTCCGGCGGTGGCGGCGGCAGCGGTTCGGCACGCCGGATCATCTGCAGGGTGGCCTGGTCCAGGGCGGTGCGCCCGGAGCGGCTGACCAGCTCGAAGGACAGCAGCCGACCCTGCCCGTCGATCTTGAAGCGCAGCGTGACGGTGCCTTCGTCGCCGCGGCGGCGGGACTCCGGGGGGTAGCGCTTGTAGCGGCTCAGGTGAGCGCGCAGGATGCCCTGCCAGCTGGGCAGCGCGTTCGACGACTCCGGGCTGCCGCTCTGGCTGGCCGGCTTCGCGTCGCTGCGCGGGGCGTTCGAGGCAGCCGGCGCGCTGTTCTGGGGCCGCGGCTGGCTCTGGGCGACCGGCTGCGATTCGGTTTTCGGCACCGGCTTGGCTTCGGGCTTGGGCGGCTGCGGCTTGGCCTTGGGCTTGGGCGGCGGCAGGGCCAGTTTGGGCTTGGGCGCTTCGATCGGTTTCGGCTGCACCACCGGCTTGGGCGGCGCAGGCGGCTCCGGCGGCGGGGGCGGCGCTGCCGGTGCGGCAGCCGCCGCGGCGGCGGGCGCCAGTGCCACCATCATGGCTGGCGGTGGCGGCGCCAGTTCGATCGGCTTGCTCTCCGGCCGCCAGTACAGCGACCAGAGCGCCACGCCGACGTGCAGGCCGAGTACCAGCAGCAGGCACAGCCCCCAGCGCGGCAGGGTACGCAGTTGTTCGCTCATGGCTTGCCTACTGTCTCCAGGCCGACCAGGCCGATCTTCAGGTAGCCGGCGGTGCGCAGCAGATCCATGACTTCCATCAGCTGCCCATAGTCCACGTCCTCGTCGCCGCGGACGAAGATGGTTTCCTCCTTGTCGCCCTTGGTCTGCTGGTCGAGCATGCTGCCGAGCAGGTCCGGCTCCACCCGGTCGTTGCCCAGGTAGAGGCTGTGGTCCTTCTTGATGCTCAGGTAGATCGGCTGGTCCGGGCGTTTTGTCGGCTGCGCGGTGGAGGCGGGCAGGTCGACCTTGACGTCCACGGTGGCCAGCGGCGCGGCGACCATGAAGATGATCAGCAGCACCAGCATGACGTCGATGAAGGGGGTGACGTTGATGTCGTGGGCTTCCTGGAGGTCGTCACCCCCCTCGTTCATGTGCATTCCCATGGCTGCTTACTCCACTGTCGCCCTGTGCGACACCGGCGCCTGGCTATGGCGGGCGGCCGACGGCTGGTCGAGGTCGCGGCTGACCAGCAGCAGCACCTGCGACGAGAGGTCGGCGACCTGCGCCTTGTAGGCAGCGATGGAGCGGGCGAAGACGTTGTAGATGACCACCGCCGGAATCGCCGCGACCAGGCCGATGGCGGTGGCCAGCAGGGCCTCGGCGATGCCGGGGGCGACCACCGCGAGGTTGGTGGTCTGCGATTTGGCGATGCCGATGAAGCTGTTCATGATGCCCCAGACGGTGCCGAACAGGCCGACGAAGGGCGAGACGGAGCCGATGGTGGCGAGCACCCCGGTGCCCACGCTCATCTTGCGTCCGCTGGCGGCGACCAGGCGCTCGAGACGGAAGCTGACGCGCTCCTTGATGCCGTCCTTGTCGACGGTGCCGGCGGAAAGCTGCAGCTCTTCGCGGGCGTCCTCGATCAGCTGGGCGCTGAGGCAGTGGCTGGCGCGCGGCAGCGCGGCGGCCTGCTCGAGGGTGCGCAGGCCCTTGAGGTCGGCCAGCGCGCCACGCAGGCGGCGGCGTGCGCCGAGCAGTTCGAGGCCCTTGGCCAGCCAGATGGTCCAGGTGGCCACCGAGGCCAGCAGCAGGCCGATCATCACGGCTTTCACCACGATGTCGGCGTTCTGGTACATGCCCCAGGGCGACAGGTCGTGGGCCAGACCGGTCTCGGCGTGCGCGTCTTCCGCGGGGCTTGCGGCCGGAGCGGCGCCGGCTTGCGCAGTGGCTCCGGCATCGGCGGGCTTGTCGGTGGCGGCGGCCGGAGTGGCAGGGCTCGCTGCCGGTGCCATGGGCGCCGCTACCGCGGCGGCGGGCGCTGCTGCCGGCGCCGGCTCGACGGCCTGGACGGCGGGCGTCAGCAGCAGGCCGCAGAGCAGCAGGCTGGCTGGCAGGTGGCGTAGGAGTGTTCGGGTTGGCTGGGCGCAGGAGACGATAGGGTGCATGGGACCGGATATCTAAGTGAGGGCAGGACGGGGCTGGCACTGCCGGGACAGACGGAGCAAGGGGGACTGCGCCGTGGCCTGGTCGACAGGGCCGCCGGCGGGTCCATCACCTTGATGATTTTCTAGGTAGCTATCGTAACCCCAGAACAAGAAAAACGGTACAAAAGAGAATCAGTCTTGTCTTTGTGTGAGGTCCGCCGCCGGTCGGCGTCCCTTCCTCCCGGTAGCCTGGGGCTTGCTGGCAGATATGGTAGAAGAGAAAACCGCTCGTCTCAGTGGTGTCCGTCGGGCGGCTGAGCCGATCGTGTCAACCGTACCTTCACTGAAGAGTCGGCTTCAACCTGCGCGCGTGTATACGGCCAGCGTATCGATAATTTCCCCCAGGATTGCGGGATCGTCGATGGTCGAGGGGATGGTCACGTCTTCTCCGTTGGCGAGCTTGCGCAGCACCGCCCTGAGGATCTTGCCCGAGCGGGTCTTCGGCAGGCGCTTGACCCGCGCGATCCGCTGGAAGCAGGCCAGCGCGCCGATCTGCTCGTGGATCATGGCCGTCAGTTCCCGCTGCAACTGCTGCTCGCCGATCCGGGAACCATCCTTGAGGACGATCAGCCCCAGCGGCACCTGGCCCTTGATCGCATCGGGCACGCCGATCACCGCGCACTCCGCCACCGCCGGATGCCGGGCCACCAGGTCCTCCATCTCCCCCGCGGAGAGGCGGTGGCCGGCCACGTTGATCACGTCGTCGGTGCGCCCCATGATGTGGACGAACCCCTCCTCGTCGAGATAGCCGCCGTCGCCGGTGTGGTAGTAGTCGGGGTAGGCGGCGAGGTAGGACTGCAGGTAGCGCGCGTGGTCGTTCCACAGAGTCTGCGCGCAGCCGGGCGGCAGCGGCAGGGCGATGACGATCGCACCCTGGCGGTTCGGCCCGAGCGGCTGGCCCTGCTCGTCCAGCACCGCGACCCGGTAGCCGGGCACCGCGCGGTTGCTCGAGCCGGGACGCGAGACGCAGCCCTCCAGCCCGGTGCAGGGGGCGGTGACCGGCCAGCCGGTTTCCGTCTGCCACCAGTGGTCGTGCACCGGCTTGCCGGTCAGCGCCTCCAGCCATTGATGCGTGCTCGAGTCGAGCTTCTCGCCGGCCAGGAACAGGTGCTTGAGCGAGCCCAGGTCGTGGCGCCTGCTCAGCGCGCCCGAAGGGTCCTCCTTGCGTATGGCGCGGATCGCCGTCGGCGCGCAGAACAGGCCGTTGACGCCGTATTCCTCGATCACCCGCCAGTAGGCGCCGGCGTCGGGGGTGCGGATTGGCTTGCCCTCATAGAGCCACCCCTTTCAAGGTCTTTTACTTTTCGAGGCCTTGATGAGGCGGTCAGTGGAGACATGGGCGCGAGCCGTCGCGGCATCGACCCAGGCCTTGGGCTTATCCACCTTGGGGCCGCGCTTGCTGGTGGCCACCTGGCTGGGCTTGATATGCCGTGCCAATGCCAACAGGCGCTGTG
>Ga0209373_10000704_pt1 | contig 48007 bp, 36 predicted proteins | sample Higcelweek5metaG_FD_187173 | JGI IMG/M metagenome (GOLD analysis project Ga0209373, IMG submission 187173) | Freshwater pond sediment microbial communities from the University of Edinburgh, under environmental carbon perturbations - High... | ecosystem: Environmental > Aquatic > Freshwater >... | reverse complement strand
ACGGTCCCTGCGTATGGAATGATGATTTTCAGGTCCAGCAGAGAGTCGAACAGGAGCCCGACCTGATCCCGGAAATTGATGGACGTGCTCAGCGGGATCAGCAGGACAAAACCGGGTCCGATTCCCCAGCCGGCGAACGCCTGTCCCATGTTTTCATTGCGCGGCGGCAATCTTAACCATGCATCTGCCGGGTCGAACAAACCGGCGATTCCCACAGTGGAATTCGTGACGAAACGGGTGATTACGATGCCGCTCCCGGTGAACTTCGCCTGAAGAAGACAGCTCACAAAACGTCCCGGAAATGCCAGATTGTCTGAGGCCAGCTGAACCCGCTGGATCGCCTCTTTCGGCAGGATGGAGCCGTACACCCAGGAGAAGGGACGGACCATATAATGCATCAGGGCATCGTTGACTTCGAACATGGCCCGGTTGAACGGTTCGATGGGGTCGTTTCCGCCGAAATCTTCCATTATCACAGAGGGGGTCCGGACATGTCCGGTTTGCGACAGCGTGTCGGTGTCTGCTTTGCGGGTGGCGCATCCGGAGAACAACATCGGCAGAATGGCGATTAGAAATAATATTCTCTTCATCCTTTTCTCCCGATTATTCAAGACACCAATCAGTAATATAAAATACATCTTCAAATGCTGAAAATCAAGGAGCAGAGAGCTTTTTCTCTCCTCGGACTTCTTTCTCCGGTCTCCGGGGAAAGATCAGAGACGGGGGAAATAGGATTCCCGCTTGATAAAATCCATTCGGAGAGTATAGTAAACGGATCGTTTTTTCTTTCATCTCGTTACAACCGGAAATCTTTGATGCAAGCCAGGAAAACCATAACAGAAAAAACGGATTGTCGGGGCGTCCGGTACGGATGAGAGACTGATACGGCATCCCGGATGTCTCTTCGCCTGGAGCCGGAAATTTTTTTGCGGAGTGTGAAATGTCTTATTTTCTGCGTACGGTTCTGAAGAAGAGGGCGGAAGTCTATTTTCTGCTTCCCGTCCTGCTGTTTTACGCTATCAGCTATTTCCAGCGGACAGGAATTCCCGGAACGATTTTCAACCAGCTTCAGATGGGACTGGACATCAATGCGGTTCAGGTCGCGGCGTTCGGCGCGGCGTTCATTTACGTCTATGGAACCACACAGCTTTTCATCGGCATGTTCGTTGACAAATACGGGGGCATCCGTGTCCTCACGGTGGGGGGCGTCCTGTTCTGTCTCAGCTCTTTTCTGTTTCCTTTTTTCAACAATCTGATGGTCCTTTATCTGCTCCGGGTGGTCATGGGGCTGGGCGCCAGCACCATCTACCTTGCGCTGGTCAAAGAGGCCGACTACCGCTTCGGACACAAAAACTATTCGATCATGCTGGGAATCTTTCTGGTCTGCGGTTATCTGGGAGGACTTTTCGGGACGCTTCCCTTCGAGCAGCTGTCCGCGGCGTTCGGCTGGCGCAAGGTCCTGATTGTGATCGGCGTCATCACCGTCGTCACTTATCTTTTCATGCTGTTCATGAAGCGCACCATTCCTCCTGAAAAGATCAAGACCCACCTGAAACTGACCCTCCGTCCGTTCCTCGCGGTCATGAAAAACCGTCTGTCATGGCAGCTCACTTTTTCTTCCGCGGTCAACTTCTCGATCTATTTCGTGATTCAGACCGTCTTCGGGAAAAAGTTTCTGGAAGACTATGCGAAAATGGACTCTGAAACCGCCGCCGCGTGCATTTTCGCCCTGACCCTGATCAGCGTGGTCATGCTGCTGGTTTCCGGCGTGATTTCCCGGCTGATGCGCAACCGCCGGAAACCGCTGATTATTCTTTCCGCCGCCCTCTGCCTTCTGGATACGGCGCTGATGTTTGTTGCCATCTGGTTCAATTTCCCCGCATGGGTGTTTGCCTTCTGCTATATGATCTATGCCCTGCTCGGAGGGATTTCGGTGATCTTCACGATTCTGATGCAGGAAGTCAACTCTCCGGAAACGATCACCCTTTCGACGGGCCTCCTGAACGGATTCAATTACATCTCCGTGGCGGTCACCTCCCTGCTGATCGGCATGCTGCTGGACTGTTTCGCTCCGAAGAACGTTGCTGCGGGACATCTCGTCATTTATCCGAAGGAAGCATACCTTACCCTTTTTGCCATTCTGATTCTCCCCACGCTGATTTCCTTCATCAATGTGTTTTTCATCCCGGAATCCTACGGAAAATTCATTGCGGGGACAAAGTCGGCCTCTTCTCGGAATCTTTCCTGAATGGTCCCCGCAAGGCTTTTCCGGAAAATTATCCGTATCAAAGACCCGGATTCAGAATCTTCGCCAGATACCGGTGATACGCGTCGAGATCGCACCATGAGGTCGCCGTGTCGAACGGCATGCCGCCGACCGGATCTTCCACAGTCATGCCTTTTTCATTGACGGAGAGTATCAGTTTTTCCATCCGGAGAAACTCGCGGGAATAGGCCATGTGAACCGCCACCGTGTCATACAGAATGGTGCTTTCCGCGGGAGGAACGGAACGTTTCTGTGAGACACTCCAGATGTGATAGTTTTCAATGATGTCGCGTGTGATCGGGAGCGGACTTTGTTCCATTTTCTCATACAGTTTTCCGGTCAGCTTCACCAGCCCGCAGGTATCCAGCGGCGTAATCGCCGCACTGTGCCACGGTGCGCGGAAGACCGTCTGACACGACGGAACGTCCGCAAGAACATTGTACTCCGCACTGACGTTCGGGGAGCCGTTGTATCCGATCCGGATGCTTCCGAACATTCCCACGAAGTCGATTTTCGGAGCGATTTCCGGTGCTTTCCGCAGTGCCTCCGCCAATGACGGCGTCGGCCCGATGGAAATCAGTGTAACCGGTCTTGGGGAGCTTTTGACAACTTCAATCAGACGGGAAACGCCGTCTGCATGGTATTTCCCGGGATAGTCCGACAGACAGTAATCCTTGATCCATTCCATCTGATGAATGGAACATTTGGAGGGGTCGCCCGGGATCCCGGCGGCTACTTCCACTTCGGTCCGCCGGGCGTTTTCCAGCATGCGGGCGCAGATTTTCGCACGGCTGGCGGTGTCGCCGGTGTCGGTCAGGATCAGCAGGGGTTTCAATTCTTTCCGGAGCAGCATCATGCCCAGCGCCCAGGTGTCGTCGATGTCGGTTCCGATGTCGGTGTGCAGAATTACAGGGATCTGTTCTGTCATTTTTTAACCCTTTCTGTTTGATTTACGAAGAATCTCTGTTTATATTATAACATGATATTCAGGTTGAAACAAGGATCATTCAGGATGATAAAAAGTTCAAAAAATATAATAAAAGGACTTTTTTATGGAATATGAGCTTCTGGATGCGGGATGCTTCCGGGGAGAACGGACCGTTCCCTTCCATTCCCACGAAGGCGCCGAGCTGATCTATGTGCGGGAAGGAAAATGCGCGATCGAAATGGAGGGACGGAGTTTTCCGGGAATTCCCGGCACCCTGTATGCCGTTCCGCCGGGAATTCCGCACAATCAGACCCATACGGAATTGACGGAGACATGGTTTTGCCGTTTTCGCATTCGGGGAAAGGAAGGCGGAACGGAATGGGAATCCTGTTTTACGCAGGAAACCGGGTGCGATCACTGGATCGAACGCTGGTTCGGCGATGTCCTGGAATTGTGTGCGCAATCCTTGGCGTCTTCCGGAGACGGACTTGTCGCCGCGATCCTTCGGCGGATGGAACTGCTGGAGAAGAAAGACCGGCGCGAAGCCGCCCTTCCGGAACCCGTCATTTCCGCCATGAACTTCATCCGGGAAAACTATGCTTCTCAGATTACGCTGGAAGGGGTTGCCCGGCATGTCGGACTCAGTGTCAGCCGTCTGAAGACGCTGTTTCATGAGTCCGTGGGAACCGGTGCGATGCAGTATCTTCAAGGGGTCCGGATGCGGAACGCCGAACGGATGCTGCTTTCCCCTTACTGGCGGATTTCCGAGATCAGCGAGTCGTGCGGATATCCGGACGCCTGTTACTTCACGTTCCTCTTCCGGAAGAAGCACGGGATGTCTCCCGGCGAATTCCGGCGGAAGCCGCACCATTGACGGACGAACTCCGAAGGAGCGTCTGGCGTGAGGCAAAATCAGCCTTGCAAGATACTCTTTTTCATATGCGAAAATGTACGCGGACTCATTATTGCGGGACTTGCTTTTTTTGTGAAACCGGGATATACTGAAAAACACAGAGGGAGAAAAATATGAATAACGTTCTGATTGTGGGAGGAACCCGTTTCCTCGGTCTTGCCATCGCGGAGGCATTTCTCCGCAAAGGCGGCTGCCGTGTCTGTGAAATGAACCGAGGGACCCGTCCGGGAATGGAAGGTCTGGAGAAGTCTTTTCATTGCGACAAGAACGACCGCGAAGCATTTGCGCAAGTCCTGAAGGACCGTCCATGGGATGTGGTCATCGATACGATCCTGAACGACGCCGATCTGGAATTCGTGATCGAGACCCTGAAAAGCGATGTCGGCCATTTCATCCATACCGGGTCCATCGGCGTCTATGGCGACGCACGGCACATTCCCGCTCCGGAATGGCTGCCGATGTCCGAACTCGAATCGGAGGAAGAGCTTGTCTTCAATCAGAAACTCCGGCAGGATCAGATTCTTCTCCGGGCCTGTGTGGAAAAACGCTTTCCCGCGTCGATTCTCCGCATGAGCAATGTGTACGGACGCGGCGACATTCCGCTCGACGGATGGGGCGGACGCAACCCCGAATATTTCCGCAAGCTTTTGCGCGGGGAGGTCATGGAAGTTCCGGAAAACGGACGCGCTCTTCTCCAGCCGGGGCATGTGGCCGACCTCGGCCGGGCGTTTCTTCTTTGCGCGGAACGTCCCGAATCCATCGGACAGGTCTACAACATCTGCGGCGAAACCAGCCTCATGCTCAAGGATTACATCCGTCTTGCCGCAAAAGCGCTGAACGCCCCCGCTCCCGTCTTTGAATTTCTGGACCGGGATACGCTCATGCAGCGGCGTCCCGAGCTCAGCCGGCACGGTCTTGATTTCGTCTGTCAGCACATGTGTTCGGACATCCGGAAGGCGGAAGCACAGCTCTCCTGGCGTCCGGAGATTCCGCTGGAGGCCGGATTGCGCGACAACTTCGCCTGGATGGCGGAAAAAGACCTTTTATCTTCAAAGTGAACGGAAGGACAGCCCCCGGAAAATCACCGGGAGCCCCTCAGGGACATTCGGCCGCAAGAAGAGCGCGGAGAAGTTCATCCGTCACATTGTTCGGATACTTGTCCAGAGCCTTCGCCGCTTTGTCCCAGGCGTTTTTATCCGGGACGAGCAAAAGGGCTTCTCCCATCTGGATTTCAGCGTCGAGGAACCTTGCTTTAGCTTTGTTCAGGGCTTCCGGAGGAAGGGTGTTGCTGTTATATAATCCTTCTGTAAGCCGAAGAAGGGCTTTTTGCTTTTTTACATCGATAAAGGCTTCCGCCGCGCCTTTTGTCGGACGCATATTCTTTTCGCGTCTCCAATACGTCAGCTTTGCTTCATCGCGTGCGGCAACGGCGATGATGGCCTCCTTTTGATCTACTGCTGCCGCCTTGACCTGCTGCAGGATGAAGTCGGCGGTTTTCTGATACAATTCGGCTCGTTCCTTATACAGGGAGAGAAGTTCGGGCGGAGCCGGACGCATCGCGGCGGAAGGGGTTCCGCTTTCCCCGCCGAAAAGCTGTCCCCCTGAAAAAGAGGGCATGATAAGAGATAAAGCTGAAGCCGCCAGAAATGCCGTGAACAGTCGTTTCCCATCGTTTTTCCGCATCATGATGCATCCCTCCTTTGTTTCTGAAAGATTCTTTCAGTTTTGTTTCATAAACTGCCGGTTGTTATGGCAGAATCCGGTCCGTTTTCCGGTTGATTTTATAAAGCCGTATAAAAACAGACAAGATTCATTTTCTTTTTTTTGAATGAACATTTCCGGAAAATCAGCGCGGACCCCGTGGCTGTTCGGCAGCCTCGAGCAGATTGCGGAGAAGTTCGTCCGTCACATTTTTCGGATAGTTTTCCAGAGCCTTCGCCGCTTTGTCCCACTCGGTTTTGTCGCGAACGCGCAGAAGGGCTTCCTGCAGCTGGATCTGAGCATCGATGAGGTCAGAGACCGCCAGATTGCGCTTGTCCTGGTCGATGGTTCCCGCTTCGAACATTCCTTCAGTGTATTTCTGAACTTTTTCCGCGACCTTATATTGGAGAAATGCTTCCGCGGCTCCGGGAGCTGGCCTCAAGTCGGCCTTGCGTCTCCAGTAGGCGAGTTTTGCCTTATCCCGGGCAAGGCACGCTTTTGTTACATCCAGGGAATCTTTGCCGGAGGCATTGAAGGCCACAGTGACAAGGACTGCGTATTTTCCATATAATTCAGCGCGTTCTTTGTATAATGCCAGAAGTTCTGGCGTGGCGGGGATGCGCATTCCGAAGACGCCGCCCTCGCCGCCGCGGCGTCTGTTCTGTATGCCGGGAGCCGGAACCGACGCTACCGCAGATTTTCCGGGAGCGACACTTGGTTTTCCCGGAGGAACCGCGACCGGTCCGCGGCTGATTTCCCTTTCTTCCGGAATCCCGACCGAACAAGTGCCGCCGCAGCTTCCGAAAAGCTGTCCGCCGTAGACATAGAGAAGGTTGACAGCGAGCGAGACGGTCAGACTTGTCAGAAGCGCAATGACCAGAATTCTTTTGTCGCCTTCCAGTGCCATGATGGAATCTCCTTGTGTTCCGTTATTTTTTTTGCGGATGTCTGCTGATTGTTATTTTAGCACGTTCTGACTTATTTACCAGTCAGTTTCCAAGCCGCCGCATGAGAATTCATAAATGCTGCAATTCTGGAACTTCTCAGAACGGCTTCTCATCTCCTTTGATGATTTGAGGCTGTGAAATCGCAGCTACGTTTTCCGCCGACGGCGGCTGTCCGGAAAGACGCCGTAAAAGTTCATTCATTCCATGTTCGGCGGTAATGTCGGGCGCAAGGTCAATGGATTCCGGACGCGGATAAAGCCCCATCAGAAGTTCAGGCGAATGATTACAGGAGATGATCCGCGGGCGGACGGATCGTTTCCTCTTGGAGCAGACACGGTAAAACAGGGCGGTCAGGCGTTCTTCCGGAAAGAAAATTCCGTCGGATGCCTTGAACCGGAGACGCGCGATCGCGTTTTGAATCCATTTTTCCAATTGCAGTTTATCGGTTTCCTCATAAAATGCGGAGAGCCCGTTTCCGCCGATCTTCAGGATTCGGCATGGAAATCCCCTCACGAACAGTTCAAACCGGAATCCGTCGACGCGCGCCTGAAAAGCCGGGTTTCTGCTTTTCATCGAGAGACAGAAAAATTTTGGCTTCGAATGCTTCTGTTCAAGAAAACGGCGTGCCGCCATCCGTCCGGCAAATTCATTCCCCAGAAGAACGACATTGCGGTCCGCTCCATGATAACTATTCAGCCAGACATGAGGGATCCGGTTCAGTGCCTCCGTCATTCCTTCCGGCATGCTGTGTCCGAGCAGCAGGAGTCCCGCCAGTTCTCCATGCAGATGACGGGAAACCAATTCCCTCGGTTCGATGTTGTCCGGAAGCATCAGCAGATTCCAATGCTTCGGCAGCTTTCTCATCAGAACGGGGAGTTTCCGTGCAAGGGAAGCGGCATCCGATTCAAGGTTGTACAGACATAGAAGCCCGATGGTTTTTCCCCGCAGCGGCTGGCGGCGTTTGAAGACTTCTCCGCCCGTGCGCCGGATTGCGTCAAGAATCCTGCGGCGCTTTTCTTCCTTGACTCCCGCGGTTCCGTTCATTACCCGCGAGACCGTCGCAGGAGAGACTCCGCTTTTCCGGGCAATTTCTTTTACCGTTGCTTTCGGCATTTTTCCGCTTTATTTGAAATATTTTCAGTTTTCAGAAGGAACATTCCGGAATGAATATAGTATGAATTTTTCAAGAATTCAAATATGAAAAGCATCCGGATACTTTGAAATATTGAAATATTTTCTGAAACGTTTCATTATTTTTTGGTTGAAAAAACGGCCTTTTTCTTGAATTCCGGAAGATGTGTGGATAGGTTGTTTGCCGGACACTCATTCAAAAGGCGGTGGAAATCATGAAAATCAACAATCTGGAAAAATTCCTGAAAAAAATCCGTTCCGGCGATACGGCTCTTGGAGCTGTGATCACCTGCCGGGATATTTCCATTGCGGAACTGGCCGCGGACGCCGGTTTCGACTTTCTCTGGCTCGATCTGGAACATTCGCCGCTTACCCTTGCCGACGCCATGAATGCTTCCGTCGCGGTGCGGGGGACCGACTGTGCTTTATTTGTACGGGTTCCGTGGAATGAAAACTATCTTCTGAAGCCGGTGCTGGACCTTGCTCCCGCGGGCGTGATCATTCCCATGATCCTGAATGCGGACGATGCCCGGGCCGCGGTCCGGGCCTGCCGTTATCCCGCCGACGGAGGGGAGCGCGGATTTGCCTTGCGGCGGCAGAACCGGTATGGCGCCGACCCGTGGATGGAATATCTGGAACAGTCGGTTCGGGAACCTCTCGTCATTCTTCAGATCGAACACTGTCAGGCGGTGGAAAACCTTGATTCCATTCTGGGGGTGCCCGGCATCGACAGCCTCTGTATCGGACCCGCCGACCTCTCTTCCAGTTTCGGGAAAACTTTGCAGTTCGACGACCCTGAAATCGAAAATGCCGTCCGGACGATCTGCCGGAAAGCGGAGAAAGCCGGGGTTCCTGTAGGCGGGTTTTGTTCGGACAGCCGTTACTGGAGCCGTTTTCCGTTGGCCTGGAAAGCGGTCGGCTCGGACAGCGGCATTCTTTTCGACGCCTTCAGGTCAAAGATTGCGGAGAACCGCGATCTCCATTGCGCCGTACCGTCCGCACTCCGGAAATCCTGACAGCCGGAACCTTTATTTCTTCCCTGACTTCTTCCTCTGCTGCGGAAACATCCTTCAGGGAACGAATCCGGACTGATTCTGAATCCGGGTGGAAAGCGGTTCGGATACCAGTTCTTTTCCGCTGGAATCCATGATCCGGATGTTGCCGCCGGTTTTTCCCGTTTTGCGGAAAGTGACGGAGACTTTTTTACCGTCCGGCGCGTCAAATGAAACGGTGGCGGTTTGTGAATCCTGCGTGCAGCGGAGGTTGGAAATGGCGTGGTCGCCCACATCGATCACGTTCAGGAAACAATCGGCGGCGGAAGGCGTTTTCGGGGAGACTTGGATGCGCCATTTCCCGGCGTAAACGGCTTTCTTTTTCATTTCCGGGTAGGTGTCCCAGTTGACCTTTTCCCCCATGAATTCTTTTCCGGGACCTCCGATTTTTTTAATGACCGCGTTTTCGGGAAGGAGCGTATGACAGCGGAGTGTTCCGCCTTCCCCGGAGGAAGCGGTTGTGCAATTTCCCTTGATTTCAGGCTCATTCAGGAAGTGGAGAAGCCAGTCCTTTCGGAATTCCTTTTTCACCGATTCCACCCGGTCGAAAACGAGGAAGACGTCCGGCTGGATGTGGAGGAACTGACGGATGAAACTCCGGCATTTTTCGGGGCTGTAAGTGTCGGTGGCGTCTCCGGCAACATAGGAATAATACGGGTTGGTCGAGAAGGCCAGACAGCATCCTCCGTGGCTTTTGTTCTGACCTCCTTCGGCGCTTCCGGCGTAAGGCTCCATGTTTTTGATGATTTTCATGATCTCCGGATCTTTTACCCAGCGGTAGTCATTTTTCCTCTGTTCGAAAAATCCCTTATCCTCCTGAAAGAACTCGGACGGGTCATGAATCAGAATCGTATTGTGGGCAAGAGACATGGAGGAATATTTTGCAGGCCAGCTGTCGTCGCGGTAGCCGGAGTCGATCGCCAGATACCCCTTTTTGAAGAGGGTGAAATGATTTTCGTCTCCGCGGGTTTTGTGGGTGACAACGCGACTGCCCGCATTGAAGACCGCATAAGTATCGTCTTTCCCGTTTCCGCTGCGGAAGAAGGTCAGGCCGCCGCTGGGAAAATGCCGCGCTTTTGTGGAGAGTTCGGGAAGATCGGGCGTCTGAAGATCGGCGACGCCATAGGCGAGAAAGCGGCGGAAATATCCCCATGCGTATTTATGCGCGCGCTTGCCGCCGTTCATGTCAAGCCATTTGTAGCGGTCTTCCCTGAAGGCGTCGGTGAAGGAAGGCGAAGACAGTGTTTTTTTCACGATCTGCGCGGTATGGGCGCAGTCTTCCGGATATTGTTTGCTGTAGACGGCGAGGATCGTGAGAAGATGCCCGGTGATGCCGGAGAGTTCCATGGTGGTTCTGGGATTGTCGCCCATGGCGAATTCGCGGTATTTGACATCTCCTTTCCCGGGAAGGATGTTCCATTGCCACCATTCGGCGAAGTAGAGGAGATGATTCAGCTTCGGAAGGATCGGCTGTTTCAGCGCACCGCGTAAGGCATAGAGGAAATCGTAGCTGGCCCAGGGATACTGTCCGGCGGAGTAGCCCATGCAGGTGGAGCCGAGGAGCCCGTCGTCCTCCGAAAGGGTTTCTCGGAAGTCGAGCATGCTTACATAGCGTTTTGCGCCCGATTCCAGCATTTTGGCCGCTTCCGTGTCGCAGATGCCGTCCTTGTATGCGGCGAGACCCATGAAGAATTCGCTGTTGACGTCTCCGTAGAATCCGCTCTGCCAGCCGGCGCCGCCGTTGACGTTTGCGTAGGGGCCGTACCAGCCGTGATTCACATACGTTTTGTTGATGCGGAAGAATTCGGTGATGTAGTCTTTCCGCTGTTTTGGGGTGAGCGTGTCGTAAATCCAGTCGTAGGAGGCCATATCCTGAATGCGCCCGATTCCGTACCAGCTGATGGCGGTGCGTTTTTCCATGCATGCGCGATAGGCGTCGAGCGAATGGTTCAGGAATTCCCATGACTTCCGGGCGTATTTTTTATCATTTGTAAGCAGATATGCGAGCGCGCATGCGGACGCCTCGTCGCTCCAGTCCAGCGGAACTTCCACCTCCACGGTTTTGTAGGGGAATTTGTCCCCGATACATCCGCGCGCCTTGCGGGTGAAGGAAGGATCATACTGGAAGGAGTCCGCGTTTTTCAAGAGGTCGGCATAGCCGATTTTTTCCGCCCATGCCCGGACTTTCGGAAGCGTATCCTTGTTGAGGAATATCCGCGGATGTTCTTCCCTAATCTGAGACAGCCAGACTTTCGCGTCCGGCATTGTCTGGACGGTTTTGATTCCCGGATCGTAGTCGAATGCGATGTATGTGAACACCGGGAAAGGAAGCCCCTCCGCCTCGGCCTTGACCAGAACCGTTCCGCCTTTCGTCTTTTCCGGGAGGAAAAAGACCACCTCCGGGCGGGCCGTCCAGACATTTTCCGCTTGGACTTCCTGCTTCAGGAACAGCTCCTTCTCATTGTTGAGCCGGATCGGCCGTCCTCCCGCATAAAAAGTCAGCCGGACATTTTTCAGTTTGCCGGGCGCTTTGAACGTGAATTCAAGAACATCGTTGGGCCCGAACTGTTTTTTCTCCGTAAAGGCGCGTGCATCGATTTTCAACAGATATTCCGGCTCCTTCACCATTTTCAGATATTTGAACTGTAGGGAAGAACGGATGAGGTCGAAACGGAGATACCCCACCCCGCCCGCCGGCAGTTTGCTGTTCTGATAGGCGTTGATGACGAAATATCCTCCCTGCGCATTGGCTCCCTGTCCGTAGACAGGACCTTGATTCAGAAACCACGGACAGATGAATGAACCCCCTTTTTGAACAGTCGGAGTCATCTCGAAAACAAGATACGGAAACTTTGCGGAAACATCGACGTATGCCCCCGTGCTTCCCTTTTTGTCGGGGTCGGCCGGGGCCATTGTGAACCCGCCGTCCTTCTGAGCCGTGAAACGGATCGAGTCTCCTGTCCAGAGGGCTTTTTTCCCTTCCTGCTTCATCATGCCGTTTCCCGTTTCGATCCAGTTTGTATTCGGATCAGGCTTCCGTTCCATGGCGCGGCATGGAAGAACGATGGAAATCAGTGCCGCCGCCAGCAGGGTCTGCTTTGTCATTTTCGAATCCTTCTCTGTCTTTCGCATGATTGAATCATTGCCTCAATTACTTGGATAAATGTGAATGCTGTCCTTGAATTCGCTATAGGCGAGGGGAGCGGCATGGCCGTCAATGAATGCGACATTGGCTTTCCGGCTGTGGCGGAACTGAATCATGGAGGTGTAGTTGAAGCCGCATTGTCCGGTTCCCCACGTTTCGGAAATATGGGCTTTTCCGGAAGGATTTTTGATTTTTTCCCGCTTCACATCGGTGTAAAGGGTATTCCCGGAAATGATCTGATTGAAACGGGTGTTGACCGCGTAGAGGCCGCCGTTGGTGCCGTAGAAGGGATCGTTGTCAATGCTGGATGTCCCTGTGTTTCGTTTGGGACAATAGGCTGCTTTTCCAAGCAGGGGAAGCCCGAATTGGGCACGGAGCTGTTCGCAGACGCCGTCTCCCAGAACATTTCCTTGCAGAATTGCCGTCCAGTTGCGGGTGGAAAGGGTTCCTCCGCTGTTGGGGCCTCTCATTTCATATCGGGGCATGTACCCGTAATAGGTGTCCGAGTAGAGGATGCTGGCGGTTCCCATCTGTTTGAGATTGCTGGTGCATGAAATGGTTCTGGCCACTTCTCTTGCTTTGTTCAGCGCGGGCAGAAGCATCCCCGCCAGAATCGCGATGATCGCGACCACGACGAGGAGTTCTATCAATGTGAATTTTGTCTTGCGTTTCATATTGTCGGCTCCTTTTTCCGATGATTTGAAATATCTGGAAGACGTTTCGAAGGATTCCCCGTGTTCCGGAGAAAACTTGAATTCGGACTGACTTTTTTCAGAGACGCCATGATTTTTCTCCTTTCAGAAACGAGGCATGAAATGGGTTTTGAGACCGAACCGCATGAGCTCCTCGAACAGAATCAGGCCGAGATCCACGATTTCGTCCTGAGTGAATGGAACATTGACCGCTCCATGCGGGAATTCGTAGAGCAGCGGCAGTGCGCCGGACGCCATGTAAAGAATGTCCTGAAGGTAGAAATAGGAATGACGTTTCAGATTCAGTTTTTCATAAGGGCGAAGATTTGCGGCAAGATGTCTTGCCAGGACCGTTTCCGCAATCCGGTTCGTCATGGCTTCCGCGGCGGTGGAATTGGTCATGTGCGGACCCGAAAAACCCGGATCGGCCTCGCACGCATGGCAGGACAGAATGCAGTCCGGACGTTCCGCATGGGCCAGTGCGATCAGGGCGGCGGTTTCCGGCTGAACCGTTCCGAAAAAATCGTCATGCTGGCAGTTCACTCCGTTGTCGTTGAAATACGCTCCCAGATGTCCGATTCTTTCCAGCGGAAGCGGGAGGGTTTCCTTGTGGAACGGGTAGCTGCAGGGGGTCCCGTCCTTCCACATTCCGTGCGCATAATACTGGAATGTCGCCAGGGATTGTCCTGTCATGCTGTCCAGTGCGAACCGTTCGCGTCCGTCCGGCTGGGAAAGCGGAACGATCACCAGACGGCAATATTTCGCCATTCTGGAGAGTCCGGGCCATTTTTTCCCGCGAAGATCGCAGCCGTGCTCGATGATATGAATCAGATTGATCATGCCCGCCGTTCCCTCGACTTCCGCCCCGTGAATCGCGGAATAAATCAATAGGGAAGGTTTTTTCCTCCGGCTCTGCTGAGTGAACAACTCCGGTTTCCGGGCGGCATACGCGGAAGAGAAACTGACCGTTTGCGGGCCGACTTCGCTTTCCCCGAATTCATAGGCATAAACGGGACGTTTTCCGGCGGAATGTCCGATGACGGACACACGGCCGCGGAAAACATTTTTCTCAAGATAGCCGGCCACCGCTTTATTGGAGGTGATCCAGAATCCGGGAACTGTACCCGTATTCCGGTCCTTCGTATCATTTCTTGTCAATAATGACTGGTTCATTATTTTCCTTTTCTCGATATCATTGTTTGTTCTTGCTAAACATATTATATGCTTGAATCGCTGGTTCGTCAATCATTGCAAAGAAAAAACTTTTTATTTATTGACAGGGTTATTTTTGGAGATATAGTATGAAAAAGAAAGGGAAGGAGCATTTCCATGAGCGGACACAAGGAACAGCAACTGGTCGACTATCTTCTGGGGAAGATCGAATCGGGAGAGTATAAGATGGGCAGGCGCATCCCTTCGGAATACCGTCTGGCGGAAAAATTCGAGGTGGACAAGGGAACGGCGAATCGCGCGGTTTCCGTGCTGGTCTCGCGCGGCTATCTGAAACGGCTGCGGGGCGCGGCGGGAACCGTCCTGATCCGGAACAGCGTCTTCCCCCTCCGTCATTTTGTATACGCGGGCGTTCTTCCGACGACCCACTCGTTTTACTCAAAATTACTCAGGGGCATTCTGGACGCCTCCCATAATGAACACATTCTGCTGAGTATTCTTCCCATCGGTCCGGAAACCAATACGGTGGCTTTTGCGGAGGAGATTCACGCGGTCAATCCGGATGCGATTCTCATCGGCGGAAGCACGCCCGCCTTCGATCTCCGCGACGTGCCCACCATCTTCATGGACACCTATCCTTTTGCGGAAGGGGAACACGTCCGTACCGTGAATCCGAACAACATCGAGGCCGGACGCATGATGCTGGATCATCTTTACCGGCACGGACACCGCCGGATCGGTTTCGTGAGGCTCAACAACGGGATTTCCGTAGGCTCGGACCGTTTCAAGGGGGCTTCCGGCCGCGCCAGGGAACTGGGAATCCGTCTGGAAACCCTGAAACTTCTCGCCCCGTATCACATGCCCGGAAACAATTTCCAGTTCGGGCATCTTCTGGACTCCGCCCGGAAGAAATACACCGCGGTTCTTTTTGAGAACGACATCATCTGCGCCGGTTTCTGCGGGTATTGCGCGGAACATGGCGTCCGTATTCCGGAAGACCTTTCCGTTGCGGCGTTTCTCGTCAATGACGAGTTTCATCACTTCAAGCGGATCACATCGGTCGACAGCCATACCTACGAGCTGGGTTCGTATGGCGTTTCTCTGGCTCTGAAACTGATCGGCGGAGAAAAGGACATCCCTGCGCAGGAACTCCTGCCGGTTTCTCTTTTCGAAGGAGAAACCGTCGCCGGAATCGGCTGAAGAAAACCTTCCGGATTGTATCAGTTTTTTTCCGGAAGGAAACGGAAATTCCATTCCGCGGTTTCCTGGGATTTTGCCTCGAAAACAAGCCGGAAAAGCGACTTGCCCCAGACTTCGTTCATAATGGAGTCGTCCAGAATGATTTCTTCCATGCCCGCGAAGGCGATGCCGGAGAAAGCGAGGCGCATGGAAGGCCAGACGACGGAATCCGCGGACTTTACCGCGGGCTTGACCGGAGAATACAGGAAAAGCCGGATGTTCAATTCCTTGCAGGAAAGGACTTTTTCGGAAATCTCGACGATGCCATTCGCACGGTCCAGTGTCAGACGGCGCGTGTAGGCGGCGATTCCGGCTTCCGGGGGATAGGCTTTCGTGAGGTCCAGCAGCAGGCCGGGCGCGGGGCCGTCCGTGATGCTTTCCAGCACTTCCGCGCGATATTCTTTCCCGGCCGGCTGGACGATGCCGTTGAACTGGGCCGGATTGTGTCCGAGTGCGGAAAGATGCCAGAATTCGTAACGGCGCTCTGAAAAGGTGAGACGGTTGTACCTCTTGTTTCCGGGATCGACAATCAGCGGATTGCCGTTGCGGAAGACCGTGAATTGTCCCACATCGTTATGATTGTGGCTTTCGCCGTTATGTCCGCCCTTGATCGCGGCGACGGTTCCCCGGTTCGTATCGTGCGTATCCTCGCGGATCACCATGCATTGCAGATCGGGCAGGAACACGCATTCCGGACGTTGGATTTCCATTTTCGGAAGCTTGTTCGGCGTCCAGAATAGATCCCGCAGCAGAAAGGTGATGGTTTCGCCCGAGCGGACCGCTCCGCAAACCGGTGCGATACGGCCTTTCCCGGGGTTCATGTCGTATGCCGCCTCGACTGCGAACTCTTTCATCATCGAACTGCCGGTCAGTTCCCCGTAACGGAAGATGACTCCGATCTGCTTTTTGGGAATTCGCGCGGGGGCGTCCGCCGGGTTCATGAACCAGTCTCCGCAGAGGTTCATTTTCGGGTAATATTCGCCCATATTCCGGATCAGAGGCAATTTGAAGAATTCCGCACAGGCGCCTCCGGTTCTCCCGTTGACGAGGTCGGCGAAGAGAAACATTTTTGCCGCGGCGACCCCCCAGTAGGCCGGGCCTTCGTCGCAGCCGCCGTCGGGGCTGTAGTTGCCGAGGAAACGGTCCGTAACCGTCAGTAGGAGCTCCAGAAGTTTCGCCAGCCGTTCCGGCCGGTCTTCCAGAAAAACCATTGCGCTGTCCGCGACGTTGTAGGAACACCAGACGGACCAGTTGTTGTATCCGTTGATCCACCATGCGCGTTCCGGTGCGTTTTCCATGGGAGCGACGACCCGTTCCATGATCGCGATTTCAACCCGTTTCATCAGCGAGGCGGAAAACGCATTGAGTTCGCTTCCGAGGAGCATTTTCATATCCGCCAGGAGGGAACCGGTGGCCGAGGCGAACAAATCCACGACGGGCAGGCCGGGCAGCGGCGTCGGATCACCCTCCGCATAATGTTCATGAGCCGGGAGACACCAGAACGGTTCGCTCAGGATATGCCAGATGCCTTCACAGATTTCTTCCATGAAACGCCCCTTGTGCTCGATGCATTCCGCAAGGACGGCGTAAGCCAGACGCCCCCTCCGCTCGAAGTAGGGGGTTTCGTAAGCGACCCGGCTGTTTTTGCGTGTATAGTCCAGCAGAAGTGCATAGGAGCAGTCGGACCACGGCTGTCCAAGAATTTTTTCCGCATGGGATACAATTTCTCCGCACCAGATTTTTTGTGCGTCGCCCTGCATCATGGTTTCCCACGCCGCACGATCGGATGCGGGCGGAAATTCCGGAGACGGCCGGGTTCCTTCCAGAATGGATTTCAGTTTTGGAAACGGAAGAAATTCATGAAGCATTTCAAACTCCTCATTTGGATGTCAGGAGAATCGATTCGTTGACTTCATATTCGAACGGCTCGCCCGCGAGAGTGTGTTTGAAGTCCGCGATGACATAATCCGACATGCGGAAAAGTTCGTCGTTGAGCGATCCGGCGATGTGCGGCGAAAGGAACACGTTTTCGAGCGTGTAGAGCTTCGATCCCTGCAGCGGCGGTTCCGGGAAGGTCACATCCAGCAGGGCGGTGAGGTCAGGACGTTTTTCCAGCACGGCGATCATCTCTTCCTCATTGACCTGCCGTCCGCGCCCCGTGTTGATGAACACCGCGTTTTTCGGCATGGATTCGAATAGTTTTCCATTCAGGACGCCGACATTGTCGTCGCGGTCCGGCAAGTGGTTGCTGACGACCTGCGAGGAGGCGAAAGCCTCTTCCAGCGAAATCGTCCTCCGTTCGGGACGCGACGGCACCGTGACGACGTTCAAATTATAGGATTTCAGCAGCTCTGCCGTGTGGGAGGAGATAGCCCCGGCTCCCAGAAGCGTCACGGTCTTTCCATAGGAACCGCAGCTGACATCCGCCTGAGTCGCTAGTCCCGGACCGCGCATCCGCCGGGCAAGCCTGAAATATCCCTTGAGCCCGAGAATGATCTGCGCCGCGGTGAACTCCGCGACCGGCAGGGCGTTCGCCTTCCACGCGCTGACGACATGGATTCTGCGCTTCATCAGAGGACGGCTGAAACTGTCGGTGGCGCCGGCCGCATAGAAGACCGCTTTCAGGTTCGGCATGCGGTTCAGCTGATCTTCGGAAAAGTGCATCATTCCCCAGGTGGAAAAGAGATATTCCACATTCCGGAGGTCGATCCGGTTGAACCGTTCCGGAGTCACGATTTCCGGAAGGACATCGGCCAGTTCCCCGACCCGTTCGCGGCGTCCGTTGCCGTAAACCCGATCGATCATTCCCGGATTGGAACACAGAAATGCGGCTTTCGGCTTGCCCTTCCCGGTTTTCCCTTCCGTCAGATACTTCAGAATCGCGACAATGTTTTCGACCAGCCCCGGAGTTGCGACCGATTCCGGTTTGTGTCCGGGAATGAAACTGAAGATTCTGCCGCCGTAAGACGTCACCGTCTCGCACGCCTGCGGAAAGGTCTCTCCTTCCCGCGTGACGGTCATAAGAACCTCGACGGGGCAGACCTCCTGAAGATGAATGTAAACTTCGTCCTCTCCGATTTCGAACGGACGGAGTTTGCCCGCCAGTTTGTGATTCGATGTTTCCATCGGTTGAACCTTGCATGCGAAGGCCGGGTGCGTGGAGGCGGGAACGCCGTCCGGATCGTTCGGACGAACCCAGCGGAGCCCGACGATTTTCCGCCACCAGTCCCATTCCCAGAACGCCGCGCTGGAGCCGTGCAGCAGAAGAATGTCTCCGCCCCGTTCCACGTAACGGCGGACCGCTTTTTCCGCGCCGGAGCCGGGATGCGGCAGTCCGCAGGTGGTTCCGATCAGGTGGAGAACCAGCAGGTCGCAATCCTTCTCCCAGCAGCCGCTTTCGAGAAGGGCCCAGTCGTCTTCCTGAAAGAAGGTTTTCCGCTTGAGGTCGTCCGGCAGTTTTTCGTAGATATTTCTGCCGGCATGGGTTCCATAGTGATTATCCGAAAAAAAACAGATCATTGAGCGGCTCCCTGTTTATGAACGTTTCTGTTTGATGTTTTTCAATTTTTCAGCTTCCGGGCGTTTCCTGTAGAAATCGTCCAGTGGGTAACAGCCGGAAATCATTCCCGCGCGCGGCGCGTTGGTGCAGTCGCCGAACGTGCGGCAGATGCGGCGGCGGTCCAGCGGCTTTCCCCCCAATACGTCGGCGCAGATTTCCGGGTAGGAAAGCACCATGCGCCCGATTCCGACGAAGTCCGTTTCATTGTGCGCAACCGAGTATTCCGCCGCGTTCGGCAGATAATCCTGAAGACAGGTGTAGCCGGAACCGACTGCAAGCATTTCCGGACAGAGTTCCCGGATGCGTTTGACCGCGGCCAGATGGCGGGACACATTGTAGAGCGGATTTTCCGGCGGCGGATAGCCGTCGCTCACCGGGTAATACGCGGGCCTCTGCATGTGGACATTGTAGTAAGGACTGCCGATCGAGGCGCAGATTGTGTCCACGCCGTATTCCCGGAGAAGGTTCACGAAACGGACGGTTTCCTTCAGGTCCGGGTCCATGTTTCCGCCGGTGCCGTCGCCGCCGAAAGCGTAGGGATACGGACCGTTCCACTCCATCGGATGTCCGAGCCCGTCTTCTCCTTTGGCATACGGCAGAATATCGAACAGGCTGATGCGGGCGGAGAGATACAGCCCCGGACATTTTTTCCGGATGCCTTCTGCGATTTCCCGAAAGAAACGGGTCCGGTTTTCAAAACTTCCGCCGTAAGGGCCGGGCCGGTCGTATGCGCTCAGGAATTCGTGTCCGAGATATCCGTGTGCGTGCTTGATGTCCACGAAGTCAAAACCGGCCTTTTGCGCGACCTCTGCGGCCTGGATGAAACAATGTATGATTCCGGGGATTTCGGCATCCGAGACCACGTTTGCCTGAGAACAGCCGAATTTCTTGTCGAGCAGAGGGTGCGCGTAAGCGGTTTTCGCCTCGCGGATGTGCGGCTGATTGGGGTGGGCGTATCGTCCGGAGTGGGTGAGCTGAAGCCCGATGACCAGATCGTCGTCCGTTCCGAATTTTTCCCGGTGAACCTGTCTCATTTCCGCACAAAGCTTTTTCAAGGCTTCCAGCGTGTGTTCCTGCGCGGTAAGCTGACGCGGATTGCTGCGCGCTTCGTGCATGACCGCCGCGGCTTCCGTTCCATACAGTAACTTCGCTCCGCTTCCGGCGAAACGGAGCCAGCGGCGACGGGTGAATTCGCCGGGAGTTCCGTCCGCCTCGCAATCCCAACCTTCCATCGGCAGGATCGCCCAGCGGTTGCCGACGGTGCGTCCGAAGCATCGCGCCTTCCGCGCCAGAGCGGCGGAACCGTCGCTCCGGACTTCATCCGCGAGGCCGATTTTGATATTTTCATTCCGGAGGTAATTGCGGAACTCCTCCAGCGTCTTGAACGAGGCAACTTTAGGGTAATCCATCAGAAACGTTTTCCTTTCCGGATGTGGGTAATGACGATTTCGGAATCTTCCAGCGCCTCGTAGGTGTGTTCCAGAAGGGCGTCGAACTGGATCGACATTCCGTTTTTCAGTTCGCAGACTTCGTTCGGCAGGGTGATCCGCAGATGCCCCTTGAGGACCCAGCAGAGCTCAAAGTCATCCCGGTGCATCCCCGGGCGCGAGACTTTCGAGCCCGCTTTCGCGGAGGCGTGCATACAGCGTACGTTCGTATAAGAAACGCGCCTGAAATTGAAGTCGCCCGAACGGTATTTCTCCGCGGGGACCAGATGCGACGTCCGGTTTTCCGCCAGCGAGATCAGGTCGGAAAGCGTCAGCCCGAACACCCGCGCGATCCGGAAGATCGTATCAATTTCCGCCTTGCTCCGGTTGCGTTCCAGCTTCGAGATCACGCTCGCGGAAACTCCGCTCTGGAGCGCAAGGTCCGAGATGCTCAACCCCTCGCGTTTCCGCAATTCGCGCAGAATGCCGAAGTCGCAGATGTGGTCCGTATCATTCATAAATATCACCCTTTCTGAAATTGCTCCAGACATTTTCAAACCATTCGTCCGTTTCCGGAAGCGGACGGCATGGCTTCCATTTGGAGATTACGCGTCCGTTTTCCATCCGTGTCTCCAGCACATTGGACCGGAAATCCGTGTTTTCCGGTGAGGCTTTCCATGGAAGCAGCGGATGAATCTGTTTCCCGTTTTCGGAAAGGACAACCGCTCCGCCGCGTGAACCGGTTCCGCTTTCGATCTGCGCCAGAATCGCGGAAAGATAGCAGACTTGTGCCGTCAGAAGCTGTTCGTTGCGGAGCTGTTCGGACAGTTCCCGGGAAGAAAGCCCGCCGAGCCCGTTTTTCAAATGTTTTTCCCGTTGTGCTTCCGCTTCCTTCAAAGCGGCTTCCACGTGTTCCTTTTTCCGCAGGAACGCGGCGTCGGCGCTCATCCGTTTCTGGAATATGGAACGTTCCTTGCGCCAGTCGAGCCCGGAGGGACCGGAAAGACGGGACATGATCGATTCGAAAGAGGATGTTTCCCGGGGATGTCCGGCAGGAGCGGCCTTTTCATACGCCGCGATCCGTTCCGCCGCCCGGAAGGCGCCGCACTGTCCGGCGTTGAGAGCGGAACCGCCCGGACGCGTCACGCCGTGCGAACCGTTGACTTCCCCGACCGGGAACAGAAAACGGATGTTTTCGGATTCCCACCACAGGTCGGCGGCCAGTCCGCCGTTGTTGTGCTGGGCGCAGACCGCCACTTCAAGCATTTCTGTTTCCAGATCGATGGCGTGGCGGCGGTAGAGTTCGATGGCCGGTTCGTTCAGCCGCTTCAGACGCAGAAACGGGGTATTCGCCACAGCTCCGCTCTTTTCGAGATAGGAGCGTGTCTCCTGTGAAAACGAGGCGAAATCGAAGTCCGGCGGATCGCTCCGGTAGTCCAGAAATACGCGGCGTCCGCGTCCGACGGTCTCCCGATGGACCAGAATGTCGATCAGGGAGGAACCGGGAACGTGTCCCGCTGAAAACGGCCACTGATAGCCTTTCAGGAAAATCATGTCATACATCGTTTGCGGCGAGTCGAAATATTCGCGCAGAAATTCCCTTTCCGTTCCCTGTTCATCGATGGAGACAAAACGCGGAAGCACCTGCATGTAGCTCCCGGACACATTCCAGCGGAAGGCGATGGAAGCCAGTCCGAACTGGGATTCCGGCAGGTTGCGCGCCTTTGCCCCGGCCGCGAGTGCCGTTCCGATCGCGCCGGTATGGACTGCCGGATACACGCTTTGCTCATACAAGCCGCCGGGGCCGCCGACCGCAAAAATGGTGTAAGGTGCCTCCACACGCTCGAAAGAGTCTTCCGGCAAAGGTGCTTCGGGGTTCGCGAAAAGGGCTCCGGAACAACGGCCGTTATCCACGGAGAGCGCGACGAGGATCTTTTTCTCACAAACTTCTATTTGCCGTCGCTGAAGTTCCCGGATGAGCGAGACGCACATGTCCCGGGAAGTTCCCGGACCGCAGCTGGTGGCACGGCGTTTCGGATCGTGGTCGGTCTTGTATCCGGGATACTGCCCGAAACGGTCATGGGGGAAGGGGACGCCCAGATTCGCCAGATGGGCGAACGCCTGCTGGGAAAGCGCCGCCTCGACCAGCGCCAGATCGCCGTGCATGCTCCCGCCCGCCATCAGGTCGCGGGCCATGGCCGCGGGAGAATCGGGTTGATCCCCGTACATCCCGAGCTTGTAATAGGTCTGCTTGTCGCTGCCGGTGTTGATGCTGGTGCCCATGTTCAGCCCCTCGGTATAGACTGCGATGTCTTTTACTCCGAGGGCGTCCAGACGGACCGCGGCGGCGAGTCCGGCCGCGCCGCTTCCGATGACCACTACTTTGAGACGCCGGGTTTTCATGGTCAGAACCGCTCCACCGTGAGACCGCCGTCGATCTGAATGACCTGTCCGGTGGAATAGGCAAGGGTTCCGCTCAGAAGCATTTTCACGGCCTTGCCGATGTCTTCCGGGAGCCCCCAGCGTTTTTGGAGAGTCAGACCGTTTGCAATCATTTTGTCGTATTTTTCGGTGACGGGACCGGTCATGTCGCTGCGGATCACGCCCGGTCGCAGTTCGTAGACCGCGATTCCCTCATCGGCAAGACGCACCGCCCAGAGCTTGGTCGCCATGGCGACTGCCGCCTTGGAAAGACAGTATTCGCCGCGGTTGATGCTGGCGTATTCCGCGGACACCGACCCGATGTTGACGACAGCATGGAATTTGCCGTTCGGATTGGCTTTGATTTTCTTCGCCGCCAGTTGGGTGAGGAAGAAAGGTCCCTTGAGGTTGATATTCATGACACGGTCGAAGCTTTCGGGCGTCATCTCCAGAAGGTCGGCGCGGACTTCCGGGGCGACTCCGGCATTGTTCACCAGTGCGTCGAGATTTCCGAAGTCCGCCAGAAAAGAGTCCAGCAGTCTGGCATGGTCGTCGCGGCTGGAGACGTCGCACTGATAATAGGCGGCCTTGATTTTGAATTCGGTTTCGAGATCGGCGGCAACGGCTGAATATTTTTCGGCTTCTCCGCGTCCGCAAAACGCCACGTGGTGGCCGGCTCCGGCCAGGGCACGCACGATGCCCGCGCCGATTCCGCGGGTTCCACCGGTGACAAGCACATTGAGTTTTTCCATTTTCTTTATCCTTGATCAGCGGGTTTGTTTTTCAAAAAACGCCGGTTTTAAATTTTCCTGAACGATATATTATGGCATAAAATATATCGTCAAAGAAAAAAATCAAGAGCATCTGAAACAGATTCGATGAAATCTTCCTGTGAAAAGACGGAACAGAATAGCTTTCTGTTTCCATGGATCATGGCCCCTGCGGTTCCATCTGTGTTTTTCTCCTTTTCCCGGGACGCGAACGATGTCGAAAATTCTGAAATGCAACGGAATGGACATCCTCTGTTCTTGAAAAACAGCTTTGCGGCGTTATAGTAAGTTGCGTGGGTATGAGTCTACAGAAAAGGGAAGCTGTCATGAGCAGACACAAGGTTCAAAATACGCCGGCCATACGGAGAATGCCGACGTACCTTCACAAACTGATGCTGATGCATGCGGCCGGTGAAAAGTTCGCCTCGACGTCCAAACTGGCGGATTATATCAACCTGGACCCCATCATCGTGCGCAAGGATTTCGAACTGACTGGACTGAAAGGATTTCCCGGCGTCGGATACAAAACGGACGAACTGATCGAAGCCATCCGCCGTTTTCTCGGTTGGGACTCTCCCCGGAGGGTATGTCTGGTAGGCGCCGGTTCCCTCGGCAATGCCCTGCTCGGTTACGAGGAGTTTGCCGAATACGGCATGGTCATTACGGATGTGTTTGATGCCGACCCGAAAAAGATCGGAACCCGGATTCACGGGTATCCGGTGCAGGACGTGCGGCGTCTCCCGGATGCTGTGAAGAAATCGAAGCCTCACATGGCAATCATCTGCGTTTCTTCCCGCGCTGCCCAGTCGGTCGTGGACGGGCTGATCGCCTGCGGCATAAAAGCCTTCTGGAATTTTGCGAACATCTGCCTGAAAGTGCCGCCCGATGTGGTGGTCCAGCGTGAAGTGATCGCCGGCGGTTTTGCCCTCCTCTCCATGAAATTGAAGAAGCATTCCCCCCTTTTTGAAACCGAGTGACGGGGTCTTCCGGCGGGATTTCCGTTTTACCCTTTGCCGACTTGCAGGATTCTTCTGTTCCTTTGCCGCCCCCATGACTTCGGCGACAACTTTCATCTTTCGTGATTTTTCCCTTCCCTCTGAATTATTTCTGAAAATGATGAAATTGTTCTCTTGACAAAACGGAAAACAGGATTATAATTATGGTATAACAATGGTATAGCAAAGATAATTCGAATGAAAATCGAGCGGAAAAAATTCAAGTATCGTTCGGTTCGGGATCAGATTCTCAAGACGATCGTCGAACGGAATCTGGAGGAAGGAAGCAATCTTCCCCCGGAAGCGGAGTTGTGCTCCATGCTGAATGTCGCCCGGAACACGGTGCGGACGGCGCTGGATGCGCTAGCGCTGGAAGGTTTCATCGAAAAGCGCAAGGGACATCCCTGTGTGATACGCCGCGCCGCAACACTGCCTCCGCCCCGGAAAATCGCCTGGCTCAATGCCGGCGAAGGCACCGCCGGATTCAACCCGATCTATTCGGATATTTTCCGGTTTGTGTCGGAAGAGGCCGTGAAGAGAAATCTGCGTCTGGAGATCATCTATCTTTATTCCGAATCCGTGCTGGAAACCCTCGCGGCCAGGGCCAATGATTATATCGGTTTCATTTTCAACTCCACCCGACCGGCTATGTTCAATGACAAGGTACTGAAGATCTTCTCCGGAAAGATCGTGGTGGTGGACTCGATCCAGCACGGCGAACCATGCGGAATGGTGCAGACGGACAACTATGCCGGCGGAAGAATGGCGGTGGAACATCTGATCCGTTCGGGACATAAAAAAATCGCGGTCCTCGGCTGCGGCGAATGGTGCATGACTTACCAGCCATTCGTCGAACGAATCCGCGGATATAAGGACGTCCTCAAAGAAAAAAACATGGAACAGCAGTGCATTATTTCCCTTCAACCGAAAGATGCCATAAAGTTCACCGAATATCTTCAGGCGAATCTGGATAATCTGAAACGCTGCGACAGCGTGTTCATCACCAACGATTTGTTCGGATCCATTGCCATGGCGGACTTTCCGATGCTCGGAATCCGTGTCCCGGAGGACCTTTCCGTGGTCAGCTTCGACGGCATCACGCTTGCCCGGTTCACGACGCCGCCTCTGACGACGGTCCGTCAGCCGGTCGAAAAAATTGCTTCCGGTCTGATCGACATGATTCTGGACATGGATTCCGGAGAGCAGACCGCCCCGGAAATCCGCAAGATCATGCCGGATCTGATCGCGGGAGAAACTGTGAAAAACAGACTGACTTCAAATAAGAAGAACTCTAAAACACCGGAAATGGAAAGGATGTAAAAATGAATTGGAAAAATCCAAAATTCACACTGATCGAACTCCTGGTTGTTATTGCCATAATTGCGATTCTGGCAGGAATGCTGCTCCCCGCATTGAACAAGGCAAAGCTGAAAGCACAGGCCATCCAGTGCACCAGCCAGCTCAAACAGATCGCAACAGGCAGCGCGCTCTATTCCGATGACCATGACGGCAATCTGCCGCCCGCGGTCGTCACCCCTCCGGGCGCCACATGGTGGATGGTGCTTTCGCCCTACTTCAAAAAGACCGATTCCGCTCTCAGTGATGTCGGCGCCCGTGCCAATAAGGTGTTCCATTGTCCGACGCAAAGCGGCAACGACGGACGTTATCTTTCCTCCAAGAATTCGGTAAACAACTACGGGTACAACGGCTGGTGCGGGCATAATCTTGCCGCCGGCAGTTATTCTTTCGTCAAGATTACCCGTCTGAAAAACATCAGCCGAAAAATCCAGCTGGGCGACGGCAAATGGGATGGAATCATCTGGGCGACCACCGAGCTTCCTTCCATCAATTTTGTCTATGCCTATCAGGGCAACGGCTTCACAACCACCAAGAATGCCATTCCGTCCAGCGTCCATATGAACAATGTGAATTTCCTGTTTCTGGACGGTCATTCCGAGCCTATGAGCTGGAACAGTATTCTGCTTCCGAACATCGATATTCAGGATCGCGGCTGGTAAGCCGTTTTTATAACCAAAGAAATAGAAGGAACCTGTTGTATGGAAATGAAGTCATTGAAGGATTGTTTCTGGATATGGGGACATGACGCCGGATGTCATCACCGGAAGGAGTGCTCCGCATGGAAGATTCCGGGAGACAATAAGATGGGACCGGTCGAAGGCGCCGCCTATCTCGGAATTCCGAATTGCTGCCGGGTGGTTTTTCTGGGCAGTCCGAAACCTCCGTTCGATGCGGAATCGGAAAAGCTGCTTGCGTTCAAAAACGTGGTGTGGTCCATCGTGGGCGACGGCTCCTCCCGGCGGAACGACGACGGCGGGGACGATCTGGACGAAGTCCTGCGTCAGGCGCAAATGTATCCGAACATCGTCGGTGGAGTTCTGGACGATTTTTTCCGTCTTTCCACCCGGGACGCCCGGATGCCCCTGTCCCGCCTGAAAGAGATCCGGGACCGTCTTCACAGCGCGCCGCGTCCGCTGAAACTGTTTCTTGTATATTACGCGGCGCTTTTCGAGGCGGATTATTGTGCGTATCTGGATCTTGTCGACGTGATTTCCTTCTGGTCGTGGGACAGCGCCCAGCTGGCGAATGCGGAAAAGAATCTTGCCCGTCTCGTATCCATGACTCCCGGCAAAAAGCGGATGGCGGGCTGTTACATCTACAACTACGGGGATTGCCGTCCGATCACCCTTGAAGAGATGAAATTCCAGCTCGGCTTGTACCGTAAGTTGCTCATGAAAGGCGATATTCATGGCGTAATCGTCTGTTCCAACAACATCGCCGACCTCGGACTGGACGCACCCGAATATCTGAAACAGTGGCTCGCAGAACATGGTGACGAGGAAGTCAATGTTTCCCTCTGAGCGAAAAAAACCGGATATGAAAGCTTGATTTCCTGAACAGAAACGAAAGGGGACAACCACAATGACACACCTGATTCCAATGCTGTCCGCGGCATTGTTTTTCGCCGCCGCGGTCAGCTCTGCACAAAACCTGCTGGAGAATCCGTCTTTTGAACAGCCGGACGCGAAAAATCCATCCATTCCGGAAGGATGGAAGACGATGCAGCACTTGAGTCTCGGCAAGCATCACTTCGTGGATGAAACCATCACGTCCGACGGAAAGAAATCCATCCGCATCGAAAACGACAATCCGTCCCTCGGAATCAAGTCCTATCTGCTGTTCATGCAAAGCGGATTCTCCGAACGGCTGACGAAGGAATGTACGCCGGGCACGCCGATGGAGTTTTCGGTTCTTGTACGGGCGGATTCCGCGGAGACGCGTTTCCGTATTTACATGGAAACCATGCAGGCGGAGCGTCACGGCGGCGTGTTCTCTTCGCCGATTCAGGGAGCGTCTGTCGGGGAGTGGAAACGGGTTGTCCTCCGGTTCAAAATGCCCGAGCAGCCGTTTACCAATGCGTATGTGTGTTTTCAACTTGCTTCCACCGGGAAGATCTGGTTTGACGACGCGTATCTCGGGAAGGAGTCCGGAGCTCCGAAAGAGAAAACGATTCTTCCGAACGCTGACGGCAACCGGATCTTGAATCCGTCGCTGGAGGAGGCCGATTCCAAAACCGGCCGGCCCGTCGGCTGGAAAACCCTCCAGATGAATCTGAAGGGGAACTTCTTCTCGCTGGACAGCGCCAAGGCGCACAGCGGGAAAAATGCCCTCCGAATCGCCTGCGACGATCCGAATCTTTCCGACAACAATTACCTGATGTGGCAGCAGGACAACCTTCAGGAACGCCTGAAGGACTGTCCGCCGGGCACCCCGATGGTGCTGTCGTTTCAGGCGGACAACGGGTCCGACCCCTCCGTCAAGTTCCGGGCGTATGTGGAAATGCGCGCCGGAGGGAAGTTCATCGGAACCTTCCTGACTGGGGTGCAGACCTCGTATGTGGGCTGGAAGACGTTCACGCTGAAATTCAAAATGCCGAAAGAAATCCCCGATTCCGCGTATGTCTGTTTTCAGCTCCTGACTCCGGGCAAGGTCTGGTTTGACGACATCCGGCTGGAAAAAGAGTCCGATCGTGGGCCCGCTGCCGTGGAAAAAATCCAGACGGGAAGCGCGGTCTGCCGCGTGACCGATTTCCCGCCCCGGCAGACATGGTTCCTTCCGGACGTTCCGAAGAAACTCACGGTTTCCTGCGAGTTTCCGAAAGCCGCCGCCGGGAAAGGCAAGGCGGAACTCACGGACGCACGCGGAAAGGTGTTGAAAACGTATTCGCTGAACTCGAAAGAGACAGTTCTGGAACTCCCTCCGCTGGAGAAGGGAACCTATTTCCTGAATTATGAAGCGGGCTCCCTCCGGGAACAGGACGTTTTCCGGATCGCCGCCCCGGTTCAGAAAGGAGTCCGCTTTGACTCGGAGCGGCGCATGTCCCTGAACGGGAAACCGTTTTTCCCGCGAGTCGTGCTGACTCCGGCGATGAGCGAAGAGGCTCTGCGCGTCTATCAGTCCGCCGGATTCAATGCGATTGCATTCAACGCTCTGACCTCCAACGCGGACGCGGCCCGGTATCTGGGCAAAACCGCCGCTCAATACGGATTGGCGGTGGTCGACTGGGGAAATCTGGGCGATGTATACAAAGGTGACGCCGCCGCCGTGGCTAAACATTTGGCGCAGCGGGTGGAAAATGCGCGCGGGCTGGAAAATTTCATCGGCTGGCTCGACGATGAATCCGAAATGCGCCTGGTGCCGCTGGAACGGCTCCGGACCGTCTACAACACGCTTTTTGAAATCGCGCCCGAATATGTGGTCTGGCAGAATCATGCGCCGCGCCTGACCGATCCCGAAGGAGCCCCGTATGGTTCCTTTGCGAATGTCCGGCGATATTCTCGGGTCTGCGATGTGACCGGAATCGATATTTATCCCGTTCCGGAGGGCGGCGGACACAGCAATCTGGAAAACAAGACCGTCAGCTGCGTCGGGGAATATACCGACCTTGTGCTGGATACGGTGTATCGTAAGAAGCCGGTATGGATGGTGCTTCAGGCCGGAGCGTGGAGCGAGGAGGGCGGCGGAAAACTCAATGACAAGCGGCCGCGTCCCACCTATGAACAATTCCGTTTCATGTTCTACAATGCGCTGACGCACGGAGCCACCGGCATCGTGTTCTACGGACCCGGATCATTGCCCGACATCTATTCCCCCTTCATGGGAATGCTTGCGGACGTCAATCACGAGTTCAAGGCGATCGAGCCCTTCTTTCTGGAAGGCAAGCCCCTCGAACTCAAAGCGCAGGGCGATCTCAAAAATGTCCGCGTTTTCGCCCGGACGCTCGGGTCTGACACCCTGGTGATCGCCGTCAACGAAGGCAAGGAATCCCGGCGGATCACGCTTCCTCTGCCTGCTTCGGATTTCTACCGTCTTCCCTCCGGCGGGAAGGAAAAAGGCGGCGCATTTTCAGCAGAGCTGAAGGGCAATGAAGTCCTGATCCTTTCCACCCGGAAAGCGGTCATCCCGAAACATCCGGCCTTTACCCCGAAACAACCGGAAAAAAGCGCAGACGGTGCGGTCCGTAGTGGCGGAGCTCTCCAGCCGATCCGCTGGAATGCGCAATGGGTTTCGCACCCGAAATTTTATCGGGCGGCGGACAAAACAACTTTTGCGAAACAAATTTTCGAACTTTCCGCGTCGCCCTCCGAAGCATGGGTTCGGGTTGCGGCCGACGACTCCTTCCGGCTCACCGTGAACGGACAGAAGATCGGGGAGGCGTCCAATCATACGATGGCGCATTGCTACAATCTTGCCTCCCGGCTCAAAAAAGGAAAAAATGAACTGCTCTTTGAGCTTCACAACAATGCGGGACCCAGCGGCCTTCTGTTCGAAGGAGAAATTACGGCGGGAGGTAAAACAACCCCGTTTGCCTCGGGGAAAGAGACAATGTTTTCCGAGGACGGCGCAACCGGATGGATTGAGGCGGAACTTCACGGGACGCCTCCGGCGGCTCCGTGGGGACCGGTGAACGTGCTGATCGCGCATCCGTGACCGGGATGCTTTTTTCCGAACCGAATCCGTTCCGGGGTTCTACTGAATCAGCTTGTTCCGCATCAAGATGGCGGCTCCGCGGGCGGTGTCGTTTGCGGAGAGAGTGGAAAACTCGATTTTGAGATCTTTCACGGCTCCGGCGAAGCAGCTGAGATGGAGTGTCCGCTGGACGGCGTTCATCAGGAGTTCGCCGAGTCCGGTGAGTTCGCCGCTGAGCACGATCACGGAGGGGTTCAGCAGGGCGACCGCCACCGCGAGGGCGCGTCCGATGCTGTCGCTGACCTCGCTGGCGATGATCCGGGCGGCCTTGTCGTTCTTCGAACATTCGACGAAATGGGCGAGCGTGAAATCATCCAGATTCAGTTTCGTGTCTACGCCGCTGTTGAGAGCCTCGCGTATTTTGCGCCGGATTCCGCTCTCTCCGGCAATGGCCTCCAGGCACCCCCGGTTTCCGCACTGGCAGAGGGGACCGTCGGGCGCGATCACGATATGGCCGATCTCCATTCCCTGATTGGTGTCGCCGATGAAACAATTGCCGTCCTTGATGAATCCGCCGCCGATGCCGTCGTCCATCCTGACATGGAACAGACTGCCGGAAATCTCCCTGCCGCGCACCCGGTATTCCATATAGGTCTTGACCATGCACTCCGGCCAGAGGGAGGCCGTGACGCCGTTTTCCGTTTCGAGCCATTTTCCGGTCTGGGTATTCTCCCAGCCGGGCACGTTCACCGCGCGGATGGAAACGCCCCCTCCGATATCCACCAGTCCCGGATCGGCGAATCCGATCCCGCGCACGTTTTTCCAGCGGTCTCCGGCGAAGGCGCGGAGCTTCCGCAGGATTTCCCGGATCTCGTTTCTGCAGGCGCTCAGGGAACCCCGTTCCAGTGCGGGCAGTTCCGTGGAAAACAGAACTTCTCCGGTCATGTCCGTGATGACGCCGATGGTCCGTCGCACCTGAAAATCGATTCCGACAACCCAGAAATGATCCGGATTGAACCGGAGAGCCGGAGCCTTGCGTCCGGTCCGTTTTCCTGAACGTTCCGGTTCGCAGAGGATGCCTTCGCGTTTGAGGCTATCCACCACCTCGAATACAGTGGCCGCGCGGGTTCCCGTCGCTACGACCAGCTCGGGACGTGTCATGGTGCCGCACCGGAGCATGAGATCGAGAATTTCGGAACGCAAATCACTTTTTTTCGCCATGTTGCCCCTGTTTTTCTTTTGTATTAACGCGATTTCGTATTATAAAAATAGTATTCTTTTTCGAAAAGTCAAGAAATCGTGGAAAAAAGTATTGAAAAAAGAGGAAAAGAAATCATTATATATGCAGAGAAAAACAAATCCGATGAATGGAGAAGTCCTTATGGAAACCTGTCAAATGCGTCTCATGACCGTGGAAGAGATTCAGGAATATCTCAAGAAAAACCAGACCATTATTCTTCCTTATGCGCTCTGCGAACAGCACGGCTATCACCTTCCGCTCGATACGGACATCCGCAACGCGGAATACGCTTCCGCCGCGCTCGCCGAAAAACTGGGGTGCATCTGTGCTCCGGTCCTGAACTACACCTTTTCCGGCGGAATGCTGCCCGGCACGATCAACGTCAAGCCCAACACCTTCTCCAACCTTGTCGGGGAGATCATCGAATCGCTGACGCTTCAGGGATTCCGTAACTTCATCATCATGCCCGGACACGGCGGGAGCGAAAGTCTGCTTCACCTCAAGGAGTCGCTCCGCATTCAGAAATGGCTGAATCCGGCGCTGGCGGACGACCTGATCCTGATGCTTCCGATCTGGGACTTCTCTCCCACGTGGCTGAAGCTCTTCAATTCGCACGATTACCATGCGTCCCAGGCGGAGACGTCGCTTCTGCTGCACTGGTGCCCGGAGGTCGTCCGCAAGAAGGTCGTCATGGACAAGCCCGCTGTGGCCGAGCGTCTGCGGGAGGACCCGGACAGCTATCAGAAGCGCGTGAGCTTCACAACCCTCAAGCAGGAAGTCATCCAGACCTCCCAGCGCGAGGATGTCAAGATCGGCGTGATGGGCTATCCCGAACGCGCCGATGCCAAGCTCGGGGCCAAGATCGAAAAAGAGTTCATTGAGAACGCCGCCAAGGCTGTCTCCAAGGCGATCAAAGATGCCGACAAGGCGCGCAAGACCGGCGTCCGGATCAATCACGCGGACGATACGAAACTCAAGATCATGTCCCTCTGACCGCGTTTGTTCACCATCGAATTCAAATACCACAAAAACAGGAGAATGAAAAATGGCACTCAAATCCATTGACAAGGAACACATCACCGGCGGCAAGACCGAAGGCGGAATCACCAGCTCTTACGAGACGGAAGACGGCGTCAAACTCAAAGTCTCCTATTCGTTCATGGGCAGCATCTATGATGACGCGGAACGCAACGCCGCGCTCGCGGCCATGGCGCAGGACTCCCTGACCATGGGCCCCAAGACCCAGGAATTCCAGAAGAAGTTCGCGGAAAGCCATCATGTCAAACACGCCTTCGCGTGTTCGAACTGCACTACGGCCATGCACATCGGCACCCAGATTTTCGACATCAAGCCCGGCGACGAGGTCATCGTGACCCCGAACACCTTCGTGGCGACCTCTCTGGCCATCCTCAAGGAAGGCGGCGTTCCCGTTTTCGCGGACATCGATCCCCGCACCTTCAACATTGATCCCGAAAAAGTTGCGAAGAAGATCACGAAGAAGACCAAGGCGATCTATGTGGTCCACTATGCCGGTCTGATGGTCGACATGGATCCCATCATGGAAGTCGCCCGCAAGCACAATCTCTTCGTGCTCGAAGACTGCGCCCACGCCACCGGCGCTTCCTACAAGGGACGCATGGCCGGCTCCATCGGCGACTTCGGCGCGTTCTCCTTCCACTCCCTCAAGAACATCACCACCTGCGGCGAAGGCGGAATGATCACCACCAACCGCGACGATTTCACGCACGGAATCCAGAATCTCCGCTGCATGAGCAACAACCATTCCTGGAGCGAACAGGGCAGCAAGTGGAGTTTCGGCGACAAGACCACCTGCGAAAAAACCTCTCTTCTCCAGTACTGGATGCCCGCGCACTTCGACGTGATCCCCCACAATGGACACTGGGGCAGCAACTACCGCATGAATGAAATTCAGGCCGCCGTCGGATGCTGTCAGCTCGACAAGCTCCCCATGCTCACCGCAAAGCGCCGCGAGATCGGGCACAAGATCACCGCCGGACTTCAGGGCGTCAAGGGAATCGAGACGGTTTACGAACCCGAAGGCTACAACCATGTCTTCCACCTCTACACGATCTGTGTCAATGAGAAGGAACTCGGCGGAAGCCGCGATGAATTCATGCAGGTCCTCTATGAGGAAGAAGGCATCCAGACCATTCTCCACTATCAGCCCACGTTCCACTTCACGGGCCTCAAGAGAATGGGCTACGATCCCAACCAGTGCCCCATCGCGACGGAGTTCTTCTACAAGCGCGAGACCAACCTGCCCATTCATCCGCGCCTGACCGAACAAAACATCCACGACATGGTCGAAGGCATCAAGAACGCGGCGGCGAAAGTCCACAAACGTCACTGCAAGTAATCCCGTTTCGAAAACGGACAACTGGAAGGAAGACCTTTCGCAAGAGGGGTCTTCCTTCCTTGTTTTTGGAATGAATGCCGATTCTATGTAACCTTTACATTGACTGTGGAAAAAAGAGGGACAAGCGGCGCGTTATTCAAAAAGAAACAGGTTCGTTTTGAGAGGGATGTGATATTGCGGAAACGAATCTTTTTCTGAGGCGGAATGAAAAAAATATCAAAAAAAATGAGATTTTTATTTGCAATTTGAAAGATGATTGCTAGATTTAATGTAAAGGTAACATAAATAAAGCCGACGGGAAACAATCATGACGGAAAAAATCAGCAAAGTCAGCATCAAGGCGCTTGCGGCCGAATGCGGCGTTTCGGTCGCTACGATTTCCCGCGTATACGGTTCGAACGGGAAGGTTCATTCCGATACCCGCGATAAAGTTCTGCGGAAGGCGGCCGAGCTGAACTATATGCCGCAGCAGACCTCCACGCCCCGGAGCGTTGCGCTGATCGTCCCCCGCGCCCAGACCATCGCCGCGCCGTTTATCCTCAATATGGTCGCTTCGCTGCTTCGCGGAATCAACAATGCCGGGCTGTCGCCCCGTTTTTACGAACCGGATGATGTGGAGCTGATCGAACCCAACCTCAACATGGCCGCCGTTCTGCTCGACTGGACCCGGAACCCCGACGATCTCGACCTGAAAAAATACTGCCGTAAACCCGTCATCATGATCAATACCGACAATACCCGGCACTTCAGCATCAACACCGACCACGCGGGCGCCGTCGCCCTTGCCGTCCGCTACCTTTATTCGCATGGACATCGGAAAATCGGCCTGCTGGTTCCCTCGATCGATATCTGGGGAACGCGAGAACGTCTCCGCGGATACCGGGAAACCCTTCAGGAATTGAACCTGCCGTTTTCCCATTCTTTCATCGCCCGCGGAAGCCGCGACTTTGCCGTCCAGCCCGATGAACTTTCCCGGCTTGTCCAATCCGGGATCAGCGCGCTGGTTTCTCCGCATGAGGACTGGAACATGCAGCTTCAATATTATCTTCGTCTCCTGAATTTCCGCGTCCCGGGAGATATTTCGGTGATTACCGGAGAAATCCCGGAAATGAACCAGTGGATGAATCCTCCGCAGACTGCCATCCGCCAGGATTATGCAAAAATTACCGAGGCGGTTGTGAAGGTCCTTCAGAAAATCAAGGAGGGGTGGAGCCCGGAGGCTTCGGATTCCATCACCATTGCTCCGGATCTGATCGAGCGCGCTTCCGTGGCGCATCTGGATGTCTGACAATCAAACAACGGTTTCAAAATATTTGAGTCTGAGATTTATAAACGGGAGAATCGGATGCATAGATCGGAGTCATGTGCGGGTTTCTGTTTTTCCGGCAGTATCATGAACTTGGGCTGTTCGCACGGTCATCAATATAGGAAAAGGAAGGATAACATGAAAAGAGAGAAATTCACATTGATCGAGCTTCTGGTTGTGATCGCAATCATTGCCATTCTGGCCGGAATGCTGCTGCCCGCCCTGAACAAAGCCCGGGAAAAGGCCAAGGGGATCCAGTGCGTCAACCAGATCAACCAGGTCGGAAAAGCCATGCTCCTGTATACCGGCGACTACGGATTCTTCCCAGCCAACGAGGCGCAGACCACTTACGGGGCAAGCACGGATGCCCATTGGCTCGGCAATAACGGGAAAGCCTACAGTGTTCTCGGTTATACCGGCACGAAGACAGCTTTCGACAGTTCCAGCAATGCGACCGGCGCTTTCCGTTGTCCGGGACGTCCGAAGGCATCCCGTTCGGATTACTTCATCAACGGCGAAGTCTGCTTGAAGAAGACCAGCCAGCTGGAACGGACGGAGACCGTTTCCGGCAAGCTGGTTGTAGGTGAGGGCGGCGGCGTGAGCTATACCAACTGTTACAACCTCTGCTACGGCAATACGGGCTGGCAGGTCCGCTACGATCATCTCCGGACAACTAATGTCCTCTACGGCGATTATCATGTCGGTTCCCGGCCGTATTACTCTCTGAGTTATGTCAGCGGGGATTACTATTACATCCATACGATCGCCAACCGCAAGGTTCCGGTTCATATCGCCTATTGATACACGTCATCTGACAAGGAAAGTTCCATCATGAAAACATTCGTTCTGTCATTGCTCCTGACCGCGACCTGCATCTTGTCCGCCGCCCCGAAACTGGTCTTTTCTTCGGGATTTGAAAACGGAAGCGCCGGCATTGCCGCCGACGGCAGAGAGATCGCTTCGGCCATCCGCAAAGACAGCGAGTCCAACCGCGCGTCCGGGATCTCCGGATACGGCGCGCTGGTGAATCCCCAGAATCCGCTGACGTATCCCGCGTCCGGGCTTGTAAATCCGATGAAGGGTTCGCTCAGCTTCTGGATCAAGCCGTTGGATTGGGAGGCGGGCTGCAAGGAGTTCCGTCCGATCTTCTGGCTGGGCGGTTCCGGAGCCCATCGCGTCTCTTATTATCTGCTTCTCACGGGGAACGGCGGACTGCCTCAGGCCACTTTCTTCACGCGGCTTTCCGGCAAGGAGCTGGCCGCACAATACGATATCCACGACAAAGAGAAATTCGCCAGAGACAAATGGACGTTCGTGACCCTGAATTGGAACGCGTGGCAGGTGGAGCTTTTCCTGAATGGAAAAACCGCGGCGCTTCTCAGCTACAGCCTTCCGGCAAACGAACAGCCGCTTTCGCCCGGCGTCAATCTCTGGTTCGGAAACCACAGCTTCTGGGGCAAAAATTACAACTATTCATCCGTCTTCGATGAAATCAGGCTGTACGACGACATCCTCACTCCGCAGGAAATCGAAGCCGAATATCTCCGCCATACCGCGAAGGTTTCCGCATCGGCTGTTCCGCACCGGGCCAACGTCCCGAAACGGCAGGCGGCGGTGAAGGTGGACGGCGCCGCTTCTCCCGGCGAATGGGACAATGCCACGCAGATTCCCTTGAACAAGGAGTTTTTCACCGGAAACATGGTCCCGGAAAAAAGTTTCCTGAGTTTTCAGCACGACCGTGACAACGTGTATTTCCTGTTCGAAACCGACGCCTTCGCCCAACCCGGAGCCGCGAAGAAATTCGAACGTTCGATGAAGGCTTTCAGCCAGGATGTTTTTGAGGTGATCTTGCGCTCCGGAAAAGCGTCCGAACACACCGAGCCGTTCATTCAGATCGGAATCTCTCCCGGCGGCTGCTGGGCGATGCAGAACGGCGGAAACTGGAATGTGAAGACCCACGTTGATTTCGCTGTTTCGTGCGTAGACGGCGTCACGCGGATTGAAGCGGCGCTGCCCCTCCGCGAAGTCGATCCGTCATTTCAGGACGGAAAGCTCTGGCAGGCCGAATTCGGCTACACCGTCCAGAGCAACCCTTCGATCCCTTCGGCCCAGGACCGGATCCGTGCCTGGGTTCATGTGAGGGGCGACGGCCTTCAGCGTTATTCCGTCATGTATCACCATCCGGAGGTCATGGGAGAACTCAAGTTCAGCGGCGGCCCGGAAAATTTCCGGGTCGAATCGTTCGGGAACCTTCTGTATGGAGACCCCTCTTTCAAGGTGGGCGCTTCGGAGAAAATTCCGGTTTCCTTCCTGCTCCGGAATCAGGGGGGCGATCTCTTTTCCCGGACACTGACGGTGGATGGTACCGCGGTTTGTCAGGGGAAAGTCTCTTCGGTCATGCCGGTCGTGTGCTCCATCCAGGCGGGAGGCGCGGCATCGCCTCTTTTTTTTTATGAGGTGAATGTCCAGCTTCGTGAACAACTTCAGCTCCAGACGGAAATTTTTCCCGGCCGGTCGGTGATTCAGGTCGGCGTCGACGCTTCGGGGCTTCCGGAAAAAGAACTCCGGAAGTTGAGCGGAAAAGGCCTTGCCGGAACGGTGGTTTTTTATCCGGAGGGACATCCCGAAGCGGCTTCCGGAAAAACAGAGTTTGTCTTGAATTCAATCCGGCAGACCGTCCCGCTTTCGTTCGGCCGCATTTCGCGGGGGCCGTACACCCTCGCCGTGACGCTGGACGCTCCTTCCGGGAAAATCGAAAAGAAAGTGTCCGTGGAAGTTCCCGAGGACGACTTCCTCCGTGAAACCCGCGGCAGCGAACGGAAGGTTTTTCCTCCGTGGACTCCTGTCAAAGCAAGTTCTCCGGAAAATATTTCCGTGATCGGACGCGACTACACGTTCGGTCCGCTCGGATGGCTCCAGACCGCGCGCGCCTGGGATGAAGAGGTCCTCGCTTCTCCGGTCGAGTTCATCGTGAAACAGAACGGACGCCGGATTGCATTCCATCCCGTCGGAAAAATCGAGACGCTGGAGGACATGCCCGACAGGGTGGTCCATAGCGGCGTCGCGGCGTCGGAGGACGGCAAGGTCCGGCTTCTCTGGAAACGCACCGTGGAATTCGACGGCATGGTCCTTTACCGTATCGAACTGCCCGCAGGAGAAAAGGAGTCTCTGGAGCTGGACGGCCTTTCGCTCCGTTTCGGCGTCGCCGGAAACTCCTCCCGCTATCTGATGGCGCCTGAGCACATTCCGGGGTGGGATAAAAACCACCGCGCCGCTTTCCCGAACCAGTCCTTTTACTGGCTCAGCGGACTCCGGAGCGGTCTCGACTTCTTCCTGCCCGACGACGGCAACTGGGTGACGCCCGGCATTGCGAATCCGGTGACCTTCAGGAGAAGCGGGCCCGGTTCCGTTGCGGAAGCGGATTGCACGATCCTCTCCCGTCCGGTGAAGGTTACGCGTCCGCTGGTTTACAATTTTGGCTTTCTCGCCACCCCCGCGAAGCCTCTCCGGGACGATTGGCGCAAACTCCATGTCAACAGCTGGGGAACGGCGCGCGGCCAGATGCTTCAGGATTACTGGTGTTTCAACGAAAAAACCCAGCATCTCGTGTTCCCGAACAAGTGTCTTCTCAGCGAGGTAGTCTCTGAAAAAGGAGCGCGGGAAGAAGTGGCCGACTGGCATGCCAAAGGAATCAAGCTCGTCCCGATGTCGCTCCATACGCAAATGCCGGACAACAACCGTTTTTATGACTTCTACGGCGCGGAATGGAGAATCACGCAGAACGGGGTTCCCGGCGGAAAGTCCTTCCGTTCCAAATGGCTCGGCAAGGAGTTCTATATGTGCTCTCCGGTCTGCCCGAACAGCTCCTGTGCGAAGTTCCTGAACTGGTGTGTCGCAAACCTCATGCTGAAATACGGCGTCGACGGCGTTTATCTGGACGGTTCGCAGACCGGTTCCTGCGACAATCCTCTGCACGGATGCGGTTTCAAGGACGCGTTCGGACGCGACATCACGCCCCGGAACGATCTCGCCTGCCGGGAATCTTTCCGCCGCCTGTATCAAACCATTCACGGGATCAAGCCCGACGGTTTTCTCTTTACCCATGCGAATATCCGGAACGCGCCCCACGTCCATTCAATGAGCGATCTGATTCTGCCGGGCGAGGAACTCATGCCCGCCATATTCGGCCATCCGAACATGTATACGGACGATCTGGCGCTTGAACGCTGGCAGAGCAGCTACAATGTGGCGAAACTGCTCGGAACTCCCGCCGTGTTCCTCGGACTCTCCCAGCCTCTGGACTGGCCGCTCAACAAGGCTCCGAAGGACCTCCGCGTCTCCGATCCGCTGATCGCGATGTGTCTGGTCCATGACATCAATCTGTGGGGCAATTTCATCTATTGCAAGACGATTGAACGCGTCTGGAAAATGCTGGACGACTCGGGAATCAGCGCCCCCGGAACGGTTTTCACCGGTTATTGGCAACCCGGTTGCCCGGTCCGTTCCGACAATCCGAAACTTCTGGTCAGTTGCTATGCCTTTCCCGGAACGGAACGTCTGGTCGCGGTCATCGCCAACCGTTCCGCCGCGGAACAGAGCGGAAAGCTGATCCTTCCTGAAAAGTTTGCCGGACTGGAAACCAGTGAAGTCCGGGATCTTTATAACGACCGGAAACTTGATGTTTCCAACGGAGTCCGCGTCATGGCCCGTGGGTTTCTGGTCCTCGAACTCGTAAAAGGAAAGTAAGAATGAAGTTTTGCGGCACCCCCCTGAAGTCCATTCCGTGGCAGGAGCGTCCGGAAGGATGCTCCGATGTCCTCTGGCGCTATTCGGAAAACCCGGTGATCGGCGCTCACGATCTGCCGGATTCCAACAGTATTTTCAATTCGGCGGTCGTTCCCTTCCGGAAAGGATACGCCGGAGTTTTCCGTGTCGACGACCGGGCCAGAAACATGTCGATGCACACCGGATTCAGCAAGGACGGCATTCACTGGAAAATCGAGCCGGATTCCCTGAAATTCGCGGAAGAACCCGCGGACGATGCGCCCGTCTATGAAACCGGATACGATCCCCGCGTCTGCAAGGTCGGGGAGGAATATATCGTGACCTGGTGCAATTGCGCAATGCGCGCCTATCCCTCGATAGGAATCGCGAAGACAACGGATTTCAAGCGTTTCGTGCGGCTGGAGGACGCCTTCCTGCCATACAACCGCAACGGTGTGCTGTTCCCGCGGAAAATCAACGGGGAATATATGATGTTGAGCCGTCCGAGCGATAACTGGCACACTCCTTTCGGAGACATTTTTCTGAGCCGGAGCCCGGACCTTGCCTACTGGGGGAAACACCGGCTGGTCATGAAACCGAGCCAGTCGTGGGAGGCTTTGAAAATCGGGGCGGGCCCGGTCCCCATCGAAACCGACGAGGGATGGCTTCTGTTCTATCACGGAGTGATCCGGAGCTGCAGCGGATTCGTCTACAGTTTCGGGGCGGCGCTTCTGGATCTCGACGCCCCGTGGAAAGTGATTGCGCGCGGGAAGAGTTATCTGCTGGCGCCGCATGAACTTTACGAACGGGTCGGAGACGTTCCGAACGTGACCTTCCCCTGCGCCGCGCTGGTCGATCCTCCGACCGGAAGGATTGCCATATATTACGGGTGCGCGGACACCTGCGTCGGGCTCTGTTTCGGGCGTCTCGACGAGATCATGGATTCCATCCGGAAGCCGTGAAAGCCTTTCAGTTTACCGGATGATTTCCGGCAGACGGGTTTCCGTCGGCTGGAGCCGGACTTTGAATTCGCCCGATTCCTGTTTGATTTCCTTTCCGGTCATCAGTTCGTCCCGGTGATAGAGGAACATGTCGCCCGGCGTGTTGTAAACCGGGATTCCGGCGAAACCGGCGAGATCTGCGAGGAAATCCGGGGATTACTTCGAGCCGTTTTCGAGTTTCCGTTTCTCTTCCTTGAGTCGCGCACTGATCCGGACGGAACAGAAATCCGGTCCGCACATCGTGCAGAACTTGCCGTCGTGCGCCTCTGCGGAATGTCCCGGCGAGGAGGTCTCGCGAAGGGCATCCGCGCGGTATTCGCGGGCGCGTTCCGGATCGATGGCATAGGAGAATTGCTTTTCCCAGTCGAAATCGGCGCGGGCGTCGCTGATGGCGTCGTCGCGTTCCCGTGCGCCGGGCTTGTTCAGCCCGATGTCCGCGGCGTGCGCGGCGATCTTGAAGGCGGTGACGCCGCGGCGGACGTCCTCGTTGTTGGGGAGTCCGATATGTTCCTTGGGCGTGACGTAACAGAGCATCGCGGCTCCGTAGTAGGCGCCGAGCATGCCGCCCATGGAAGCGACCAGATGGTCATAGCCGGGGGCGCAATCGATCACCACGGGACCGAGAATATAGAAGGGGGCGTCGCCGCAGACCTCCTGTTCGCGCTTCATGTTCATTTCGATTTCGTTCATCGGGACGTGTCCGGGGCCTTCGACCATGGCCTGGACTCCGGCCTTGCGGCAGCGGAACACCAGTTCGCCGAGCGTCTCCAGTTCCGCGAACTGCGCCTCGTCGCTGGCGTCGGCCAGACATCCCGGACGGAGACCGTCGCCGAGCGACAGCGTGACGTCGTGCTTCAGGCAGATTTTCAGGATGTCGTCGAAATATTCGTAGAAGGGATTCTGTTTATTGAATTTCATCATCCAACCGGACAGAAGCGCTCCGCCGCGGCTCACGATGCCCAGTTTCCGCTTGAGCGCCAGCGGCACATGCGATTTCAGGAGTCCGGCATGGATTGTCATATAATCGACGCCCTGTTCGGCCTGCTGTTCGATGACCTCCAGAAGAAGCTCGCGCCCGATGCCGTCCGCTCCCGCCCGTGCGACCATTTCGTACACGGGAACCGTTCCCACCGGAATCGAAGAGTGTTTGATCAGATTGGCGCGGATGGACATGATGTCGCCGCCTGTGCTGAGGTCCATGACCGTGTCGGCTCCGTAGCGGATGGCGGTTTCCAGCTTCTTGTGTTCCTCCTTGGGACAGCTCGACAGCGAGGAATTGCCGATATTGGCGTTGATCTTGGTATACAGCTCGCGTCCGATTCCGACCGGATCAAGGTTCTTGTGGTGGATGTTCGCGGGAATGACGATGGTGCCGTCGGCGACCTTGCCGCGGATCCATTCGGGACTGCGGCGTTCCTTTTCGGCAACACGCTTCATCGCCTTGGTGATGGTTCCTTCTTTGGCAAGAAGGGGCTGGGTAATGTTTTTCATGGCAGGGTTTCCTCCAGAATTGTAATGGTTTTTGCGAGGGCTCCGGCATGGAGCGCGACCGCGTCCCGTGCGTTGTCGCCGAGCTGTTTCCGCAAGGCGGGAGAACCGGCGAGGTCGCGGATGGCTTTCGGAAGCTCGGAATCCGAGGCGACGGACATGACGCCGCCCCCCTTGATGAGTGCTTCGAAGGCTTGTCTGAAATTAATCATGTCGGGTCCCGTGACAATCGTTTTTCCAAGAGCGGCGGGCTCGATGATATTCTGTCCTTCCCGATGCCGGCAGAAGGTCTTGCCCATCAGGATGATGTCCGAGGATTTGATGAACTTCACCAGTTCCCCGGTCGTGTCGGCCAGCAGGCAGTCCACTTTTCCCTCCAGCGGTTTTTCGGAGGTGCGCCGGTAATAGCGCAGTCCGGAGGCGGTCAGCATCGACTCCAGTTCGTTTCCGCGCTCCGCATGGCGCGGAACGATCACCAGCTTGAGCGACGGATTGCCTTTCCGCGCCTCTTGAAACGAGTCCAGAATGAGCTTTTCTTCCGGGGCGTGCGTGCTGCATGCCAGCAGAATGACGGAGTCGGTCCCGAAGTATTCGGAAAGGTCGATCCCCTGAAGGTCCAGAGGCGGCGCCTGATCGAATTTGATGTTCCCGGTCACCGTCAGTTCCGCTTTGGAAGTGACGGAGGCGAAACGTTCGCGGTCCAGCTCCGTCTGGACGCAGATCCGGTGAAACGAATCCAGTATGGGAGAGAAAAAGAAACGGAACCGCTGATATCCTTTGACCGAACGGTCCGATATCCGCGCATTGACCAGAATCACCTTTGCGCCGGACCGGCGGGTCAGGGTAATCAGATTCGGCCAGATTTCCGTCTCGAAAATGACCAGTGCGGAAGGCTGGATCATCCGCAGAGCCCTTTTTACGAAGGGCGCGGAATCCACCGGACAGAAGAACACTTCCACGCCCGGGGGGACCTTGTTCCAGGCAATCTCCTGCGAGGTGGTTGTCGTGGTGCTGAAAACAAATTTCCGCTTCGGGTTTTCCGCCGTCCATTTCTTCAGAAGCGTCAGCGCCACATTGGTTTCGCCGACACTGACCGCATGGAGCCATACCGCTCCCTTCATTGCCGACAATGCTTCCGCGCGTTCCCGGCTGAAGATGCCGAACCGTTCGGCGTAATTCTTCTTGCGTCCCGGACGCCGGATCAGCTTGACAATCAGTCCCGGCGCGAAAAATACAAACGCAACCGGAAACAATATCCTGTAAAGAAAAAGCATTTTACCACCATTAGTTTTAAAACTTAATAATATACTTCCTTCCGCGATATATTCAAACGACGCTTGACCTGAAAGGGTTTTCGTGGTATTGTTTTCCACTTTAAAAACCGGGAGCCATCATGTTTTTTGATTTTTTCAGCAATTATTCCAAGAAAAGGAAGCTTGCGAAACAACTGCACGAGTTGAAATCGTCTGTTTCGTTCACCCTTGCCGCAGACGATGACATTCTGGAGGATTCCACCCGCGCAAGCCTCGAAAAACTCAAAGGGGAATTGAATATATTCGGAAAGAAACCTTCTCTGGCGGATGCTCCCGCGATCGCCTGCTGTGAAGACAGACTCGAAAAAATCCTGCCGCGGAAAGGGTTCGCCCATTCCATGCGCAATTTTCTGGATGTCCTTGTCGTGGCCTGTTCGGTTGCCGGCGGTGTCCGCGCCCTCTATCTTCAGCCGTTCAGCATCCCGACCAGCAGCATGCAGCCGACTCTCTTCGGCATTCATTACATCGACCGGGAAGACTCCAGACCCTTCATGGGACCCGTTACCAGAACCATGATGCCGTTTCAGGCGCGGCGAGCCTATGTGAAGGTCAAAAGCGACGGCCTTCTCTCCGAGCGCTACAGCCAGTGGAACCGCTTCTTTTTCTTCCCCGAATCCTACTTCCAGATCGGAACCGATTCCTATACGCTGCCCGGCGACCTTTTTCCGCAGATCGTCCGATACCTCAAAAAGACCTCTCCATACTACACCGCGGGAGAAACTTTCTGCGACGGCTGGCTCTCCACCGGCGACCATGTCTTCGTCGAACGCCTCAGCATCCATTTCCGCAAACTCAAACGCGGCGATGTGATCGTGTTCAACACCGAGAACATCACATCTCCGACCCAGCCGCTCGGCGGATACTATTATATCAAACGTCTGGTCGGACTGCCCGGCGACACTCTCCAGATTTCCGACAATGTCCTGATGATCCGGCCGAAGGGGGAAAAGGACTTCAAACCCGCATGGGAGTTCTCGGACAAGTTCAAGAAGGTCTATTCCCTCCAGGGCGGTTATCAGGGACACCGAGCGGACGGTCTGCTGGCGCTCGGAGGTGAACTGATCGTTCCCGACGACTGCTTCTTCGCTCTCGGCGACAATACCAACAACAGTCTCGACGGCCGTAACTGGGGCTTTATTCCCCGCCGGAATATGGTCGGACTGGCCATGGTGATCTTCTGGCCCGTTTCCCGGCGCTGGGGCGTCGTCGATACGCTTCCGCCGCTGAATACTCCCACGGTCATGTCCTCGGAATCGTTCTTCCAGCCGCATGCCATGAGCCTGCAATAATTTTCATACAATAGAAGGAATCCGGAAAATGCTTTCTCCCATCCCGAAAGGCAAAAGTTATAATTTTTTCATCGATGACAATGTTTTCTTTTTCACCGACATTTATCGTCATTCGTTCCGTTCCATCTTCGACAACTTCTATCTGGACAACCTGAAAAAAGCCCATGAAAACTACGGAACGAAATTCACGCTGAATTCTTTTTATCACAACGCCCACGAACCCGATTTCGACCTCTCTATGTTTCCGGACTGCTATCGTTCCGAATTCGAGGACAATGCCGAATGGCTCCGTTTCGCCTTTCATGCCCAGTCTGAATTTCCGGAATATCCTTATTCCAAAGCCCATCCGGAAAAACTGCCCGCCCATTACGCCCAGTGGGAAGACGCCATGAAACGGATCGTCGGCGAGAAATGTCTGATTGCCCCAATCATCATGCACTATTTTTCCGTCACGGACGATTGCCTCCGTTTCATGCGGGAACACGGCATGAAATTTTTTGCCGTCCGGGAAGGCAAGGGGATCGAATACAACCCCCTGTTCGACACCTACGACATACCCGTGGACATTATCCTGAACCTCTACAAGGGCGACATCGACGGCATCCGGGCGAAACTCATGGAAAAGGTATCCGCCGGACAGGAAAAAATTCTGATCGGCTCCCATGAACAGTATGCCTATAAGCATTACGTGAACTACATCCCGGAATATTTCGACGGTTTGAATGCTGCTTGCCGCCTGATGGTTGAAAAAGGTTACAAGTGCGAGTATTTCAACACCCTTGTATAATTGCGGGCAGGATTTCTCCAGTTTTTTTTGCCGGAGAATTTCCCCCCATGATCCGGAGTTTTTCGAAAAGCGGCAGGAGGAAAATACTTTCCGCATATTTTCTTTTCCGACTTGAAAAATGGCAAAGATGAGGCATTTTAAAGAGGACTTTGTTTCCAACCTGCGGAGAGATGGCTGAGCGGTCGAAGGCGGCGGTCTCGAAAACCGTTAACTGGTTTTACCGGTTCGGGGGTTCGAATCCCCCTCTCTCCGCCATTTCTACACTCAAATTCCGGGTTGTTTCCCCATTTTCTCCCCACTTCTGTTGAAAAAGAACCTTTTTGTCTGTATATTGTGCTATAACGTGCCAAAACGAGGTACGCAGGCATGGAAAAAGGCAAAAGACAGCAAAAGGTCATCCGCATGAAAACACATCAGGGCTCCATTCGACAGAAAACTCCGGGAGGCCCGTATTACTATCGGGTCACCATCCGGAAAGGACTGCCCCGGAAAGAATTTCCTCTGAAGACGAACGACCCGGACAAGGCCAAAAAACTGGCCGCCGATCTTGCAGCCGTCCTCGAAGCCCAGACCCAGGAAGTTGCCCTGGCCCAGATCAATGCGATCAAGGGCTTCTCGAAACAGGCCATGAATCTGCCGCTGTCGGAAGCCTGGTCCAAATATGAAGTGCATCCGAACCGGGCTACGCCACACACCGTCAGCGAACAACTGGCCTACCAGTCCACCTATGAGGAGTTTGTCCAATTCGTCTCCAATCCGCTGCCGGGCAAACGCAGGAAACACAACCTCATCACGTCGATTTCCGAAATCTCCCCGGAGGTCTGCGAGGAATTTTCGGATTATCTGAAAACCACCAGCCTCGCGGTCGATACCCACAACCGGAAGATCAAGCGGCTCCGGAAAATATTTGACTGCCTGAAAGAATACTACTCCATAGAAAATCCCTTCCGTGCCAAACCGCTCCTCCGAAACGAACGGGAGGAACGGGACACGGTTGTGCGTCGACAGGCTTTTACGAGAGAACAGGAACAGGCTCTGATGGAGGCCTTGCGGGATCCGAAGCATAAACTGATCAACAAGGACGAAATCCGGATTCTTTACACGATCGGGATGTTCACGGGACAGCGGCTGAAGGACTGCGTGTTGATGCAGTGGCAGAACATCGATCTGGAACGGCGGTATCTCTCTGTCAAACAGTTCAAGACGGGCAAAGAGGTGACATTTCCAATCGCGCCGGAACTGTATGCCGCCTTTCAGGAGGCTCTTGTGTGGAAGGTCGATGCGTATGTCTGCCCCAAAACCGCAGCCCGCTACAATCAGACCAACGCGGCTGGCAAAGACGTCGGGAACAACCTGGTCAATATCGACGTGCTGCGGGTGATTCGCTGGATCGGGCTGGAACCCTCGGTCGATGTGCCGGGACGCGACAAGAAAATGACAGTATACGGCTTTCATTCCCTGCGGCACAGTTTTGCATCGTTCTGTGCCGCCGAAAATGTTCCGAAAGCGACTCTGCTGTCGTTCCTGGGCACGGACAGCGATATTGCCGACAAGTATTACACTCATGTGGGCGATGCCAGCCAACGTCAGGCAATCGCGGCCATCAGCGACACCATGCAGAAAGTCTCGCCGCAGGAAAAAATCGACAAGGTTCTGGAACTTCTGAAAACAAAACCAGCGCCAACCGAAGAAGTGTTGGTCCAGATAGAGAAGATGCTGATCTGACAAATACAAAAAAACATTCAAGGCTCAGGAAGACTTGCGCGGTCTTCCTGGGCCTTTTTTCATTTATCAAGATTCATACTTTCGGTTTTGATGTTTCTAAGCCCTGTTCACCAGACGGATCCTCTCCGCCGCATTCAAAAATCTTTGGTAAGGCTTTCGACAGCTGTGCAGACCACTTATAATACATTTCTTTTGTGATCCCATACATGCTGCAAAGATCATCGATAGTCAAGGCGGGGTTTGAACCTAGTGTAGTGTTTCTTAAATAATATCATTTATTATCCATCAAAGTCTGCTTGGCGCGATTAATTTTTTCAAGGATTTTATGTCCCTCTGCTTTCCAGACGTAACGCCTCGGAGAAGAATTTCTCTC
>Ga0209373_10000703_pt1 | contig 48054 bp, 38 predicted proteins | sample Higcelweek5metaG_FD_187173 | JGI IMG/M metagenome (GOLD analysis project Ga0209373, IMG submission 187173) | Freshwater pond sediment microbial communities from the University of Edinburgh, under environmental carbon perturbations - High... | ecosystem: Environmental > Aquatic > Freshwater >... | reverse complement strand
TTAAAGGATATTTCTTTACATATTTTAATGGTTCTAACAGATCCGATGCCGAACAGATTTACTTCTCATTAAGCAAGGACGGGCTTACTTGGACTGAGATCAATAAAAATAATCCTGTACTAACTTCAACTGTTGGAGATAAAGGAGTGCGCGATCCATTTATTCTTCGCTCTCCTGAAGGGGATAAATTCTATATGGTGGCAACTGACCTTAGAATTGCTAACGGTGCAGGCTGGAGCGCTGCACAAAAATCAGGAAGCAAGTCAGTAGTTGTTTGGGAATCCAATGATTTGGTAAACTGGTCAAAAGAGAGACTGGTTAAGGTTTCAAGGGATGATGCTGGTTGTACTTGGGCACCTGAAATTGTATACGATGACAAGACAGGCGAATACGTGATGTTCTGGGCGTCAAGAATAGCAGCGGATAACTATGCAAAGCAAAGAATATATATATCCAAGACAAGAGATTTTTGTTCATTTACGACTCCAGAAGTATGGATTGATAAATCACAGGATGTGATAGATGCAACTTTGATAAAACATAACAACATATACTACAGGTTCTCAAAAGACGAGGTAAATAAAAACATTATTGTAGATAAATGCGACCAACTGCTTTATAAGACTTACGATGCAATTACGTCTACAAGTGTTGGAAGTCAAAATGGTGTTGAAGGCCCAACAATATTCAAATTTAACGGTCAAAACAAATGGTGCCTGCTGCTCGACAACTACGGCGGAGGCGGTTACTTTCCAATGGTTTCTACTGATATTTCAACTGGTGTATTTACCAAACTTGCTACTTCAGAATATAAACTTCCATCTGTCCCACGCCATGGAACAGTAATGCAGATTACACAAGCTGAATATGATGCTGTTATGGCAAAATGGGGTGAAGGATCACAGCAGACACAAACCAACATCACAATAAAAGGGTATGTAAAACCCGATTTTAATTGTACGAATCCTTCTAACGTTCTAGCTAACTTTAAAATAGAAGTGGAAGGCACTCTATATTCTGCAATTACTGATCAGAAGGGCAGCTTCGAAATACAAGGTGTTCCAAAAAGTAGTAAGCCCTATACTCTAAAGATAAGCAAGAAGAATTACCTTACTAGAGAAATAAGCGGCATAGTTACTGATATATCTGCCACACAGGTGGAAGTATCAACATTACAAAGAGCGATTGATATGTGGTCTGGCGACATGGAGATAAATGGAAATCAAGATGATACCATTAATATGCTTGACATTATAAAACTTGCCACCATATTTAACAGCATAAAAGGAGATGAACGGTTTATTGAAGAAGCAGATTTCAACAATGATGAATCAATAAACATGGCTGACATTATAATTGTAGCAAAGCATTTTAACTGCATATCTTCTAATTATCCAGAATTTTAAAATTCCAGTTTACAACAGCATATTCCCATATAATTCCTCGAAAAGTTTTGTTTTTTATACAAACTTTTCGAGGAATTAATAATATTGTTGATATATTGATCAATCTTTGTTTACGATTTGTTTAAATTGTTATATAACCTGAGTTTTGCAGCAAAAAGAGATAAAAACAGCCCGTAACCTTTGAAGATAAAGTGTTACAGGGCTTTTGTTTTTGTCAAAAAGTTATAGTGTAATCAGTCTTTTTTTGTATCTCCAAAAATTTTTTTAATTTCACTAAACGTCATATACTTTTTCTCAAAATCAATCTTTAACACATTGCCAATATCATCAAGTACATCATTGAAAAAATCAAAAAGATAATAATTCTCTTGGATATGGCTACAAGATGCTTTCCCAAGGCTTTCAAGTATTGAACGAGCAGAGTGTTTACCTTTAATCTTGTTCTCAAGAATGCGAATAATCAAAAGAGAAATGAAACACGTTAAGAAATGAGCATCAATATGCTCCTGCAAAGAAAGATAAACAGGCCTGCTCTCAAAATCGCTTTTGGTTATTTTAAAGGATTCCTCAATCTTCCAGAGGCCACGATAAGTTTCAATAATTTTCTCATCTGATTCTTTGTATTCGCTTGTAACTATAGCATAGTACCCATCAAATTTTTCTTCCTCTTGTAGTTTTTCTTCGTCAAATGACAAGAGCTGACGTGAACTTTCAAGTATTTCACCAGTGTTGGCATCAAAAGTAAGGTTTTTCACATACTTGGCAGCTCCGTAAGTAATGGATTTATTGTATTTTGAAGGGTTTTTAATCAAATCCTTAGCCTTAGCTAAAGCTGCAGCACGATCCTGCTTTGCCTTCTCAGCATACTTCGGACTGTAAAAAATAACTTGCTTTTCGTGAACTGTTTTCTTTATCTTTTTTCCATTTTTCGAAGTCACATTAATTTCTCTTGGATAGAGCCTTGATTTGATTTTGAAATCATCGCCTTTGCTTATGTAGTCTTTTTGATCAAGCACATAATCCTTGAATTTTTTATCTGCACTGCGAACAGAATAACTGAGCACATAACCGTTTTTAGCCGAGAGAATGTACCAAATATTATCGCCAGTAGTCAATCCTTTATCGGCAACTACAATAATTCTACCAAGAGAATAATTTCTTTGAATTGTTCCTAATGCAGGAATAAGTGTAGTTTTATCAGGGTTATTGCCAGGAAAAAGCTTATAAGTTATAGGTAGTCCATTTGAATCAATAAATAATCCCATTTGTACTATAGGGTCAGGACGATGTTCTTTGCAAGCACCTTTTTTACGCAGATCATCTTGCTCATCAATTTCAAAATAGTAATTGGTAACGTCATAGTAAACCAAATCTGTGTTGCGGTTATAAAGATTTTTAACACGTTCATGAAGCCAAAGTTGAAGAGCATTGCTGTGCTTATTAAAAAAAGAAAGGCATCTATAAACATCATCCAAAGTGAAGTCGAATTTTTCAAAAAAGATGTCCTTTTCATCAAAGGTTCTTCTCTTTGAGGCTGGATAAAGCAATCGAGAATACACTAATAGCTTCATGATAGCGTTGGCATCATACTCTTCTTTTGTGTGACGTTGGCGGTTTTTAAGAAATGTATCTATTTCTAGTTCGTGATAAATCTTGCTTAAAGCTGCAGAACCAAAGTTTTTTCGGGTTTTAATATTCTTTGGAATCAAATCATTTTTAGAGAAAGTTATTGTAACTGATGCATTTTCCGCAAGTCGTTGTTTCTCAAGTTTTTTAGCCTCAGCAGTAAAAAACGAAATAGGGTCATCATATTTCGTTACTAACTCATCAAGGTAACCTATGGATTTTATTATTGTGGAACGAGTTTTCTTATCAGTTGGACTCCAATAACTATGAACTATTGAAAGATAAGTTCTTCCTGTCTTTTTATTTATTGATTTTCGCAAAAACATAGATTCACCTGTTTACTTTTTTATTATGTTATATTTTATTATAACACAATAATCCAATTTAATCCAGTGTTTTTTGACAAAAAAATAAAATAAAAATACCCAAAAATATCAGTGTTAATAATACATTCGGGTTATATTATTTTAAAACTTTCTGCAAAACTTGGGAATCTTTGTTTACGATTTGTTTAAATTGTTATATAATACAATGTATCTTATATTTATATATATGCAAATTTTATGAACGGTTGGGTAATAATAAAACTGATGCTAAGAGAATTATTTGAAAACATTTTAAACAACGAAAATACAATTCAAGCTGATTTTAAAGAGTATTCTCCTCTTGTATTAGCCTATATAGGCGACTCTGTTTATGAGGTGTTTATACGTACGTTATTGGTATCTAAAGGAAATGCTCCCGTGTTTAAGCTACATAAACAATCTATTGCCTACGTCAAGGCAAAAGCTCAATCAGATATTATTCACAGCATTATAGATAGTTTGACGGAAGAGGAAAAAGAAATTGTACGTCGCGGAAGAAATGCAAAATCAGGAACAATACCAAAAAACGCCAACGTTACAGAGTACAAGTATGCAACAGGATTTGAAGCTTTGGTTGGTTATATGTATTTAAAAAAAGACTATACCAGACTAATAGAAATTTTAAAAATGTCTGTAAATATAGAGAAGGAAGATAATAATGAATAACTCAAACAATAGATCTAAAAGCAATAATAAAAAAGATGGTACTAGCAATTACAAAAAAGAGCACTCCTTTGGTAATAAAAAAGATGGTACTGTAAATAATAAGAAGGACAATTCCTTCAACAATAAAAAAGAGGGTTCCATCAATAACAAAAAGGATAATGCCTTCAACAACAAAAAAGAGGGTTCCATCAATAATAAAAAGGATAATGCCTTCAACAACAAAAAAGAGGGTTCATTCAATAATAAAAAGGATAATGCCTTAAGCAACAAAAAAGAGGGTTCATTCAATAAAAACCCTAAGGCTTCAAATAATTACAAGACCAATGCTTCATATGGCAAACACGCTGATAAGTTTGAACCTCTTGAAAGTATTGATCTTCCTGATACAAATTCAGATATCCTTGAAGGAAGAAATCCTGTATTAGAAGCATTACGTTCAGGCAGGACTATCAATAAGCTTCTTGTAGCCAAAGGAGATAGAGAAGGCTCTATCAGGCAGATAACAGCTATCGCAAAAGAAAATGGTATAACTGTACAAGAGGTTGACAGACGAAACCTTGACAGTGTATCTGCCACAAGTTCCCACCAAGGAGTAATAGCATATGTTTCCGTTAAGGATTATGTTGAAGTTGACGATATATTAGAAGCATCCAGAGAAAAAGGAGAACCTCCATTTATCATAATTCTTGATGAGATAAATGACGCTCATAATCTTGGATCAGTACTTAGAACAGCTGATGCTGTCGGCGCTCACGGAGTCATTATCCCTAAGCGTAGAGCTGTCGGATTGACATCAGTGGTTGCAAAAGCTTCAGCAGGTGCTGTTGAGTATGTCCCAGTGGCAAGGGTTACCAACTTGGCGCAAACAATAGATTATCTTAAAAAGAATAATATATGGGTTATCGGAACCGATCAAACAGGAGAAAAAGACTTTTATAAAAGCGACCTCAAAGGTCCCATTGCCCTTGTAATTGGCAGTGAAGGTGAAGGAATGGGTAGATTGGTAAGGGAAAAATGCGACTTTACAGTAAAAATACCTATGCTTGGAAAAATATCATCATTAAATGCTTCTGTAGCGGCTGCAGTTGTTATGTATGAGATATTTAAGCAACGAGGTCAGTAAGGTTTATGACGGTAATTTTTAACAACACAACAAAAATAGTCATGAAACAACAAGAAACTGCCGATAAGTATATTGGACGACTCGTATATCTTGACAAATGTAACTTTTCTTTTGTATAATCTAGAATAAGTGTCTTAATGGCATACATTTGACAAGACAACGGATTTCCCATAACATTGATAAAAATCCCACTGGATTAAATTTATATATTTTTTAGCAATGATCGTACAAAAAATCCAAAGCTTTAGTAATTACTAAAGCTAGACAGGGGGGGCTTCATCTTGAAAACAAATGTTCAGCCTGAAGTTTCTAGTTCTTTAAATACTATGCTTGATGAGAAAATTATACCCGATGCGCGAGCAGGTGACATTAAAGCACTTGAGTATCTCATTAACAAGTACAAGAGCTTTGTTCGTGCAAAAGCAAGGACATATTTTTTGATCGGTGCGGACAGAGAAGACATTATCCAAGAAGGAATGATCGGTCTCTATAAGGCAATACGTGACTTTAGAGAAGACAAGCTTTCATCATTCAGGGCATTTGCCGAGCTCTGCATAACAAGGCAGATCATTACAGCAATCAAGACAGCAACACGACAAAAGCATATTCCACTCAATTCTTATGTCTCCCTCAACAAGCCTATTTTTGATGAGGACTCTGATCGTACTCTAATGGATTTAATCAGCGAGGAAAGTATTTCAGATCCAGAAGAAATGATAATAAACAGAGAAGAATTCTCTGGAATAGAAGAAAAAATGGGTGAAATACTAAGCGGTCTTGAATGGGAAGTATTATCTCTCTATCTCCAAGGCAGATCATACCAAGAGATAGCCGAAGAGCTGGACAGGCATGTTAAATCGATAGATAATGCGCTTCAGAGAGTAAAACGTAAATTAGAGAAACATCTTGAAGAAGGAAAGGCAAAAACATCATAAATCACTAATTTAACTGCTGGACAATTATTCTATTATATGTTATAATTTCAATCGTCTCAAAAATGAGTACATAATTGGATTATATTGCGGGTGTAATTCAATGGTAGAATATCAGCTTCCCAAGCTGACTGCGTGGGTTCGATTCCCATCACCCGCTTATAGTGCCCTCATAGCTCAGTCGGCAGAGCGCATCCATGGTAAGGATGAGGTCACCAGTTCGATTCTGGTTGAGGGCTTGGATGTAGAGATCCTTGAAGCGTTGAATAGGTCAGCGTTTCAGGGATTTTTTGATTTGCCTCAATCCTCGCCATGTTAGGTTAATTTTACATTTTCTGGTGTTAAATTCGGTCTAAAATCATCAAAATTTATGCTAGATGGTTTGTGGATGGTTTGCGATTGGGTTGTGCTCAAATTCTGTTCATGCAATGAATCCAGCGCTTTTACGGCATCTGTTTTTAACTGTGGTATGACACTAATATAAATATCTGTGGTTATTGAAGTTTTTGCGTGTCCAAGTAATTTTGATACAACATTAACAGGTACCCCAAGCTCAAAAAGCCTCGTTGCATATGTGTGCCTTAATGAATGAAAGTTGCAATCAGTTAATCCAGATCTCTCACAAATTCTAACAAAGGATCTCTCAACATTTCTTGGACTAATATAATTGTTTGTCCTTGTGCAAAACACCAAATTTGTCTCAGATTTAAGCTCGAGTAATAATTTCATTGCTCTGACTGTAACAGGAACAGTTCTTATACTTGACTTGGTTTTTGGTTTATCCTGAACCATAAGAATGTTCTTTTTATCTGACTTGCCTTTTAAATCCTTTACAAAAATAACATTCTTATTAACTCGTATTTCTGAACTATCGAAGTCTATATCGCTCCAAGTTAGTGCTAACAACTCACCAAGTCTCAAGCCTGTATCAAGCCCAACTATAAATAGTTTATATAACCTATCATCTTTAGCATGATATAAAAACCTCTGCTCTTCTTCCTGAGTAAATGCTTTGATCTCCTTTTGTTCAAGAACTGGAAGTTCAATATGTCTACATGGGTTTTTATTTATCATTTCATTCGCCAATGCCTTTTCTAAGCTTGAATTTAAGATATTAAATTGCTTCCTTACAGTTGCAGATGCCAAAGTCTTTGACTTTTCATTTATGTACTTCTGTATTTGAAGCGAATTAAGATCCTTAAGGGCTATATGCCCTAATTCTGGCCATATATGATGTCTGGACTGAGTTTCATATACCTCGTATGTTTTCGGCTTTAGCTTCAGTTTTTTATAGTTTTCAAGCCAAAACAACATCCAGTTTTCCAGTTTCATTGAAGAAGAATTTTTAAGTCCTTTAATAGAATTTACAGATAGCTCCTGAAGCTTTCTTATGACCTCAGGTCTGGATTTTCCATATACCGACTTCCTTACTCCCTCAATTTGAACTCTACCCATAAAAGTGCCATTTTTAAGTTGTGTAATTGTGCCTTCCCCGTCTTCTCTTTTTGTTTTTTCTTTCTTTGCCATAAATTAATTCCTCTCATAATAAAATGGATTTTCCATCCACTTTTCAAAGGCAGGTTTAGGAATTACTAGTCTCTTTCCAATCTGTATAGAAGGAAATTCTTTTCTATGCATAAGTTTATATGCATGTTCCAATGAAACTCCTAAAACCCTTGCTATATCTTTAGCTGTAAGAGAAAGCGGTAAATCTTCAATTTTAGTAATTCTGTTTTCAATGTTCATTGTCTTCCCCCTTAATTTTATAATATAGATTTCATTTCCGCAAATGATTATAGTATTTAAGACTTCATATTCGATGAATTTACAAGCCACTTTTCCAATGCTTGCTTTGGCACCAAAATCTTTCTACCAACCCTGACATTAGGTATTTCTTGTTGCTGTATAAGCTCATAAGCTTTATTCATTCCTATATTTAAGATTTTAGCAGTTTCGGATACTGTATAAACCAGCTTATCCATTTTTGCCAACCTCACTTCCTCATATATAATAAAACGTTATTTTCATTGTTAATTATCAGGTATGCACTTTTCACGTCCCATACCTAGGAATACTTTGAACGGTTTATTACCCATAGGGTTCTGAATCCCTCCAGATCTCATCCTGGCTCATAAATATCTGAATAAGCTCCGCAACGATGTGACATGCATTATCCAGCGAGAAGTATCATGCTTATTGACAAGTGACTTTACATTTTATTTTAGCACCGCTCATTTAATGTCATGGCGTGTTCCCCGTCATATAAACCAACGTATTCAAAGTAGTTGCTATTTAATTTTTATTCACTTTTCAAGGTGCGCAGGGTTGAATATTAAGTGCAAATAACGTCAGTTAATTTAACGTATGACAATATAATATGTTAAATTAACTGACGTGTCAATACATATTTGGAAATTGAATTAGCATTAGGAATGGTGCATATTTAGATTAGTATTATCCTATATCAGTTTTGTTTGATTAAGGCTGTACTTGTATATTTAACTGAATTTTCTACCTTAATATACTACTACTATCCTTACATTTTGATTGATTTCAATTCTAATATATGGTAATAGCATTCGCTTTTATCTGGTCACGAACTTACATTACATGGGGCTGTATTTAGTAATAATGTAATTGCCTGGGTAGACGGAGTAAAAGATAATTTAACTATAAACTATAAAATATAGCTTAGCTACGATGGTTTTTACACGGATATATGTTAATGTTTTATGACAAGATTTTTGATTTTGGACTGGTGATTTATGGGCGAAAGGTGTTGGTAAAAGAGGGAAACTATATGACGTCTGCAGCTTAAAATCAAGCAATCTTTATATCGCAATTAATAAACAAGTTGAAAAATGTAAAAATACATTGAAATATGGAAAAAAACACACTATAATTAAGTGGGCATATTTAACGTACTTTCATTATAATGTTAAAGTTAAAATAAAAAGTGCTAAATTCAAAAAAACCTAATTGAGGCAAATATAACTGGTCAAAAATTTTTTAGTTTCACATAAAAATTCAAAATGTATCACAGTTCTAAAAGGTTTCATTATGACTTCCAAGAATATCAAAGCATTCCTTTTTGTTTCAAGCAACGGAAATAATAAATATCTATAAAAATTAAAAAAATTAGGAGGAACCAGATCATGAAAAACAAAAAGAGGTTTTTAGTACAAGTATTTTTAGCGCTTGTCGCAGTATCAGTTACTACTTGTTTGGCACTAACTTCATTTTTACCTATTGGCGTAAATGCTGATGTAGATACTGAAGCACCAACTGCTCCTACCAATTTGACTTTACCTTCAAAGACAGGTACTACTGTAGATTTATCATGGGATGCATCTACAGACAATATAGGAGTGACAGGTTATGACATATATAATGGTGAAACTTTAGCAGGTTCAACAACAGGTGCGACTACATATACAGTAACGGATTTAACACTGGCGACAACATATACATTTACTGTTAAGGCTAGAGATGCAGCGGATAATGTTTCTTCAGCAAGTAATTCATTAAATGTTACAACAGATGACACAATCCCACCTACAGCACCAACTAATCTGATGGTTTCATCTAAAACATCAACTTCAATATCACTATCATGGTCAGCATCAACAGACAATGTTGGTGTAACAGGGTATAAAGTTTACCGTAACTTAGTAGAAGTAGGCAACACAACAAACCTAAGCTATACTGATTCTGGGTTGACATCCGGAAACGTTTATATTTACACAGTAAAAGCAACGGATGCTACCAATAACTTGTCGGATAGCAGCAATCAGTTAAGTGCCTCAACTAATATAACCGGAAGAGCAATAAGTTCAAATACTACTTGGACAAGTGCAGGAAGCCCTTATGTGGTTGAAGGTAACATAGCCGTTAATTCAGGTGTAACTTTAACTATTGAGCCAGGGACTATTGTTAAATTCAACCCAACCTATAGGTTTATATTAAATGGTAAACTGGCTACTAATGCTACATCCGGAAATGAAATTATCTTAACAAGTTCAAAGGATTCACTATATGGTGGAACTGGCGTGATCAGTTCATCTGATTATTGGGCAGGTATAACTGTCAGTAGTACAGGTGAATTTAGCGGCGATTATACGAAAATAAGGTATGGATATTATTCAGCAAGTGACTATTATAGTGCTGTATATGTGCAAGGAAAGATGAGTTTAACGAATTCAGAAGTGAAGAACTCATATAGTTATGGTATTTATATAAAATCAAGCAATTATGATATAACAATTCAAAATACAAATATTGATACCATTACTTCTGCATATTCTGGCATATACGTTTATAAGACTAGCACAGATACAGGTACAGTAAACATGAGTAATAATACAATAACTGGGTGTGGTTATGGAATAGGTTTATACTATAGCAGCACAGGAAACGTGACAATTGAGAATAATACAATAACAGGAAATAGATATAATGGTATTTGTATTGATAAATATGGAGCAGGGGGCCTAAATATACAAGGAAATGCGATAACGAATAATACAGCATCACCGATATTAGTAAATATGGGTAATTTAACATACTCTATATTTGCAAGTATAAATAACAATACTTTCTCGGGCAATACCAAGAGTGGTGTAGCTTATAATGCAATTGAGCTATCTGGTGCACCTGCAATAAATTTAACGCTAACTAATAATACTTATACTGGAGGTTTTACGATTCCAAGTGGAATTACGTTAACGATACAACCAGGTGTTATTATAAAAGAAGCGACAGGTACCAGGAATGGACTTATAACAGTAAATGGCAAGTTGGATGCACAAGGAACATCCCAAAACCCGATTGTATTTACAAGCATTAAGGATGCATCATATGGTGGATCAGGAGTGATAAATTCCGAAGATAGTTGGCAGGGAATAAAGGTGTCTAACACTGGAGAATTTAATGCAACAAATGTTAAAATTAGATATGGAGGATATATAAGAGATAATTATGGGTATTATTGTTACAATTATTGTAGTTTAAATATTGAGGGAAAATGTGTGCTAACAAACTCGGAAATAACCGATTCCTATCAAAATGCAATAATAATCAGGTCAACACAGGCTGTTAACATAGAGAATAATAGGTTAGAAAATAGTAAATATACCTATTCTGATGGCGTAGGGATTTACATTAACAATACAACAGGATCTGGAACTAACATAATTAGTGGAAATACCATTATCGATAATGAAAGTTATGGAATATCAATAAATAACACTGATACAGGTACTCTAATCATTGAAAACAATACAATTACATCAAATTCAGGACACGGTATACATATATCAACATATGGAACAGGTACATTAAGTATCCAGAGTAATAATATATCGAATAATTTGGATTATCCTATATATGTATGGTTAAATGGATTAAGTCAATCAATATTTGGACAAATTTCAAATAATACATTTAGTGGGAATATTGTTACATATACTATACCTATGAAGGGTACTTATCATAACGGATGTGATGTAATTGTACTTCAGGGAAATAATACAGCAACAAACATAACTCTTACAAATAATAATAACTACTCATTTGTAGGTGATTTAGTAATTCCTACTGGAAGGACTTTAACGGTTCAGCCTGGTGTGATGGTTGCTTCTATTGGCGGAATGTCAGGATTATTGAGGGTGGATGGCAATCTGAATGCTATAGGTACTCTTCAAAATCCTATAATTTTTACTTCAATTAAAGATCCAATCTATGCTAATTTTATTGGAGCTTGCTACCAAAACAATTGGCAGGGTATCAAAATTACCAGTTCGGGCAACTTTGTGGGAGATAATGTAAAGATCAGATATGGCGGATATTGGTATTATTATAACTATTCCTATAACTATTATAATTATAGTGCATTAAACATTGAAGGAAATTGTAGTTTAACAAATTCTGAGATAAGTCACTCAGGTCAGGAAGGAATTCGAATAAATACTACAACGCCTGCAACATTAAGATGTAATTCATTTATTAACAACTCAACTTATGGTCTAAAGAACCTAATTCCTACACAAATTACAATCGATGCAACCTATAATTTTTGGAATTCATACGACGGACCGTCCACAGATTCTTTTAGCACAGGTGGAGATAAAGTAAGTACTGGTGTAAATTATACACCATGGTTTGGCGAGGAATATAAAGTTCAATTACACTTTGGTGAAGAAGGTACAAATCCTGCTACTGGTACTTTTTCAAGAACTTATACTGACCTGAGTATGAATGTACCTGGGTTTAATCTTGAAATTAGTAGAACATACAACTCAAAGGATGATCGTGTAGGCTCAATGGGCAGAGGATGGAATTTTGGATTTGAAGGTAGTATTCAAAATTACCTTTCAGACTCAAGTAGAAAAGTTGTAAGATTGCCAAACGGCGCTGCGCAAATGTTCAAATTTGATAGTAGTACTAGTACATATACAGCTGAAGGCTCAAGGAGCCAACTTAAGAAAGATCAGAACGGTAAATTTATTTTAACTACGAAAGAACAATATAAATATACTTTCGGTACAAACAGCTACCTTGAAAAGATGGAAGACAGGTGTGGCAATGCTTTAACAATTGTAACCGATTCATCAGGAAAGGTTCAGACAGTATCAGATGTTAATAACAGAACAATAACAATTTCATATAATACCCAGGGTAAAATTCAATCTATAACAGATCCAACTGGTAAAACTATAAATTATGAGTATGAAAACAATATGTTGGTAAGAGCTATTGACCGCATGGGTAGCATCACCAGGTACAGTTATGATGCTCAGGGATTTTTAAGCGAAATCAGGGATCATAATTCAAACCTGATTGAATCTGTTGTCTACAAACATGCATCAGGTCAAGATCAAGATAAAGTTGACTACACAACCGACGCTTTTGGTAATGTAAATACATATTCATATGATAATGTAAACGGAAAGACTACCATAACCGATAGTAACAACAGGCAAACCATTACATGGTATGATGGCTCAAAAAACACTACCATCTCTGTTGATGCTGAAGGTAAATCGACAATTATCGAGTACTTCCTAGATTCTTACGGTTATAACAAATATGGAGAAGAAAAATCTTTTACCGATAGAAACGGGAATAAGACACAATATGAGAGAGACGCAAATGGTAATATAACGAAGATAACCAATCCAGATAATAGCTATAAAGTTATGACCTACGATAATAAAAATAACCTAATAAGTGAACGGGATGAACTTGGGAAGTACACATACTCTGTTTATGATACTAATAATATTAAGCTTTTAAAGAAGTTGCAGCCATTAAATGGAACTGATCAGTATATACAGGGGGTTAATGAATCCGCATTTGCCATCACTACCTATGATTACTATACTAAAACTGAAAGTGGCTGTAATATTGATGGTTTGATTAAAACTGTAACCGATCCACTCGGCAAAATAACAACATATACCTATGATCAATATGGCAATATAAGAACAGTGAAGGACCCTGAAAATAAAATCACAACATATTACTATAACATTATGGGTTTGAAAACAAGTGTTATATCCCCGAAAAATTACACGACCGAATACATTTATGATAGTAATGGAAATTTGGAGAAAACCATTTTTGATAATGGGGAGACTTCAAGATTCACTTATGACAACATGGGAAAAAAAACTCAAGAAGTTTCGCCAAACCAATATGTATCATCAGACGACGGATTAAACAACCAGGTTCCAGTACATACTTATAGGGGTGATTATGGTACCCGGTATACCTACTACGCAAATGGAGCTGTACATACTGTAAAAGACCCTGAAGACAACACTACAACGTACACTTATGATAATTATGGCAATATCCAGACACAAACCAGGCAAAATGGATCTATATATACATACGAGTATGATGTGATGAATAGGTTAACCAAAATTTATTTCAAGGAAAATTCTTTGGCAACTCCTGTTCTGCTTGAGGAGGATGCGTACATTATATTGCTGGATAAAACCACTAAGAAAACTGTAACTAAGTACTTGAACGATACTGAAACAGCAGTGACCTCATATATTAACGACTACGCTGGCAGACTTAAGCAACAGCAAAATGCGGATAACACAAATATTTATACGGTTTACAATGCTAATGGTACTATCTATTCAACCACTGATGCAAACAATAACGTCACATATTACAAATATGATGGACTTAACAGACATACTGAAAAATGGGCACCTCTTGAGATTGTGAGCGGAAGTATCCAATACACATATTCTACTGTTGAATATGACAAATCGAGCAGAAAGACTGCTGAAAAAATTGGAAAACAAAAAGTAGCACTTTGGGGAACGCCATCAACCTACATTACAAAATCTTACGAATACTATGACAATGGTAAGCTGAAAAATGTTACTTTCAGTAGTGGGCGCAAGACTGAGTACCAGTATGATGATGACGGAGTTTTGAGCCGTGAAGACGTATATTATAATGCAACAGACATGAACACAACCGAATATATAAACAACCATTTGGGTAAACCAGATGTAAAGAAAGTTCATGTCAAATTAGGAGACATCTACGGCAATGATTTTAATAATTCACAGGATAGTACTATTTTAACTTCTTATACCTATGATTTAAATGGAAATCAGAAAACTGTTACAACGCCGGATAACGTTGTAACCACATATTACTACGATAATATGAACAGGCAGACCGGTATTAGCCAGCTTGGGCAGGATGAAAACGGCAATCCTGTGACCATTACCACTTCAACAACATACAACTGGGAAGGCAAACAACTCGTATTGACAGATTCATTAGGTAATACAACGACCAATGCTTATAACCAGAGAGGCCTACTTGAAACAGTCACCAATGCTAAAAATGGTGTGGCAGCATACTATTATGACAGATCAGGGCGAAAAATTGCTGAGGTATCGCCATTAAACTATGATTCAAATAAAACTCTTTCTGAAATGAATAGGGTTGAGTACACTTATGATGTTATGGATAGACCTAAAACAAAGAAGGACATCTATGTTGATTCAGTGACTACCCAATGGGTAACAATTACTTCAGAAGCTTATAAATATGACAACAACGGTAATGTGTTGAAGGAATTAGATGCACTGGGATATGAAGCTGGTTCGGGTTCAACTGTTGATCAAAAAATTGATTCCGGATACGGAGTAGAGAAAACATATAACTATGCCAACCAGGTCGTTACAATTTTGGATCCGGTGTCAAAAGATAGATCATTATCGTATACAACCAAATACTATTATGATGCTACCGGCAGAAAAACATCAGAATCAAGCGCAAATGGTGTTATAACAATATACAACTATGATGATGCATCAAATATAACATCTGTTAAGTTGAAAAAGACTGCCAATGATCCGGAACAAACCGTTAAATTCATGGAATATGACTTGATTGGCAACGTTTTAACTCAAACAGACGGAAACGGTAATATATTGACTTATGAATACAACGGATTTAACATACTAAGAAAAACAACCAGCCTGGGAGATGCTTCTATAGATTCAAACGTTGTTACTTATCAATATGATGTGTTAGGAAATCTTAAAAAACAGCAGGATTCTTTTGGTACAGTGAAGCTCTTTACCTATGATAAGCAGAGCAGAGTACTTTCCAGTATAGAGAAAAAGGCGGATGATACTGAAATAATTACTGCTTCAATCAGGTATGACAAAAACGGAAATAAGAGATTTGAAGTAGATGGAAATGGCGTTACAAAAGAAAATACATATGATGAATTAAACAGGCTTGAGACAACCGAAATAGCTGTTACTGATATTGATAATAATCAAATACTGCAGACAACATCATTTGATTATGATGCAAATAGAAACCTTTTAACTCAAACAGACTGGAGAGGAAACACATTTACAAATGTATACGATCCAATGAACAGGCTTATTGAAAAGAAGGATCCATATAATATTACAATACAGAAGTTGGAGTATGATCACAATAGTAAACAGATCAGATCATATGATGCTTTAAACCATTTGACGCAGTATTCCTATGATAAGAATAACAGACTACTGAGCATCACTGATCCTGAAAGTCACCTCACAAGTCAAACATATGACGACGTCGGTAATATTTATACCAAGACCGATGGTGAAAACAATGTTACAACGTACAATTATGATGAATTCAATAGATTGATTTCTGTAGAAAACGCAAAGGATGAAACAACCAGTTATACATATGACCTGAACGGTAATATTTTGACTCAAACCGACGGGAAAGGCAATATAACCACATTTGAGTATAATACTGCAAATAAACTCTATAGAAAAATCAACCATGGAGGTAGAACAGGAACACATGGAAACTATATTTATAATTCAACAAAAACTGAAACATATACCTATTACTCAAACGGAAACCTTCATACAATAGTTGACAGGAATGGTGAAACAAAGACCAACACTTATGATTCGCATGGCAGGTTAACACAAACTGCTATCGGAAGTATTACTATATCCTCCACATATGACAGTAACGGAAATCGGCTGACTATAACAGACTCCACGGGTACAACCACACGTACCTATGATGAATTAAACAGGGTAAAAACAAAGGCTGTACCCCAAATAGGGACCACCACATTTAAATATTATATAACAACAGGTATGAATACCGGCTGCACCGCCGAAGAAATGACAGACCCGAAAAACAACTTGACGCTTAAGGTTTATGACCGTGCAGCAAGACTTAAAGAAATACGAGCAAATAACTCTACCACCACCTATAACTACAACGATGATGGCAGCAAACAGAGTGTTGTTTATCCAGACAACTCCAGAGAAGATTACAACTACTATGACGATGGACTGGTTTACACGCTGACCAACAAAAAATCCGATAATACAGTAATAGATACCTATACTTATACCTATGACTCCGCACACAACATGACAACAAAGGTAGACGTCAAAGGTACAACATCCTATACATATGACGAACTGAATAGGCTGGAGAGTGTGACGGAACCAAATAACAAGGTGACAACATATACCTTTGATGCTGCTGGAAACAGGACAACTGAAACAGTTACATCAAATAATGACACAACAGTCTCTACCTATAGCTATAATACACAAAACAGATTGACTGGATTGGAAGAAAAATTAAATAATGTTATAATAGAGTCTAGGTCATATGCCTATGATAATAATGGAAATCAGTTAACAACTACTATAACACCATATGATAATGGTATACCTGGAACACCTTATGTATCTGTAACAAATACCTATGACAAGTTAAATCAGCTGACATCTACAGTGACAAACAGCAACACAATAAACAATGTATATAACGGAGAAGGTTATAGGGTTGCCAAATCTGTTAATAATACTGGCTATAGCTATTACCTGTATGAGTATGACAAAATAATACTTGAACTTGATGATTCAGGTAATCAAATAGCAAGGAATGTTTACGGTACAAATTTGTTGTCAAGGACTATAGGTACACAAACTCTGTACTACATGTATAACGGACATGCAGATGTGACGTCTTTATTGGATGCTTCTAGTAGTAATATAGTAGCTACATACTATTATGATGCATTTGGTAATATAACCGATCAGACAGGAACCGTGAACAATAACATCACATTTGCAGGTTATCAATGGGATGCAGAGACTGGTATGTACTACTTGAATGCCAGAATGTATGACCCAGCGACTGCAAGGTTTATGCAGGAGGATACATATACAGGTGACCCAAGCGATCCGTTGAGTTTGAATCTGTATACGTACTGTAATAATGAGCCTTTGATGTACTGGGATCCATCGGGACACAGTGCTTGGAGTGAGTTTAAGGAACAAGTGGAAGTTATTGGAGAAGGTGCAAGAGTATTATTTTTAGGGTCAGACGAGGAAAAACAAGAATCTTTTGACATGGTAACTCAATATGCTGTTGAGAGTGGCAATCCAGTAATATCAATTGCATCTGATGTTTCGGCAGGTGTTGCAGGTGCATCGGATTATATTAAAGACCCTGTTAAACAAACTAAGAAGAATAACGAAGTATTAATCAAACCTGCACTTAAAAAAGTAGGAATTACGAAGGGTTCAACAGCTTATAAAGCAATTAAGTATGTTGGAACAAGGGCAGAAGCAACATCGATTGTTGCAGCAAATTTAGCAAAAGGTGTTGTTCAGGGTACTGGATTAGTTGTGAAAACAGCTGCAGATGATGTTGCTTATGGAATGGTTGAACTGAGTCACTCCAAAGGATGGTTCGGATTAGGTGACGAAGAATTCTATAATAATGTACAGGATGAAATGCTTGGAAGAGTAGATGGTAATGCCAAAATATGGGGGTCGGTACCTGGTGCAATTGCAAATGATGCTGTGTATGCCTTGAATCCTGTTAATTATTATAATTATGTTACTGATGTAGATTTGTCATTAGAGGATACAGTAAAATATCAACAAAGTGTGGCTAATACTGTGATGACAGCAACTATGCTTAAAGCAGGATTCCGGTATGGAGTAAATAAGCTAAATTCTGTTGCGCCTAGAGTATCTAATACTCTAAACAACTTAGCTAATTCAGCTAAAACACAGTTTAATCGACTTGGTAGAAATAATGCGGGAGTAAGTGAACTTGGTGGGGAGTATTCATATGATTTAACTCCAAGTGTTGATGTTGGTCAACCAATATTATTTGGACAAAAGGGTGTATCCCCTACATTTGGGAGCAAAGGCAGATTTAGAGGAGCATCTATTCAAAATGTAGCAAGATGGATTCGTAAAGGTAAGATTGACCCTGAAAGTATAAGTGTTCAGTATATTTGGGTTAATGGAGAAAAAGTAGCTGTTAATAATCGTTCTCTAACTACTTTATCAAAAGCAGGACTTAAACCAGTTGATGTTAGGGATATGACGGGGAAACTTCCAGCTGAAGGGCCAGATAGCTTAGAAAGTGTCTTAAAGCGTTTGGACGAAATGGGAGGTAAGCCATCTAACAAAATACCTATTCGTTCGACAGGTGACTGGAATTCTGTCCCAAGTGAATGGGTAGAGTTGCCATGAAAGGAGGTCTAAATATGCCGTATTTACCTGAGTTTATGATTCAATTTCAAAAGTATTCTCAAGAAAAACAAAATATTAAAACATATAATGATTGGCAAAAGTTTAAACGAAAATGGTTTGACAAGAAAAACTGGCCACAAAAAACGCCATCTCAATTAGCAGAAGAATCTAAAAATAAAATAGGTCCTTTTAAAATAGGAGGAAGGCTTTGGGGATATACAACATATATTTATGATATTACGCCAGAAGCACGATATGAGATGTTTTCAGTTTTAAGAAATCTCGGTGAACCATTGGTTTTTACGGACGAAAAATATATTCCAAAAACAGCTAATAATGGATGGAGTCAAGATTGTCCTTATTGCGAAATATCTACTACTGATATAGGAGATGAAATATGTCCGAAATGTAGCCGAAAACTATTGTATGCTTTGGCGGCAGATTAGTTTTTAAGTAAGCGTCAAAAGGTCCCCACATTGATTCTTTATCAATGATGGGGATATCTTCTCTTTTTTCTGCTATTTTTTGATTTTGCAAGCACCAAGCACTTGGTAGTTTGGTAAGTTGTTTGATCATGGAAGCATACCATCAAGAACATATTTAGCTGTTACATCCATGTTAGGAAATTGGTCAAATAAATACATTAGATATATAAATGTAAGCGTGTCAATTGCTCCCCACATTGAACATTGGATTTCGTCATGAGATAATTCAATAAAAACTACAGGAATTATCTTATGACAAAACAAGATCTACATCCTCGTCAAACTGTCTTGATCACAAAGGCAATCTAATAGTAAAAACAGATCCCACACCTACTTCAGACTCAAACTCAATTTCTCCACCAAACTTACTGGTTATAATTGACTTGGATATATATAGTCCAAGGCCAGTTCCATTCTTCCCTTTAGTTGTAACCATTTGCTTGAACAGCTTACTTTGTAGTCCCTCTGAGATGCCTTTTCCATAATCTCTGACAACAATATTAATCTCATTCTCAACCATACAGAAAATACTTAGTTCTACTTTTTCTCCTTTTTTATCAACATACGAGTCAATAGCATTGACAATCAAGTTGTCCATCACCTGCAACAGATAGTTAATATTCCCTGGAATCATTAAGCTCTCATCAACATCAATATTGTATTTAATAATAACTGACGCTTTTTTAAATTCGTGTTTCATCAGGATATCAATACCTTTTGTAAGATCTCTTACAGAAAAATAGTTTTGCTTTGAATCGTCAATAGGAGAGACTTGGCCTTTTATAGTAGTAATAACACTACTCATATAAGACAAGTAGTTTTTTATATGATCTTCCCATCTAAGCATTTCTGTTATTTTTTCGAAGTAATGCTTTTTGTCATCTTCAGAGATATTTGATTGCTCGATTTCTGAATTGATTTTATTTGTTATATCTAAAAGTATGTCTATTCCGCCAGAAGATGCCATCAACGGTGTTCTTAAGTTGTGCGATACTCCTCCGATTAATTGACCCAATGAAGAGAGCCTTTCGTTTTCTATTATCTGACTTTGATTTTTTTCCAGAAGGAAAATGTTATTCTTCAGCTCAGTAATATCTCTAAAGAGAATTACTACACCAACAAATTTTTTGCGTTCAAATATAGGTGTTATATCAACCGAAAAGGACTTTCCCTGTTCTTTAAGAAATACTAAATCCTCAATCGATACAGGTTGTTTTTCTTTACAACAATGAACGATCGCTTCACTTAACTTGTCAGTTATGCATAATAATGCTTCGTTTCCTGTAATTGCTTTTAGAAATTCTTCCCCAATATCCATTTCACCAAAATACTTGATAAAGCTTTTGTTCATTTCTATTATATAATTGCTTTCGTCTATTACAATAAAACCTTCTGATATATTGTCAACAATACTTTCAAGGTTGGCAAATCTATTCTTTTCCAATCTTACCCTAATGTTTAGAGCTCCGAATTTGACAGAAATAATTATGAATGATACAAATAGAAACCCGATTATCCACACATTATATTGCCATACATTGTAGACATTAAATATACTTGAAAGGTAATTGGTTATAATTGAAAACATCGTTGGTGGCAAAACAAGAAATGTACCTATAATTATTTGCTTTCTAATTTTGGGATTCCGAGTGTTAAAGCAGTAATATATAAGCATCAAATTTCCACCGATCACATAAGGAGCTGCCCATGCTGATAAAACATGATATGATGGTTTGAACCCAGCTGCAACTGGATACAGAATATGCATCATTAAAACTGGTAAGAATAGAACCAATTTTATTAATGTGCTATACTTTTTTAGTTTGTTTTCCATTATGTCAAGAAAAACAAGACAGAATACGAAAAATGTATATGGCGCAACATAATATGAAAGTGTATCTATAAAGCTAATACTTACATCAATAATACCTAAACAGTATGTATCTGATATAGTTGGTCTAATTTGCTTATCAAGAACTACAGCTAATCCTCCAAAACCTGAGAAAAAAGCGACCGCACTACCCCAACGTGTTTTTGAGTTCTTGGGGTTTGAGATTATAAGTATTGCTGCAATTGTCCATAAAAAAATAAATAAAAATAACATGTACCTAAACTCCAAATCTACAACTACATGGATTATATCGTATTCCTGAATATGAACTATTCAAAATATATCTACTCAAGAAAAATTAATCTTATTGTATGCTATCTTGAATTCCACAAATCTGGATATTTAACTGTATGACACAATAGGTAATCAATGCTGACCCCAAAATACTTCCCAATTTTCTCTAGCACTTCAACAGATGGTAAATTAAAATCACGTTCATAATTTGCAATAGTAGTTCTGCCAACTCCTAGGTAATTTCCCAGTTCTTCTTGGGATACATTAAATCTCTTCCTTAACTCCCGTAGTCTTGTGGCAAAAGTATGGTTATCATTTTTCAGACGCTCTTTAACGAAAATAACTGACTTTATAGCTGATTGTATGTGAATGATTACTTCACTCATTTCAGTCTTTTCAACATAGCTTTGGATATCCATATCTCTTAACGAACTCATGCCAGGAACACTATCTGCATATCCAGTTAGAAGGAGTATATATATATTCTTATCAAATTCTCGGATTTTCTTTACAACTTCAGAACCATTAAGGTCATCCACATAATAATCAAGTATTAAAAAATCATACTTATCTTTTTCCAATGCATTCAATGCTTCCCTTGAGCTTGTGAACCCTGTTACATCATAATCTTTTAAATATGTTTTAATAACTTCAATAATTCCAATGTCATCATCAACGATCATAATTTTGAGCATTTTATTTCTCCTCCACCAGACATGATTTATATTATTTAATAACTAAATATTAACTATTTCATTTAAAAACGTAAAAGATTCTTTAGTAATCTTATCTCTACAAAGAATAATACCAGCGTGTCCCCATGGATATTGGATTCTTTTTGGACAATCCCAAGCCTTCCATAGCCTATCTGTATCTTCGCTTACTACATATTGGTCAAATAGCCCGCTAAATAGCAATATTCTATCCTTTGGAATTATTGGTTTAAAGTTGCTCGGAACAGTAATTGCCCATGCTTTTTCTAATTGTTCATATGAAAAACCATTCTTCTCAAGATCCTTTCTGATATATTTTCCAGGTTTTGTTTTCCAAGTCGAATAAGCGATGCTATTTGCATAAAATACTGATATTAAAGCATCAATATTTTTCTCCATGACAGCAGTCATGTTAGTAACAAACCCACCCAAGCTAACTCCAATAAGGATAATTTTCCCTTGTTTGTTTTCCTTCAGCCATAGAATTAAAGCTCTTATATCAGTAACTGCTTGTTTAGCCGACTGCAAAGTATGATCAATATTTGCACTAACCATTAATTCTCCAGAATATAATGATTTTTCTGATGCTCTTTCAAGATGATCTGGAAGGGTAAAAGTATATACATTATATCCAAGACTCCTGTACGGTTTCGAAAAGTTTTTTTCAATAAGATTCATATCATCCATTCGCCATCCATGAACAACAATTACATTAGCTTTCTGATCATTATTAACATTTTCATAATAAAGACCAGTCGAATACTTATTAAATGGTTCATTTTCTATTTCGCTTTCGAAAGTATACCTTCCAAAACTATGATTTTCCTGAACTCCATGCTTTTCAAATGTAATCTTTGGAACTGTAGGAGTAGGATAAAAAGTATGAATTTCAGAGATAGAAACATTGGATAAGTTACTATTTCTGAAATGGGATTGTTTACTCCTATCTCTATGTAATTGATATAAACCACAATTATCTATAAACTTGGCAATGTATTTATACAACCCTGTCAGTCCTTTTAACGTTTTGTTTATAGTATATCATGAAATTGGAGGTTTATGGAGAGAAATTATAATTCTAATTTAAAAAATCTATTGTTAAAATGGCCTATCTATCATCATCTTTTGTTATGAACTTTCCTCAAATATGGTTGTTTTTGAAATGATTGTTCCGAAAATGTGCAAATATCTTCCTGCTGCTGTAAAAAGGCTGTTAACTCACGGTTGTCTAAGAAAAGAATCGTATTTACTCTGGATATAAACAACTTCTGGTTATCAAGGACTAAAATATTCTCATAGATAACTATAAACAAAAGGACACTGCTGCGTCCTTTTGTTTGAAATCAATTATCACTTATTTTACCTGTCGTAATACTGGCCTGTTATACTCTTCAATTATAGTCGGTGTTACTTTTCTTATGATATCTTCCACAAAAGCATCTGGCCCACCATTATTGCTCGCTATTTTCAAGAAGGCCGCTGTTCCATAAAGCACTTTCTCACCATCATAGTATTTAAAACTGCATTTTTTCTTCTTGCTTTTCATATATTTTACTCCTTCCATTTAATAATTGTTGTATACTTTGATTATAAAATCAAATAACTATTATTTCACGGAATGAGTTTTTTATTTTTTTTATATATTTTTTCAAACATCATTTCAAATAATATTCTAATATTCTTAATAAGTCATAGTTTATATTATAAATAGCTTCAATAGAATTATTATAATCGTAAAGCAAAAACACATTTTCTAACAATCCATATAGCTGCATCTGTATCCTATTCTTTTCATTATACCATTCTAAATTATCGTTCTCTCTATAATATCCCCTAGTAATCTTTTCCCTAAAAAACATATACTCTGAATCTTTATCAAAATCTATCTTTCCAGTTTCCTTTAATGTATCTAAGTATTTTCGAATCAATCTCTTAGCTTGTAATTTATATTTTGATTTGCTTATAAAAATTTCACGAAAATAGACTTTTAAATCTAAAACATTATTAGGATCTACATTTCTTCCACCATAATACTTAAATACCTCTATTATTTCTTTTACCTCAATAAGTTTATTTTCAAAATCGTATACATTCATTCCTTCAGTAACAATATCCTTAACATGTTCTTTTTCAATATTACTATATTTGGTTACTTTATACTGCTTTTTTACTTTGGCGAACAATTCAGGTTCTTCTTTCTCTTCTGTTTCTAGCATGTTTTGTATTTTAATATATTCACCAAAATAATTCCTTAATTTAAGATATTTTATAAAAATTTTTAAAGCATTATCAACATCTATTTCTATAACTTTTCTTCTCTCCAAGATGCTTTTACTCAATTCAGAATCTAATAAGTTTATATTTTCTTGAATTTTTAAAAAGCACTCTTTTTTCTTATTCTTATCAAGATTGTTATTATAAATTATTAAGTATATAATTGACTGCAATATTATATTTTCAGAAAACATAACATACCTATACATATTGTAATAGTTAATTGAAGAATTCATTAGTTCCTCAAGTATATTTTTATTTATTTCAAACAACCTCGAAAATACATTTGTATTCTTTCTAATAATTTTTCTGCTCTCATTGATTATATATTCAAAATATGTTTTAAGTGATTCATTGCCTGAATCCATATTAGCTGGATCAAATTCATCAAGGTCTATATCTACACTTATCTTATTCATCTGAGATATTATTTCTCTGTTTACTTTGTGTTTCAGATTTAGCATATATTCCAAAACCCTAGAAATCTCATCTTCATCAAAACATTCTAAAGGAAAGTTCTTTAATACATGCTGACTTGTCAATGAAAATTTATCCAACAATGATTTTATCTGCTTATATAAGCTTTCATTGATATTGTTTTGTAAATACGGATTTTCACTTCCCGATAGGGGTGTTTTGTCAATAAACTTATTTATATCAAATTTATCAAGTTTCACTTTCCTCACTCCTTTAGAAATTAGATACTAGTAACAGTGCCTTATTATTTGTACTGTTATTCATAGAGGTCTTTCTTCAATCAAATTTTGGAATAAATTCACAAAAACTAAATCTCATGCCCCTCAGATGATATGAAACCTCAATATTTAACCACAACATATTTTGACAACTTAATCCCCTTACTCAACTCTGTTGCATAGGAAGTATTCAGGCCAGATTTCTTGATAATGTCTGTTACTTTATACCCCTTTACTTGTAATAATGTCAGCAAACTTAACGCCAAATAAATGTATATTTACTACTTGTTCTCCACTAGGTGCGCCTTCATACATCTCCTTCAATATTTCTGCTAATTGGTTCTCAGTCATAATGTTACACTCCTTTATGTAAATTCCCATCAATATTTTAATTACTATGCTTTTGTGTTCACGATACTTGTAGGTATCATATCCTATTTCCCGAGTCTTAGTTGAACTTGATTCTGGTTCTCATCTTGGGTATTTCTTTTGTAATTTCTCGATCCATGCCATAGGTTCAGAGTTTTATAAAAAATAATTTTCTTGAAAACTGTATTATTATAACAGTAATTACATTACTATTATAACAATCTATGCCTCAACTGAAAATACTACATTACAGATTTTTTACCAGTATAATGTTGTATTTTGGCATTTCAAAGTAGTATAATTATAGAAAGATTTAAGATTAGCAAGCAATGGAAGTGTTCCCACACTTCCTCAAAATTGGCAAAGTAGCTGCCGCTGTTTTTTGCAATTTTGACTTTTTGGGGCGATGCCCCAATCCCCTGAATGACAAAATGAAGGAGTTGGATGAAATGACTAATAGATCGAGAGATGTGGAGCTTAAACTGTTTCTGTCACAAGAAGAGAATGAGTTGCTTGCAAAGAAGATGGAGCAGGTTGGAACCAACAATAAAAGCGCATATGTCCGGAAAATGATTCTTGACGGAATGATAGTTAAGACGGATTTCAAAGCTTTAAAAGATCTTTCCAATGAGATAAATAAGATCGGGGTTAATATAAATCAGATTACAAAACAGTTAAATGAGATGCAGAATATCAGTAGTGATGATATCTCAGACATTAAGAATATGCTTCGTTCGATTAACCAAAAACAGAAAGACTCTATGTCACTTTTTATTAATGAGCTTCAGTAAAGGAGTTGAAAAGATATGGCAACAACCACTTTATTAAGAATTAAATCCACAAGAACCAAATCTATCAGCCATATTTTGAAAGACAGGACAGAATATATTGAGAATGATGAAAAAACGAATTCGAAGGATTTAGTTTCTTCATTCAACTGTACTCCTGAATCAGCATATTTGGATTTTACTGCATCAAAGATTTTATATAATGAATTCAAAGGAACTCAGACTAAAAAGCGGGATGATGTTTTAGCCTATCATATAAGACAGGCATTTAGTCCAGAGGACAACATTACTCCGGAGAAGGCACATGAGATCGGTAAGAAACTTGTTGAGGAATTCACCAAAGGAAAACATGAATATGTGATTGCGACACATATAGATAAAAAGCATATCCATAATCATATTATTTTTAATTCTACCACAATTGACTGTACCCATAAGTTCAATAATCATTATAACTCAACTTTCACTGTAAGGACGATAAGTGATAGATTGTGTGCAGAGAATAACCTTTCAGTTGTTGATACAAAAACTGAAAAAGGTCAGCATTATAAAGAATGGAATGAAGACAAAAACGGTGGAAGTTGGAAATCAAAACTTAAAAGAAATATCGATAAGTGTATTGAGAGCTCAAATGATTTTGCAGAGTTTAAGAGAGCAATGCAAGATCTGGGATATGAGATCAAGGAAGGTAGGCATATTGCATTCAGGGCAAAAGGGCAGGAGAGATTTACTCGAGCTAAAACTCTAGGAGATGCGTATGTTGAAGAGAATATTGTAAGGCGGATATCAGAGAAAATTGTAGTTGGAAGCAAACAAAAGAGAAAATTATTTGTTGGGAAATTAGGAAATGTTAAAATGGCACCACTTAATTTGGGACAGAAAGTTATTATAAGTGCCCAGAAGCAACAGATTAAAAATGTTAAGGACCTGGCAAGTACACTTTTACTTTTGAGGCAAGAAGGTATTAATAGAAATAGTGATTTTGATTTGAAGATGTGTGATTTGAAAAATCAGTTGTCTGATATTAAGAAAAATATCAAAGAAATTGATAATAAGATATCTGCATATAGAGAAGTTGCAAAGTATTTGGCAACTATGAATAAGCATAAAGACATTTTTGTGAAATATGAAAAAGCTAATTCCTTAAGTAAAAATAGAATTTTTTCCAAAAACGAAGGGGATATCCTTTCATATCAACATGCTGTTAAGAAGTTGACGGAATTAAGAATAAATATTGAAACACCTTTAGAAAAAGTTGTATCAGAGATAACAGATTTTACAGCTAAAATTGGCGAAATGGTTAAAGAGGCGAATGTCATTGAAATTCGCATGAGAGAAATTGGTAGCATAAAGAAAACAGTAGAATTAATTATCGATAAAAAAAGTATGAAATTGGATCATAGAAGAGATCAAATAAATTTGATATAAAATGTGTGCTATGATTTTTAAATGCAACTATCGTAGACATTTGTCACAAAGGGGAATATATATATATGGATGTTAGTTATAAAAAATTATGGAAGCCACTTATAGATAGTGCGGCCAAAATTGCAAAGCTTGGGCGAAATCAAAACGTAACTACGACGATTTTAGCCAAAATATTTACCGCTCTTGATTGCAACGTGGCAGATGTTATGTATATCGTTAGCAATGCTAAAGCAAGACGTCGTAGACTCGGAGGTTTCATTAAATGAAAAACAAGACCATTAAGTTTATCGATCTTTTCGCAGGTCTAGGTGGGATACGTTTGGGATTTGAACAAGCCTTTCATAATGCTGGGTACAAAACCGAGTGCGTTCTCACTTCTGAAATTAAAGAATCTGCACTAATTGCTTTAAAGAAAAACTTTTTAAATGAAAATATCGAAGGTGATATAACAAAAATTAAGTCTGATGATATTCCCGACTTTGATTTTCTACTCGGAGGTTTTCCTTGTCAGGCATTTAGTGTTGCTGGAAAGCAGCGGGGATTTGCAGATACGAGAGGAACATTATTTTTTGAGATAGAGAGAATTCTACGAGATAAGAAGCCATATGGCTTTCTTCTGGAAAACGTTGAAGGTTTGGTTGTGCATGATCGCATAAACAATGTTGATAAGCCTGGCCGGACATTAAGGACAATAATACAAAAGCTCCAAGAATTAAATTACACGGTGAACTGGAAGGTTCTTGATGCACAAAATTTTGGCGTAGCACAAGTTCGTAATAGGGTATATATTGTCGGGACAACAAAAGAAAAAATCTCTCTTGAAAATTTCCCCGTAAAAAAAGCGAAATTTGCGGAAGTCATGGAATCAGGACTTCCCACATTAAACGGCGAATTTTCAAAAAAGTTGTTCAAAAAATATCGACCTGAGGATTTATACGGGAAGTCAATTAAGGACAAGCGTGGCGGAGATAACAACATCCACAGCTGGGATATTGGTATTCGCGGATCCGTTACAAAAGCTGAAAAAGATTTACTGAATATATTACTTAAAGAAAGACGAAAAAAGCACTGGGCCGAAAAGATAGGCATTGACTGGATGGATGGTATGCCACTAACAACCGAACAAATTCGTACATTTTATGATATAGTAGACCTTCAACGCGTATTAGATAAGCTAACCCAGCAGGGATATTTGGTTTTGGAGCATCCAAAGAAAAAAATTGAAAGCGAGAATTCAACGGCAGACAGGAAAGTATATGAAAGAGTACCGGATACTACCAAACCGAAAGGGTATAACATAGTTGCAGGAAAACTAAGTTTTGCATTTAGCCGGATATTATGTCCATCTTCTGTTACGCCGACAATGGTAGCGATGGACATGTCGACCATAGGAGTGATAGATAGTGGTGGAATTCGAAAACTTACGCTTCGTGAGGGATTACGGCTTTTTGGTTATCCAGATAATTACACATTAGATGATTTAGAGGATACAAAAAAAGGCAAAAAACAGGGATTCGATTTATTGGGCAACTCAGTATGCGTTCCTGTTATCAAAGCAATTTGTGAAAGACTAGAAACTAATTATAGCGAAAAGCTGAATGGAGGTAATTTCTGATGACAAAACCAAAGCCAAAACCCATGACAACCGAGGACTTTATTAAGTCTGCAACCATGTTCTATGTGGATACTGCACATGAAAAAGCATTCTCTGACGAAGTTCAAAGCAATGTTACTGCGTTGTCATCGAAACTACAGCATATTAATACACTTGCTGAGTTGAAAAAATACATTCGTGATGACAAATGCTCTCTTGATAATATCACGAGTCTTTTGAATATCTCCTCAGAAAAGTTTAAAAGGATTATTACAATGCTTCGTCTTCAGAAAGGCCATATGCCAACTGGTGAATGGAGCTTGTCAACAACAAGGACACATATGCTTGAAAAAACTGATTTCATGGATGAAGTGTGTGAGTTGCTTATGAATGGAGCAAGTTTACCAAAATACAAGCATTTAGTACCAGAATTCTATCTAGAAAACTTCTCTATTGATATAAATACTATTGCACGGCTTGCAAATCCCGATGATATCAGGCGTTTAGTCAAGAAAGGATTGGATGGTAGGTACAATAACGTCATTGGCGACAAATTCTTTAATCATATTTCAGACAGTATTACCAAAGCATGTGATAAGTCAGGCTTTACATACGCAATAAAAAAGAATGTTCATCTAGTTGATAGAGTAGCGAGTATAGCCATTCCTGACGAAAACAACCCACAAATTGTCATTGATGTTTCATATAATATTACTACTTCAAGCGGACAAACAGATTATGCCAAAAAGGCTGAAGCGGCTCGGGAGAAAATCCGAAAAGCTAATGAAAAACTGACCTCCAATAAAATATTATTTATCAATGTGATGGATGGTGCTGGATGGGTTGCAAGGCAGTCAGATTTGAAAAAAATTCAGCGTTGTTCCGATTACTTGCTCAATCTTCAGACACTTAATTCCATTAGCGAAATTATTGATTATTATCTATAAAAGGGAGGACACAAAATGAACGCAGAGCAGAGAAAAACCGAACTTGAGAAAATACAGAAAGGCAAACCTAGCATGACGGGCATCACACTCACATACCACGGTGAACGTAAGACTTTTGATGCTTATAGAATACCTCTTAGCATACTCACATACAACCCATACAACGGCAGGATTGGGAGCGAGGTCAAATCATTTGAACGTCAAAATCACGTCCTTAATCCCGACAATGCGGAAGATGTCAAGATCATTGAAGAGTTCCTTTGGGAATCTAAAAAAAATGCAAACGAACGTACTCAGAAGAGTCTATTGGAAGATCATCAACAAAAGTACGGAATTGTCACTGCTGACGGCAAAATTATCGACGGAAATCGAAGAGCCAGTCTTTTAAATAGAATCTGGCGCGATGATTCTATACCAGCAAACATAAAGCAGCACACTCAATTTTTTGAAGCTATCATTCTTCCTATTGATGCAGACAGGAAAGAAATACTACGATTGGAAACAACCTACCAGATGGGTGAAGATGCCAAGGTTGACTATGGCCCCATTGAAAAATACTTAAAATGTGGTGACCTCGCTGAAGAAGGATTTTCTAACAATGAAATAGCTAGTTTTATGGGAGTTACCGCCCGTGATATTGATGGGTATCTTAATGTCTTGAAAATTATGAATGATTATCTCGATACATATGGCTACACTGGTCTCTACACAATGCTTGATACACGAGAGGACTCCTTTATTAAGTTGGATGGTGCTTTGCGGGGCTATGCTGCTGGAGGGGTATCCAAAATGTGGGGCTATGATGTTGAAGCTGACGTTTCAGATTTGAAGAGTGTTGCTTTTGATTATATCCGACTTGGGCTAGATCAACAGGATTTTCGTGACATTATCAGAAAGCCTAATAAGAATAACACCGACACCAGTTTCTTTGCAAACGAGGACATTTGGAAAAAGTTCTCCGAGAAGCATTTTGAAGCTGTTGACACTGTTTCCGAAAAATCTGTCGAGGATATCATAAAGGAAACTCCTACTGGGGACTTGAAGCGTTTACTCCGTCAAAGAGATAACGATTGGAAGGAAAATGTCGGAGAGAAGCTCAATGAAAATTTTATGCACTCTAGGGACAAGCTTAATAACAAGCAGCAAGCTGCCGAGCCAATAAAGTTATTGCAAAAGGCATGGGAAGCAATGTCAGCGGTGGATACAAGCCAAGAATCGTTCAAGGAAGATCCAGGCATAAAAGAATATTTATCAGAGATTGAAAAACTTTCTAAGCAGTATAGCGAAATTTTAAAATAGTTGGTGACTAATTATGGGTATTATATATGTTGATTCTAACCCCAAAACCGATACACTTATCCTTTCAGGTGATGTTAATCAGATTTTGGAAAACCGCCGTGCATTACGGTTTTTAAAAGACAATACAGAATACACCACAACAGATGGGACAATCGTTATCCGTGTTGGTGGAGAAATAAATAAATGCATTGATAGAGTGAAAACAATTGCTGGTCATGCTAAATGTGAGATCGAGTTGTCTTCTGAGGCCAATTCAGGGATACAATCCTATGTGGATGAAGAAAACAAATTCGCAGAATTTTCGGCGAAGGCTCTTGATATAAGAAATAACAATTGTAACCTCAAAGAATTTCAAGTCTTTAAGGATGCCTTGGTCGAACATATGCCTTCCAGAACGCTTTACAGCTTGCAAATGTTATCTTCTTACCACTTGGCATACTCTCAGAATGCTTGTAACTTTTCTGTGCCAGGCGCTGGCAAAACAAGCGTTGTTTATGGTGCATATACATATTTGAAGCATTTACCAGAAGACCATATTCGAAAGGTTGATAGACTGCTTATTATCGGTCCCTTGAATTCTTTTGGACCTTGGGAACTTGAATATGAGGAATGCTTTGGCGTAAAACCATCAGTCAAGCGACTCACCGGGAAGATTTCAATTGAAGAAAAGAAGCAGTACCTTTATAGCAGCAACCCTGCTGAATTAGTGCTTCTATCATATGCCTCGGTTATGTCATTAGTAGATGAACTATCATTTTTTTTGAAAAAACAAAAGGTAATGGTAGTTCTTGATGAGGCTCATAAAATCAAAAATACAAATGGCGGAATAATTGCACAAAGCATAATGACCTTATCCCAGAACTGTAAGTCGCGGGTAATACTAACAGGTACGCCTGCACCGAACGGTTATGAGGATTTATATAATTTATTCAAATTCATCTGGCCTACTAAAGATGTTATTCGATATCACATAGGGCAGCTGAAGGATATGTCTAGAAGCCCTGGAGACCCGCGTGTACAGTCGTTATTAGATTCCATATCTCCATATTTTATCAGAATCAGAAAGAGTGACTTAGGTATTCCGATAGCTATTAATAATCCTCCTACCATGGTGGAGATGAACCCATCACAGCGTAAGATTTATGACTACATTGAAAAAAAGTACATTTTCGACATTGCAAGCAGTAAAGATCAGCAATTTAAAAATGAACTGGTCAGAGCCCGACTCATACGGTTGATGCAGGCCTCCACTAATCCAGCTTTACTCTCTCAACCCCTTTCGGATTTTGCTTCAGTAGAAGGAGTCGATTTCTCAGCAGTCCAAGATGATACAATAATGCTGAACGAAATTTTGAAATACCCCCAAAACGAAATCCCCGCTAAATACGAAGAGGCAAAAAAAATTATTGAGGGTATTATTGCGAAAGGCGAAAAGGTCATCGTGTGGGCGTGTTACATCAAGAATATAGAAATGTTCAGAGACTATCTGCTTTCACATGAGATTGATTCCAGAATTCTGTATGGCTCTACACCTGTTGCAGGAGATGGAATCGGCGAAGACGATGAAGAATACTCTCTCACTCGAGAATCCATCGTCCGAGAATTTCATAAACCTGACTGTAGCTTTAGTGTAATTATTGCTAACCCTTTTGCGGTAGCAGAATCAATATCACTACATAAAGCCTGCCACAATGCCATTTATATGGAACGTTCTTTTAATGCGGCACATTTTCTTCAGTCAAAGGACAGAATTCACAGGTATGGACTTAAAAGTGACGTTGTTACCAATTACTATTATCTTCTGTCTTCTGATTCAGTAGATATAACAGTACATGAGCGTCTTACTGAAAAAGAGCGAAGGTTGTTAGAAATCATTGAAAGTATGCCTATACCGCTTTTTGACAATTCACTGGAGAATGGCGGCAATGATGATATAAAGGCGGTGTTGAGAGATTATGCAAGAAGAACTAAAGCGAAGTAATACAATCGGAGATATTCGAGGAATCATGCATTTCTCAAAGACCGTTCTTCGAGATAACGAAATAAAAAAAGAATCTGCACAAAAAATTTGCTCATTCGTAAATGATGTACGAATCAATTACAACACGTCTGTAGCATTCTTTGAATATTTAAACTTTTTAGTTGTCCTACCTGGTGATATCATTTCTCCTACAGCTGAAGGAAGGAAACTGTACTCTGTTATGGATACTGATGAATTTGACCGAATATTATGTGAAACATGTATTCAAAAAATGACAGCTGATTCTATAATTGATTTAGATGCAATCCGATTTGACATAGGCAAGAGCAGTTATAATATTCTTAAATATGCATTCCCTGTATCTGCCGCTTTATTTAGGAATGTTTTAATACAATATAATGCATTGATAGAGAACAGTGACGGCAGTTTGAAAATTGCCAACCAATATGAATCTTTTTTTACCAGCATAAAGAAAGGTTCAAATAGAAAGAAGTCTCTTGAATCACTAAAAAAACAACTTGAACAACAGGAACTTCAAGGCGAACGCGCCGAAATATTTGTCCTTGAATACGAACAGACGAGGATTTGCAGTTCTTCTCTTGCACCTAAAATCAAAAGGATTTCTGTTATAGATATTTCGGCTGGGTATGATATAGTGTCTTTCAACTCTGCTTTGTCAAGTAAATTGGATCGGTTCATTGAGGTAAAATCCTATGTCGGTAATCCTCATTTCTATTGGTCAAAAAACGAGATCGAAGTAGCACAATTGCATGAAGGAAATTATTTTCTGTATCTTATAGATATAGATCGGATGGGAGATCCGGGGTATGAACCCACGATTATTCAGAATCCGTTTAAAGAGATTTTATCGTCTGATACCTGGCTAATGCAGCCTACTTCATTTTTGGTAATACCTACGGATAAAGTGTTTTAATCTAAATACTACCAAACAACGCTATTCAAAGGGTGTACAAAAATCATTGAAAGTGTAGACTGTTACAAAATATAAGTAATATGAAGTATCATATGTATAGCAGATATTGATAGAACCAACACTTATGTAGTTAGGTTATTGTTTATGATTCAGCGGTAGAGGTATTATTCATAATTTATAAGGCTATTGATAATTTGATAAAATAATAATTTCTGTGAAGTATTCAAAAAATATAGAAGAAATGTTACTATATTAATAAGTTATTGATGTTGTTTTTAAGGGGGGAACTTACAACGAATGCAAAATATAAATGAACAACAGAAGAATAATCTTTATTCATTGCTGGAAAGATATATTCAGAAAAAGCATTTTTCATTCTTCGCAGATAACTGTGGGTTTAAATCAAAACCAAGACTTAGTGATACATTAGAGGATCTTCTTTGTAAAGTATCTTCTGGAGACATTGAATATTCAAAATTTTTTGAATGGTTTATAAGTTTCTTTCTAGATGGAAATAACTATTATTTTGTTAAAGGCTATAATAACGAACTCAATATAGATTTGATAAAAAATATTATTGATACCAAAGAAGTCTTTATACAGGATCATATTTTTGATATAATAAATGTAGATACATTAGATTCTACAAAGTTACTTGACATATCTCTTGATGAGCATAAGAAACAAGTACATATGTTTTTTGCTTCACCTTGTGAGATATCAAGAAAAATAGACCTAGCTGGTGGAATAAGGCAAGAGATGCTTGATAAAGGCATTTTTCTTTCCAATATTGTCATTGACTTAGACAACAATATTTTAATAGTTTCATTGAATCCAACAACTAATCTAAAAACAGTTGATGGAATAAATAAAGAGAAGAGTTTTGAGGCTATAGTAAACTTACTTGTTGAAAATGTGCGCACTGTTATAGGATCTTTTCACGAAACTAGAGTCAGTTGGATATTAGAAGTGTTGTATGAATTATCTATAGAAGGAACTGGCCATAATAATCCTCAAATTAATGATCTTTTGGCTAAGCACCAAAATCTACTTTTCCGTGCTATAGATAAATTTTATACAAAACGTTTAGGTATGGGAATTGCCGACAATAATTTAATTAACTATGCACAAGAACAATTGATTAATACAATTGAAAATACTCTTATAGACAAATTCGGTGTTATACTCCCAAGTAAATGCTATAGAGTTTTTTCCCAGCAAAGCGATACAGCTAATTCAACTGTGGATATACGGTCAGAATATTCTACATTAGATGTTGGAAGAATAGGTCAGCTAGTTAAAAGTTCTAGTAAGTTTGGGGATATATCTGCATTAGGTATAAGAATTATAGAAGGGAATTCGTCAGAAGGTTTGTTTGTTAAAGTAAGTGATAATAATGATTATTTCTTATTATCCCCTAAAGGAACGAGGTTTGTTCAAAAGGAGGTATACTTTGATGTTATTAACAAGATTATCAGCATTAAGCGAAAAGTACAACTGGCCAAAGAATCTTGACCAAAAGTTAAAGGAGTTCTTATTGGCTTTAAGAATAAACGACGCTATAACATCAACGCTAGCATCTAGGCATTTGAAAATAACACCTGATCTTGCCAAAGATGTATTAACCGAGTTGGTAAACAATGACATTCTATCGTATTTTATACTTGTGCCATGTACCAATGAAAATGAAAACTATGATATAGCAGATGCTATACATTATGTCAAATTTAATTCATTAGATGAATTAAATGCATGTATAGCTGATTGTGCTATTTGTCAAGATTGCGGATCTTCTTTAAATGCAGCTAAAGCTAAAATAGGTTTTATGATTAATAAGGAGAGTTTACATGCCATATAACTATGATTCCTATGACAATCTATCTGAAATAATTGATGGCTTCAAAGATGATAATTTTTGGAAGCCATTTTTTAATGATACAATTCAACTTGATAGCTTTCATAAACAATTATCCTTGGTTAAGGAATCTGAAAATTGGGATAAAACTCGAAATAAAGAAAAAGGTTCTGTATTAGAGCAGCTAGTGCTATTCATTTTCAGACGTTTCGATACATTTATTGAAGATATTCAAACTAACAATTTAACAAATGATAATGAAAAAGATGTTATATTAACATTTAAGCAAACTGTTCCTACATTTTTAAAGAATATAAATGGAAAATTAATTTGCGAATGTAAAAATGTTTATTCTAAGTCAGTAGATGTCGGTAATGTTGCAAAGCTCAATGAGTTATGCGATAGAAATAAAGCTGGTTTAGGAATTTTTATTTCAGTTCTAGGTTTATCAGGAAGTGGGTGGAAGTGGGCTGAAGGAAAGGTAAGAAAATTGTATCTATCCAACAGAATCCCATTAATAAGTTTTAATCTTAATGAAATCGAAAAACTTAGCCATCCTGGATATAATCTTTATACAATGATTAGACAAAAGCATCAGCGACTAATTGATGAAGTTGACTTCTATAGTGGCAAGCCAATTAAATCATCCGAAGACTTTATAAAGATGTTAACTCAAAATATTCATGAGTTAGTTAAAATGGAGCTCATATCAACAGTTGATAGAGATAAAATACTTAATAATATATTTGTAAGATATGGAACAACAATTAAACCAAGAAAGAAAAAAACCTGAGTTTTCAAACTGGCAACTCTGAAATAGAAAATAAACATCCGATGTAATGAAGAATATCATAGGTTATATGGAAGATGAGCTCTCATAAGAAATGTAGATAAAAATGACATTCCCTTATAATGGGACCGAATAAAAAATGCAAAGTGTATTCGGCGTTTCAAATTTAAAACCGACAAGTACTCCTTGGGGTCCTACTAAAAATAAAGATTAATATTGAAGGCGAAAGCCTTAAACCCAATAAAAAGGATTAAGGCTTTAAATATTTTGTAGTTAGATTAGTTTTCTTCAAGTTCCTTTAATATCTCTTCTTCGCTTTCATGAGGATAAACATCTAAGTATCTCTTTTTTGTACCGAATTTCACATATGAAACCCAAGCTTTTAAAAACATTGCAAAAGAATCATTAATATATTCAGAATCATTACTAGCTGCTATGCCGACATATCCATTACCAGCATCTAATGTTTCACTTCTTCCAACATAATCAGAATCCATATCAAAAGCTGAATTGGCAACTACTTCAAATTTACCATTTGTATGGAGAACAACTTTTTTATGAATACTGTCATCCCCATTTCTAATTACATCAATATACTGCTCTTTACTTGGCAATAGCATAGATTATTCCTCCTATTTATCATTATATAAATTCTTACTTATATTTTATATTATAACATAAGTTCAAGAAAAGGAAGAGTATTACAATAATAAGAATACACGGTAAACGCATGAAAATAAAATTTCAAACTAAAACCTTACATCAAGTTTTTTAAAAATGCCATTTCAGCATCAAATATAGGATATGACTATAATTAGAAATGAAAATACTTTTCACAAATAAGCCAAGCAGTCCTATATGGATATGCCCCGCCAAATAACACTAAATAATTTTTTACTTGTTACAAGTAATTGTTTCAAAAAATCTAAATTCCAACCAGCTTTTCGTCTTTTGGTTTTCATGCTTTTCTTAACAGATGTATCCTTTTTAATTATATTGTAGGCCATCTTTAGTAATATAGATAGGTTTTCTGGTGCATTATCCTTTCTTACTCTCTTGGAATCTTCCATAAATGTAACATCTAATGACCAGTGCATACTTTCAATCCCCCAATGATTTCTCACAGCATATGCAAATTTATTTGGATCATCTTCTATGCTACAAATAAAATATCTTGTATCTGTTACTTTCACTTCATCTTTTATTTTGGAATAAACCACCTTTCCGATAGTTTTCAAGCCAACCCATTCATTTTTGCTTTCAAGCCACTCAATATCCTTTGTTATGTAATAATCTCTAAATTCAATCCTTCCGTGCCCTTTATTTGTAGTCCTACAGTGCTTTACCTTATGCTTTTCAATTTTATCATCAAGAGTAGTATCAAAATAACTGGAAACCTCTTCATTAAGCAATGGATGATTTCCTTTGAGCGACAATACATAATCAGCTTTTTTCTCTTTGATTTTTGCTGCAATTTCTTTTTGTGTACCCATAGCTTATACAAAGTATGTCATTATGCAAAGTCAGGTGTTGAAATCCGCATAAATACTGATAGTTTACTTGCCCCACTTTGCATAATATATTTCATCTAATGCAAACTTTTCAGAAAATCCATCATGGCTTGCTTCTCATCTTTACCATAATAGTCCCTATCAGTGCCGATACTATTTGAAGCTTTTTCAATGGCTTTACGTATAACCTCAGGATTGTTTCTCACATACCGCTCCGTTGTGACCACAGATGCATGTCCAAGAAAGTCGCGTACATAATATATATTAACTCCACCTTGTATCAGGTGGCTCCCCTTGGTACGACGCATCATATGAGGTGAAATGGGATCTTTAAACATTTGAGGATGGCCATCTTTGGCTAATGTTATATACTTTTTTAGTATATATGTAACCCCCATAACTGTGAGCTTTGCATTGCTTCTGTTTACGAAAAGTGGCTGATCAAATTGTTCAATTATATGCTCCTTCATGTACCCCTTAAGTATGCCCGCCGTTTCTGGCATAATTGGAACAATGCGCGTCTTACTGCCTTTACCAAACAATTTGATAGTGGTTTCCTTACCAAATGTAATCTCCAACACAAAGATTAATCAATTCCTGTGCACGAGCTCCTGTGTCATAAAGAACAAGTAGTAGGGCAAAATCCCTTCGGCCCTGTTTGCAATGGGTATTCAGCATTGAAAACAGCAATCTAGTTTCTTCAGTAGTCAGGTAGGTAGGCGGCATTGTTGATGTTTTCTTTACTGGTATTCCAAGGATGTCACGACAAAGAGCAATTTGCTCTACGGCTTCTGACTGGATGTAAAGGAAGAGAGCATGAATCGCTGCAAGCCTTTGATTTCTGGTTGAGGGAGAATTGCATTTTGATGTTTCAAGCCATATGCAAAAGTCCTCGACAAGGGTCTTGGATATCCGTATAAATGTGAGTTTGTCTGGGCGAGTATGCCTGACAGTTTTACAATAATCTTAGAAGAGCATAATGGCGTAACTGTAAGAAGAAATGGTGTTTTTGCTAAGCCCCCTTTGTAATGGAAGATATTTAATAAAAAATGTATGGACATAATCTGCAAAATCTGGCTTACTCATCGAATATCACCTCCGGAATTGCATCAGCTATTACAGATTGGCTAGCTTTCACGATATCAGAGAATTCAAATTCTGGCAGATGCAAGTAATAATCGGTATCCTGAAGGTTTGTATGTCCTACATACGCTGCAATCAGCGGGATAGCGGTATACATATCCATCCCATCCTTTTTAATCAATTTTGTTAATGTATGCCCAATGTGGGCATGGCGAAGGACGTGGAATGCCCGCTGTTTCAAACAGTTTATGACATCGATCCTGCAATGTAAATTGGTGATAGTGACCTCCGTCAGGTGACGGGAAAAAGAATCCTGGGCTATTTGGGGACATGTTCATTTCCAAGGCGTATTTTCTACAATAAGATGTCAGGAATCCAGACATTGGAACATATCTGCTGGTATTGCTTTTGACTTTTCGATAAAAAGAATACTGTCTTTCAAGTTGACATTACGGACCTCTAGCTTTAGTGCTTCTGAGGATCTAAGGCCGCACCCATATATTGTCCTAATTATTGCTGGATACACAAGATGAGCTCTTGGAGAATAGTTGGTTGGAACGATTTCATCCGCAGCCTTGATGATTGAGACAATCTGCTCATGACTGAATAGATACGGTCTAAAGTCATATTTGTATTGGGGCATTCTGCGTTTAGGATAAATATATGCCTCAAACCCCATGACTGACATAAATGTAGCAAATTGGCGAAGAAAGATTATCCTTTTAACTTGTGTTGCTGGAGATTCCTTTGGCCTTCTTGCCGCCAAGATTTCGACTGTTTCCTTACTCAAGATTGGCTTTGATGCCTCCAAACTATTAAGAATCCTACATACGTTCAGCAGATTATACTGATTACTACGTGGATATTTCTGCCCCATACCCCGCTTATATTGGATAAACTTCTTACATATATCAGTCGATACACCATTGATGAAGACAACATCATTTTTTCTTTCATGCATGTGATGGTACCTCCAATGCAACAAATCTGAGCCGAGAAATATCTATCCGTATGTAGTAATTATGGAAAGCTTGTCATAATTATTACATACATTTAATTCCTGATTTCTTTCCGCAATATAGTGCGCTTGTAGCCTCTACTGAAGAATTAATTCCGGAGGTAGAGAGCTATGAAGTATAAAAGAAAAAAAGACAAAGATTTCTGGCAATTGGCCAGGAGTTATCTTCATGATTACATGCCTGTAACAAGAAATCTTTCAGATAAATCAGTTGAAGCTTATAAGCAATCGTTAAAAACATACATGCAGTTTTTAGAGATTGAGAAGTCGTTATTTGAAGAACAGGTGACATTTGATGCCTTTTCAAGAGAAAACATAAAAGATTTTATAGGTTGGTTAAAAGAAAAGGGGTATGCTCCAAAGACAATAAACTTAAAGCTTACAGCCATAAGATCATTCTTAAAATACTGTAGTTATGAAGACTTTGAATTAAGAGGAATCTATGCAGATGTGTGCACAGTAAAAAAACAAAAAGAAGGAAAACGCCCAATTGAGTATCTCCAGCCAGGGGCTACGGCCGCTATTCTTTCAACTTATGATATAAGTACTTCTAAGCATAGACGAAATCGGATGATGTTAATTATGCTTTATGATACTGGTGCTAGAGTGCAGGAACTGGCTGATCTAAATCTTAGATCACTTCATTTAGATGTAGCTAATCCATTTGTAACGCTGATTGGAAAAGGCAGGAAAAGCAGAAATGTTCCTTTATTAAAAAAGACAGTTCAGCATTTAGAAGTATATCTTAAGGAATTTCATCCTAATGAAGAGGAAAATCCTTTGTTTTATAGCCTTCGTGATGGAACGCCGCATAGACTGTCCACAGACAGCATCAGTTTGGTGCTTAAAACAGCAGCTGAGAGGGCTCGAGAATCTTGTGATGAAGTTCCAAAAGGTGTTCACTGTCACATGATTAGAAAGACTAAGGCTATGGATCTTTATAAGAATGGTGTACCATTGCCATTTATTATGCAATTGCTTGGTCACGAAAGCATGTCAACAACATCAGAATTTTATGCATTTGCAACACTCGAAATGATGAGCGAAGCTATGAATAAAGTGTCACCATCAACAGCTGTGCCTAAAGAAAAGATTTGGAAAAAGGAAGAGATAAAAAAGATTCTTTATTCCTTAGACTAAGCAAAACACTATGCCGAAGAATCTGAACTAATAGCAAAATTTGAAATAGTTAAGCAAAATTTTCGGTATAGTATTTTCTTCGGCATAGTCTCTGTGAAAGGACAGATATTCTACTAAGCTTTAAAAAAGCCCGAGGCTCTCAGGCTATCAGAATTAATCTAAAGGGAAATTTTACTTCTTCATCTTCCACCTTCATCTAATTTTTTTGCATAAAAAAAGCCTTCTCTTTGAGAAAGCTTTTTTAGTTTAAGTTTATACATTACAATAAACATCTTAGATAAATTTCAAGTATTAATTCCCTCATCACTTCAACTACTAAAAGCTTTTATTTGGAAATCACCTTGTGAATTGTTAGATGATATCACAATATCATATGGTTGACCTGACTGCAATTTTATTTTTATCATAAAATTACCATTACCTGCCAAATTATCATCCTGCCCAGCAAGTGTACCATCATCATAAAATATCTTACCATACACATCAAGGCTACCATATGATTTTATATTGTATGTACCAGTATATTTGGGTATAAAAGTGAACCTCAATACATTACCAATATCAATATGAACGTTTGTTTTTTCTCCTTCAATAAGAGAACCTAAATATGTATCTGGTTTTACAGCTATTGTCGAAGTAGTTACAAAGCCCCAAGCATATTCGTCATTATTATCTTTGCCATAACTATTAATGGCATAAGCAGTATATAAGTATTCAGTATTCTCTTTTAGCCCACTAATACTATAACTAAAAACCCCGCTACTAGTTCTACTGCCCAATGGAATCTTTTGTTTATTTTGCTTATTACCATTTTCCCAAATATAAAAACCATAATCATTTATTGACAAATCATTCATATCAACTATTTGTCCATTTAAAATTGCACAAGTATCTGTAATTTGTTGTGGTTTTAAATTGATAACATTCGGACCATTTCCACTTGTAATAACAGTTTTAGAAGTAGGACTGGGTAATGATTCTTTTGCTGAAATTGGTGTTGCTGTTGGTGCTGGTATTGGTGTACTTGTAGGATTCGTTACATTATTAACCGATATAGGTGTAGATATAGGTGTAGATATAGGAATATCAGTTATTGTAATAATTCTGTCATTTTTGACTACAGTTTGTGATTCTGTTGATGCTTTTGAATCATTTATTTCATTGCTTCTAGATATAGTGTTATCCAAATGAAGCATTATAAGATTTTTTATATTATCACTATCATAGCTATCAAAATAACCTGCTGAAATTCCTGTAAGTTCATCCTTGTCAAATCCATTAATATTGTAGTTCCAAGTGTAATAATCATATCTATAACCAACTGTATCAGTAAACGAGTCCACTACATCATAATGCACATATACTTTAATTTTAAGAAAGCCTCCTGGAGGAACTTCTGCACATCTATATGAAAGGCTTTGTCTATCAGTTAGAAATGCACCTGATAGAAAGTTTGTTGCTACTTGTATCCATAAACCCGCTTTCTTTGCAGATTCTGCACTTAAACTTAATACGTTTTTAAGCATCTGACAGGCACTATTGTTAACAGCTGATTTTACCGATGTCTTTTTACCCCATTCTAAAAGCTGTTTAGATATTTTAGGGTCATCTAATATATTCATAATTTTTTTTGCATCAACATAGTTAAAATAAATTATACAATATAATTTTTCATTTTTACCTATTGTTGTTATATTAGGATCTGCTAAGACACCACCATCTGGAGAATAAAACTTATTCTTGTGTATAAAAGCATATGTATTAATATATATTTTATTTAATTCTGAACGGCAAACTACAGTACCTTCTAATTCTTCAACTAGGAACCTTATAGGTATATAAGTTCTATTATTTTCAATTACACATTTTGTATCCATTGTTATATTTCTTTGTGCTTCAAAATTAGGACGATTCACTGTCATTATATTACTTCCTGGTATAAAACTTAAATAAGCACCAGTACTATTATCATAAATTTCTACTCTTTTTTCAAGTACTATCCAATTAATATCTAGTCCAAGATATGATGCTAAATCTCTTGTAGCTACAAGGACTCTGCCATTCCTAATCATATACTTGAAACTTGTTGTTTCTTGTCCATCTATTATCAGACTTAAAGTTGCAGACACCTTTGATGGAAATACATATGATGGCGTACTTAAACCAATTACAGATAAGATTAAAATGAATAATGCTAATTTTTTCATTATAATACCCCCCAATTAATTATTTATAAATCATATTGTTATAACTAAACCGCTATTCAAAACATTATTTCTATACCCAACTTTTATTTCTTTATATGTTTAAATGACTAATATTTTACAATACCATTTTACCACATATGAAAAGAATAATAAATGCAGACTTTTTGAAATTTATTTTCTTTAACGAGCGTAAAGCATTACAGAATTTCCTCGATTAGCTGTGCAAAGTTAGTCGGTTTATACTCAACTATTGTTGTGTTATATATATGCATTGAATTAATATAAGTGATCTCTTTAGGTAACTCTGCATATTCAAAAGGAAATGGATCCGGACGATTATCCTTTTTAATAGCAATAGTACTATGTAAATTAAATAGCACCATCCAATTTCCGTAAATATCATCATTGTCTGCTAAAAGTAAAAAGTTAAATCCTTTGCCACTAGGAGCTTTGGCATAACCCCAAGCTTTTATAGTCTTATTATCAATATTTATTTTCTCCAATACTGGTATGATAGAAATATTTATTGCCCTATTGATATTATTGGAACTATATATAATAAATTCAAAATTTGGTCTACTAAACTGGTTATTAATCATCTGCTGCCTTTTCTCAGTAAAATTAGTTACTGTTATTTTTACATTTTCTGAAGTACTATTAAACTCTTCAACCATCTTTACTAGTGATTCTCTAATTTCACGAACTGAAAACCTTATTAATTCAATATATTCTTCGATTTTTACTTGTTCTTCGTGCTGCTTAAGCTTGTCTTGCTCCGCTTTATGAAAGTTGGTATTTGCTATTTTTACAAGGTTTTTTATTGATGAATTCACTGTAGTAGTAGTGTCTGCTGCTTGTTCTATAGTATTAATAATACTATCCCATGAAGAATAGCGGTCACTTGGTTTTTTTGATAACATTTTCATAATCATTTGAGATAATTTAATATCAATGTTAGTATTAAAATTCTCAGGAAAAGAAGGCACTTCAAGTAAATGAGCTCTTTTCCACATGCCAAATATATCCCCAGTATCATTAACATCATAGGGATGCTTTAACGTAGCCAACTCATAAAATACAATCCCCATAGAGTAAATATCCATTGCGATTGTGTTGTCTTCTTGTAGCCATGCTTCTGGAGCACAATATCTGATATGATTAATTCCTTTAAATGTATTACTTCTAGTAGCTGCACCAGCAATCTTAGATAAGCCGAAATCTGCAATTTTAAATAAGTTATTTGATATTAGTATATTATCAGGCTTAATATCTCTATGCACAAGCCTATTATTTATTGCTTTCATTCCATTTGCTAATTGTAGATATATTTCTTTTAATTCTACTAGAGTAAATAACTTATTGTCTGCTTTCCTATTGCTAATATAATCTTGGAGGGTTCCGTTTTCTGCATATTCCATTATTATATAAGGAGGGAGGTTGGGATATTGATTTCCATGGTGGAAAAATATTACTTCAAGTACATTATCATCTTTTAACTCTACCATTTGCTTCCCTTCATTAATTAAAGCTTTCAATGAGTTTAATTTAAGTAGTGCAGTAATGAGTGTTTTCAAAGCAAACTTTTTCCCACTTTTATCATGCACCTCGTAAACAATACCAAACGATCCACTTCCAATAATATCTACAACAGAAAATTTACTATTATTTAAACCATATATAATATCTCCAGGTCTTATATCCATTATTGTATTTCCCCTTTCACATATTACCAGTATTAATAGATATGGTAATGTTAATATTGGTATAACATAGAAATTTTAAGCTATCTTGAGTGACCTACCCGCTAAGAAATCACTTACTTTAACTAAAGTGCGTAAGGATCATATTCAATTTTTAGCTGTCGAATATTATCCTTAACAAATACAGCCATTTCCATTACCTTTGTTATTTCCTCATTATCTAAACTTAATTCGTGAGAACAGATTAAAAATACATCTACAGCATCTTTGATTACTACCAATTGTGCAACAAAAATGTTTTTACTATATTTTAAAAACAAACTTCCCAATATGATTCTAAAAACAATGTATTGTGTGATTTCAGAAAAAGGAGAATACATTTCAAACAAATATGTTGATGTAGTGATTGCACTTCCTTTAAAATCTCTATTCATTCGTTTAATAAAGAAGTTATCCATATCTTCCATTAATTTATCAAGAGTATAATATTTCACAATACAGCTTCTCCTCTACAATCTTTCCTATAAGCAAAGTTACTTTAATTTTATGAACTGATCTTTATAATACTAAACTTAATTACTTGCACCCATGGGATGGGCGCACAACTCTGTCGCATTTCTGAGAACGTTTAGGTATGCGACGGCTCTGAGTCGGACCCGTAAGGAATACCCCCTGGCAGCGTTAGCTCGACGAAGAGCTGTGGTGCGGCATTCTTCGTGGGATGACCCGCGTTAGCCTTGCTTCATGATCTAGCCTGTCCGCACCTTTATGCACCTGTTGTTGAACTAAACCGCTCCGCGGTGGCTCACCTAAATCTAATATAACAATTCTACCACACTTTGCCTTAAACTAAAAACAAATAAGTTTAAGGAGGTTGTCAAAAATGACAAACGAACAAGCATTTAAAAGAATGAAAGAAATGATGGATCTTAGGGGGTTTGCACCATCAACACAAAGAACTTACCTGATGCATATTAACATCTCACCGACCATTTTTCAACACCATTTTGCGATATGGGATATGATCACGTAAAAGATTTCCTTATTCACGCAATAAAAATCAGGAAACTTAGTTGTGAGTACGTCAATTCTGCCTATAGCTCCTTCAGATTTCTGTACGAAGCTGTATTTGAAAGAGATTGGAACATGAGACATATCCCTCGGGTTAAGAAGAAGCGTAAATTTCCTGTAGTTTTATCAAAGGAAGAAATAAAGAAATTGTTAAATGCAGTAAGTAACATTAAGCATAAAGCTATGCTTACTCTTGCATATTCTGCGGGTTTAAGGGTAAGTGAAATAGCAAAACTTAAAGTAACTGATATTGATAGTAAAAACATAAAGATATTTATCAGACAAGCAAAAGGAAACAAGGATAGATATGCGCTTCTTTCCACTTCAACTCTTGAGCTCCTTAGAGTATACTATAAACTTTATCGTCCAAAAGAATGGCTTTTCCCAGGTCAAAATCCAAGTTATCCAATCAGCACAAGAACAATTCAAGCAGCTTTCAACGATGCAAAGAAAATTACTGGTATAAATCCAAAATCTACACCACATACATTGCGCCATAGCTTTGCAACCCATCTTATTGAACAAGGTACACACCTTTTAACAGTAAAAGAATTATTAGGGCATGAAAGTCTTGATACTACTTGCATGTACATCCACTTGGCAAAACGTGATATCCTTGGAGTTCGCAGTCCTTTTGATGGAGGTGAATTGAAAAGCTTTTCGGTCCTGAATTTTTCTGCTGTCCTCTTTGCGGTTCAGAGTTTATAAGCAGAATGATTTTAAGAGAATAGCTTTCAATTAACTGAATAATTCAAAAAATTCCTTTTAATTAAGGCTTGTTTGCTATACCCATTTTTAAGATTAGTAATAAATCCATTACTATAAAATGGTATTTTACTCTTAAAACACTCAA
>Ga0209373_10000702_pt1 | contig 48055 bp, 38 predicted proteins | sample Higcelweek5metaG_FD_187173 | JGI IMG/M metagenome (GOLD analysis project Ga0209373, IMG submission 187173) | Freshwater pond sediment microbial communities from the University of Edinburgh, under environmental carbon perturbations - High... | ecosystem: Environmental > Aquatic > Freshwater >... | reverse complement strand
AGGCCCGGTGACGACTGGATGCTGCGGCTGGCTGGTAACGGCCAGTACAGTAATGACCGTCTGATTCCCGGAGAACAGTTCGGTATGGGTGGTTCCACCTCAATCAGGGGGTATCAGGAGCGGGAAGAGTCCTGGGATAACGGGGTGAGTGGCACTGCGGAGCTGTACTCACCGGATCTGGCCCGGTTTGTTGCTAGCAACACGCTACAACTGCGACTGGTCGGTTTTTATGATGCCGGTTATGGCTACAATCAACGCCCCAGTGTCGGTGAGTTGAGCAGTCACTCAATAGGTGGTACCGGTGCCGGGGTCAGACTGGGAGTGGGTGAGTATCTTAACTTCTCTCTGGATTGGGGCCATGCCCTGAATGCTTCCACCACAACCCGCAAGGGTGAAGACCGGATACACTTTAAGGCAAGTGTAAGTTATTGAAAACGCCTCTTTCTTTATGTTTTTGTCCCCCCTCCTGTCGTTAAGGAGGGGGGCAAAAGGCAAAAACAAAACCGGACAACACTGATAGTTGAATGATTTTCTCAACGGCTCTGCGTAAAAATGTTGTTAATCTGTTTAGTGAGTTGTAAACGTCGTGCCAGCGTACCGAGGTGACCATCATGAACAAAATATTTCGACTTATATGGAGCAGGGTTAAAGAGGCCTGGGTAATTGTGGCGGAAAAGGTGAAGGGGAACGGCGGTCCTGCCCCGGTTACCGTTGGGGTGGCCCTGATAACAGCGTCACTGGCAGTTGGTAGCGGGGTGGCAACTGCCCTGCCAACCGGGGCGCAGATTGCAAGCGGCACCGTCGGTATTAACACCGTGGGTAACGTCATGACGGTTACCAACTCTGCCAATGCCATCATCAACTGGCAGAACTTTTCCATTGGAAACAACGAAACCGCTCGTTTTGTCCAGCCTTCAGCCTTGAGTGCCGTCCTGAACCGGGTCACCGGCGGCAATCCTTCGCAAATTCTGGGTGCTCTGCAATCCAATGGCAAGGTGTTGCTGATCAACCCCAGCGGCATCATTTTTGGAGCCGGTGCGCGGGTCGATGTTAACGGACTGATCGCTTCATCCCTTGATATCGCTAACCAGGACTTTCTGGCGGGCCGGATGAAATTCACTGCCGGGCCGACTGCTGGCAAGGTCGAGAACCAGGGGACCATCACCACTCCCACGGGAGGCTCGGTTTACCTGATTGCACCCGATGTGCAGAATAGTGGCGTGATTACCGCCCCCAACGGCGATGTGCTGTTGGCTGCCGGTAAAGAGGTGCTGCTGGTGGATAGCAGCAATCCTGAGATTGCCATGGTAGTGACGGCGCCGGATGGTCAGTCGATCAACCTGGGCACTATTGTGGCTGATGCCGGACGGGTGGGGATGTATGGCAGCGTGGTGCGTAACAGCGGTAGAATAAATGCAAACAGCGCGGTCTCTGAGGGTGGCAAAATCTTCCTGAGAGCCACGAAAAAGATTGAGCTGACTGACACCAGCCTGACCAGCGCCGACGGTTCCAAAGGCGGTACCATTATTGCCAAGACGGAAGAAAGTGGCCAGCTTACTGGTGATCTTGTTGCGCGGGGTACTGTTTCCGCTGCGGGTGAAGGTACAAAAGGCAGCGGTGGTTTTGTGGAAACCTCGGCAGCAAAGCTGGATTTGAACGGTCTGAAGGTGAACACCAACGGGGGTAGTTGGTTGCTAGATCCCTATGACTTTACCATTGCCGCCTCTGGCGGTGATATCACCGGTGCGGCATTGAGTGGCTTGCTTGGCAGTAACAGCGTTACCATTGAAACCACTACCGGCACGAACACAGCAACCAATCTTTATGCAACAACGGTTGGCACAGGTACCATTGCAGTGAATGATCCGGTCAGCTGGAGCTCTGCTTATGGACTAACCTTGCTGACCGATGGCGTGATTAACGTTAATAATAACATCACCAATGCCGGAGCTGGCACGATTACCTTGACTTCAACAGGTGCCGGTATAAATGTTGCTGCAGCCAAAACGGTCAGCTCACTTGGTGGTATCCAGTTCAGCTCGGCCGGTTCTTTTACCTCAGGTGCAGGTTCAACCATTAGCAGCGGTGCTACAGTAGTTATCGATACGACATCTGGAGGTAACATTACCATTGGTGGAGACGTTACATCGACTAGTGGTACCGTTGCGCTGAGTGCTGCAGGCGCTTATGATATCACCACGACCGGTACCGGGCTTGTCACCGCAACTACCATTAATTTACAAAACCTTAGTGGTAGTACAGGGGCTGTTGGCGCTTCAGGTAATGAATTCAAAACCAGCGGCAATTCGACTATTAATGTCGGTTATATGACGGCAACAGGTCCGAGCTCTCTGTATCTATCTCACACAGGTAATGCAACACTCTCGTCGCAGCTGCAGATGAACAGTGCCAATGCGCCGGTCAGTGTCACCGCTTCCGGTGATTTGACTGTTACACCTGCGATCAGCACCGGAACAGAGGACCTGACTCTGCAAAGCACAGGAGGGCATCTTTCGCTGGGAGGCAACCTCGCTGGCGCAAATATTTTTCTTAAAAACGGTTTAGGAAACTATACCCTGAATAAAACAATTACAGCTATCGGGGATGTAACGCTTTATGCCTATGGTGGAGCTTTTTCGGATGCCGCTGGAGCAGCAATTACGGCGCAGGGGCTTCAACTGTCTGGCGCCGGTCCATTTACCCTGACAACAGGTAGCTATAATGTGCAGAAGTTGGCTGGCAACGTGACCGGTAACATTACCTATACGCAAACCAGCGGCGGTTTGACGATTGATACGGTTGGAGGTACCACCGGGCTGACAAGTGGCGGCGCTATTGATGTCAGCACTACCGGTGGAGTGCTCGGGGTGGCAGGTACTTCACTTGTCAATGCCGGTAATGCGGTGAACCTTTCAACCAATGTGATTGCTGGTACGCTGTCACTAGCCAGCGGTTCCACCGTGACAGCCGGTGGAGGGGTGACACTCACAACCAACCTGCAGGGGTCGAATATAGCTATAGGAAGCGGCAGTACGTTAACTGCTACAACCGGTAATATTGTGGTGAACAACGTAAATGTCGCCTCTCAAATCGATACTGCTGGGAATTATTCTGCTACAGCAGGTGATATAACCCTTACCTCGTACACGCCACTGCTGCTGAATGGTGGAACATTTACCAGTGGCGCTACAAAGACCATCACCCTTGCCTCGACATCCGGTGGTATCATTCAGGGGGGCGGGCCGGTTACCATGACACCGGCGAACGCTATACTGGCCCTGAATCCGGCTATCGGTGCAGTCATAAACTTGGGCAACAACTCAAACACCATTCTGCCTCTGATTAACAGTACCAATAGTGCTTCCAATATTCAGATTAACAGCAATGCAAACGGTCTCATGATCGGTAATATTACCCATACCGGAACACTGTCGCTGACAACGGCAGGTCCGATCAGCGGCACCGGCGCTATTACCGGCGGGGTAGGCACTACGCTAACGGCTCAGTCTGCGGGGGGATTAAACCTGACCGGTACTAATGGTGTCAGGACGGTTGGACTATCAAACTCAGGCACTGGAAATATTGTCTATAGCAGTACGGTTGGCGCTAGCAATACCTTGGCGCTGACCGCCAATAATTATGCTACCGGAGGTACGGTAAAGATTACCGAGGCCACCGGCAATATCAACCTGGCAGCCAATTCAACGGCAAACGGGTTCCTCTCGCTCTACGCGCCGGATGGCAGTATTACCCAGACGGCAGCTACCTCAATAGGTGCGCTCAGTTTTCAGGCTTCAGGTGCCTCAGTTGTGCTTACTGAAAATAATTCTACCGGCGTAATTGCCGGATTAGTTACAGGCGGTGATTTTAGCTACAAGAGCACAAATGGCATAGCTGTCAGCACGGTTGATGGCGTTGCTGGTATTACCAGTACTGTGGGGGCAGCCTACATAAATCTGACTTCCGGTATGGGGATCAGTCAGGCTGCCGGGTCGCCTATTATTGCAAGTGGCGTTAACCTTAACCTGACTGCCAATGGTCCTGTCAACCTCACAGAACCAACAAATGCGGCGAGTGGCTGGTTTTCAGCAGCGCTTACCGGAAGTGGCTCGCTGAACTTTGTTAACAGTGCCGGGGTGGTTTTGGGTAGCATTTCAACCAGTAACCAGCCAATTTCATTTACCACCAGTTCTGGAGGGCTTACCGTTTCTAACAATATCAACGCCGGTACCGGTTATGTGGCGCTGAAGACACCGGGAAATATAAGTATTTCGGGCGGCGGTACCCCCGTATCGGTATCAGGTCAAACGGTCAAACTTGAAGCGTCCGAATTAAGCATGAGTTACGGTGGCTATGGTGCTTCGGTTGACGCCAGCAATATCAGTATTGGAACCGATACATTTGTTACTTCCGGCTCTGTTGCTTTGAATGCAACCAGCGGTATATCAATCCAGACCCTTACCAGTGGTCGGGAAATAGCGGTTGGCACCGGTGCTACCGGCGCAGGTCTGGTTTTAAATGATCTGTCTTCGGCTCTTTTCAATACACCGCACCTTCGGATCGGAAATGACAATACCACCGGGAGCTACGGTGCGTATTCTGGAACTATTGCAGTAGGGGGATCAGGTATCAGCAGGCCCACACTACAACTCGGTCTGACCACTGCGGGGGCAATTAGCCAGACTGCGCCTGTTGCGGTGAGTTCACTGGGGCTTATCTCTGGTAGTGGCCAGAATATCGTACTGATGGATAGCACAAACAGCGTAGCCAGCTTGGCAGGCAAGTCCGGGGGGCAGTTCAGTTTTGCTGGTACAGGATCGCTGGCTCTGGCAAGTATGACAGGGGGTGTCCCTGCGGTGACGCTGAATGGTATTACCGCTTCAGGGGCAGTGACGCTTATCAGTTATGGATCAATAACCGACAGTGTGGCATCGGTTCCGGCAGTTGTTGCACCCTCAGTGGCCCTGTCCGCCTATTCCGGTATCGGCTCCGTCTCCACGCCGCTCAAGACGCAAGTCAGCAGTCTTTCAGCTACGAACAGCATGACAGGCGATATTCAGGTGATTAACACCGGGGCATTAACAACCGGTGCCGTCACCAATACCGGTACAACCGGTAAGGTATCCATAACGACTAAAAGCCCGTTGACCATTGGAGCACCACTGACCGCTGGCGGTGATATTGCATTGACAGCCGGAGCCAGCGGAACTGGTGTGCTTACAGATACTTTAACCATTAATGCTGCGGTCACCTCATCCGGTGGTAATATTGCACTGAGTGCCGGTAACGGCATTGTTGAAAATGCAGCGGTCACGCCCGGTAGTGGAAAAACGGTTGTCCGGACAGCTTCTCTGAATCCTCCGCCTGCCTGTTCCTCCGGCTATGCCTGGAACGGTACAGCCTGCGCACCTACACTTAGTACCTGTACTACAGATCCTTCTTTGCCGGGTTGTTCTGGTATCTTACCCGGCCTTGCCACCTGTATCAGTGCGCCTGCCACACCGGGATGTAGTGCGGTGTTGCCGTCTATTGGGGCCTGTACGGAAAATCCAACTGCACCTGGCTGTTCTACGGTACTACCAAGTCTGGTCACCTGTACAACCACCCCGACCGCACCTGGCTGCTCAGCTGTGTTACCTACCATAGCCACCTGCACCAGCGCCCCTGCGACCCCCGGTTGCTCCGCAGTGCTGCCGACGATTGTGACCTGTACAATCACCCCGACCGCACCTGGCTGTTCAGCGGTGTTACCGACCTTGGCCACCTGCACCAGCGCCCCTGCGACCCCCGGTTGCTCAGCCGTGTTGCCGACGATTGTGACCTGTACAACCACCCCGACCGCACCTGGCTGTTCAGCGGTGTTGCCGACCATGGCCACCTGCACCAGTACCCCTGCTACCCCCGGTTGCTCAGCCGTGCTGCCGACGATTGCGACCTGTACAACTAACCCGTCCGCGCCTGGCTGTTCTGCGGTGTTACCAACCATAGCGACCTGCACCAGCGTTCCTGCGACCCCAGGTTGCTCCGCAGTGCTGCCGACGATTGTGGCCTGTACAACCACCCCGACCGCACCTGGCTGTTCAGTGGTGTTACCGACCATGGCCACCTGCACCAGTGCACCGACAACCCCCGGTTGCTCCGTAGTACTACCGAGTATTGCCACCTGTACCAGCGCCCCTGCCAGCCCCGGCTGCTCTGTGGTACTACCCAGTCTGATAACCTGTACCACCACCCCTTCAGCACCGGGCTGCTCGGTCGTGCTGCCGACCATTGCTATCTGCAGCAGCAGTCCGGCAACTCCCGGTTGCAGCGCGGTGATGCCATCCCTTGCCACCTGTATCGCCTCACCAGGGACCATCGGCTGCGGTGCGGTGTTGCCAAGTATGCAGAGCTGTGTTGCTGCTCCAACGACTCCGGGGTGTAGTGCGGTATTACCTACCCTGGCTGACTGCGCTGCCAACCCCTCTGCCCCAGGTTGTGTCGTTGTGGTGCCGGTGGTCGAAAACAAAGAGCTGGCTCCCAAAACCAACCAGCTCGTTAACAGTCTTAATCCGCTACCTACCAGCCCGGTTACACCGGCGGGCTTGAAGCTGATCGCTCAGGCTCCTCCGGCGCAAAGCACTTCAGGCGGCGGGGGTGGGACAGGCGATGGCGGTAATAACAGCGAGGATAAGGATAAAGATAAAAACAGGAATGGTCAGGGACAACCGCCGACCGGTGGAGGAAATACGGATGAAAAACCTAAAAAGAACTACTGTAACTAGCCTGCTGATAATCGGTTTGCTGCTGCTGGCCACCGTTGTTTTGGCAGCGCCTGCTGCCACGGTGACACACCTTTCCGGGCCTCTGGTGGTGCGTACTGCCAGTGGTGCCACCAAGAGTCTTGCCATCGGTTCAAAGATCGAGTCAGGTGATACGGTAGAAACGGCTAAGCGGACCTATGCCCGGTTAAAGTTTACCGATGGCAGTGAGGTGACGCTGAAGCCGGGTACCCAGTTTAAGGTTGAAAAATATGCCTATGACAAGTCCTCTCCAAAGGCTGATGCCGGTTCGTTCAACCTGATCAAGGGAGGCTTGCGGACGATTACCGGGCAGATCGGCAAGCGGGGGGATCAGAACAGTTATCGAATGAAAACCCCTACTGCGACTATCGGTATTCGCGGTACCATCTATGATGCAACCTACTGCACCGGAGATACCTGTGGAGCTATCCCGCCCGGTCTGTACCTGGCGGTGAATGACGGACAGGTAGTCATCACCAATAGTGAAGGAGTGCAGACGACTCTGCAGGTAATGGCCGGACAGTATGTATATGTAGCCAGCCCCACAACGCCTCCTGTGGTATTACCAAAGCCGCCGGTTTTGCCACCGTTTAATCCGCCACCTTCAGTTCCACCGACGGGTAGTGGTCCATCAGGAAGCGGAACACCGGGTGGAGGAGCGCCAAAGACCGATTGTGAGGTGCGTTGATCAGGTGGAGGTGAGTTTTGTGTAGAGCTTGATAAGTGTCAACGCCTCTTGCGACGGAGAATAATGTTCCGTTACAAATCGTTGTGCAGCCCGACCAACCTGCTCCCGCTGGTCGGGCTGTTGTGCCAGTGCAAGAATCAGCTGACGTAGCGTATCTCCATCCTCAAACAGCCAGCCGGTCTTGCCATGAAGGATCAGTGAGCGGTTGCCCGGAATGTCACGGGCCAACACCGGTTTTGCCATAACCATCGCCTCAAGCAGGACGTTGGCCATTCCACCTTCAAACTCGGAACTGTTCAGTACCAGATCAGCGGTAACGTACTGCTGTCCCATGGATTGATACGGTGTTTCCCCAAGTAGTTTTACCCAGGGACAGTTAGCAGCTTCAGCCCGGATTGAAGCCTCGTACCTGCTATCAAGGGCGCCGCCGACTATCCAGAGTTGTAATCCCGGCAGTTTAGTTGCCAGTGGGGCAAGTTGGTGAATGGCAAAATCGATTCCCTTAACCGGTCTGAGAGCAGCTGGTAGCAGAATGATGAAGCTGTTTTCCGGCTTTGGCAAAGGGAGTGATTCAGGAAACGGTTCAACTCCCTGCGGGATAACGACGATCTTTTGAGCCGACCCCGGAAATGATCCGGCGGCAAGTTTCGCCACCAGTGAGTCAAAACAGGTGATGGCGGCTGCATCGGCAATGGCCTGGCGAGTATCTGGATGATCACGTAATGAAGGATCAAACAGGTCACTGCCGGTCAGGGTGATCAGATAGGGAATATTCAGCGCGGTGGCTGTCCTGCGGGCGACAGGACCGGCATGGAAGGCGTGAAAGGCATGGAGCAGATCGGGCGGTGAAACAGGCAGTTGTTGCAACTGTTTGGCCAGCTCCGGGCCATCAAGGGGAATCATGCTGACCTGGCAGCCCTGCTGCTGCAGATGCATGGCGATCCGCCGTACACTGGTGATGTTACCTCTGGCGGGGCCAAGGCTGAATGGACTGAAAAGTGAGATCTGCATGACGGTATTATGCTGATGGAACAGCCGTCATGCAAGGGGGAAAACCGCCTTGCCTGTCTTCGGGGCATCTGTTATTCTGCGCAGCCATGAAGATACTTATCCTTGGCAGCGGAACCTCCACCGGGGTTCCCATGGTTGGCTGCAGATGCCCGGTCTGCAGTTCCGCTGACCCCCGTGATCAACGAACCAGGGCTTCGCTTCTGATCCGTCATGCCGGGAAGACCATTCTGGTGGATACCTCTACTGATCTGCGCAACCAGATGTTGCGGGAAACGGTGGAGCGGATTGATGCGGTGCTGTTCACCCATGCCCATGCTGATCATGTCAACGGTATTGACGATTTGCGTGGATTCTATTTTCTGCACCGTCAGGAGATTCCTTGTTATGCCTGTCCGGCCACCATGGCCAGACTGCTGAGTGGATTCAACTATATTTTTCACCGTGATGAGGGAGCTACCCATCCCGCGCTTCTTGAAGCCCGGATTATTGACGGTCCTTTTGTACTGTTCGGGCTTGAGGTGGTACCGATCCCGCTTGAACATGGTGCCGGAGTTTCCTGTGGTTACCGGATCGGTTCCTTTGCCTACCTGACGGATTGCAGCAGCATCCCGGCCCCATCGCTTGCTTTGTTGCAGGGAGTTGCTACAGTGGTGATTGATGGCTTGCGCTGGTTGTCCCATCCGTATCATTTTAACATTGCCGGGGCGATAGATGCGTTGCGGCCATTACAGGCCGGGCGGATAATTCTTACCCACCTGACCCACGATGTGTTACATGCCGAAGAGGCACGCCTGCCTGATGGAGTGGTGTTTGCGTATGATGGCATGGTGATTGAGCTGTAGGGGGTTCTATGCAGAAAGACATACGCCTCCATGGCCAGCTGGCCAACGGGATTGAGTATTTTGTACTGGTGGTGGGAAATGACGCCTATCAACGCTATTTTTTTAATATTGTGCAGGAAGCGGATGAGCTGCGAATCTTCTCGCCAGGTAACGAGTTGGTACTGGGACAGCACGGGATCAGGTTTGAGGGGAATGGTGGCCATTTCTGCGAGTATATGTTTGGTGTTGATCAGCCTGCCAGTGACCTGACCAAGCCTGATATCATCAACCGGCTGGTGATGAATGGTGCTATTGTTGAAGAAGAGGTTGGAACCCTTCATTTTAGCGAACATACCAACGGCTTTGAATCCTACGATGCTATTTTCTTTGATGGTAATGCGGTCTGTAACTATTTTTTTTCCGTTCATTCTCCCCGCCTTTCCCGCAAGTTGGGTGAACAGCAGCAGGAGCTGGTCCGGCTGTTGGGGAAAACCATCAAGCGTACCCTTGCCATTGGTGAGGAACGGGATGACCTGCTGGTTGACGAACTGTATCCCCTCCTGCAAGATTCTGCTGCACAACTGTTCATCGTCAAGCTGATCAATACCCACCACAAGGCCTACCGGGATCTGTTTCGTTCACTCTACTTCCGTTCCAAGAAGATTGCCGATGATGATTTTTCCAACCTGATGAATCTGGCAAACAGCCGTCAGATTGACCGTTATCAACAGGAGCGGATGCGGATTGATGTGATGTATCGCCATCCGGTGAATCGTAGGATTGTAGATGAATATCGCAGTATTCTGATCAGCTGTACTGCGCGGGGAGAAATCAGTACCCTGGAAAATGCCCGTTTGAACCGTTTAAAGGCTCTTTCGGTGCGGAACAAGATACCGGGAGCGTTGTTTTTTACCCTGGATGAGTTGCTGAAAAAGGGACGTGATCTGAAAGAGGCTGGCGTTGAGGCAGATTGTATTGCCAATACGCGGCAGATTCTGGAGGGATTCTTTCTTAACCAGCGACAGATAGACAGCTCCATTGATCGGGATGATATGCTGGCCCTGATTAAAGCCAAAAAATGGGCTATTGCTGCCCGTGACCATCATTTCGATCAGCTGATGCTGGATTTTAGCCGGGATTGTGATGAAAAAATCAGGGATGGCGCTGACCCTGCACTGCTGGAAGGGTTCTCCTACGTCATAACCTATCTGGACCGTCTGGATAGCACCCTGTCCCTGATCGGTCAATTGGCCTTCATGGAAAATATCAGAATTACCGAAGAGATGCTGTATGGATTGCTGGAGCATCGGACCGCCTTTGAGAATCTGCAGTCGGGCTGTTTTGAGGAGCTGTTTGCAAAGGATCTGTTTGATAACCCCTATTTGGGGCGTTTTGGGCGGTTGAAGATGACGATGCTGCTGGAAGGGTTGCCCAAGGTGCAGGATGAAAAGCTGACTCTGGAGGAGCTGCACAGGCAGTTGAACGAAATTGATCAGGATGAGCGTATTTACCTGATGGTACTTGAGCTGGTACGGCACCGGATACGCCATTTTTATTCAAGTTATGGTACCAAATCAGAGCAGGATGTGCTGCGGCGTGAGGTGATGGAAGAGCTGAAGGCCCGTAAGAAACTGGCTGCAGAGGTGCCGGAGCATATCTTTCAACAAACGGTTGCCACTATCCAGAAAGAAGCTATGTACCTGCAATCACTGCTCCCTTCTATCATAGCCGAAAAAAATGCCGCTCTACGTGAAGATTTTCTGGCCAACGCCGGTCTTGACCGGTTCTATGTTGAGGAGCTGGAGCGGGAGTACTATGAGGAAAATGGTCTGGACCTGGAGGAGATGTACCAGATTCGTCAGGGGCTGTAGTTTGACTCCGGTCACCGCTCCCTGAGCGAAGTCGAAGGGTCACTCACCCAGCATGCTGTGCCCTTTCCCTTCAACGATCCCCAGTTTAGTCAAAAAAACACCAAACTCTGCAGCTGGTATCGGGCGTGACAGGTAGTAGCCCTGCATGGTGTCGCAACGGTGCTGCGCCATGAATTCCATCTGCTCGCCATGTTCAATCCCTTCTGCCACAACGGTAAGCTGCATGCTGTGGGCCAGGGCGATAATCGCTTGGGCAATGGTGGCATCGTTATGATCACGGGTAACGTGCTTGACAAAGGATCGATCAATTTTGAGCCGGTCAATCGGGAAGTGTTTAAGGTGCGACAGGGATGAATAACCGGTGCCAAAGTCGTCAATGGAGAGGGTGATCCCCATTTTTTTGAGCTGGCGTAGGGTCAAAATCGCTTCATCAGGATTTTCCATAACCGCACTTTCTGTCAGCTCCAGTTCAAGTAGAGCAGGATCAAGACCGGTTTCTTTCAGGATTTTTTCAATCCGTGTCCCGAGGTTTTTCTGACGGAACTGTCGGGCCGAGACATTAACCGCAATGCGCAAGGGAGGATGCCCCTCCTCTTGCCAAATCACTGCCTGTTTACAGGCTGCGGCCAATACCCATTCACCCAGTGGGACAATCAGGCCGGTTTCTTCTGCAATCGGGATAAAGCTGTCTGGCGGTACAATGCCCAAATCCGGGTGACGCCAGCGGAGCAGCGCCTCAATACCGGCAATATGTCCGGTGCTTAACTCCATCTGGGGCTGATAGGTAAGGAAAAACTCCTGTCGTTCAAGCGCTCTGCGCATGGTGTTTTCCAGCAGTAGCCGTTCTGTTGCCCGCATGTTCAGCTCAGGTGAAAAATAGTGAGAGGTGTTGCGGCCCGCTTCCTTGGCCTGATACATGGCCATATCGGCACTTTTCAGCAGCTCCTCGGCATCCTGGCCATCCCGTGGGTAAAGGGCGATGCCGATGCTGGACGTGATATAGACATCAAATTCATCGATCTTGAACCGCTCTGACAGATCTTCAAGGATCTTCATGACGACACCGCCGACAGCATGATCGTTATCAAGGGCGGAGATCAGCACCACGAATTCATCGCCACCAAGCCGGGCTACCGTGTCGGAGGCGCGGACGCAGTTGAGCAGGCGTTGCGCCACCAGTTTCAACAGTGCATCCCCGACAGCATGCCCCATTGAATCGTTAATCGCCTTGAAACGGTCTAGATCAAGGAACAGGACCGCAAGCCCCTGGTCATCACGGTCGGCCCGGCTAATGGCAGATTGCAGGCGATCATACAAGAGTGTCCGGTTGGGCAGACCGGTAACCAGATCATGGTACGCCAGTTTTTCTATGGTGTTTTCGGCCTCTTTACGGTCAGTGATATCGCGACCCATGCCGACAATGCATTCCGGCTGGCCAGACTTGGTAAAAATGCAGCGCAACGCCCAGCCGATCCAGCGGTTACCGGTTACAGTGGGGGAGCGGTATTCCCGGTAATAGCTGGTCTCGGTGCAGATCATCCTTTTGAAATCATCACTACAGGAGGCCTGGTCCTGTTGCAGGATAACCGGCAGTAATGGTTGGCCAAGCAGCTGCTCCTCTGTCTTGTCAAACAGCTTGCAGAAGGAGGGGCTGACGAAGAGCAGATTGCCGTCCATGCCGATCTTGATCACCAGATCAGCCTGATTCTCAACAAGCATCCGGTAGCGCTCTTCACTCTCCTGCAGTTTACCCTCAATCTGTTTACGGCGGCTGATATCTACAAAACTTTCCAGCAGATGTTCCCGACCATCCAACACCACCCGACTGACGGTTTTGAGTACGGATAAGCGGCTGCCATCGGCCCTGATCATCTCCCGCTCTTCATTATCCATATGCTGATGCAGATCCGTGACCGGGCAGTGTCCTTCTTCACTGGGACAGATTAAGCAGTGACATGAGCTGCCGATCATTTCCTCCCGAGATCTGCCCAGGTTGGCAGCAGCTACCTCGTTAACATCTACAATCTGATGATTTTCAGGGTCAATCACAAGGATGCCGGTGTGAACCGAATCAACAATGGTCTTAAGTCTGGCTTCAGTTTCCTTTAAAGCCCGCTCTGCCTGCAATCGCTCAAGCTCAGATGAAGCCCGCACCGCAAAGATCTGCAGTATGGATGCGGCAAGCTGGGTTTCACGGATCGGGCGCCGACTGAAAACTGCCATCGGGCCTAAGGTCACATGGTGGGAGCTGATCAACGGGATGCCGATGTAGCTGTCCACCTCCATTGAAAGTGCAAGTGGATCAAGGGGGAATTTTTCAATTACGCCCTGTTGGTGAATGTACAGGCCGTTGTTTACAACTTGTTCGCAGGGGGTGTTGGTGATTGGAAACTGGAAGTTGTTCTGTATGGCGCCATCGGCGCAGACCGCAACCGTTTTGATGATGGTTCGTGCAGCATCGCAAAACTCACCGATAAAAGCGAAATCTGCATCAAGCGCTCGAGCAAGGTGCAGCACCAGAAACTGGAAAAACTTTTCTCCAGTGGCTTCCGATACCCCCTCCACCAACTGGCGCAAGCCATCCTCTATCAGATGCAGTCTTGAAAGGTCGTTGATCGTAACCAGCAGAAGATTGTCATTATCCGGTTCGAGCGCCTTTATGCTGAGTTGAATATATGAATAGGGGTTTGCTGCAGTGATCAGGTTTTTTTCGCATTGGTGGGATCTGTTACCAAGGGGGCAACAGGCGTCGAGCTCGTCCATAATCCAGCAGGGGGCCAGGGTAAGTTCCGCTTCAGGAGAAATCCCTTCAAGAACATCCAGTAACGCCGCCGCAGCAGCATTGGCGTGCAGAATCAAACCGTTCCGTTTTAAAAGCAGGATTGGTGTCGGAAGTGCTTCAACCACCTGTATATATCGCTCAGATGCCAGACTCATGCGTCTCCTCCGTTGAGCCTAAATAATAGGCCCTGCAGCTTCTGCTGTCAATCTGGCATCTTGACGCATGAGTGTTGCTGGTTTACGCTGTTTATGCAGTTTTTTGACACATTGGCTGAGGTGCAGAATGAAAGAGCTTGAAAACCGGTTGCAGTACCTGCAGGAGAAGATCAGGGCTTACGGTAAAGAGAATCAGACTGAATTGCTGTATGTACTGGCTGAAGGGGTCAGACTGATTTCCGGGGTGGATCTGGTCAGAATCTATCTTGAGGATCTGATTTCCGGGGCACTTAGCTGCTCTTTTGCCACCGGCCCAAATGGGGCAGATCTGAAAGAGGTCGCATTTCCGATTATCATGCGGGACGCTTTGCTGTCACGGGTTTTTGTCAGCCAGTATCCAGCAGATTTCAGGAGCAGCGATGACGCCTCTGATTCCCTTGATATGGCAGTTGCGCTCAGGTTTGGCATCGATGTAAGCAGTTATCTGCCGTTGGTTAGTCGTGGACGCTCGATCGGCGTGCTCTGCCTGGACAGCCAACAGGGGGGGCTGGCTCTGCAAGGCAAAGTGAAATCGCAGTTGGCAGATTTCATAATGCGGGTGTCAGAACCGTTGGATGAGGCCCGTAGTTACCATCAGCAGGTACAACTTGCGCGCAGGCTAGAAGAATCAAAAAAACGTGAAGCAGCTGGTCAAATGGTCCGTTCTGCCGTTCGGCTGGTTGAGAAGGTGGCGCTGGCCTCGGTACTGATGCCGGTGGTAACTGCTGATGGTTCAGCAGTGCTGGAGGTGTTGTCCAGCTATGCCGAAGATCCTGCCCTGCAGGCGCAATATGATCGCCTGGGGTCAATTCTGCTAGAACCGGGTGCTTCCTTGATCTCCCGTTTTGTGGATGAGCAGGCGGTGATCATGGATGATCGACTGTTGAAGCCGCTGTATATTGATGACCTGAACAGATACGATCTGCAGAAACGTGAACTGACCGAACAGATGCTGCTGCGCAGCCTGTATGTGGTACCACGGTTTGATCTGCATAGCCGTAAGGTAATTTGTCTGATTAACTATTTTTGCCGCGAAGAGTATCGTTTTTCAGAGTTTGAGATGGGGCTGTTGCAGGGACATGCCGGGATGGTTGCCAGCGTGGTAAGCGGGGTAGGTGCGGAACATCTTGAGATTCGGGTGCTGTCCGAGATTACCGATCTGCTGAATGAAGGAGATGCAACCCTGCAGCCTTTTTTAACCAAAGTTCTGGCCAAGGCAACTGAGTTGATCGGCGCTGACACCGGCAGTATCGCCCTGATTGAGGAGCGGGATGGAAACCGCTGGCTTGTGGTGGAAGATGAACATGGTGCGCTTATTGGGGCCAAGAACAAGGAATGGTTGAAACGCTATATTCCTCCGTTTCTTGTGGGGGGACCGGAACTGCCCCTTGCGGAACGCAGCCTGACCGGTTATGTGGCCTGGAGCCAGCAGCCAAAGATTATTGACAGTGTTGATGAAGAGCGTAGTGGCGATTGTTTTCATCGCTCCATGAGCGATCTGCTGAAGAGCGAAATTGCCGTGCCGGTCAGCTGCGACGGTGAGGTGATCGCTGTCATTTGTCTTAATTCGCTTCGTTACAGTTATTTTACCCAGGAACACCGTCGTATTTTGCAGATTATTGGATCTCTAACGGCCCGGCATCTTAAGGATCTGCAGCGAATAGAGGGGCTGCAGGGAGAGGTTCAACGGCTGACCACCGATGTTGGTTATAAGGACCCCCACGTCTCCTCGTACCGCCTGGGCAATATTATCGGGGTCAGCTCCACCTCACAGGCGGTGGTTGATTTCATCAACATAGTATCAGTGCCACTTATTAACCGGATCACACTTTGGAGCAAAAATGTCATTCAGGAGGCCACTATCGGTCTTCCCTCTATCCTTATCACCGGTCCCACCGGTTCCGGCAAGGAGTTCTTCTTCAACAATCTCTACAACACGCTCAACTCCTGCTACCGTAAAGGTTTGAACAGTCAGGGAGAGCTGCCGGTCAAAAAAACCAACATCGCTGCCTATAGCGGCGAATTGACCTACTCTGAGCTGTTCGGACATAAAAAAGGCGCTTTCACCGGCGCTTCCAGTGACCGTCGCGGTATTCTGGAAGAATGTATGGGGGGAGTAGTCTTTCTGGATGAGATTGGAGATGCTGACCCCAAGACCCAGGTGCAGTTGCTCAGATTTCTGGATAACGGCGGATTTATCAGGCTGGGGGACAATACCGAGCGGTTCAGTCGGGTGTTGCTGGTGGCAGCGACCAACCGTGATCTGGCGGCCGAGATTGCCGCAGGCAGATTTCGGGAGGATCTCTACCACCGTCTGGCTGAACTATCAATCAGGCTACCATCCCTGAATGAGCGGCGTGAGGATATTCCCGATCTTGCCGTGCATTTTTTAGGCAAGTTGTACCGAACCTATCGTGGTGCTGATGACCCCGAGGAGCCACCGGCATTGATGGAAGAGGCCAAGGCAGAATTAATGGCTCACCAGTATGAGGGCAACATCCGGGAGCTGCGTTCTATACTGCTGCGGGCGCTCTTTTTTCGAAGAGGTGGGGTAATCGGTGGCGACGCTATCAGGCAAGCGCTCAAGGGGATCGGTCTGGGTAGCGGTGTACAGCCACCAGATGGCCGGGAGCTGGTGGCTCATCAGGCAGATACCATCCTGGAAAAGATTCGTCAGGGGGGGGACTTCTGGCAGGATGTGTATGAGCCGTTCAGTCGTAATGATATTTCACGGGATTCGGTGCGGCTGGTGGTGGAGAAAAGCCGCGCCTTTGCAGGTCGTCCTTTACCGGGTGTTGCGCGGTATTTACGGGCTTTAACCGATGGAATGAATGAGGATGAACAGCGCAAGATGCTGTATAAGTTTAAAAACTTCCTTTACAAGACGGTGCGGTTATAGGGGCAGGTTTGGAACCTGCCCCTATATTTCGGTAAGATCAAACAGCGTCCATCAAGCGTTTCTGCTTGCAGTGCAGCCGGTTCAAGGCATGGATGAAGGCCTTTGCCGATGCTACGATAATATCCGTTGATGCCCCTTTACCCACCACGGTATGACCACCCTCTTCCACCCTGACGGTCACCTCACCCTGAGCATCGGTACCGCCGGTGATGGAGCCAACGTTGTACTGGGTCAGCTTGGCCTTGGTCTTGGTCAGCTTGCGGATCGCCTTGAAGGCCGAGTCAACCGGTCCATCACCCAGTTCTGCGGTGCGAACCGGTTTGCCGTTGATTTCCATCTGTACCGTAGCTGTGGCTACGGCAAAGGAACCGCAGGTCACCGTAATATGCTCCAGCTTGTACTGATCCTCTTCCCGTGATTCATCGGTTACAATCGCATCCAGGTCTTCATCAAAAACCTCTTTTTTCAGGTCAGCCAAGGCCTTGAAACGCTCAAAGGCACGGTTCAGCATCTCGTCGTCCAGGTCATGCCCCAGCTCTTCAAGCCGCTTTTTAAAGGCGTGGCGACCGGAGTGCTTGCCCAGTACCAGGGCACTGGCGGTCAGGCCGACTGATTCAGGGGTCATTATCTCATAGGTGGATTTGTCCATCAGCATGCCGTGCTGATGAATGCCGGCCTCATGGGCAAAGGCGTTGGCGCCAACCACCGATTTATTGGGCTGTACCGCGATGCCGGTGATGTTCGTCAGCAGGCGGCTGGCCGGGGTTAGTTGCTCCGTGGCGATGCCGGTGATAAAGGGCAGGATGTCGCGGCGGGTGCGCAGGATCATGACAAACTCTTCCAGCGAGCAGTTACCGGCCCGTTCACCGATGCCGTTGATGGTGCATTCCACCTGCCCGGCGCCAGCCTGTATGGCTGCAATGGAGTTGGCCACCGACAGCCCCAGGTCGTTGTGGCAGTGTACCGAGATTACCGCCTGCTCAATATTAGGCACATTATCCTTCAGGTACTTGATGATATTGAAGTACTCAAACGGCACCGTATAGCCGACCGTGTCCGGGATATTGACCGTGGTGGCTCCGGCAGCGATCACCGCTTCCACCACCTGGGCCAGAAACGGTAACTGGGTCCGTACGGCATCTTCGCAGGAAAATTCAACGTTTGGTGTATAGCCCGCTGCCCGCTTAACCGCCTTGACGGCTGATTCCAGCACTTGAGCCGGCTCCATCTGCAGCTTGTACTTCATGTGGATGTCCGAGGTAGCGATAAAGGTGTGGATCCGCCCTTTTTCGCCGGCGTACTTTAACGCCTCCCAGGCCCGGTCAATATCCTTGATGCTGGAGCGGCACAGGCCGGCAATCTCTGGGCCTTTGATGCTCTGGGCTACCTTTTTAACCGCTTCAAAATCACCTTCCGAGGCGATTGGAAAACCTGCCTCAATCACGTCTACGTTCAGTTTTTGGAGCTGTTTTGCAAAACGCAGCTTTTCGTCAATATTCATGCTGTTGCCCGGTGCCTGCTCGCCATCCCGCAACGTAGTGTCAAAAATCTTGATTATCCGTGTCTCATCCTTTGCTACCTGCTTGGCCTTTGCCATGTCTCACCTCCTGTGTGGTGTCCTGAAAATAAAAATACGCCTCCGCCCTTGTTAATGGGGCGAAGGCGTATTGAGCCTCGCGGTACCACCCATCTTTATCCGCCGGTAACAGCGAACCTTAATTGATCCGTAACGTGGACAATGCGTCTCCGGTTACTGGTACTTCACCGGAGCGGCTCCGAGGCGAGTTCACAGTTTCCATCCACCGGTTCGCACCACCCACCGGCTCTCTCAAGAATGTACCTCTGCTACTACTCCTCTTCCCTGCCTTTACTCAAATATGGTGACATCATAAGAAGACCGGATCAGTCCGTCAACTGTTTTGTTATTCAAGGGCGGTGTTTGGAAATATCAAACAGACAAGATGGTGGTCACGACTTAATACTTGAGCTCTAACTGCCGATGTACTATAAGAAAACGCACTTTGTATTGTCAGTGCAACACTACGGTTTACAGGGAGGGCTCAGATGAAGCCTCTTAAAATTGCCATTGTTTTTATAATGGGTAGCATGATGGCAGGGTGTGCCTCCACACCATCAACGGTGGTCATGGAGAGTGCATTTCAGCGTAAGGTAGTAACTCCTTGTGATAATGATATTTTTTGTCTGCGAAATAACTATAGCGTGACATGGGATTATATCTGCACTAACTGTGTTGCAGGACAGAGCGGCTATCCGCAGCGTATGGAACCAAATTATCCTGTTACCTATAAAAACAGTGAGCTTATCGTTGAAACAGGCAGTACCGGATACCATGTAACAATGCCGTCCGGTGGTTCTGTTAGACGTTAATAGTGAAGGGGAGATAGCATGAAAACTCGTTTGATAGGCAGTTCGCTGGCTTTATGCGTATTCTGCGGTCAGTTGCTGGCTGCGGGTTGCAGCTCGGAAGTAGCGGTGGTCAAGTCTGATCAGCGTCATATTGTAAGTGACCAGCTTAATGTGCCTGCAACTTACAGTCCAGCCGGCAACTTCAATTCCCGTGTAATCTTCATGGCAGATCAGCTGGAACGTAATCTTGATCGTAAAGATCTGGCAAATACCTTTATCGTTACGAGTTTTGCAAATCTGAACAGACTTTCGGAAACAACTTCGTTTGGTCGTCTGATTTCAGAAAACCTTATTCATGAACTTCAGGTGCGCAGATGGCAGGTGTTTGAAGTGCGCCTGACAAAAGATATCATCATAAATGATTATGGTGAGTTCTCGCTCAGTAGAGATATAAAAAAGGTTAAAGATTTATATAGAATAGGTGGTATTGTGACCGGAACCTATTCCGTTACTGGTAATAGTATTATCGTTAATGCGCGAGTGATTGATATTAATTCTGGCATCGTTGTATCCTCTGCCCAGACGCATCTACCGCTCAACTGGTTTACTGATAACTTGCTGCTCAGTGATGACCATCTCACACCGGTGAGGATTGTGGGGGGCGATGATCTGCCTGTACAGCGAAAATTACCCGCTCCTTATCCTCCACCCGATGTAGTAACTCCTTTGGCGAGACCAGCAGGGGCGGGACATTGAACAGTTTTGCGCGATTGAACATACTTCTACTGTTTATCGTTATGCTGGGCGGTTGTGCTTCGGTCCCCATGCAGGGGGCTTGCCACGGTAAAACAATATCACAATTGCTTGATGCAACAGACCTGAAGACGCTGTTTCAACAGGCAGCTCAAGAGCTATGTACTGAAAATTGCAGAGATTGTGGTAAAAGCTCGCCGGATGGTTCTGCAGCGCTGATGCCTAACCTGTGCAGCATGGATGATTTTAAACGTCAAACCGTGCTGGTTACTGATTTTGTTGACATCAAAACCTATACACCCGAGATGCCCGGGCTTCTGATGGGGGAATTGATGCGGGGTAGCCTGAATCAGGTCTGCTGTTACAAGATCGTACAGGCAGAATTCGGTAAATATTTTAAACTGAATGAACATGGGCTGGTTTCATTAACCCGTCGTGTTAGTGACATCAAGCAGGATACCTACCCCCAACCGGAAGCGGTGGTGGGCACCTATAATCATGTAAACAACAACAAGGTTATCCTGTTTGTGCGCAGAATTAACACCTCAACAGGCCATGTAGTCAGGATGGTTACCCGCGAGATTGACTATTCGTGCAGTGGCAGGCAGATCCTCAGTTATGGAGTCAGATAGCCGTGCGTACTGTTTTATTTCTTGTTGCCGTACTGTTCACTTTATGCGGCTGTGCGGCTGTACCGGTGCTAAACAACACCAGTACAGCCAATCTTCCGCCTGTCATGGCTCTGGAAGAGCTTCGGCAACCATATCACAAGGTCGGTCGTATCCTGGTTACACGTAAGGTTTATGCTGCAGATTACGCTGTTGCTCCAACCTTGCAGGAATGGGGACTTGATGCATTGCGTCTGGAGGCCTATAAAATGGATGCAGACGCAGTGATTCTGCCGGAAATATCCAGTAAAGAATCGAATATATTTATCTTCCCTGTTTTCCCTGCCACAGAGTACCGGGCAGCCGGGGTTGCCATCAAATTTCTGAGATAACATTCTCTTGACTTAATCAAGCTTTTCTCCCAGCCCCTCTTCAAGAAACTCCCGTGAATAGCGTACATAATTACCTGCTGATTTTTTGAGCCAGGCGATCTCATCCGGTGTTAAATCCCGCTTGTATTTGGCAGGGGCACCGATCCAAAGCGTGTGGGGAGGGATGATCGTCCCTTCAGTGACAAGAGCACGCGCACCAACCAGGGCACCTTCTCCCACCACCGCTTTATCCATCACCATGGCCTGCATGCCGATAAAACAGCCATTTTCCAGAGTGCAGCCGTGTAAGGTGACGCTGTGGCCAATGGTGACATCGTCACCAATGATCAACGGCGCCCCTGGATCATCGGGATGTTTTTTATGGGTCACATGAAGCATGGTCATATCCTGCACATTGCTACGTGCGCCGATGCGGATAAAGTTAACGTCACCACGGGCCACCACGTTGTACCAGATGCTGGATTCCTGGCCGATGGAAACCTCACCGATAACGACGGCGGTTTCGGCGATAAAGGCGGAAGGGTGGATCTGCGGTTGCATACCTTTGAATGGGCTAATCATCCGGTGAATCTCCTTTATGTGTATTAGTAAGCGATGAGTATACATGTTACAATCATTTTACGTCTATGATTTCGTCTTGTTGAGATGCTTTGATTCTGTTAGTTTCATCACGCCAAATTGATCTTAATGGAGGAATGTGTAATGAAATTTGCCAAGATGCATGGTGCCGGAAATGATTATGTCTATGTGAACTGTTTTGAAGAGACGGTGGAGAACCCTGTCGAAGTAGCTATAAAAGTTTCCAACCGCAATTTCGGGATCGGATCAGACGGATTGATTCTGATTATGCCTACAGACAAGGCTGATGTACGGATGCGGATGTTTAACAGTGACGGTTCCGAGTCTGAAATGTGTGGTAACGGTATCCGCTGCGTTGCCAAATATGCTTACGATCACGGCATTGTAGACAAGACCGAGATCACAGCAGAAACCGGAGCCGGGATTCTGACCCTGCAGCTTTTTCCCAATGATAAAAACAAGGTTGATCGGGTGCGGGTCAATATGGGGCCACCCCGTCTGTCCCGTGAAGAGATACCTATGGATGGGATTCCTGCTGTACAGGTTGTAGCAGAAGAGCTGACCGTACTGGATAAGACCTTCAAGATTACCTGTGTGTCAATGGGCAATCCCCATTGTATTATCTATGTTGATGATGTCGATACCTTCCCGGTGGCAACCTATGGCCCGTTGATTGAAAATAATCAGCTTTTCCCCCGTCGTACCAACGTTGAATTTATTCAGGTTATCTCTCGCACCGAAGTGAAACAACGCACCTGGGAGCGCGGGGCTGGCGAGACACTGGCCTGTGGTACCGGCGCCAGTGCGGTCTGTGTTGCCGGAGTGCTGAATGATGTTACTGACCGGAAGATCCTGAATCATTTGGCTGGTGGTGATCTTGAACTGGAATGGGTTGATAACGGCCCTGTTTTTATGACCGGCCCGGCAACTGAAGTGTTCACTGGTGAAATAGTTATGTAGAGACGGTCTTTTACCCCCTCTATTGGAGGGGGCGCCACTAACCTGTACGACTAACCTGAGGTGCTCCAATGGATTTTTCCAAAATGCTCCACAAATTCACCGTTGTCCCTTCCTTGTCCGATGAGTTGGCTCCCTTACAGCGGATCGCCTACAATCTCTGGTGGTCCTGGGACCCTGATGCAATCGCCCTGTTCAAACGGCTGGATATTGATCTCTGGAACGCCACCCGCCACAATCCGGTGGAGATGTTGGGGATACTGCAGCAGACAACGCTGGAGTCGCTGAAGCAGGATGAAGGTTTTATGGCTCATCTGCAGATGGTGGACGAAAAGCTTACTGCATACCTTTCTGAAAAGGCATGGTTTCAGAAGGAGTATAACGGTGATGCCGGTCTGAAGACCGCCTATTTTTCAATGGAGTTTGGTCTGCATGAGTCCCTGGCGGTCTATTCTGGTGGTTTGGGAATCCTGGCCGGCGATCACCTCAAATCTGCCAGTGATCTCGGGTTACCGCTGGTTGGGGTTGGCCTTCTGTATCGTCAGGGCTATTTCCGCCAGTATTTGAATAATGAGGGTTGGCAGCAGGAGATCTATCCCGAGAATGATTTTTATAATTTGCCGCTTGTTCTGGAGCGGGATCAGTTGGGGAGGCCGCTTGAGGTGGAGCTCGATTTTGGGGGCCATAACTTCAAAGCGCATATCTGGCGGGTACAGGTTGGCAGGGTGCCTCTCTATCTGCTTGATACCAATCTGGAAGAGAATAGTCCTGAAGATCGTTTGATAACCTCGCAGCTTTATGGTGGCAATCAGGAAATGCGGATGCAGCAGGAAATTTTATTGGGGATCGGTGGTGTGCGTGCCTTGCGCGCCATGCGGATTATCCCCAATGTCTGCCATATGAATGAAGGGCATGCCGCCTTTCTGGCCATCGAGCGGATCAGGCTTGTGATGGAAAAACGCAAGATCAGCTTTAACGAGGCGCTTGAGGTTACCAGGGCCGGTAATATTTTTACCACCCATACGCCGGTAGAGGCTGGAATTGATCACTTTCCCACTGAAATGCTGGATAAATACTTTGCTCACTATATAAAAACATTTGGATTGTCCCGTGATGAGTTCTTGGGGCTCGGTCGTCAGAATCCGGCTGACCAGTACGAAAGTTTCTGTATGGCGGTACTGGCACTTAAGCTTGCAGGTCATGCCAACGGAGTTAGCCAGTTGCACGGTGAAGTCTCCCGTAGTATGTGGAAGAACCTCTGGCCGGAACTGCCTGAAGAACAGTTGCCGCTAGGCTCCATTACCAACGGTGTACATACCCGTACCTGGATGTCCCAACAGATGGGCAGTCTGCTGGTGCGCTATCTTGGCAATCGCTGGCTGGATGATCCTACCGATCACAATGTCTGGCGAAGGGTTGCCCGGATACCGGATGCAGAAATCTGGCGTACACGGCAGAGTACCCGTGAGCGGCTGGTGGATTTTGCTCGTTGTCGGCTGAAAGAACAGCTGAAAAAGATAGGAGCCACCGCCAAAGAGATTGCTACTGCAGATGAGGTGCTTGATCCCGAGGTGTTGACCATTGGATTTGCCCGTCGTTTTGCTACCTACAAGCGGGGAACCCTGCTGATGCGCGATCTGGATCGTCTGGAGAGGATTCTTAATAATGCTGCCTGCCCGGTGCAGATTATTTTTGCAGGTAAAGCACACCCCCACGATACCGAAGGCAAAGAATTGATCCGTCAGATCGTGCAAGTCTCCCATCAGGAACGGTTCCGGCACCGGATTGTCTTTATTGAGGATTATGATATGGAGGTGGCCCGTCATCTGGTGCAGGGGGTTGATGTCTGGCTGAACACTCCCCGGCGTCCGATGGAGGCCAGCGGAACCAGCGGCATGAAAGTGGCTTTTAATGCTGGCCTTAACCTCTCTATCCTGGATGGCTGGTGGTGTGAAGGATACCAGGGTAATAACGGATGGGCCATCGGCAAAGGCGAGGTCTATGCCGATCTTGAATACCAGAATCAGGTGGAATGCGGGGCGCTGTACGACCTGTTGGAGAAAGAGGTGATACCGCTTTACTACCAGCGCGGAAATGATGGTATCCCCAGAGACTGGGTCTCCATGATGAAGGCTTCTATGCAGTCACTCTGCCCGGTTTTTTCCACTGACCGGATGGTTGAGGAGTATGCACAGCTTTCTTACATTCCTTCGTACCGGCAATGGACCCGGCTTGAGGCTGATGATCTGGCTTTGGCCAAGCAGCTTGCAGCCTGGAAAAAACAGGTTTTTAGCGGCTGGAGACAAGTCAGGATTGAGGAGATTGATGCAAAACTGAGCGACTCGGTGGCCGTTGGTAGCAGTCTGCCGGTGAGCATCAAGGTTCAGCTGGGAACCATCAGTCCTGATGAAGTGGCCGTGGAAGGGTACTTTGGTGTGCTGGATAATCAGGGGATCATCAGAGGAGGCGAAACGGTTATTCTGGCCGTTGCTGAAGTACTGGATGCAGGTCGCTTCCGTTTTGCCGGTGATCTGGAATGTCGTTTCTGCGGACGATACGGTTTTATGGTCCGGGTAATGCCACGGCATAAAGAACTTGGTGTTATCTATGAATCGGGCTATATGATCTGGGGATAGCAGACACTAGGAGTCTGTCGGACTTAGGTAATCGTAGCGAAAATTTGACGGGGTAAGGGCAGATTTTGTCGTTTTTGAAGGTTAATAGTTATTCTATTGACCGAAAAAACGGCGAAATATGAACCGCCCTGGCAAATTTGCAGCAGATTTATCCTAAGTCCGACAGGCTCCTAGCAGAACAGCAGGATGAGAGAAACCGAGCAGGTTAACGGAGGGGTATACGCCGTTTCCTGCTCTTTTTTGTTTCAGTTAGCAGCTCAGTGACTTTTTCAGGCGTCCACTTAGGGATTGTGCTCTTTTAGCCGATAAAGACAACATGGCACTCGCATCGGACATACAACAGCAGGTCTATGATCTTCTATCCCGCAGCTCAAATCTTGCCATTGTTCCTGCCGAGCCGGTTGAATCGGCGGTGGAGGTTGGGCAACAGGTCCTTACCCTTGCGCCCGGTCAACGGATAACCGCCGAGGTGCTTGGCCAGCCCCAAGCTGGCAAGATACCAGTGCAGATCGCTGGACAGCAGCTTAATCTTGATCTGCAGATGACGGTGCGTCAGGGGCAGAATCTTGAATTAACCTTTATTGGTAATGATCCTCGTCCCACGTTTGCCTTAACACGGCCCGATGTCAGTGCCCCTCCAGTCAGTTTATCCGATGCATCCCGCCTGCTTTCCCTGCTGGTATCCAATGAACAGTTTATGGCGCCAGCCCAACGTTCTTCCCTGCAAAGCATCAGTGATCTCCTGCGCCAGGCAAGTGGACAAACCAGTGTACTGGCAGGCTTTCTTGACGAGGTTTTGACCTACCGAACTGACGGGCGATCAGTGGTAATGCCTCCGGGCGGGATGCTGGAACAGCCGCAGAAGGATGTGGAGCAGGAAGCTGGACAGTCGTCCGGTGCAACAACTCAACAGACCGGTTCTGGAATTGGTCGTGGTGCGACGGTTTTTGAAGATGCTGCTTCCAAACTGCTTCTGAATCTTGCACAACGGGCTCGATTTACATTGGTTGATGTAGCCAACCAGCCCCTTTCGCCGCTGCCACTCCAGCCAGGAGAAGAGGCAAACGCGCTGGTTCAGGGCCGGTTACCCGGCGGTCGTGTACTGGTGCAACTTGCAGGAGAATCATTGGAACTGCAGCTGTCAAAACCGGTGGTGCAGGGCGAGATTCTGCGTCTTGCACTGGTTACCCAGCACCCTAAACTGGTTTTTGCCCTGCTGGGGCAGCCAGTGCAGGAGCAGCCAAGCAATGTAAGCGAAGCGGCTCGCTGGATGAGTGCCATGGTGGGGAAGGAAGAGGAGCAGACCGAAGCACAGAGGACAGTCATGGCCCGTCTGCAGCAGGTTGTAAGCAATTTGCCGCCAGGCTCATCTGCCCTGGCCGCAATCCTGGATGAAGCAATGATCTACGGTGCTTCTGCCAGCCTGTCAGCCCGTTCACTGCAGAATCGTCCTGCTAGCAATGGTGATGGAAAGCTTGATGACGGTGTGTTGAAGTTGCTGCAGTCGCTGATACAAGGTAACCGTTTGGCTCTGATTGAGCCAAAAATCTCTCAGGATGGGCTAAAGGCGTTCCAGCCGGGGCAACAACTACGTGGCGAGGTGCTGCAGTCGTTGGGCGATGGTAAATTTCTGCTGCAGGTGGGGGGGCAGACCCTTGAGGCGGCACTACCCAAAGGATTTAAGCCAGGGGATGGCCTTAACCTCTTTTTTGTTGGCGAGGAACCCTCAACTTTTCTGTTGGTACGTTACGGAAAGGGCGGAGATGCGCTGGTTAGTCGAACCGGTCGCTGGGTGAGTGCGCTACTGGGGGGGATGCAGAGTCAGTCCGCACCGATGCAGGAGGGACTGGGGATTCTGCGGACGGTGTTGCAAGGAGCTCCTTCTGACCCGGTTTTGCTTGAACAGATGCTTAGTAAAGGGCTGAAGGAAAGCGGCCTGTTCTATGAGGCACATCTTTCGCGCTGGTTCAGTGGCAAATATCCTTTGGAACAACTGCTACAGGAGCCTCAGGGGCAACTCTCGCGGGCGTTGGTTAGTCATGATCAAGAGCAAAAAGAACGGTTTCCGCAGTTGCAGGGCAGGCTGGAAATGATGCATCGTCCACAACAGCAGATGATTAATCAGGAGCTTCAGATGCCTCTTGGCCAAACTTCCGGTAATCATGAACAGCAGGAAAAGGTGCAGCATGATCTTGCAAAGACTGCTGAAGGAAGCGATACTCGCACTATGACGATGATTAAGGAACAGCTGGCAACCTTGCAGACCGGGCAACTGTTCTTCCAGGGTGAGCTGTTTCCTGGACAGCCGATGGAGTGGCGAATCAAGGACCGTGAAGGAAGGGGACACAGGCAAGGGCAGGAGCAGGGCACACCCTGGGAAACCTCCCTGGCCTTGACCCTTCCAAATCTGGGGCAGGTCAAGGCTTCACTCAGCTTGAACGGAACATCGGTAAGCCTGAAGATAGAGGCCGATAACGAAGCAACTGTTCGGTTGATGGATGAGAGTCAGTGCGAATTACAGGATCAACTGCTGGCAGCCGGACTTGAGCCAGGGAGTATTGTGGTGCAGCATGGGGAATGATCAGCACAGTGCTGACCAACGTATGGCTGCAGCCTTGTCCTACAAACAGGGTTATTATGCGCCTGTAGTGGTGGCCAAGGGTAAGGGAGTCATGGCTGAGGCGATCATTGCCTGTGCCAGAGAATCCGGTGTTTATGTGCACGAGTCACCTGAACTGGTGACATTGCTGATGCAGGTTGATCTGGATGAACATATACCTCCTGAACTGTATCGGGCCGTGGCAGAATTATTGGTCTGGCTGTACAAGTTGGAAGGAAAGAAGGGGCTTTAATGGAGATTAAGTTTGGCACCGACGGTTGGCGTGGAGTGATTGCGCGGGAATTTACCTTTGAAAATCTTGGTATGGTGGCGCAGGCAACCATGGATTGGATCTCCCGCGAAGGTATGGCGGATCAAGGATTGGTGGTGGGGTATGACCGTCGTTTTCTTTCCCATGAATTTGCCCGCCGGGTTGCAGAAATAGCTGCCGGTAACCAGATACGGGTATTTTTGTGCGATGATGTCACCCCGACTCCTGCGGTTTCCTGGGCTGTCAAGGAGTTGGGAGCAGGTGCCGGGATTATGATTACTGCCAGCCATAATCCAGCGATCTATAATGGCTTCAAGATCAAGGAAAACTATGGCGGCTCTGCCCGTCCAGAAACCACAAGGCTGCTGGAACAGATTGTGGCCTATAACCAGACGGAGCAACGTAAGGTTCGTTCGCTTCCGTTTGATGAAGCCTGCAATAGCGGCAAGATTGAACAGATTGATGCGGTTACCAGTTATCTGCGCAAACTGGGACATGTGGTTGATATTGAGGCGATCCGCAAGGCGAATATTTCTGCTGTGGTTGATCCGATGTACGGGGCCGGTAGTGGCCTGTTCAAACGACTGCTGGGAAGTGATGAGATTCATGCAGATCAGAATCCCGCCTTTGGAGGCCGGTCACCGGAGCCGATTGGTGAGAATCTGCAGGAGCTGTGCAGCCTGTTGGCATCAGGACGGTATAGCGTTGGTTTGGCCCTGGATGGCGATGCAGACCGGATTGGCGCAGTTGATGAACGGGGCGATTTCTTTTCATCCCATGCCATCTTTACACTGTTGCTGAAACATCTGGTAGAGCGTAAGCACCTGTCGGGCGGAGTGGTTAAAACCGTTTCCTCCACCCGAATGATAGATCTTCTGGCCCAAAAATATGAATTACCTCTGTATGAGACACCAATCGGCTTCAAGCATATCTGTGAGCTGATGTTGGAAAAAACTATTCTGATGGGGGGCGAGGAGTCGGGAGGGCTGGGGATAACCGGTCATATTCCAGAGCGTGACGGTGTATTGATGGGGCTATTGCTGCTTGAGACGATTGCGTTAACCGGCAAAGGGTTGCGACAACAATTGGAAGAGATTATGGATGAAATAGGCCATTTTTTCTACCGCCGGATTGATACGCATATCGGCAGCGAGGCAAAAGACCAGCTGCTGCAACGATTAACAAATAATCCACCGACTGTTATTGCAGACCGTGTCGTTAGTACTACAAACGTTAGTGATGGTTTCAAGTTTGTCTTTGATAACGGAGACTGGCTGCTGATCCGACCATCAGGCACCGAGCCGGTATTACGGTTGTATAGTGAGGCAAATGATCAGGCGATGGTGGAAACCCTGTTGCGCAGTGCCCGACAGATTGCCCAGGTATAGTCCATGAAGTGGCTGCTGAATCTGGTTGCGGTTAATGGTCTGATTTCGGCGGCACTCTATCCTATTATGACGCTGGGAGTGGGCCAGGCGATGAGCTGGTTGCTTGAGTTTGTTTTTTTGGTGAGCGGAGCAGGGGCGTTATACCTTCTGTTTCGCTACCGGAGATCATTCTGACTTAAGCAATGCTCCTCATAGGCACTCGGCAGTGATTAAACATAACCATCTTGCAGCTCATTTTTGTGCCATATTTCGCCGCACCTCAATCACCAAATCCTCGACGTAAAACAACTACGCCTGCGGTTTTGCTTAATCGGCACAGCAGAATCTGACACAAATCTGAGCGCCATCCGGTATGTTTATTTACTGCCGAGAGCCATACTGACGTAACAGTTCCGGCAGGTCAAGGATCAGGGCGATGGCACCATCGCCCAGAATAGTAGCACCAGAAATAATTCTTGTGTCTTTATAGAGTCGTCCCAGCGGTTTCACCACCGCCTTGACTTCTCCAACCAACTGATCAACAGCAAGGCCAATTCTGCGTCCGTCATGTCTGATGACTACGGCAAAGCGTGCAACCGGTGCGCAACCGGCAGATGCAACAATCTCCCGCAGGTCAAGGCAGGGCAGGGCTTCGCCCCGGATATTCAGATAGCCTCGTCGCAGTAGTTCAGATAAGATTTCCGGCGGTAGATCAATAGTTTCATCCACCAACTCCATCGGCAGGATGTAATGGTCATTTCCTGCAGAGACCATAAAGCCATCAATCAGGGCCAGCGAGAGCGGCAGTCGCAGCTGAAAACAGGTTCCCTGCCCTTCAATACTGGCCAGATCAATCTTGCCCCGCAGTTCTTCAATGGTACGTTTGACCACATCCATGCCTACCCCGCGGCCAGAGAGGAGCGTTGCCTCATCCACGGTGGAAAAGCCCGGTTCAAAGATCAGCTCAAGCGGGTCTCGGTCGGCTACCTCCAACGGTCGTAGCAAACCCCGTTCAACGGCCCGTCGCAAAACCCGCTCACGGTTGATGCCCCTTCCGTCATCACGTACCTCAATGACTATGCTGCCGGCCTCCTGAAAGGCGGTCATCTGGATTGTACCGGTTGCCGGTTTGCCAACTGCCTGACGTTCTTGTGGAGATTCTATGCCATGGTCTATGGAGTTCCTGATCAGGTGGATCAGTGGCTCTCGCAGACGTTCTGCCATGACCTTATCCAGCTCGGTCTCTGCTCCTGCAGTTGTCAGTTGGATTTTTTTACCCGATGAGGCAGAGAGATCATGTACGAGCCGCTGGAAACGGCGGAAAAGATCTCCCACCGGTACCATCCGAAAGACCATGGCCCGTTCCTGAATCTTTTTGACCAGTAGTGACACGGCAGAGGAGGATTCGAGAGAGGCGCTGTCCCCAGTCCGCTTGATATGGGATTCCAGTTCTGAGGAGGCGGTTACCAGCTCAACCACCAGATTGATCAGTTGATCCAGTTTTTGGGCATCTACCCTGACAATTTTTTGTGATGCAACAGATTGCTCCGTTGATGCATCATCAACGGGCAGACCAGGTTCTTGCTCTACAGGCTGGTTTGCCTCAGCAGATACAGGTGTTTGCCAGTCTGCGATCAAGCTGAGGAGTTGTTCATGCTGGGGAGGTGTTGCTGTACTGGAAGCTTCAAAAGCAGCAATCAGCCGCCTGATATGATCATGACACTGCAGGAAAAGTGCAACCAGTTCCCGTACCAGCGGAAGTTCATTCTCTCGAATCTTGACCATCAGGTGTTCAAGCGCGTGACAGAAGGCCTCAACCAGATCTGCCGATACGATACTTGCAGACCCTTTTACCGTGTGGACAGCCCGGAAGAGCCGGTTGAAATCATCACCAGCCACCGGGTGTGCTTCCAGAACCAGCAAGGCGGATTCCATCTCTGCCAGCATTTCGGCGGATTCGAGTGCGAAAGCCTCGCGTATCTCTGCAAATTCGTCTGTCATGCGGTATATTCTGGCGGTGCTGGAGAGCTGCAGACCCGGTTGCGGCCAGCCCGTTTTGCCTGATACAAGGCGTCATCAGCCCGTTTTATAATACTGTCCAGGGTGTCATTACGGTGTAGGTCGGTAACTCCAATACTAATAGTAACTCTTGTCTGGTAATCGGTGCAGGAAAACTGGTCTGCAGCAATTTGCTCACGGCAGCGTTCAGCAAGTACGATCGCCTGTTCAAACGAGGTCTCAGGCAGGACACAGCAGAACTCTTCTCCGCCGTAACGCCCTAGAATATCAGAGGTTCGTACGAGATTCAGCAGCAGTTCGGAAATTTTGCGCAGCGTGTAGTCGCCGCAGATATGCCCTTGGGTATCATTGATATCCTTGAAGTGGTCAATATCAAGCATCATGATACTTAAAGGGTTGCCGTGTCGTCGGGAACGCTCCAGTTCCTCCTGCAGACGGGTGTCAAGGTAACGGCGATTGAACACGCCGGTTAAGCCATCGACCTTGGCCATCTGTACAAGTTTTTGTTCGTAAACAACAAAATCGGTTACATCCTGCACCGTGATATAAATGGAAAAAATCTCATTATTGTCATTACGTAAGGGGCCAAAAGTACAGTTTTGCTGCATCTGAGGAAATAATACTGCTGAGCCGTGGGGGTTTTTCATAGGGAAGAGATATTTATGCAGCTTTTGAGAATAGGAAGCATAGTTTCCAAAGGCAAAGACGCTTTTTGCAATCCGCAAGAAACTGCCTTCAGCAAGCGTGGGAAAGAACTCGGTAATTTTCTGTCCGATAATGTTTCGTGCCGAAATGCCGCTGTGTAGTTCCATCCAGCGGTTCCAGGAGGTTACTGACAGATTTCGGTCAAGTACCACTAACCCAAGGTTAATGGTGTCGAATATCTGACGATAATCATTCATAGGGCCCCAAAAACTCGGCAATGGCTTGCTTAATCCAGGGCATGATACTGTACTGGCTGACCATGAACAGGTAGCCGTTAACGTTGTATTGTTCGAAACTGAAGACGGTTTTAAATAAAATAGCAAATGAGTCAGAACTGTTCAGTACATCTTCAAGGGTTCCGTGAATCTGTTCCTGAGAGAAAAAACGAGGCGGAGCGTAGGTAACTACATCACCCAGCATCTCGGCAATCTTGCCGACACAAGCTCCGATAATGATGTTGCCTATTTCTACCAACGTTTCTTTTTCAAGTATATCAATATCATAGCTTTCATTCAGGAGAGCCATTTCGCTATCAAAAATCTTCAGGAGTTTACGTCCTTCACCGTGGGGGAAGACAAGAAAACTTCCTCCGTTAAACTTACCGCTAAAAAACTGGGTAATCATACTCATGTCAGTTGTGTCAGGAATCTCTTCATGGACATACCTGATCACCTCTTTGGGTTGGAGGACCGCTATATAGGGCACCGAGAGGATGACATGCAGGTTGATAATTTCGGCCAGGTCGGCAGCTGCCCGACCGAAACCGATATTCATGATTTCTTGCAGGGCATCCTTTTCAAGCTCGCTGAATTCCCGAGACGCATTACTCATTTTGTTGCCCCAGCTGCCAGAGCTTTATCCAGTTCAGTAATTACAGCTTCACGGACAGGTGGTTTCTTTAATATTCCAAAGGCACCTAATTCAGTAACACGTTCAAAAGTACGGCGTTGAATATCGGCAGTCAGGATAATAATCAGAGCGGTTGGATCAATCTGCCTGATTCTTTCAAGAGCAGTAATACCGTCGATTCCCGGCATGGTCAGATCCATAAAGGTTACGTCTGGCCTGAACGATTGGTATAATTCAATAGCAACACTGCCATCATTTCCTTCTTTGATTTCATGTCCTGAGTCTTTGGGAATACATGATTTTAGACTCATCCGGGCAACAAGCGAGTCATCAATAATCATTATTTTAGACATTATGCAGTAACCTCCGGGATACAGCGCTTTCTATATGGCTATTGCCACATAATGGTGCCAAGTATAGCAGACGTCTGTGTATATGCAACCCGTTAAGCGTGATTGCGGAGCATCAGCTCATCAGGGTGCGGTCTAAAGTAAAGCTGCTCGGCAAGGTACGACTGGTCAAAGCGTCGAATGTAATGCTTCAACAGGGTAAGCGGTACGATCAGGGGGAGTTGGCCGTTGCGGTGGCGTTCAATTAGATCCAGTAATTCATGCTTTTCCCAAGACTCAAGCTGTTTTTTAAAGTAGCCCAGACAGTGCATCATGACATTGGTCTGCTTTGCAGGGGTGGCAAGCAGCTGCAGTCCCTCCATGAAAAGCGAACTATAGGCAGCCAGCTGTTCTTTAAGAGGCACAGTGTCAGCCACCAGTTTGCCCAAACGTCGATAATGATCTGGCGAGTGGGCCATCAAAAGTAGCTTATGTTCTGTGTGAAACCTGACCAGATCTGCTTTGGACGGTCTGTTAGCCAAAAAGGTGAGCAGGCGGTCATAACAGAATACCCGCTCAATAAAGTTTTCACGCAGCTTTGTATCGGCAAGGCGGCCTTCCTCTTCAGCAGGTAATAGAGGGTAAGTTACTGTAAGAGCTTTGGCAAACAGTCCGATGCCCGTAGTAAGCGGTGGACCATTTCTTTGATATACTTTGACCCGGAACAGGCCCGAACTGGGGGAATTTTTCTTGAAAATAAAACCTCGTAATTGCAACAGGCCCAACTCTTGTATACGACGATGACACCATTGCCGCATCTGTTCGGTCAGATCCCGCCCGGACTTGATAGTGACCAGTCTCGGTTCCAGAGGATTGCCAACAAGATGCATTGCCTCCCGGGGAACCGACAGACCACACTCTACTTCCGGGCAGACTGAAATAAACTGAAAGTAACAGGACAGTTGGTCGGTGATGTAGTGGTGTTGCTTATGCCCGCCATCAAAGCGGACTTTTTCGCCCAGCAGGCAGCTGCTGACCCCCAGTGGAATTTTCATTAAATGATTGTCTCCGTTTCTGTCTTTTTACGATTGACTTGCCATCTTTTTATGCTACTAATTTATTTTGGTAAACATAGTTTTGATTAAAGGGGTAGAACTGCGATGAATTTTACCATCAAGCAGAAAATGACGGCGCTGATCGTTTTCCTTCTGGGCGTTGCTGTACTGGTAACCGGATTGATGCTGTTTACCTTCATCAAGATCAGCTCCTCGTTAGACCAGATGGATCGGATTACCCAGATTCAGCATGCCGCCATGCAGGGATCAATTCATATGTTGAAGGCTCGGGAATATGAGGGTGAGTTCTTTACACGCAAGGATGATAAGTGGACTGCTCGCGTTGAGAAAGAGGTGGGTGACGTTTATAAGGTCCTCGAAGGGTTGGATAAGGTTAATTCAGACAAAAAAATAAAGGAGCATAGTGCCAAAGCCCAACAATTGGGTAAAACCTATGTTGAGCAGTTTAAAGGGTTGGTAGCAAACTTTAAAAGCGGTGGAGATGTGGTTGAAGGGCGGGAAGAGTTACGGGATGTTATTAATGAGTTCCAACCTCAGCTTGAAACATATATTCCTAAAATCGCTGCTGAATTACATAAGAAGGCCAGTGCGGAACTCGATAGTACCATGTCAAAAGGGAAGGCAATCATGTTGGCAGTGCTGGTTGGTTCTGCTGTCGGCCAGGTTTTGTTGTTACTCTTTATTTTGTTGCCGGTTCTTAAATCCATTTCCAGCATGACAGAGCGCCTGAAGGATATCGCATCTGGCGAGGGTGATCTGACCAAGCGAATTGAAGTGTCAAGTAAGGATGAAATTGGTGAAACAGCTCGTTGGTTCAATACTTTTGTAGAAAATCTGGCTGTTATTATAGGACAGGTTGCTGCCAATGCCCGACAGGTTTCCAAGGTTGCAGAGAGTGTTCAGTTTAATTCATCGGCGATGGTAGCAAGCTCTGAGGAGATGGCTGGTCAGGCAGCTTCAGTGGCTGTTGCTGCTGAAGAAATGTCTGCGACTGCTTTTGAAATTGCAAGTTCCTGCACCCGCTCAGCAGCCAGTGCCTCAGAGGCTGATCAGGCTACTGAGACTGGTGTACGAGTCATTCATGAAACCATTGCAGGGATGCAGCGTATCGCAGAGCGGGTTCGCGAAGCTGCAGCTAATGTTGAGGAACTGGGTTCTAAATCAAATCAGATCGGTACTATTGTCGGTACTATTGAAGATATCGCTGATCAGACGAACATGCTGGCTCTAAATGCTGCTATAGAGGCAGCTCGTGCCGGTGAGCAAGGGCGTGGATTTGCGGTGGTCGCCGATGAAGTTCGGGCTCTTTCTGAACGTACTACCAAGGCAACCAAAGAAATTGGCGACATGATTCGTATGATCCAGCAGGAGACTGGTGGAGCAGTAAGAGCCATTGAAAATGGGGTGGCCGAAGTGGAAAATGGTACCCGTGAAGCAAGTCGTTCCGGCGAGGCTCTAGGAGTGATTACCAGCGAAATCCAGAATGTTACTCAACAGATGAGTCAGATTGCTACTGCAGCCGAAGAACAGAGCTCAACCACAAATTCCATTAGCCAGAGTATTCGTCAGATTACTGATGTGGTACAGGAAAGTAGCGACAAGGCTCAAGGTTCGGCAAGCTTGGCCATGGAACTGGCGCGATTGGCCGATGAGTTACAGCGTTTGATGGGGAAATTCAGGGTTTGAAATTTGAATATGACTTGTGTTAGATATACGTACCGCTGAAATCATGAAACACTATTCAATTTACGCCCTAGGGCGAACAGGGAGGACAGTATGGCAAACATTCTGATCGTTGACGATTCATCTACTATGAGAAAAATCATTTCTCGTTCACTCCGTCAGGCCGGTCTGCCGGTTGATGATATTCTGGAAGGCGGTGATGGCATTGAAGGTTTGAATGTACTGCAGACTTCAGGAAAGACTATTGATTTAATTCTTTCAGATATCAATATGCCAAACATGGATGGCCTTGAGTTTGTTAAGGCAGTACGTGCCAACGGTTTTTCCATGCCGATCGTTATGATTACCACTGAAGGTGGTGAGGATGTAATAGCCGATGCCATTGCCAGCGGTGCCAAGGATAGTATCAAGAAGCCGTTCACGCCTGAGCAGCTGAATGAAAAGCTTGGAGCACTTTTATGAGTTTGAATGCCGATATTGCGGATAGTCTCAAGTTTTCTGAACAGCAGCTCTCCGAATATATCATCAATGCAACCCGTGAAGTCTTCTCAACCATGGTGATGATGGAGCCAGCTGATGATTTTCCTCTGAAGGAGCCAATCACCCATTTTAAGTGTAGTATCACTGGAATGGTTGGGTTCGCGGGTACTTATTCGGGTGTTATTTCTATGCATTGTCCGATGCACCTAGCCAAGCGGGTTACTGGTGCCATGCTTGGAATGGATGAAAGCGAAGTTGAGGAAGGTGGCGAGGATCTGAATGACGCCATTGGGGAGATTGCCAACATGCTGGGGGGCAGTGTCAAGATGATCCTTTCTAAAGGTGGTCTTGATGTTAAGCTTTCCATTCCTACTGTGATTGCTGGCGAAGATTACACGGTGAATTCACTGTCAGATATTGATTGTGTCGTCATTCCGTTTAATGTTGATGGCAGCGAGCGGTTCCTTGTTGGTCTAACCCTCAAGAAGGAAGAGTAATTCCCCTTTTAATGAGTGCGGGGTGCTTATGAGTACCCCGTACTGTTCATTTTCTCAACCCCCGTGAGTTATTGATGGATGGTTACGTAAAACTGCATGAAATGCTGGAATCTGCTCTGCGGCAAGCTGGTGAAGAAGCCGGAATGCTGCTCGGGCAGGGATTGACAGCAACCTTGACGGATTCTCTTGCTTTTAGCAAGGCTGCTTATTTTGGCGACCTTGATGACGGCGTTTTTGTATTGGCTGTAGAATCTCGTGAAGAGTATCCAGGTCAGTTCTATCTGGTATTCAATTTACGTGATGCAATTCTTATGAGTAGCCTACTTCTAGGTATACCTGCTCCGAGAATTAAGGAAAAACAGCGACTTTCCATCATAGAGACGGATGACATAGATGCCTTTGGCGAAATTGGTAATATGGTTAATGGTGCCATTAATACCACATTTCAGGCGTCTCTTTCCGGCAAGGCTCATCTGAAGCTCCAAGGATCAAAAAAATACGTTCCAGAAATTGATCCACTGACCGATGATGATCCCTTACCAAACGGCGATTATCTGATGTTCCGTGCCAGGCTTGAGATGGAAGGTCAGGAGATGAATTTTCTTGATCTGTTGATTCCGCAAACATTGGCTAACCTGTATGATCCTCCTCAGGAGGTGCCAGTAGTTGAGCCAGAAGAAGCCGCTGCATCAAATGACGCCACTGGTAAAGCTCAAACAACAGGGGCTGTAGCTGAGCCTGCTGACGATTCGTCTACTCGTAAGGCGAGTGGGATTGCAGGTACAATCGGCGAAGACATGATCGCCATTTTTGAAGATGTTGATGATGAACGAGCACAGCTGACGCAGTCGCTCGGGTTCACCGGCTTCAAGTTGGTTGAATCGACTCTTAACGCTGATGTGAAAGAGGTGTTTTTGCAGGGGAATGTACGTTTGGTGGTGATTGGTTCTCAGGATGCCGATGACCGTGAACTTGCTGTCTGTATCAAAGTAACAGCTTTGAGGCAGGATCTACCGGTACCGATACTGATGTGTGCACAACGTTGGACTCGTACAGCTGTGTTAAAAGCACTTAAATATGGTGCGCGGGATATTATAATAAAACCTTGTGATTCTGATGAGATTGCCAACAAAGTGAGGCGTCTGTGTCGGCTTCCTGCAGCTTAATGTCATATCCGCTTGGCTATACCCACCATCTTCGCGTCGTTTCTTTGACGTTGTTCATACTGTTTTTTGCCTTCATTATACCGTCGGCTGTAGATGCTTCCGTTCCAAACCAGATCCAGCGAATTGAAATTCGAGAAAAGCCGTCTTTTACCAGAATTTCTTTTAAATTAACCAATGAGCCACGTTTCAAAGTTTCTAAACTAACTAATAATAGGCTAAGAATTAGTTTGCTTGATACAGATAGTTCGTTATTCAAGTCGCTGCGTCGCTATTCTGACTCCAACATTGGTGGGCTTCTACTGAAACGCCGTGGTGACGATGTGCTGATAACCTTTGCCACAGTACCAGGTAGGGACGCATGGAGGGCCGTACACGTTGAAGGTCTTCCGGCTTTATCACTTGATGTAGGGCCACTTTTTAGTAATGCGTCATCCAGGCCACTACTTCCAGGGCGGGAGCGGATTAAAAATGGGGCCGAAAAGCTTTTGAAAAACTTTGATCCGCCTCTCAAGCCGGAAATTCCGTTTATTCCCACTGATCGTAAGGCTCTAAAACAGTTATTAAATGACGAAGATCAGGCTCTCTTTATGGCAGCCGAGGGAGCGCTTTATAAAGGTAAATTGACAGCAGCAGAGGATGTGTTTGCTCATTTTTCAAGCGGTACAAGTAAAATCCGTCCTCTGGCACTGTACCGATTGGCTGAAACCCAATATCGACTTCAAAAATACTCACAGTCCCTTGCCACATTCCGTGAGGCTGTCCAGCAGTGGCAAGAGTTTCTGGAGCAGAATCCTGCTATCATGTTCTATTATGGTGACAGTATTGCCCGTAATGGAGATTTGCCAGGTGGCAGACAGCTGTTAAAAAAGTTAATTGTCGCCCATGCTGACAAAAAGTACGCGGCTGTGTTGTTGGTGCGGATGGCCGATGTGCTATCCCGGCAAGGAGATGAAGATAACGCCAGGGCGATTTACCGTAATGTGTCAGAATTTTTTGGCGAAAACAAAGCTCAGCAGATAGCGCAGATCAAGTTGTCAGACCAAACTTTTCTGGAGGCATCACCGCTTAACTACCTTCGGTTAAGTGCTACCTATAAGCTTATTTCTGACAAAACTTCAGATTTTGACTTGCGGGAAGAAACTACCTTTAAATACGCCCTGCTTGAGGCTATTAATGGCCCTGCAGATACAGCGCTTGACTTAATAATAAGTTATCAAAAAAGGTATCCTAAAGGGGTCTATAGTACTGTAATACGTGATATTCGTGACGATCTTGTTGTGTTGGTCTATCGAGGTAAGGATTGGAGTAAAAGCCCTGCTGAGTTAATCCGACTGGTGACAGATAATCAAGACTACCTTGCTGCAACAGTATCTACACCGAATTTATTTCAAAATGTCACGAAGGCCTTTGAAAAAGCTGGACGGCCTCTTGATCTTATTTCTCTGTATGCAGGATTACTTGAGCGTCCGTGGATTGGTGAGGCTAATGCACCCTATCTGACGTTAGAGGTGGCTGATCAGTCAGAGTTATTGGGTGACATCATGATGGCTCGTAAGGTTTTACAAAACTTTATCCTTCGTAATCCTTCACACCCTCAATCACGATGGGCTCGTGAGCGGTTAGGTGCAATTCAGTACGCAGCAAAGGAATTGACAGGGGTACGTTTGGGACTCGTCTGGCTGTTGAATAAGAATGAACAGGCTATTTTCCCGATCAGCTATTACTATCTAGGACGTGCTCTGTGGGATTCAAAAGAATTTCAACGTTCTGGATTAGCAATGGAGCTCTATATTGCTGCTGTCAAAGGATTGAAGGTGCAGCCACCTTTAGTTGCCGACGCATATTATGTAGCGGCATCTTCGAAGCAGGCCTTGGGAGATCGTAAGGGGGCTGTTGTAATGCTTGAAAACGGTATTAAAGTTGTTCCTAAAACGCTTACTGACCAGTTTTATTACAAGCTTGGTGAACTAGCATCTCTGGACGGGCGTACAGAACAAGCTAAGGCTCTGTTTGAGAAGGTGGTTAAAGAAGGCAAAGACCCGGATTGGAAGAGTCTTGCACGACAGTCACTTGAGGATAGCAAGTTCGTACGTCCTTCTTCCCCTCAGTTTCCTTAATAGATACGCAAGTCAAATAATTGTATATGTCAAACTCATGACAGTGTCTGCAGCTTGTTTGTGTTAAGTTTGCTATATTTATGTGCAGATTTGGCAATATTTATAAGACATTTGAAGGCACATAAATTGCAAATGTAAGACCTTGATTGTTTTTTTGGGCAATTGGGAGGCCTATCATGCCCGTAGATGGGTTGTTTAATACTACAGTACAGGTGCTTGCAAAGAGTGTTGATCTGCGCACTCGTAATCAAAATCTGATTACGTCCAACCTTGCAAATGCAGAAACCCCCGGATATACGCCAAAAAGGCTTGATTTTGAAGGACAACTGCAGTCTGCAGTTAAAAAAGCAAAGGTTCGTGGAAGTACTGGAACTGGTGCTCTTACGCATTCAGCCCATATCCCTTTGAAAGGTGGCAGTGGTGAGCGGATCAGTCAGGTGCAAGGGACAGTAGTTGAAACACCCTCAAAAACACCGGGGCGTGATGGGAATTCTGTTGAGATGGAAAATGAGATGAGCCAAATGATGCAGAACCAAGTATTGTTTAACGCTTCAGTGCAGTTGCTTTCAAAGAAGTTTGAAGGATTACGAAGTGCTCTGAGGGAGGGAAAATAAATGGACCTTTTTACCGCAATGAATACCAGTTCCTCGGCTTTGACAGCTGAGCGAACACGGATGAATTTAATATCCAGTAACTTGGCAAATATTAATACAACCCGTACACCGGAAGGTGGCCCATATAAGCGTAAGGATGCCATTTTCGCTGCCACGCCACTTGTGGATGGTTTTGGCCGAACACTTGACGGTGCTGCAAATAAATATCTTAAGCAGGTGAGTGTGGCAGAAATTGTTGAGGACAAGAATCCGCCGCGTATGCAATACGATCCAAGCCATCCTGATGCCGATCCGCAAGGATATGTGGCAATGCCCAATGTGAATGTTGTCGAGGAGATGGCAGATATGATTACGGCTACACGTGTATATGAAGCCAATGTGATGTCAGCTCAGGCTGCCAAAAATATGGCACTTAAAACACTTGAGATTAGTAAGTAGGAGAGTATTCAATGGAAATTAAAGGCATTAGTGGAGTCGGTATTTCTGGTGCTTTCTCACTTGAGAAAACAACAGATTCAGAATCTGTTGTTGATGGTGCTGGTAAATTTTTCAAGGAACTTGTTGGAAAGGTTAATGACCTTACCCAAAAGTCTGATCAGGCAATTCAGGGGTTGGCTACTGGCGAAAATCGTAACTTACATGAAACAATGATTGCAGTGGAGAAGGCAAGTTTGTCATTTCAGTTTATGTCGCAAGTACGCAACAAGGCTCTTGAAGCATATCAAGAAGTAATGAGAATGTCAGTTTGATGTCTCGTGATATCCAATATACAGTATTAGAGAACCATCATGCCTGAAGGCTTAAAGCGAATTATTGAACCGTTTATGGCATTAGCCCCTGGGAAGCGACTGCTGATCGGAGGGGTTGTCTTGACCTGCGTACTGGCGTTTGCTTTACTGATAATCGTCGCTAATCGGACAGATTATCGCCCTTTGTTTACCAATCTAACAAGTGAAGACGCTGGTGAGATTGTTAAAAAGCTGAAGGAAGCCAAGACTCCCTATCAGATTACGCCTGATGGTAAAGGTGTGTTAGTTCCGGCTGATAAGGTTCATGAATTACGATTGTCATTGGCCACAGAAGGTTTACCACAGGGCGGTGGAGTCGGCTTTGAAATTTTTGACCGCAAAAACTTCGGTATGACTGAGTTTGTCCAGAAACTTAACTATCAAAGGGCGCTGCAGGGAGAACTGGCTCGCACGATTATTCAAATTAGCGGTGTTGAACAGGCACGTGTTCATCTGGTAATTCCTGAAAAATCGTTATTTAAAGAATCGGAAAAGCCACCTACGGCTTCTGTAGTGCTAAAAATGAAGGGTGGCAAGAGTTTACGTGATACCGAAGTACAAGGTGTGGTGCATCTGGTAGCATCTTCAATAGAGGGAATGAACTCTGAAAATGTGACGGTTCTTGATAGTCGCGGAAAGATTCTTAGCAAGGGTGGTAGCGCTATGGCAGACGCCAGCGCAAAGGCTACAACTGCTATGCAGGAATCTCAGCGCACCTATGAGCGTAGCATGGAAGACCGACTACAGACTCTTCTTGACAAGGTGGTAGGTGGCGGCAAGTCTGTAGCTCGTGTTTCTGCAACATTTGATTATCGGCAGGTCGAACGGGTTGAAGAGAAATTTGATCCTGAAAGCATCGCTGTACGCAGTGAACAGGTAAGTGATGAAAAGGCCGGTGGAACCACTGCTGCGACCGGTGTGCCCGGTGTTCAGACTAATTTGGGGAAAACGACACCAGGGACGGGAGCGACCGGCGCCGGAAGTAGCAAGAATGACAAAACAATGAACTATGAGGTGAGTCGATCTACTTCACGTACTATTGAACCGGTTGGCACGCTGGGTAAAGTCTCTGTAGCTATTCTTGTTGATGGTAAATATGAAGAGGCTATACCTGGTAAAGATGGAAAGGTGTCAAAGCCCAAGTATACTCCCCGTTCTCCTGATGAATTGCAGAAGATTGAGGCACTTGTTAAGGGGGCCGTTGGGTTTAATGCTGAACGTGGCGATCAGGTCAGTATTCAGAATATACCATTTCAGGATGCAGCGGAAATATCAGGAGGAGCAGAAAGCGCTAAGTGGTGGACGAACCCGTTCTTCCTGACCCTTTTCAAAAACCTGCTTATTGCGCTTGGCTTCCTTGCTTTGATGTTATTTGTTGTCAAACCAATGCTTAATACGCTGCGGACGGCCAGACCACCACGTCTTGATATACTGGATTCAATAGCACCTGAAGTTCAGGACAAGATGTCTTCAAGTGAAAGAGCTCAGCTTGCCATGCATATGGCTGAACAGCAGGATCTTATCGAGAAAGCAAAGAGCGATCCCTATCAGGTCGCCCAGATACTTCAAAACTGGCTGGGAGAAAGCTCATGATTAAGAGGGAGTTGTAAGCTATGACGGGCGCAGATAAGGCGGCTATTTTACTACTGCACCTTGGCGCTGATGTTACTGCCAAGGTTTATGAGCATATGGAAGACGATGAAATCAAGCGGATCTCAAAAAGTATGGCGAACCTTGGGCATGTCACTCGTCAAACTATCGGTGAGGTAGTAGAAGAATTCACTGAGGTGATTTCTCCAGAATCAGGTATTTTTGCCCAAGGTGATGATTTTGTACGTAAGGTGCTTGAAAAGGCGCTGGGACCTGCTAAAGCCCAAATGCTAATGGAGGAGCTTCAGGCGTCCAGTTATGGAGATTTAGTTGATATTCTTAGCTCTATGGATGCTAAAAGTATCTCAAACTTTCTTTCTCAGGAACATCCACAAGCCATAGCTGTCATTCTGGCAAAACTCAAATCAAAACAGACCAGCGAGATTATTTCTGCATTGCCACAGGAGCTGCAGGCGGAAGTAGTATTGCGAATCGCCGATGTAGAGCAGGTCTCACCGGAAATTCTGCAGGAAATTGATGACGTTATGAAGCGCGAAATTAAGTCAATGGGGGGGACACAACGTTACAAGGTGGGTGGTGTTGAAAAAGTTGTTGATATGTTTAACCACTTTGATCGTAGCAAGGAGAAGCAGATCCTTGAGAAGTTGGATGTGCTCAGTCCTCCATTAGCAGAGGTTATACGTAAGCACCTCTTCACCTTTGAGGATGTTTTTGCCTTGGATGACCGCTCGATCCAGGCTGTCATGCGCGAAGTTTCAAATGATACCTTGACGTTATCAATGAAAACATCAACCGATGACGTTAAAAACAAGATTTTCAAGAATATCTCCAGTCGTGCAGCTGATATGATTAAGGAAGATTTAGAGGTCATGGGACCAGTGCGGCTTTCTGACGTTGAGAAGGCACAATCAGAAATCATTAAGATTGTGCGCAAGATGGAGGAAGAAGGTAAAATTGTGCTAGGTGGTCGAGGCAACGAAGATGTCCTCGTCTAAGGTTATTAAGGCTGGTACTGAAGAACTGACAATTGGAGAGTTCTGTTTTCAAAGCATGTTGAACAAAGACTTTTTTTCACATGCAAAAGCTGCTGATAAAGCAGAAGATTTCGCCCCACTGGATCTGTTTGATACCTCTGAATTAGGGGAAAGAAGTAAGTTTATATCCCGACCTCTGGCAACTGAACCTGAGGAATCCCTACCGCCACCTCCCCCAGGTACATTTATTACAGATGAAGCGCTTCAACATTATCAGGAAGAAAGTTATCAGCGTGGTCTATTAGATGGAAAGAACCTGGCCGAACGAGGACTCTTGAATGTATTTAAAGGGTTAAGGACGGCTGCTGAGGATTTGCTGCTGCTACGGGAAAAGGTTCTGAGAGAGTCTGAAGATGATTTGCTCGCCTTGTCAATTTCTGTAGCACGTAAAGTAATTGCTCACGAGGTCAGTCAGGACCGTCAGACCGTATTAAGGTTGATTAGAACAGCGCTACAGAACCTTAATCAACGGGATGAACTTACAATCAGAGTCCATCCTGACGATCATGCACTGCTGACAACCAGTCAGAATGAGGCTTTAAAGAAAGAGCTGTCTACAATAAAGTTTTCCCTTAAGCCAGATGCTGGTGTTGAGGTTGGTAGTTGTCTTGTTGAAACTGAGCGTGGTACCGTCGATGCCGGATTTGAAGCACAACTTGATGAAATTTATCGTCACTTGCTTGAAGAACGTACAGAAATGCGTGCAGCAGCAGATCTGACAGACTAACACAAAATTATGATACCACACCCCACCACACTGGATAGATATATCAAGATTGTAGACACCGTTAATTCTATCAGATTGCATGGCAAGGTGACCCAAGTGGTCGGACTGGTTATAGAAGGATATTGTCCTGATACCTCCGTTGGGGCTATTTGTGAGGTTCGTCCTAAGGATGGAATACCGATACCTGCAGAGGTTGTCGGATTCAGGGATAACAAGGTTCTTTTAATGCCGTTGGGTGAGTTGCGAGGGGTTGGACTTGACAGCCTGATAACAGTACGTCGTGATAAGGCGAGCCTTAAGGTGGGGCCGGGGTTGCTGGGGCGGGTTATCGATGGTTTGGGAAACCCGATAGATGACAAAGGCCCTTTAAATCTGGACATTGAATATCCAATATACGCTGCGCCAGTCAATCCGATGAAACGCCCACCAATTAGACGCCCACTTGACCTTGGCATACGATCCATCAATGGCTTGCTAACCTGTGGACAAGGCCAAAGAGTCGGCATAATGGCTGGTTCGGGAGTCGGGAAATCAACACTACTGGGTATGATAGCCCGATATACTGAGGCTGATGTCAATGTCATTGCCTTAATTGGTGAGCGTGGCAGAGAACTTCGGGAATTTGTAGAAAAAGATTTGCAAGAGCAGGGACTTCGTAAATCTGTGGTTGTTGTAGCTACTTCTGACCAACCACCACTGGTCAGGATGCGGGGTGCTTACTTGGCTACTACCATTGCAGAGTATTTTAAGGATCAGGGTAAAAAGGTTTTGTTGATGATGGATTCGGCAACAAGGTTCGCCATGGCCATGCGTGAGGTGGGGCTTGCTATCGGCGAACCACCAACCACCAAGGGATATACTCCATCTGTATTTGCCGCGTTGCCTAAGTTGCTGGAGCGAACAGGAAACTTTTTAGAAGGTAGTATTACCGGTCTTTATACCGTACTGGTTGAGGGGGATGACTTTAATGAGCCTATTTCTGATGCCATGCGCAGTATCCTTGACGGCCACATCGTATTATCGCGAGATCTTGCAGCACGTAATATCTATCCTCCAATTGATGTGATGGCCAGTGCAAGCCGCGTTATGGGGGATGTTACCGATGAGCGGCACCGTAAGTTGGCCGGCCAGTTCAAAGAGACACTTGCAATTTATCGCCAATCGGAAGATCTCATTAATATAGGTGCTTACAAGTCGGGAAGTAACCCTGGAATTGATCAGGCAATCCGTAAGATTGATGCTATGATTTCATATCAGAAGCAAGCAGTTGCCGACCCAGTAACATTGGCTGCTTCAATTGACGGACTCCAGCAGATATTTGAGGGGTAGCAGAGGGGCCGGATATGACGGTCAAAAAACAGTTTGAGATGCAACAGGTACTTAATTACCGTACAGAGCTTGAAAAAATTAGTAAATTGGATTTCGCTTCAGCTAAACAGGATCTTGATTCTGCCACTGATCTGTTGGAAAAAGAAAAGACAGAAACAAACCAGATTGCTGAAGAATTCAGCGGGCGTCAGCAGCATATTGATTCAATTTTTGAAATGCAACTCTACGCCGATTTCTTTGTGCGTAAAAGAGAAGAGCTTAAGGAGCAGCAACTGCGTATAGAAGCACTGGACCGAGTACTCGAAGATCGTAGATTGGATTTGATGCAGGCCACTAAAGAAAAAAAGGTCCTGGAACAACTCAAGGACAAACAGAAAGCTGCGTTTCGCCGGGAGATAGCACACAAGGAAGGATTGCTGCTGGATGAAATTTCAACCCAGAAAAAGGGACGGGAGTAGCAGGTGAATAAACGCTGGATAACCATCATAGCAATGGCGCTTAGTCTGGGTACCATTGCAACCGTGGCACTGACAGCATCTCAGGCGACATCAGAACCGTTACGTTCTCCGCAGTCTGATGCCGTGCCACCGACCCGCGCTGCACGAGAAGAACGTGCTATTCAGGATGCGCGTCGGCAGCAGCTGTCTGAAAAGGAAGCTGCACTTGCGGTAAAGGAAGAAGAACTCAAAAAACTAGCTGCCCGCGTAGATGCACAACTGAAGGCTCTGGAAGCTACCAAAAAAAGTTATGACGACCTGATTAAGGCTGAAGAAGAACGTCGTAAACAGGCCCACAGTGAACGAGTAAACAAAATGGTTCTGCTCTTTAAGACACTGAAGGCGCCACAGGCAGCAGATCTGCTTGATAAAATGGAGGAAGCAGAGGCTAAGCTCGTGCTGGATCGTCTTGATATAAAAATTGTAGCTAAACTGGTTCCCAATCTCAATCAACCCAGGACTATCCGATGGGTAAATGAAAACCTGAGAAAGCGTAACGAAAAGTAGTCAACTGCACTTTAACACCTGCCGATAAGACTGTTACAGGCATGACGCCTGCTATCATAAACGGAAAGGAGGTGACACAATGGAAGCTATACAGATTGCAATGGTACCAACAGTAACAGCACCTGCAATGACAACGGCAGTGAATATGGCAGTTGATTCGGTTTCTGCTGAATCGGGCAATTCTTTTGGTAAGATGCTGGGTCAAAGAATGAATGAACAGCAAGAAAGCGCTGCTCAGACGCCAACAGCACAGCCTACAGCGACAACAAGCAAGATGGTCAGGCAAAATGGTGCAGAATCAGAAACAGCAGTTGAGGACTCGCACGCGGTAGAAGCAGATACCACTATGGTCACCCAAATGGCTGCTATGTATGCGCAGTTGACAGCACATCAGCTTGGAGTAACGGTTCAGCAGCAAGCATCCGATCAGCTGGCTTCATCTGCTGAGAG
>Ga0209373_10000701_pt1 | contig 48136 bp, 43 predicted proteins | sample Higcelweek5metaG_FD_187173 | JGI IMG/M metagenome (GOLD analysis project Ga0209373, IMG submission 187173) | Freshwater pond sediment microbial communities from the University of Edinburgh, under environmental carbon perturbations - High... | ecosystem: Environmental > Aquatic > Freshwater >... | reverse complement strand
CCCGCAATGGTCTCGGTAGGTTTTTCATTTAAAACTTTACTTTTTATAATTTTTTGTATCAAAATTTTTTAATTTAAACTTGTTTCATTCCATCATTCAACCCTATCAAAAAAGGTAATTATGGTACTACGCTCACTGCCAACAACTAATTAAATCTAGCATAGAGATTATTAAAAATCAATGTTGGATAAAAAAACAAAAAATCCATTTATGCTCAATTACAAACCAATTTTAGGGCATATTTATTTATTCACAAAAACTGAACCGATAAATTTATCTGTTTTTAAATTATCCCTAAGACAAACTCTGAGCAAATTTTTATCAGTTGACTCACAATTATTTACACCCTCACTTTGCCACTCAGCTTTCCAATCTTTAGGATAATTTATATCCAAATCAAAGCCACTACCGATACTGCCTGATTGTTTTTGAGCCATCAAAGAATACGAACGAATATCTCCCGTAAATTTAAAAGGTAGTTTATATTTATATTTAACAACCACCTCTTCCTGGGGACTAACATAAACCCAATTAGCAAAGACTGTTTTATCCCCTTCAACATAAACCCTAGTTCCAGTTTTGTTATCCACCTTCATCTGAGATTCTTCATTTTCAACATCCTGATCTCTCTCAAAATTAAGAGAATTGTAATCCACTACATCTTCATTTATTTCCCTAGTTTGACCGTCAACCTCCAAAAGCTCTGCTCCCTTGGGAACATAAACCCTCATATAATCAGAATTAACCTTATTCCACCATTCATAATTAGTTGCCCCTCCGTTATGCTTTCTCTTAATAGTAACTGTATCAACAATTTCTCCATTAGAGAAAATAGTCACATCCTGAGATATTTTTTCATCCACTACGCCATCAGTTTTATATCCATTAATATTAGTATTAATCACACTCAAATAATCATCATTAGATTTCAAAACCTCACCTGACCAGCCCAGACTCGAAACCATTTTTTGTAATTCAGCGTTATAGAAATATAGTAAAATATGTTTCTCCTTAAGGGCGTCATTTAAAACATCAGTTGTGCTAAGAATGGTTTTTGCATCTCTGGATTGAGAAAGCTTATCAAGTATCATTGGCGCCAAATCAGACAATATCTTTTTAGGACGATTTTCTTCTTTGTCATAATCAACCTCAACTTCATATTGAATATTCTGAATAAAATTATCTCTATCAAGCGTCACGCCATATTCTGGCATTTCGATTGGACCAGTAATATCTAGAAATTTTTGGATTACAGTTGGCGTTAATGTTATCACCCCATCTACAGTTGGCCCTCCAGTTTTCTCATAAAATAAAATTGCTTTTTTCGCGGAGGTTGGAAAATCCGGAAACCAATTACTATCGTGTAAACTCCAAGCTACGCTAATTTTTTGAATTGGTTTCGGTGGAACAACTTTATCAAGTAATTGTCCATCAGGGTTAAAAATCCCATCGATAAAAAAGTTTCTAATTCGACCCGATCCATTTATATCCAAAACTCCATAACTACCAATAAAACCTCCTGTTGGCCTCATCTCTTGATTGTTCTGAAATAAAAATAAATATTTTCTTGGTCCGTTGGCTCCAAGAAAATCAGCCATAATATGGCTATTGCTAGAAAATTCCTTAACAGTAGCAATAATTATCGGCAACTTTGTTTTAAGGGTAATTATCTCATCCCTATTTTCCTTTGGAATATCACTTGTTTTTACTTTTTCTAAATTTTCTTGCGCCTTCGATAAATAAGTTTCAACTTCACCTAAATCTTTTTCAAAAGAAAGAAATATTTCTAAAATAGAAATATCTATTTGGTTATCTCCAGCAGAGGATTTTTCTTTTATTCCATTGGCGGTATTAGCGACGTTGCTAATTTTTTCCCCTGCCAAAGAAAGTTGCTTACCTGCCTCAGTTAAATAATATCCCGAAGAAAGCTTCGAGGCCCCTGGAACAAAACGAGAAACAACTATAACACCCTTACCGAGACCCTCCAATGAATTTGACATCTTGGAAAAATTTTCATAAGCCTCTTTAAATTTACCCGCCGACAAGGCAAAATCCTTATTTTTAATATCATCAATTGCGGAATTAATATTACCATAGGCCTGCTTGCTTTCACCCAATACCTCTTTTTGTGTATTTAATCCACCCTTAATATACACTGCACCAAAATAAAAAATACCCGTTGATACAAAGGCTATTATTAAAAAAATAAAGATAATTCGCCTACTTATGCCAACTCTATTTATTTCCTTTTTCTTTGCTTCAGTCTTGGGACCAATGTCAAAAAATTTTCTTGATTTATTTTTATTTTGATCAATATTTTTTGGCTTCGGAAATCTACTGGATATATATTCCAATTCTTTTTCATAGGATGTTTTATCATCCACATCAAAAGATTGGCTAAAACCATAAAAATGACGCTTATTTTCTAAGGGCTTATTCTTTTCTATTTTTTTCTTTCTTATAATATCCATAAAAATTATTTTTATAAGCTTAAGATCTAGCTTTCATCATAAATATCCGCTGTTTTTTTGGCCATTTTTTTCCAGCTATATCGACTAATTCTCTGATATCCCCTCTCTATTAAAATTTTCCTTAATTCAACATCTTGCGATATTTTTAAAATCGCCTGAACAATTGACGCGCTCTTTCTTCCATCAAAATAATAAGCGCTTTTTCCCAAAACCTCCTGCATACAACCATGCCCATTAGAAATCACTGCTACGCCCTGAGCCATCGCCTCCAAAGGTGGCAAACCAAATCCCTCGTAAAGAGATGGGAAAATATAAGCCAATGAACCACGATAAATAGAATCTAAGTCTTCATCGGGTACAAATCCAGTAAAAACAACATTTTTTATTCCATCCAGTGCCACCTTACGCTCCAATCTTTCATAAAAGTAATCCCTTTTCCCAACTAATACCAAATTCAAGAGTTCTCCATCATTATTTATGCCTATCTCTTTTTTATTTAAAAAAATTTTCCAAGCATCCAATAATCCCTCTAAATTTTTATGCGGATAAGCATTTCCCACATAAACTAAATATGGCTTAATTATACCATATTTTTCCAAAACTTTTTCCATACCCCCTGCCGTTACTTTTTTAGATTTTCTTAAGTCACAAGCTTCGTAAGTAACTACCACTTTATCTTTCTTAATATGAGGATAATTATCCAAAATATCTTTTTTGCTAAACTTAGAAACGGTAATTATTTTTTTTGAGCGTTTTATGGCACTACCGATGGTAATTTTATAAGCTAAAAATTTTATCCAATAAAAAATCGGATTAAGCTTCGTTGCTTTCAGAGTTGGAAAGTGCAATAAAATTAAATCATGAATTGTAATAATAAATTTCTTACGATAAAAAATTGGGACGTTAAAATGAGGAAAATGCATCACGTCTAATTTATAATGATTTAAAATTCTGGGTAATTTAATCTGTTCTGAAAAAGTATACCAACGATAATCAGCCAATACTTTTTTAAAATTTTTATTTTTTGGCTGAAACTCCGCATAATTTTCTTCCAACAAAAAAATAAAGTATTGATTAACCTTATCAACCTTTTCTAAGTTTTCTATTAATTTTTGCACATAACGACCCAATCCTTTACCCACACTTCCGTAAAATCTAGCATCAATTCCAATTCGCATAGAATTAAAATATTATTTTCTTAAATATTCCTGAATATTATTGGCTGCTATTGCCCCTTCACAAGCGGCCGTAATAATTTGCTTAAATTTATTTGATCCAGTGGTAATATCTCCTGCCGCCCAAATCCCATTCACATTTGTCTTACAGTCTTTTTCTACTTTAATACAACCATCATCATCCAACTCCACCCCCAAATCTTTTACTACCTCAGTACTGGGAATAAAACCTATTTCAACAAACAATCCATCTAAATCTAAAAAATCTGTCCCGTTATAAATATTATCCAAAACTACCCGAGAAAGCTTTTCTTCTCCTTGTATCTCCTTAACGTTAGTATTATAAATAATCTCTATTTTAGGATTTTTTTGGGCAGCTACTATCCAAAAATTCTCGGCCCTTAATTTTTCCCCGCGATAAATTAAATAAACTTTTTTAGCAATATCTGCCATAAAAACAGCAGCAGAAACTGCACTATCACTTCCACCAATTACGCCAACTGTTTTATCTCGATAAAAAAATCCATCGCAAGTGGCGCAATAAGAAACACCTTTTCCCAATAATTCCTTTTCTCCGATTGCCCCCAGTTTACGATGCTTTGAGCCAGTAGCAATTAAAATTGTCTTGGATTTAAATTTACCACCATTGGATAAAAATATTTCAAAAATATCATTGTCATCCTTTTTAATTTCATCCACTAAACAATTAATGATTTCTGTGCCAAATTTCTTAACATGTTCGGTCGTCTTTTTTACAAATTCAAAACCAGATATCTCAGGAGAACCAAGCCAATTTCCAATCTCATGAATCTGAGAAGTTAATCCACCCGGAATTCCACCTACAATAACATTTTTTAAACCATAACGCGAAGCATAAAGAGAAGCATTAAGTCCAGCTGGACCAGCTCCCACAATAACTAAATCATAAATATTATTTTCCATATTCTTATTTTAACCATTTAAGCATAACTTTCAATAAACTCATTCACTAAGCGCATCAGCTTCGTCGTTGTTTTTCCTATTACTTTACCCCTCAAAATATTACCATCAATATTAGTAACGGGAATAATTTTTTTATATGTGGCTGCTAAAAATATTTCATCCGCCTCCAAAAATTCCACTAAGCTTATCTCTCTTTCCTCTACTTGGATATCATTCTTTTTAGCAATTTCAATAATTAAATTCCGCATAGTTCCCAAGAAAACATCTTTCAAGGGAGTTATTAGCTTACCATCCTTAACCATAAAGATGTTACTAGTTGAACATTCCAAAACATTGCCGTCTTTTTTGTAAAGTATTTCTTGAGCATTTTCTTTGTCTCGCTGAACTTGAATTCTAAGGGGCTCCAAATAATTAAGCGTTTTTATCTCTGGTAAAAATCTCTGATATTCACAAAAAATGACCTTACAACCAAATTTATATAAATCCTGACTAGCACAAAACTTATCTAACTCATCCACAATAATCATAAAGGTTGGCATATTTGCTCGAGTAAAACCATTTTCCGATTCACCCCCAGTTAACACAGTTTTAATAGCCATCTCTTTAAAATTATTTTTCTTAAAGAGAATATTGATGATTTCTTTAAATTCTAATTTACTTACAGGGATTCTTAACCCCAAATTTTTAGCTGATAACTCCAGCTTACTCCAATGCTCATTAAAACAAAAAGGAATCCCATTGGCAGTCCTCATTGCATCAAAAATTCCATAGCCTCTTACGAAACCAAGATCATAGGGGCTTATCACTATTTCATTAAATCTAATAATATCCCCGTTAAAATAACAAAAATTATCTTTCATAGTCTAACTAAAATATTCCTTCTTTAAAGTTTTAACTGCCTCCTTAAATTTATCTCCCCTATCAAATTCATTATCAAATAAACCGAAACTAGCTGCACCAGGGGAAAGTAAAACCACATCCCCACTATCTGCTACCCGAGTAGCCTCCTCTACTGCCTTACTCATGGAATCAAGAATTTCAAATCGTTTATGCTCCCTTTCTGGCATGCTCTCCTTTAAATTGGTAATTAATTTTTCAGTAGCATTGCCCTTCAAAAGAATTAAACCCTTTACCCTTTCTGCAATCACCTTGCTAAATTTAGAAAAATCTAAATTCTTATCTGAACCACCAGCGATTAGAATAATCGGGTTATCAAACGACTCCAATCCAGCAATGGCTGCCTGGGGAATAGTAGCTGCACTATCATTATAATATCTCACACCGTTCAACTCATCCACAAACTCCATCCGATGACTTATGAATTTAACCTTTGATATAGCACTTTTAATCTTCTTAAATTCAATTCCTAATGTAAAAGCAACGGCAATGGCTGCCATCAAATTGGAGATATTATGTTTAGTAAATTTTTTTAATACTTCCTTATCGGAAATTTCTCTAATATCAATTCCATCATTTAAATAAATTTTTTCATTTTCATAAAAAATTGATCTTCCTTGATTCTTTCTATTAAAAGAAAATTCCATCAGTTGTGATCTGGTTACTTTGGATATTTTATCAATAATCTCATCATCACCATTAAAAACACACCAATCATTGGGTTTTTGATATTTACAAATGTTTTCTTTATCCTGAATATATTCCTTCATCCCTTTATAATAATTAAGATGATCAGGAAAAATATTTTTAAAAACTGCCACTTGTGGACTTATTTTATATTTACCCAAAGCTGATAAACGCCAACTAGATAATTCAAAAACCACAATTGAATCTTTTTTTAACTCCTCCAACTTATCTAAAACAGATTCCTCTCCCACACCCACCATAATTGGTTTTTTACCAGAATTATTGAGCAGATCGAAAATCATTGAAGATGTAGTTGTTTTTCCTTTGGTACCCGTAATACCAATAATTTTATTGGGACACAATTTAAAAAACAAACTGGAGTCCATTTCCACTGGAATATTATTTTTTAATGCCTCTTTAATGTATTTATTATCCCATGGAATCTGGGGATTTTTTATCACCATATCAACCTTAGTAAAATCCTCTATCCTATGATAACCCAAGACTAACTCAATATTTTTTATTCCTTTAAGCTTATCAACTGTTTTCTTGAGTTGCTTCTTATCTTTTATGTCGGTGATTATTATTTTTTTCGCTCCATGGCTTGCTATAAATTTAACCACGCCCAGACCTCCACCGAGAAGACCAAGTCCAAAAACAGTTATTTTTTTGTTATTAAAATAATTGGTATTCACAAATATAAATTTTTATTCTTTACTACTTCCGCAAAACCACACCAGCTCTTGACCCATTATAGACACCATTTTCTAAAGTTAGCTTACCATTAATTAAAACGTGTTCAATGCCAACAGAATATTGATACGGCTTATTTATGGTTGCCATATCACTGATAGTGTCTGGATTAAAGACTACAATATCAGCATAATTACCAATTTTTATAAGACCTCTCTTCTTAATTCCAAATTTTTCAGCAGGCTTACCAGTCATTTTATTAATTGCCTCTTCCCAACTAATTATCCTCTTTCTCTTAACATAATGCGATAAAACCCTAGGAAATGTACCGAAATCTCGAGGATGAACTAATTCACCAGTACCTTTATGCTCAATATCATAGCCAGAGCCATTTGAGGATATCATACTTAGGGAATGTTGTATAGACTTTTCTAGATTCTCCTCCTTAAGCGCCTCCGTAATAGTAATTATTCTACCATTACTTGCCAATAACAAGTCAATAACAGTTTCCTCAGCAGTTTTGGATTGCGATTGAGCAATATCGCTCACTACTCGCCTAGTTAATGTCTTTCCCAGAGAATAAGCCGCTACTATAATTTTAGAATAATCCATGCTATCGTTTTTCATTTCTTCAATAACTTTCTTTCTAGATTCCACATCTTTCAAACGAGTAAGCATCATCTTTCTACCACCTTTAGAGACCCATTCTGGTAAAAATGTATATAAAACTGATCCCGTAGCAGTATAAGGAAAAATATCAAAACAAATATCCAATCCAGAATTACCAGCTTCACTTATTTTTTTTAAAACTTCGTCCATCAATGTCCAATTCTTCTCTCCCATTATTTTTAAATGTGATATTCCTATTTTTACCCCAGCACTTTTAGCAGTTTCAATAGATTCATCAATTGAACTTAAAATATTCTCAGTCTCATCTCTAACATGAGTGGTGTAAATTCCATTAAAATTAGACACGATCTTAGCCAACCTCTCTATCTCTTTTTTTGAAGCCAACTTAGCATGAGAATAAATTAAACCAGTAGAGAGGCCAAACGCCCCATCATTCATAGCTTTCTTTAACATATCTTCCATAACCCTAATCTCATCCTCCATTAAATCACGCGTAGCATCACCAATAACCCCCCGCCTCAAAGTACTGTGCCCAACCAAAGTCCCAAAATTAACAGAGAGCTTAATTTTCTCTACCTCATCTAAGAAATCTTTTACCGTTACCCAGTTAACATTCATATTCTCAATATCAAACCACTTTTGAATAGATTTCAACATTTCAGAATTATGCAAAGGAGCTAAAGAAGATCCACAATTTCCACCAATAATAGTAGTCACACCTTGATAAATAAGACTCTCCAAATTTGGATTCAAAAATATTCGCCAACGTGTATCTGAGTGATTATTTATATCAATAAAACCAGGGGCTACATATTTATTTTTGGCATCAATGATTTTATCACCTTTCTCATTACTCAAGTCACCAATTTCAACTATTTTTCCCTCCTTAATTCCAATATCTTCTCGCTGCATTATCCTCCCTGTTCCATCAATTATGACTCCATTTTTTATAATAACATCAAACATAAGGCATTTTGTATAAATTATAACTTATTTTTATTTTATTTTTTGACCGATACATTTTGCCATATCCACTAAGCGACAAGAATAACCCCACTCATTATCATACCAAGCTATTACCTTAACAAAATTTCCACCAACAACTTTAGTCAATTCCTTCTGCACAATAGCTGAATGATAGTTTCCCACAATATCCCTAGAAACCAAAGCTTCATCAGTTATTTGCAGGATACCTCTCATTGCACCATCACCCGCCTCTATCAAGGCTCGATTAACATCCTCCTCTGTAACATCTTTCTTTAAAATAGCCGTCAGATCACAAGCTGACCCAACTATAGTTGGAACACGAAAAGCCATTCCATCAAAATTTCCCTGCAAACTTGGAATAACCAATGCAGTGGCCACAGCTGCTCCCGTAGTTGTTGGGATAACACTTTGTCCTGATGCTCGCCCTCTTCTCTTATCCTTACCAGTTGCCACATCAATTATTGTTTGGGTAGAAGTGTAACTATGGACTGTCGTCATCATAGCTTTTTCCACTCCAAAAACATCATTTAAAACTTTCATGACTGGCGCCAAACAATTAGTAGTGCAAGATGCATTAGAAATAACATTATCATCTTCAGTCAGCTCATTGTTATTTACTCCCATCACAAAAGTCTTTACGCTATCATCTTTAGCGGGTGCGGATATAACTACTTTTTTTGCTCCAGCATTAAGATGTCCGCTAGCTCCCTCTTGATTAACAAAAATACCCGTACATTCCAAAACAACATCCACTCCCAAGTCCTTCCAAGGAAGATTATTGGGATCTTTTTCTGAATAAACTGGAAATTCCTTACCATCAACAATTATCTTTTTATCTCCAGATTGCACATCCCTACCATAAATCCCATAAGCACTGTCATATTTTAAAAGATAAGCCATACTTTCTGCATCGGCTAAATCATTAATTGCTACTACCTCCATATCCTCTCTTTCAAAGATTATCTTGAAAGAAGGTCTTCCAATTCTTCCAAAACCATTAATAGCTACTTTTATCATATTTTTGTTTTTTAGAAAAAATTATTTTTTTTATTTGCACCTAAATATTATCACAAAAAACCAACTTAAACAAATAACGAGACAGGGGGCAGTAAGCCATTTCTCAAGGCAAGTCAGCAACATTAGCACCCAAAAATAAAATAATTTAAAATTAGCCTAAAAACTACTTAGCACTATTTTGAAAAATAACATCTTTTCTATCTATAATAACACTCTCCTTGTCACAATTTTCTCCCGCAGTATGCTCATCCCATTTTGAATTATTCTCATAATAAGCAAAGTTAGAATTTTTGTTATTCCCTTTCTTCGAAGTTAAGGAAAAATTAGCACACAACTCAAACTCTCCCTTAGTTACATCCCCAACTTCAACTGATTCATTTACAACACTATATTCATAAGGAAGATTTGTTTCTGGATCTTTCTTATTAGCACAATAAGAATATCTAGAATCTGACTTTAAATCTTCTAAAGTTTCTGGCAAAGCTTTTTGATCACTAGCATAGCTACCGATACAGCTTGCTAAATTAGCCAAATCACTCGCCCTAGTATTATCAAATGTTCGCATTCTTTCAGTCTTAGGAGAACCGCTAGCGATAAAACCCAACGCAATAGAAATAGAAATTAACCCCACAGTTACCCAGCCAAAAATAACAAAATTTACAGTAGGAATTATTTTTTTGTATTGAATCTTTTTTCTTTCCAAAAAATAAAAACCAAAAATACCCCCTGCAATTACCAATATAGTAAACGCCTTTAAGAAAAATCTAATTGTGATCTCACCTTGCAACATACTAAATATGGTCACGATTAAATCGCCGACTATTGTTATCGCTGCCACTAAGAGCACCAAATAAGTTATCCATTTACTTAATCGCGATTCAATCTTACCTTCATCCTTCCTAAATCTACCAAACCAAAAATGTATCGCCCAATAATATAAAGGAAAGCCTATAATCAAAGATGCAATTGCGTAATGGATAGTGGCTGAAGATGAGCCATAATAAACTGCCAATTTATCTTCAAAGAAATAATTAATTACCCCAAAAAGTAAGATACCCAATGAAGTCGCAGTTACACCCAAAAGTATAAATGAGAAAAAATTAACCACAATTTCCACTGTTGTAGATTTTTTGCTAAATGCCTTTTCTAAATTCTTATCTGGCACTGGGACACCAAATCTGATAAGTCCAATTGCATAAGCACTATCAACCTCATCATCAGACCAGCCAACTGCATGAAGTTGCTTTTTGATTTCATCATGTGTGAGTCCCTTCTGTAAACATTCTAAGACATAACTCACCAATATTTGTTCTTTATTTTCATTTTCCATAAAATTTTTATTTTAAACGTTTATCCGCTATAATAATATCACATAAAACAAAATAACTACACAAAAAAATGATGCAAAAAATAAAAGAAATTAGCTTCCGAACAAAGTTAATTTTTATAGTAGAATTATTTTTAATTACTGCAACTATCATCCTTGGCTTATTGGCATACTTCAACATTAAAATCCTAGCGCGAGAGGCTCTTCAAAATAAATTAATTGCTATTGCATCATCCACTGCCTCGATTCTAGATGCCGAAAAAATAAATCATTTTCAAAATTTAGAAGACACCCAGACATCAGCCTACGAAGAAACTGAAAAAATTCTCAAAAAAATAACCGCTAGTAATGAGAACGTGGCTGACATCTACATAATGACCAAAAGTGAAAGGGAAGATATTTGGAATTTTATAGCTAACGCCTCTTCCGAAGCTATTGATTCCAATAGCAATGGCATCATTGAAGAAGGTGAAATGGGTATTGAATTTAAAAAAGAATTTAGTGTAACTGATTTTCCAGAAATGAAACAGGCTTTTGAAAAAAAAATTGCTGATAAAGAAATAAACTGTGACAGCTGGGGATGTTGGTTATCCGGTTATGCCCCCGTTCTAAACTCCCAAGGAGATGCTATAGCTATAGTGGGCGTAGATATCTCCGCTCAAAATGTAATTAATTACGAAAAAAGACTACAAATCTCCCTTCTAACAATATTTGGATTAATTGCCCTTATTTCCCCTATTTTTCTATTTTTCTATCTAAGACATATCACTGATCCGTTTTTAATTATTATTAAATCTCTTGATAAATTCAGTGACAATCTATCTACTAGAATTAATATAAAAAGTAAGGATGAGTTTGGTATTATCGCCAAAAGCTTCAATGAAATGGCTACTAAACTAAATGATACATTGGAAAACATATCCGCCACAGTCGAGGAGCGAACCCAACAAATTGCTGATGAAAAAAATAAAACTGTATCTATTTTAAAAAGTATTGGGGATGGCGTTATCGTCGTAGATAAAAATTTAAAAGTTACCATGTTTAATAAAGTAGCTGAAAAAATAACTAAATTTTCAGCCAAGGAAGTTATTGGACAGAGGCTTGATAAAATTATTGAAATTTTAAATATCTGTGACAGCTCTGCTGACGGCGTTTGCTTTATTAATGATGCGATACGCACTGGGAAAATTACCACCAGCACACTATCTACAATGCTTGTAACCAAAGACAAGAACGAGGTTCCCATTCATAATTCAGCCTCCCCATTAAAAAATGAAGATGGTGAAATCATCGGCTGTGTAATAATATTCAGAGATATTACTACGGAATACGAAATTGATAAAGCTAAAACTGAGTTTGTTTCTTTGGCCTCCCATCAATTGCGCACCCCTCTTTCGGCTATAAATTGGTATACTGAAACACTTCTTGATGGCGATCTAGGTACAATCAACACAAAACAAAAAAAATATTTAGACCAGATTTATCAAGGAAATCAAAGAATGGTTGAATTAGTAAACTCATTGTTAAATGTTTCTCGTCTTGAAATGGGAACATTTATTATTGAACCCCAAGAAACGGATATCTTTAAAATAGCTGATGATGTTATTACTGAATTTACTCCCAAGCTAAAAGAAAAAGAAATAAAAATAAACACAATTTACGATCATGAGATTGGCAATCTACAAGTTGATCCAAAGCTGATGAGAATAATTTTTCAAAATCTACTCTCTAATTCAACAAAATATAATAAAATCAAAGAACCAATTGAATTAAAAATATCCAAAGATGATAAAAACTTCAATATCCAAGTAACTGACAATGGACTGGGTATCCCTGAGGCTCAACAAAAACTTATTTTTTCAAAATTCTTCAGGGCTGACAATATCCGCCAAACTGAAACTGAAGGCACTGGACTAGGACTGTACCTAGTAAAAAAGATAATTGATAATGTATCTGGTAAAATAAGCTTTGTCTCAAAAGAAAATAAGGGAACTACATTCACTGTTTCGCTACCACTTTCTGGTATGCAAGCTAAAAAAGGAACTAAGGAAATTATTAATATTAATAAATAATTTTACCATCTTAACCAATGAAAACCACCAGCGATGCTGGTGGTTTCTATCCTGCCCGCTTTAAGTGGGCTTTAAAATTTGTTTGACATGTATCATTATCTTCCGTCCACACTTTACGAATAAAATAAAATAAATCAACTCGAAAAGAGCGTTAAGAAACTTTGTCATGGAGCGAACGCGGAACACAAAGTTTTAGCGATGAGAGTTAGATTTATTTATTTTAGTAGTACGTGTGGCAGTTTTTGTAACTTTTTGCTGTCAAAAAGTTAATGAAAAAAAGTTAGTGACAAAGCCTTACAGTTTAAACCTGCCTACCGGCAGGCAGGCGCACACACCGCCTAAAGGCGGTGGTTTTTTTGGTTAATAAAAAAACCGCTCTCGGGCGGATTTTTTATTGGAAGATTTTTTAAGCATTAGTTTTGATAGCCTGCTTTACCCTAGCCACAACATCTCGCATTCCCCAGTCTGCTTTTACTAAATAATCTGTAGCACCCAAATCTTTAGCTTGAGCAAATTTTTCCATATCCCCATAATTTGTCAAAATAATCACTAACATATTTTTCCCACGCTTATCTTCTCTTAATAATTTTAGCATCTCTAGTCCATCCATAACTGGCATTGCAATATCTAGGAGAATTAAACTGGGCATATCACTTAGAGCTTTATCGAGACCGATTTCCCCATTATTCGCAGTGATCACATCATAACCCTCTCTCTCAAATTTATCCTCCAAAACTTTAGACAAAGATATTTCATCCTCCACAATTAATATTTTATGTTTTTGTTTCATTTTTTTAGAAAAATTAAAAATTATTTATATTCCTTATCTAATTTTATTGACAATAATTTAGACACGCCATCCTCACCCATAGTAGCTCCGTACAAATAAGAAGCTTGACGCATTGTTTCGCGATTGTGAGTAATGGCCACGAATTGAGTGTGATTTGATAGTGTCTTCAAAATCTTACTAAATCTTCTAGAATTAGCTTCATCTAGTGCTGCCTCAACTTCATCCAACATTGAAAATGGTGGCGGATTATATGAAATAATAGCAAAAAGTAGCGCTAGCGAAGTAAGTGATCGCTCTCCTCCAGAAAGCATTGAAAGATTGGAAATTTTCTTGCCTGGGGGGCAAGCTGAAATATCAATTCCAACCTCATTTTTATCATCACCTTCTTCAATCTCAATTTCTGAATTATCTTCATTATCCATAGCTTCACCGCTTTCTGATTTCACTCTAATTATTTTTTTCTTTTTAACTTTTACTAAACTTGCCTTACCTCCATTAAAGATAATTTTAAAATATTTGGCAAACTCATCATTAATTTTATGAAATGCTTCAGAAAAAACTTTATCAATTTTCTTATCCATCTCCTTAGCAATCTCTAAAAGTGAAACGATAGCTTTTTCTAAATCTTTCGACTCTTGTTGCAGAGTTTCATAACGCTTATTAGTCTCTTCGTATTCTTCCATAATTAATGGGTCGATGCCTCCAATTTGTTCCATTTGCATCTTTAGTCTGGAAATTTTTTGTTCTATTTCGTGTCGATCAATCCTTTCTCCATCAAATTTTAAATTTCGAATATCCACACTCAAATTACTTCGTGCCTCAACAATCAAATCTTCTTCCCGCACTTCCACTCTAGCCAAAGAAACTTTGGCATCATTAAATTTGTCTTTAATAATATCCAGCTTGCGCTGACTCTCTCTTAAACGTTCCTCTGCCTTAAAAAATTCTTCTCGTGCTTTATTATCATTTTCAACTTCTCGATGAATATCTTCATTTATTTTAGCAATATTACCCCGAGAAGATTGAATTTCTTTCTTAAGGCCATTAATTTTTTCTTCCATCTGAGATAGCTCCTCATTACCTCTCTTTTCAATTTCAAATTGCTCTTTGGTTTTTTGACCCTCCACTTTGCCATTATCAATATCTCCCCTTAGGATAGTAATTCTTTTTTCTATTTGAGCAATGAATTCTCTAATCCCCACCAGTTCCTCAATAGTTTTTATTTTTTCAATTCTAATATTAAGCTCCTTCTGATCCTCATAAATCTTATTTAATCCATCTTGAATATATTTTTTATCTACTGGGATAGCCTGTATCACGCTCTGCTGCTTAATTCTATCTCGTAAAATCTCCATCTTACCCTCAGTCATCATCAATTCCCGCTCGTTAACATTCACTGTTCGATAAATTTTATCTCTTTCAAACTTAAGCTCATCTTGCTTTTTATTATGTCTCATTTTTTGAGATTCACTCTCCACAAAATCATTAAGCTTATCGACATCCATTTGAATAAGCATCATTTCTTTTCCAAGTTCTTCTTTTTGAATAAAAGAAGTTTCTCTCTCAGACTGAAAAGAATGCCACAAAAAAGCAAAGTATTTTTCTTGAGTTTCCTTTAATTTAGTCCTAATTTCTACTCCCTTCTGAGCTTTATCCGATTGTCTTTTAAGGATTTTCAGGTGTGGCTCAATCTCTCCCAAGAGTGCGCTAACTTGCAAAAGATTTTTACTAGTTGTATCTAATTTTTTTAAAGCTCGCTCTTTTTTAATTTGATATTGTTTTACTCCAGCCGCATCCTCAAGAATTGACTTCCTTTCACTAATAGAAGCGTTAAGTACCGCATCACTCATTCCTTGATTAATTACACTATAGCTATCCTTACCCACTCCTGCCCTAGCTAGCATATCAGTTACATCCACCAATCTAACCTTAGAACCATTAATAAGATACTCACTCTCCCCACTTCGATAAATTTTTCTACGAATAATAACTTCAGTAAATTCAAGTGGAATTCTCTTATCCGCATTATCCAAATGCAAAGAAACCGAAGCATAACTTAATTTACCCTTTGCGCCACTCCCAGCAAAGATAACATCCTCTGATTTCTTACCTCGCAAGTTTTTCATAGACTGTTCCCCCATTACCCAGCGAATCGCATCTGCAATATTTGATTTACCGCTCCCATTAGGACCAACAATTGCAGTGATGCCCCGATTTTTTTTATTCCCAACATTAACCCCACCCTTCACAATTTCATCCACAGAATCAGAGGGCATAAAATCAATCACTGTCTTATTAGCAAAAGATTTGAAACCTATTATTTCAAGTTTTTTTAAATACATATTTTTTAAAAAAAGTAAATTTCAACATTAAAAAAAGCGTTTTATACCACAAACCTATTGTACTACAAATCCAAAAAATTAGGAAACATCCCTAAAAATAAACATTTTCGAGAATTCTTAATCCAAGCTGATAGTTTTTATTAGTTAGAAAAAGTACGTACCTAGGTACGTACTTAAAAAAACAATATTTCAAATTATAACCTCAACTTTCGATAAATACTTCCAGAAGCCACTGCTCCCTCAGCTACGGCAGTGATTATTTGCCTAAATTTATTTGAGCCAGTGGTCACATCGCCTGCCGCCCAAACTCCTTCTACATTAGTAGCTTGAGTTTGATCAACAATAATATATTCCTTATCATCAACATTTACTCCCAAATTCTTAGCCAACACTACCCCCGGCACAGTTCCAACCTCTATAAAAACACCCTCAATTGGAAGATTTTTATTTTCACCATCTTGTAGATAAACAATTTCTCGCACACGCGTATCTCCCTTTATCTCCAAAATATTTTCACAACTTATAAATTCTACTTTGTTGGTTTTTTTCAACTCTTCCTCACGAGAAGGTTCCCAATCTGTTGGCTCCCTATGTAAAAGATAAACCTTATCAGCAAACTCAGTAAGATGCTGAGCAGCCATCGCTGCACTGTCACCGCCTCCCACCACTACCACATTTCTATTTCTAAAAAACATCGCATCACAAGTGGCACAATAAGAGACCCCTTTACCCACAAAATCCTTTTCTCCTTTTACATTCATTCTTCGAGGTTTCATTCCTAGAGCTAAAATAATTGTTTTGGATAAATATTTATTTCCATTTTTTGTAATTATCTCAAAATCATTTTCTTTTTTCTCTATTTGTTCCACATTTTCACCGATAATACTAGCGCCCAATTCTTTAGCTTGATCAATAAATTTATCCATTAAATCCCTGCCAGATATACTTTTTTCTCCTGCCCAGTTTTCTATTTCTGAAGCTTCCACCACTTGTCCACCCACTTCTTCTCCTATAACAAGATGATTTAATTTATAACGCGATGAATAAATAGAAGCCCCCAATCCAGCTGGACCTGCTCCTATAATAATTAAATCATAAATTGTTTTTTCCTCTTCGGTCATAATTTTATATTTACTTGTTATTTTATTAAAATTTATCTTTAATTCCTCTAATTTCTACCCGCTAATAAACTAATTCAGCTATTATTTATATTATTTCCAAATCATCCAAAAACTCTCGATACAAATTTATCACCCGCTCTGCCTCATTTTTATCAAGGGAAAATTTATCATCATAAATTATCTTATTTCTTATTTCATGTCCCTCTTTTAAATTTTCAATTTCCTCTATCTGGTTAGCATCGGCTAAATCCAAACGCTCTTTCATATTATTACCTTTATATCCGATATTCAAAAGTACTTCATCCACCATTTTATCTGCCTCTAAAATTGCTATTTTAAATTGAGAATTTTGATTAGTTTTTATTCTCGCCTCAATATTTAACCATCTTTTTTGCATCTTCTTTTTTGAAGCAATTGGCATTTGAGAACCCTTGAGCGTATCACGCAAATCACCTCCAAGACCTCTTAGGACTAAAAGTAAAACCATATCCACAAAAAGAACTACGACATAGATAGCCAAAAGAAATTTAATAAACCAAAAAAAACCAGAACCCGAAAAAGAGTTAAATAATGTTAACGAAGTTAAAATAACTGATTCGTAATCTAGCTCCATTTTTGTTTTTTAATTTTATTTTAAATTATTATTTATTATTAATCTCGAAAGTATAAGCCGCATTTAACAACTCCTCTTCTCCAAACCACTTACCCATGAGCTGGCCACCCACTGGCAAATCTACGCCATCTTCGGTCATCTTTCCAATTGGAAAAGAAATTGCTGGGGCGCCAATTAGATTTGCTGTAACAGTATAAATATCTGAAAGATACATTTGTAATGGATCCAAGGTCTTTTCTCCAAATTTAAAAGCTACTTCCGGGGCAGTAGGTGAAAAAATTACATCCACCTTCTTAAATGCCGCTTCAAAATCTTGACGCAGAAGTCTTCTTACTTTCTGAGCCTTTTTATAATATGCATCATAATATCCAGCTGACAAAGCATAAGTTCCCAACATTATTCTCCGCTTAACTTCGTCACCAAATCCATTTTCCCGAGTGTCTAAATATGTTTCCAATAAATTACCATTTCCAATTTTAGATTTTTCCTCATCATCAATACTTAGTCCATATCTTATTCCATCAAACCTAGCCATATTTGAACTAATTTCAGAAGGCACGATAATATAATAAGTTGGCAGAGCATATTCATTATGGGGTATATTCACCTCCACTAATTCTGCACCCAATTCTTTAAATTTTTCTAAAGCTTCAAATGAAATTTTTCGCATTTCTTCATTTAAATCATTTCCAAAATATTCTTTTGGCACTCCTATTTTCATACCTTTAATATCACCCTGTAAATAGTCCTCATATAACTTTCCACTACTTTGGGCTGAGGTGGCATCCTTTTTATCCATTCCTGCAATTCTAGAAAGGACAATCGCCGCATCCTCGACGCTCTGAGTAATTGGACCAATTTGATCTAAGCTGGAGGCCATAGCTATTAAGCCATGCCGAGAAACCCTTCCATAAGTAGGCTTTAAACCAACTACACCACAAAAAGCAGCTGGTTGTCGAATCGAACCACCTGTATCTGAACCCAATGCATAAACTGCCATCTCTCCAGCCACTGCTGCTGCCGAACCACCAGAAGATCCTCCTGGCACACGACTTAAATCAAGAGGATTTTTCGTCTTCTGATAGGCACTTGACTCAGTTGATGCGCCCATCGCAAATTCATCCATGTTAGTTTTACCCAGAATAACTACCCCTTCTTTTTTAATTTTTTTTACCACCGTTGCGTCATAAGGAGCTATGTAATTATCAAGAATTTTAGAAGCTGCTGTAGTCCGGACACCTTTCTGGCACATATTATCTTTAAGCGCCATTGGAATTCCAGCTATCAAATCAATCTCCTCTCCTTTCTTTATTTTGTCATCTACCTCCTGTGCTGATTTCAAAGCATTATCCTTATTTAAAGTAAGATAAGCTAAAATCTTATCATCTTTCTCTTTTATACTATCAAAATATTTCTCTGTTAATTCCAAAGATGTAATTTTTCCACTTTTTAAATTTTCGTGTATTTCTCTTATCATAAATTATGCCAATATACTTTTAACTTTTACTTTATTATTTCTTGTATCGGGAAAATTATTAAAAATGCCCTCTCTGACATCAACTTCACCCTCGAAAGCTTCGTCTATCCTCAAAACATTATCCACACCAGTTATATGCCCAATTGGTTGGATATTTTCAGTATCAGCATTTTCTAATTTTTTAAAATAATCCAAAATAAGAGATAATTCCCTTTGATACTTTTCTATCTCCGCATCTTTCAATCCAATTCTTGCTAAAGTAGCAATGTGTACAATATCTTCTTTTTTTAACATAAAAATATAACTTTATAATTTTTTAATCATTTTCTTGAATTCATCCTCGCCCAATATAACTATTCCTATTTTTTTAGCCTTTTCGTATTTCGATCCAGTATTTTCTCCAGCAATTACAAAATCCGTCTTATTGCTCACCGAAGAAGCTATTTTTCCGCCTTCTTTTCTTATAATATCCTTAATTTCATCTCTTGTAAAGCCAACTAATCCGCCAGTTAAGACAAAAGTTTTATTTTTAAAGTTTATATTTTCCGAATTTTCCTCATCAAATGAAATCTCTATATTTACCCCCGATTCTTGCATTTTTTGTAAAATTTCAATATTTTTTTGATTTCCAAACCATTTTTCTAAACTTTTAGCAGATTTTTCTCCTATCCCCTTAATATTCATCCAAGTTTCAACATTAATTTTTGGAAACTCCAAGATAATATCTTTCAATTCACAAAGTCCACTTTTTGGAAATTGGAAATTGGAAATTGGAAATTCTCTTTTGATTGCTTGTGCAATCAAAAGAGTTGTTTCTTCTCCTACATGACGAATTCCCAGAGCAAATAAAAACTTTTCTAAAGTTATTTTTTTCTTTTCTTCGATAGCCTTAATTAAATTATCCGCTGATTTTTGTGCAAATCTTTCTAGCGGCTCTAAATCTCCTTTTGTGATTTCAAAAATATCCGCCATATTTTCAATAATTCCCTCCTGAATTAACTGCTCCACAATTTTTTCACCCAAACCTTCAATATTAAAACCTTTCTTGCTTACAAAGTGAATTATTCTTTGCATTTCTACTGCAAAACAATTTGGATTAACGCAATAATGAGCTGCGCTTTCTTTTTTAGTTTTTAAGTTTTTTAATTTTTCACTAGCAAAATTCTCTCGCTCTACTTTTCCCCCACAAATTGGACAGGTTTCTGGCATCTCAAAAATCCCTTCCTTACCAGTTCTTAAACTTTTAACCACACTTACTACTTCGGGAATTATATCTCCAGCCTTTTGAATCACTACGGTATCTCCAACTCTCACATCTAATCTATTAATTTCATCTTCATTGTGCAAAGTAGCCCGGCTAACAACTGATCCTGATACTCGCACTGGACGCAAATGAGCTACTGGAGTCAAAGCACCTGTCCTACCAACTTGTAAAAATATGTCTTCTATTACCGTAGTCACCCTTTGGGCTGGAAATTTATAGGCAATCCCCCAACGCGGAGATTTACCAGTATATCCGAGTAAATTTTGATTTAATTTAGTATTAACCTTAATTACTATTCCATCCAAGTCATAATTTTGCTCATCTTTTTTAGCTGTCCATTCCTGATAAAAATCCTCTACTTCTTGAATATTTTTACACTTTCTAAAATAAGGATTAACCTTAAAACCTAATTCTTTTAATAATTCCAATTCTTCAATCTGACTCTCAACTATTTCCTGATTAGCATTTTTTAATCTTAAATTTAAAAATTTATTTGAAACCTCATGTTTGTCATTTGGAATTTCTATTTTTTCTATGTCATAAATAAAAGAATTTAAGTTTCTCTTCGCTACTACTGCTGAATCTAATTGACGAATTGAGCCCGCAGCTGCATTTCGAGTGTTGGCAAATTGAGCTTCATTATTTTCTATTCTTTCCTTATTAATTTTTTTTAATTCATTTTTTCCCAACCAAATTTCCCCTACCGCAATTAAATCTATTTTTTCTGGCAGTTCCAATGGGATACTTTTAATTGTTTTAATATTATTCGTTACATCTTCACCAATTTTACCATCTCCGCGTGTAGCAGCTCTAAATAATTTACCTGCCCTATATTCCAAGATAACCTTCAGTCCATCAATTTTTAATTCCACACAATACCTAAACCCATCCTGATTTAGAAAATCAACATTCTCCTTAAATAACATTTTCACTATCTTATCTTCCCACTTACGCAACTCATTATAATCAAAAACATCATCAAATGACCATTGCTTAATTTGATGCTTAACTTTTTTAAACTTATCCAAAACCTCTCCACCCACCCTCAACGATGGACTAGTTTCACAATAAAATTGAGGATTTTCTTTTTCTAATTCAATCAACTCCTCCATTAAAGAATCATAGACAGCATCATCTATCTCCGGCCTGTCTAAAACATGATACAGATAACGATGTTTATCCACCTCTTTTCTAAGATTCTCTATTCTTTGTTGTGTTAATTCTACCTTATTCATAGTTTCAATTATAGCATAAATTTAAGGTTATTTACAAAAAAACTGGCTTTTTAGCCAGTAATTTTAGCTTTAATCCTATATAGAGTTAGAACTAAATAGATGGGTCACTTAAATCTATAGTTGATTCAACTGCCCTAGAAACATCTCGATATGTTCCAATAGATTTAATTATCGTCACCTCTTCTATTTTATCACTGCAACTAAGCTGAGAACTTGTATTATCGTAGAAAGTCACATTATAGCTACCACTAGGAGGGTAAGGCTCGATTATCTCACCAGATCCTCCGCATCCACTAAAAATAACTCCAATATCCTTACCATTCAGAAGTCCTAGGGATGCTTTTTTTTCTTTAATCGTAAAAAAAGCAAACTCTATTCCATCATTTGCCATCTGAAAAGAATAAACTGATTTAGATGAAGAAAGTGTACTTCTCCTAGCAGTAACAGAGGTAGACATCATACTAACTCCAATAATTAATGATATCATCATTAAAAATAGAGAAAAAACCAATACTGAACCTTTTTTATTTTTCATTTTTTATATATTTTAAGGATTTATATCAATTCCTATATTTGAAACACCGTAATCTCTCAAGGAAACTGTTGTCTGTAAAATAGTATCTTCCGTTTTTGCATTACCTACTCCTGTAGCAATTTCCATTGATATTGTGACTCTTCCAACAGCCAAGCTCTCTCCTGCAGTGTTTCCGTCACTACTAGTTGTAAAGAAATTTCCATCAACTTCACCAGAGGTCATATTTACACTGGACCCAAAAACAGTTCCTACTCTACAACCAGCTTCGTCCACATCAGCCTCTTCTCGAGTTAAACTGTTAGCCTGAAAGGTATATTTGATACATAATCCAGAATTAGTTAAGCCCTGAGAATAATCGTAAACAATAATAGTTTTTCCAGTATTTGTACCTGTTGGAGATTTAAGGGTACTAGTTCTTATTGTTTTACCCAATAAACTCATAGCAAATTGAGCATTTTCCACATTTTCATTTATATTTCTCCCTTTTTGATATGTCTTAAGAACACCAGCAAACATAACTGAAAATGAAATCATAACCAAAACAAAGATAGACATCGAGACAACTACTTCAATTAAACTAAAACCTTTTCTACTGTTCATTTATTTAAAAAATATTTCAAAATTAAATTAAATTCCCGTTCCCCAGTCAGTTATTTTTGATTCAGAAAATACACATTTATTTTGAACTGTGCAACTTGCCTTATTATCAGGGACACTAGCACTATTCCAAGACACGAGACTTGTTATTGTCGCCTCAGTGCTATTATTAGAATTAGAGCCATCGTAATCCAACAATATTCTTCTTCTAAATTTAGTATCAGTCCCTGCGGTATGACTATAAAAACCTCCAGAAACATACAATTTAAAAGTTAGTCCACCATTACAAGTATTTAAATCAGAACTTAAATAATCAATTCTGCAAGAATTATTATCACTATTTTTAAAATTATCAAAAACTTTTGGATCAGTATCTCCAAGCCCCACCCTATCGGACCAATTTTTATCTCTAATATTTCTCGCTAATTCCACTCCCTCCTGAGCCAGCATTATCGCTATAGTATTATCTCTCTCATCCATCATTTCCCTCATTGACACTGATAACACACTCATAATAACAACCATCACCACTCCTAATATAAAAACTGAAAGAATAACTTCTCCTATTGAAAATCCACTTTTTTTACTTTTTATTTTTTTAATCTCTAAGGACATACACTTCCACTTTTACGAGTTATTAGTCCGGCATTATTAACACAAATAGCATAACTATTAGTTCCATTAGTAATTACAAATTTATTTCCACCCCCATTAAGTTTGCCATGGGGAGATAAAAACGATATCACTCCCCCGCTAGAAAATGTCACTCCATTTTTTAAAACAAAATTATAATTCAAGGCACAATTATTCTTTAAAAAATAACTACCCGTAGAATTCACAGCTAGAACATTATAGGAAGCACAAGTAGAGTCGATATTTTTTCCAGATAAAGCATAATTTTGTGCCTCTCTAAGCACTGCCATAACCTCCCTTGAAGCAGTCTCGAGCGCTGTAGTTCTCTTACTATTTGCAAAAGCAACTATTGATATAGATGTCATTATACTAATGATTGCAATTACCACCATAATCTCCACCAAAGTGAACCCGCTTTTATTTTTTGTTTTAAACATATTTTATTTTTCCAAGTAATCACTTTTTTTTATTATAGCACAAAACACTAATCTCACAAGTAAAATTATATTACATTAAAAAATAATAATTTTAGTTTGTTATCATTATGTATTGTAAAATATTCGGAAACTCCTCAATTAAAAAAATTGTAAAAAATATTCCCAAAACGAGAAATGGAACAAAGGGAATTTGAGTTTTCATATTAACTTTTTTTAATAATATAATAATAATAGAATAAACTGCACCAATAGTAAAAGATAATAATAAACCTAGGAGTATATTTGGCCAACCCAAAATCAATCCTGCTAAAAAACCGATGTAAACATCCCCCCAACCCATCCATTTCTCCTTTGAAAAAAAGACTAGACTAAAAAATAAAATCCAAGAGACAAATCCACCTATCAATGAAACAATTAAGCTACTTGAAAATATATCCACCCCATTCTTAATCTCAAGATAAGAAACGATACTGATATTTATCGCAATAACAAATAGGATAATCCAAAAAATTAAAATTGGAACCTCCATATAAAGCCAATCATAAACCAAAAGAACCATCAAAAGAGAGAAGATTATCAAATAAAATCCAGTTTCCCAAAAACTCATTACATCAAAAGGATTAAAAAAATAAAAGCTAGTTAGCGCAAAAATAACTCCTGTAAAAAACTCCACCAACGGATACTGCCAAGAAATTTTCCCCTCACAATCCCTACATTTAGCACCCAACAAAATAAAACTCAAAAGTGGCACATTGTCATACCAATGAATTTGCCCCTTACAATGCGGGCAATGCGAGCGCCCCATAATTGTATCAAAAGTTCGGAGACGATAAATCACCACATTGAGAAAACTCCCTATAGTAAGACCCAGGATAAAAAAAATAATAAAATTCATATATTATCTAAATAAAAAAATTAAAAAAATCTAAAATAAAAACCTCTAGCTTATCTTCTATTCAAATTCTAAAAATTATCTAAAACCCAATAAAATAATAATTTTTAGATAAACTAATTCTAAAATATAAATTAATAATTCTAAAATTAAAAAAACAATAAAAACAGATAAGTAAAAATTTAAAACTGAAAATTTAAAACTCGTATCTTCTCTTTCTAAATCAAATCTTTGATAATAAATTGCAACATTTTTATTATCATAAAAATTTTGTTCAACAAATTTTAAAGGATATCCATAATTAACTAGCATGTCACCCTTATCTGAATATGATTTTTGACTTGCAAAAACAGATGAACCTACTAGCACCATACTAAGAAAAAATAGAATAGAATGTTTTAATATATTATTCATATACAAAAATAATAACACATAACTAAAAAACAGACAAAAGTCTGTTTATTAGTCAAGATTTAAATCTTAGAAACTAGCAGTTGTCTGGGAAAGTGACACCTGTCTCTCTTAAATGAGTTCCATTTGCAGTTTCGCAAGCTTGAGCAGCTGTAGAATTACCCAAGTCTAGTGAGTTGGTAGTAACGTGAAATATACCAGATCCCGTTGCGCCGCATGATGTATTGGCAGGAGTAGTATCAACTGTTGTAGTACCGATTCTGTTACCAGTTCCAAGCGCTGTAACATGTGCAGTAACTATAGCACTTGTCAAAGTTGCTGTATCACAATCAATAATAGTAGAAGACTGCAACGAACTGATTTGGGATTTATAAGTTGCAATATTTGCTTTCTCTCTAGCACTACTTAGACTCACCAACACAATGGAAGCCAAAATACCGATAATCGCGATCACGATTAAAAGCTCTATTAATGTAAAACCTTTTTTCATTCCATTTCACCCCCCTTCATTTTTTTGTTTTTATCTTTAAACATCCTTATTTTTATAAAAAATTATTCTTATTTTTCTTTAAAATTGTTGAACTACACTATAAATCGGCAATATAATCGAAAATGCCAGAAAGGCCACTCCAATACCCAGTCCCACAATAAGAATTGGCTCTATCAGAACCGAAAGATTCTTAATCATATTATCCATCTCCTCTTCATAAAATGTTCCGACACTATCAAGAGATTCTACAATCTTACCTGTTTTTTCACCAATAGTAACCATCTTTGACATTATTGGTGGGATATAATCCGAATAACTCAGAATAGTACTAATGTTTCCTCCAGTTTTTACCTCTTCGGCACAACGCAATATAATATTTCGATAAACCCTATTGCCCACCACTTCACTGACTGTCTCCAGAGATTGTACTATTGGCACTCCTCCATTCATCAATACAACGAGATTTGTAGTAAATCTAGTAATATAAAAATAGCGGAACAATTTACCAAAAACAGGTAAATCTATCTTAATCTTATCCCATTCTCTCTTGCCTGCATCAGTTCTGATATAATAAAAAATACTAAAAACAAATCCCAATATTACCACCAATACTGCCCACCAAAACTTCTCCATAAAATGACCTATATTAATAATCAGCATGGTATGCCAAGGAAGTTCAGCGTCCATATCCTCAATAATAATCGTTAGTTTAGGAATAATAAAAGATACACTTGCAAATCCAACTACAAAAGCAGTTGCAAAAACAAAAGCCGGATAAATTAATGCCCCCCTAATCTTGGCTGTTATTCGATAATTTTTTTCTATATTAGTAGCCACATTTGCAATTGACTTATCTAAACTACCAGAAATTTCTCCTGACCTAATGACACTTGTTACAATAGTAGGGAATGAATCTGGGTATTTTTCCAGAGCTTCAGAGAAAGGAGATCCATCTTCAACATCATTAGCTATATCTTTAATAATACTACTCAAATATCCATTTTCCGTTTGATCACCAATTGCGCGAAGAGAATAGACAACTGGAACTTTAGCAGCAACCAAAGCATGGAACTGCCTAAAGAAAACTAGCAAATCTTTCTTTCCAACTCTCTCAAAAGTCTTCTGAAAATATTTCATAACATCAGACTCACCAGTCTCTCTCTCTATAGAAATCGGGATAAGATTATTTTCTTGTAAAATTTGATAAGCTAATTCTCTACTAGCTGAATCGATTATACCCTTACGCTTTTCGCCTTTTTGATCTTTTGCTTTAAATGCGAATCTCATAAATTTATTTATTTTTTATTATTGTTTTTAAATAGTCTCTATTACTAGTATATGCAAAAGCATCCTCTAAAGATATTATACCTTCTTTTATCAATTGACTCAATGACCTATCTAGTGAAACCATTCCATCCTTTAAGCTAGTTTCAATAACTGAATCAATTTGAAATGATCTATTTTCCCTAATCAAGTTAGCCACCGCATGATTTTTAATCATTATTTCCATAGCCGCCACTCTTCCACCACCAATTCTTGGAATCAACCTTTGACTCACTACTCCAAGTAAAACATTTGCCAGCTGTGCTCTAATCTGATTCTGTTGATGAGCAGGAAAAACATCCACAATTCTATCCACCGTTTGCGCACTATTGTTGGTATGTAATGTAGCGAAAATAAGGTGTCCAGTCTCAGCTGCAGTCATAGCTGTACTAATTGTATCAAGATCCCTCATTTCACCAATCAAAAGAACATTTACATCTTCTCTAAAAATACCCCTAAGTGCTGCAGCAAAATCTTTTGAGTCCTCCCCTACCTCTCTTTGATTTATTAAACACCTATCTTGTTGATAAATATATTCTATAGGATCCTCAATTGTTAATATATGTTTATCTTGAGTGTGATTAATATGGTCAATTATCGCTGCTAGGGTGGTAGATTTTCCATGTCCGACTGGACCAGTAATTAGAACCAATCCTTGAGAGTATTTAGCAAATTCATACAGGCTAGGGTTTATTTCTAATTCCTCCAATGTTCTAATTTTAGTTTGAACTAACCGCATCGCTACACTAATGTGCCCTTGTTGAAAATAAACACTAGTTCTAAACCTGGCCTTACCCTCAAAATCATAAGAAAAGTTAACTTGACCCTCTTCCAAAAGCTCCTTTTCATAACTCTCCCTAAGCAAAATAGCTGAAAACTCTTTTGTTCTAGATGGTATTAAAATATCTTCTTCTAATAATGGCATTAATTTTCCATCAATACGAATGGTTGGATGCCTTCCAACAACCAAATGTAAATCTGACGCTCCCTGCTGAGCCACTGTCAATAGATAGCTTTTTAATTTTTGCTCTACATGCAATGATTCGTTCATTTTTTTATTTTATTTTTTAATTAAGGGCAACACCTCCTGAACAACTTCCTTGGGGGTAAAATGCGCCTTGATTAAATATTTATCTGCTTGATCCAATAATTCTTGCTCCAAATCATCCTGAGCTGAAACATTAGTCAAGAAAACCACTGGGATATTTTTTAATCGCTCATTTTGCTTAATTTTTTTAAAAACCTCTTTACCATTTTGATATGGCATCATTATATCCAATAATATCAAATTTGGTGTCATATTTTCCATTTTCTCCAAAGCCTCAACTCCATTAGTCGCCAAGATAACATCAAAGCCACTAGTAGTAAAAATACGATTATAAATATCTCTGATAAATTCATCATCCTCTGCAATTAAAATCTTTATTTTTCTTTCTTCTAAAATATCTTCTTCCATATTTTTATTTTATAAAATTTAAAATTAACCCAAATCTTTTTCAAATTCGCCAACCGTTAAACTTCCACCTGTCATTCTCTCCACTTCTGAAACAGAAGTTAATCCCAGAGATGCCTTCAGTAAGCCATCCTGTCTCATATTCAAAGCTCCCTGCTTCTTTGTCACCCGACTCAAGAGCATATCATCTTTTTCAGTTATAACCTCTCTTATTTCATTATTTATATCAACACACTCATAAATTGCCAATCTTCCTTTATATCCACTTTGTCCACACTCAGAACAACCAACTCCCTCAAAAAATTTAATTTTATCAGGATCAATACTCTCAACACCATAACTACGTAACTCATCTTCCTTTATATCTTTTAATAATTTTAATACCTTATCAAGTTCAGCTTTGGGCAACTTTAACTCTCGTTTACAGTTATCACATAACTTTCTTACAAGCCTCTGCGCTGCCACTGCGTTTATTGAGGAGGACAAAAGAAAGGGCTCTACTCCCATATCTATAAGCCTCGGGATAGCACTTATCGCATTATTTGTATGCAAAGTTGAAAAAACTAAATGCCCAGTAAGGGCTGCATGAATAGCTAATTCAGCAGTTTCACTATCTCGAATTTCACCTATCATTATTACATTTGGATCTTGTCTAAGAATAGAACGTAAACCATCAGCAAAACCATATCCAATATCTGTATTAATCTGACTCTGATTTACACCCTCCAATGAGTATTCTACTGGATCCTCTAAGGTTATAATATTTCTATCTTCCTGATTAATTATTTTTAAAAATGAATAAAGAGTTGTGGATTTACCACTTCCAGTCGGACCAGTAATCAATATTATTCCGCTCGTTTCCTTTATCTTAGTGCTCAAAACCTCATAATTATTACCCAATAATCCCAATTTCTTTAAGTCAAAAACAGTATCATCTTTAGTTAAAATTCTCATCGCAACTTTTTCACCATTTATAACGGGCAGGGTTGAGATACGAAAATCAACATCGTCATAGGAAATTATTTTTCCTTTCTGCGCCGTAAATCTACCATCTTGAGGCTTTCTTGTTTCATCTATTTTTAAATTTGATAAAATCTTTATATGAGATATTGTTGCCATTCCAACACTCTTGGGTAAAACCAGAGAAGAATGTAACATCCCATCAATCCTAAATCTAACTCTAAATTCATCACCAAAAGGTTCTATGTGAATATCACTTGCCCCACCCTCAATTGCATGATTAATAACTACTTGAACCAACTTCGAAACTGGAGCATCTTGAATAATAATTTGATCATCACTAGTATCTTTCTTTTTTACTCCAATCTCTCTGTCTTTTGAGGCACTCTCAAATGATTCAACGACTTCCTCAACAGCCTTCTCGGCTGTTTGATATTGACTAATCATTTCTTGCATCAACTCAGGGGAAGTTATATAGATATCAAATGATATCTTGTTTCTTTCTGACAAAAAACTCAAAATGTTTCTCGCTTCCAGATCCTGAGGATTAACCATAGCAACCTTTATCACTTCACCGTCTTTACCAAAAGAAAAAATTGAATGCTGAGCAGCAATAGTCTCTGGAATTATTTTAGAATATTTTTTTTCTATTTTACCGGGGGATTCACTTAGGCACTTAACGCCAAGCTCCATAGCTCTATCCACCAATTTTTTTGTATTTTTATTTTCGTCAGACATTTTTTATTTTTATTGGATAACTAAAATATCTCGCCACCTCTTTAACACAGTCTATAATAATATATAGTACCAAAAATATTAAGGAATAAATGGATTAATTAAACCAGTCTCTCCAATTTCACTTTTTTGATAATTCCCAGTCAAAATATCTTTGCTCTTCTCTATTTCACTAAGATCAAAATCATTAAGACCTAAAACTGGGCTATTTAATAAATTAACCACTGGCTCTTTTGATTCTTTAAAATATCCAAACCCAATAGTCAAATCAAATTTTAATTTATTGGGATCGCTACTCTCATTCTCCTTTCCAACAACATCTTTATATATTTTAAATGACTGTACCTTATTCAATAAACCTATTTTATTTACAGAAATTAAAAAATTTCTAATTTGACTATAATCGCCGGATCCCTTTAGCGCTACACTAATATAATTTATTCTAGAACCATTTAATTCTTGTGTTTGAATATCCAAATCAGCTTGAGATTGATTAGCAATATCAGTTACACCACCTGATAATGTAGCCGGCGTCAATGCCTCTATTTTTTTTAATGACATCACCTTAACAGGATCATCACTTTTATCAACCTTCAGATATTTTAAATCGATATCGTCCAAGTATATACCCTCATTAAAAGCTATATTATTTAAATTATTTATCACATCCTCATCTCTTCTGGTGTTGGAGTAATAATTTAAAACCACATCCCCCAAACTACCGCCAGACTCTATAGCCTGAGTCAATTTATTTATATTACTTTTTTTATTTTTTATATTAGCAATATCCCCCTCTATCTTGGACACTTCTTTTCTGATATTTTTTATACTATTTGGATCATCTCCAAATAATGATGGGTATATATACCAAATAACAAGAATCAATGACATCAGTACGGCAAATGGAATTAACAAAAGTTTTAATTTCATATTTTTTATTTAAAATATTTTTTAATTTTTAAAATAAGCCTCCAGTTCAAAAACTGCCTGCTCATCGCTATTTCTACCAGAATCTATAACTCTTACATCTTCAAATAATCCACTTTTTTTCAAACTCAATATTTGATTAGCTCCCAATCTAAAACTATTTAAAACGACTTTCATCTTAATCTTATTCTCAATTGCATCATAACTATAACTACTTAAAAAAGAACCCTTAACTATGAATTTTTCTACCAGCTCCAAAGCTTCAGCTGGTGATTTTTTGTCCTTAATATTAAAAACTATATTGTCTATTCTGTATTGAAAATCAATAATCTTATTTATCTCAGACAAATCAAAAGAAGATAATTCCTTAGTTCTTATTAAAGTCAGATTATCCCTTTTATTTACTAAAATATTTTTGTAAATAACAACTATCCCATAAATAGAAAAGATTATGCCAAGCAACAGAATTGAAGTAAACATTCCGCTCTTTAAAACTGATTTCTTTTTACTGATTCTTAAATCATTTTCCGCTACTTGGTGAAGATTGATATCAACCATTTTTTTGTTTTAATTATTAAAAATTATTTTTCTTTATTATACCATTTTTATAAAAAAAATAACAATATTATTTTTTGCCCATTAAACCTTTTAATGCCAATCCCGTAGCAACAGCATACATCGGAGATATAACTAAAGATTCTTCTCTGATATTATCATTCTCAATTAAAATATTGCCCCATGGATTTCCAATTGAAACAGGCATACCAATATTTTCAGAAAAAATACCTACAACACTAGAGATACTTGAACTACCACCAGTTATTACCACACTAACAGTATCATTATCCTTATTTAAATTATTTAAATCAATTACTCTCCTGGATTCTTTTGCAATTATACTGATAATCGGCATTATTATGCTTTTTCCTTCAGCACTTAAATAACTATTATTTTTTTTAAATTCCTCAGCCCTATCCCAAGAAACATTTAAACTTGAAGCTATATTTTTAGTAATCTCATCTCCACCAATATTTATATTTCTGTTAATACGAATAATTCCTTTATCTACAAAAATGATATTAGTTATTTTTGCACCAATATCTACTATTAAAAACTTTCCCAGATCATCTCCAATTATACTTCGCAACACAGAAAAAATATCCAATTCAAAAGATGCTACTTTTAAGCCACTAGCCAACACAGCATCCTCATACATATGAACATCCTCTTTAGGAGCTGCAACTAATAAAACTTCCAAATTAGCACTGGCTTCCTTATTTGAGAATAGCATTTTTTTCTTACTCTTACCATCCAAGTTTTCTTCCGAACTGGAAACTATATCCGAACTCAAATAAACACCATCCAACGAAACTGGGATGTACTTTCCAGCTTCAAACCTAATAATCTCATCCAGATTACTATCTTCAGTTTTATTGATATTTATCAGGGCTGAGAGTCCCTTATAACTACCCATAGATATAGAAGCTTCTTTGCTTTTTATATCCAGCTCACTACAAATTTTCTTTAAAACATTGATTGTTTTTTCATTATCATCAACCACAACGCGAGAATCAAATTCTCCAATATTACCTTTTTTGGGAATTTCTATCCAGCCATAATTAGAAAGATGTATACTTCCATTTTTACGCTCGAGCTCTACTACTTTTATAGAAAAAGTTCCAAAATCAATTCCTAGTGAATAATTCTTATTAAGAGTTGGAAAGTTAAACATAACTATTTTTTATTTTAGTTTTTTATCAATAATAAAAAGTTTTTTAAATCATTTCAATTATAACATATTTAATAAAAAAACAAAATACTTGCATACACTCACTAATTATTTTTTTATTAAAAAATGCTCATTGTGAATTAATGAGCATTTTTTAATTTTATTTCATTTTTTTAAGGCTTCACCTCTCTAATTTCAGCCTTTACTGGACATGACTCCGGATTACAGTCACCAATTTTTATCTTTTCTAAATCACAGTCAGTTTTTATCCTACGCTTATAAAGCTCACCCCCTCCACAAGCAACACTGCAACCATCATCTATGTCCCAATTAGTTTCTAAACATGTTCCAGTTAAGGAGATTACAGCTGTCGATTCAACTAAATTTTGATTAACACACACTAATTTAAATTCGTTACTACCCATTCCAACATTCACATAGGATGAATCTGCGGCATTATAAGGCTTCTCTGCTACAATATTATTATCCTTATCGTACAATGTACAAGAACATCCATAGCCACAAGAGCAAGCGTCTCCAGAATTAATTATATCCCAATTTAATTTAACAGATTTTTCATTTTGTACATCAAAACCATCATTTAAATAAACTAATGGAGTCGAATCAGCCCAAAAATTAATTTCAGGATTAGATAAAACTCTAGTAGCTAAACAGTCAGTAGATGATCCTGCGCCAGTTCCAATGCATCTCCAGCTTACCACTACTCCCTGTGGTGGAAACTGAATAATGCTTGATGATGGTGATGAATTACCCTTTCCACAAAAGGCTACATTTGAATTACTAGGCCAAGCGGTAATGGAGGATGAATAAGGAAGACCGTTATTTATATTACTGCCGCATTCTCCATCTACATCAGGATAAGTAATTCCCACATAAACTTCCTTTTCTATAAATGAACCGGTGGATGTATAACATTTCATTCCAAAATATTTAGCATAATCATGACTACTAACAGTACTTGAACCAACTATTGGCAAATTTCCGGCAGGATAATAATAGGTATAAGAAGTCGGCTTGCAATATTCCACTCCCGTAGCTTCCCACTTTAAATCAAATGAGTTGTACTGCAAAACAGGATTTGGAGTTGCCCAAAAATTAAGAGTCGGGACTGACGAGCCAAGTTGATCCCTGCTAGCTGAACAATTAGCCACAGAACCTCCCCCAGCTCCTGTGCAGGTCCAACTCACTGAATTTCCAGGAGTCGGAAAGATTGGATAAACCGGACTCAAATCTCCTTTATCGCAAAAACCAGTCGACATATAACCTGGCCAATTAAGCATATTTAATGGGTAAACAATGCCATTTCTCGATCCACATTGTCCAATTCCGGGAGAGTTAACATTATATGCGACTGGCCACTTATGATTGGCATCATCAAAATTTTGAGCTGAACTATTACAATTCATTTTGCAAGGAGAAACTCCTTGTACTTTACCATACTGAATATAATGATTATAAAGAGAACCCGAAGTATCTATGCAATATTGCCTAGTTTGTGCATCTGTCCAATCATTTCTACCTTGAAATTCAGTACTATTAAAATAACTATTTAAATTAGATGAATATAATTCATTATTGAAGTAAGTACTTCCATAGCTAGAAATTGCACTCAGACAACCACCTGAGTTGCTAAAACATCTATTATCTTTAAAGGTAAACTTTGCATCATATGAACCGACAACTGAAGGTGCATTTGACCACGAAGAGTGACTATAGGCCACTCCATTTCCAGTACTAATGCCTCTCGTTGCAACAGAAGAGTGCCCATCCCTAAGATTTATTATCATATTATAATCAGTCAATGAATTCAGACAACTCAATTGATTTATAATCATTGTTCCACTCATACCCTCAGAAGCATAGTAATTTAGTTTGCTAGGATTAGCTGTTAAAGTATATTCTAGCTCATGAAAATTTGAACTAAATTGTGGAGACACCTTGTAAGAACCCATAAAAACATCTGCAGAGACTTTATTTGCTATCATTAACATTGAAGCAAAAGAGCAAGAAATGAAGAATAAGACTATCTTCTTAGCATTCTTTTTATTTGACAATATAAATAGCCAACCAATTAAAGTCAAGATGATAATAAAAATAACTCCATAAAAAATAAATGATTTACTACCTTGATTGCTACTATTGGAATAGTTGCTACTTCCAATTCTATATTCTTTACTATCCAAAACATTGCCATCTTTATCCTGAATGCTAACTAATACCGTTGGATTAACACATTCTCTTTTTATAAAAAAATTTAATCGTGATTCAATCTTACTTTTATCTAATTCGTTTTTAAATTCATCTGTGCAATTTTTATTTTTTTCATTAAGCATTGAAACTTCAACAAAATAATTTTCCAATTCCGAAGAATCGAATCTTGATCCCACAAATCCATCAGCTGATTTAGACCAAAAAATAGAAGCCTTAACATTATCACCTTCCTGATAAGACTCTTTATCTAAGATAAAATTCTGAATTGTAGCACTTTGTCCCCTTAAAACATAATGAAAATTAGCTTCATTGGAAACAATTTCTCCCTCTAAATTTTTTAACTTTAATTTAGCATCATAAGCTTGAGGATTACTAGGTTTTGGTAATTCAAAAGAAAGTTCCTTTCTTTCATTATTTAGCAAAGAATAATCTAGGTTCTGATTATTTTTAATATCAATCTCTGGGCCAGAGCTTGATCTCCAGAAAGTTTTTATTTCTGGTGATAATTTAATATCACCACTAGTTCTATTGATGACCTCACAAAAAGCTACCAAACTTTCATTGCTCTTTATATCAACCCCTTGTGCAGCTGAATATTTTGCAGTTTCATCCCCATTTATTCTCACATAGCAAGTATCATACAAGATTTCAACAAAATTATTACTTCCAGCTAACTCTACTTTTCCAACATTAGATAAAGCCAAAGGAAGTCCGTTTTGATTCTTAGCGACCACATAAATTTGATATTCTCCACTTATAAAATCAGGAGCAGTGTATTCAATTTCTTTTTTAATTATTTGATTCTCACCCAAACTTATTACCTCTGTATAGACCATTTCATCAACCAAGAGCTGCGCTCCATTTTCATCTTCTTTTATTAACTGAACCAAATATCTAATATCCGGCTGGACATATTCTCGATTTGATAAATCAAATGAAAGTTTTAAATTATTATTTTCTTGTGATATTATTTTAGAATCATATATATTTACCGTAGCTACTAAAACCTTCTTATCCGACAAACTTATATCACTCTCTTTGGCTTCACTACCTTGCGCCATAGCATCAGCAACTAAACTAACGGGAAAAAATTTAAACGCGCACAATAGCATTATTACAAATGCCACAAGAAAAATTTTTCTACTTTTCATTTTTTTATTTTAGTATTTTAATTTGTTTTATTATACCACAAAAATCAAATAACACCATATTAAAAAAATCGCAGTTACTATTTTTTTCTGTTCATACCTTCTAAAGCTCTTAAAACTTCTATAGGAATAGCAAATACAATCGTATTGGATTGATCCGAACTAACATCATTTATAGTATTAAGGGTTCTGAGGTGCAATGCACCATCAGAACCAGAAAGTGTGGCAGCTGCTTTAGCTAAATTTTCTGCGGCAATTACCTCACCTTCAGCTTTTATTATTACTGACCTCTTTTCTCTTTCTGCCTCAGCTTGCTTACCAATTACTCTTTTCATTTCCTCGGGAAGATTAACGTCCTTCAGCTCTACGGATTGCACTTCAACTCCCCAAGCATCAGTTGCAGCATCTACAATACCCCTAATTTTCTCAGCGATCGTATCTCGATTAGAAAGTAGCTCGTCTAAATTAACTTCGCCCACTACGTTTCGCATTGTAGTTTGTGCTAACTGACTCACAGCATAAAAAAAGTTTTCCACCTCAATAATCGCCTTGTCTGCATCCTTAATTTTATAGTAAATAACGGCGTTTACCTTAACTGAAATATTATCCTTAGTAATCGCTTCTTGATCAGGTACATCAACTGCCTTTATTCGCATATCTACTTTTTGATAACTCTGAAAAACTGGAAGCACAATTCTCCATCCTGGCTCCATAATCCCAGTATATTTTCCAATAGTAAATTTGACTCCTCTTTCATATTGATTAATTTGTTTAACTGAAATCAACACAATAAAAACTAATACTATTATAATTACTTCCATATTTTTCCCTCCGTCAACTGACGGAAGTGGATTATTAAATTATTATTTGAAACTTAATTGATTTTATATTACAATAATATCTGTTCCCATGCCACCTTAGCTCAGTTGGTAGACCTGCCCGCCATCGCCTAAGCCTATATAGCTCAATTGGTAGAGCAACGGTATCGTAAACCGTAGGTTATCGGTTCAAGTCCGATTGTAGGCTCAGGCGTAGGCAGGCGGGGCAACACACTTCAGCCAAAGGCTGATAAACTCCACTTGTAGGTCATCCCTGCCTGCCGGCAGGCAGGGGTTCGTTTCCGACAGGTGGCTCATTAAATCATCTTGAGTAGACAAAGCTCAGGCATTACTCTTGACCCATTTTCAAATTTAAATTTAGAATCAAATATTTTTTTCACATTTTAATATAATCTTTCGCCAAGATTCATTCACCCTTTCCTGAATATTCTTTAAAACATCCTCATTACCTAGAGAAAATAAATGCCTAAATCTTTTTTGAGTTTTTAAATATTCTTCTATATTCTTGGGATTTTCTATTTTTAAATTCAATTTATATTCTCCATTTTCAATTTCATAAAGTGGCCAATAATTTGTTTCAGTAGCTAATTTGGCTACTTTAACATAATCAGATATTGGAAATTTCCAAACATTGTTACAAGGCTGAAAAACCAATAAAAATGATGCCCCCTCTGTTTCCAAAGCCTTCTTAGCCTTTTTTCTTAAATCCTCTATATAGGCCACACTAGCTTGAGCCAGATAAGCTACGTCATGCCCTGCTACAATTTGCATTATATTTTTTCTCGAATTTATGTTGCCATATGATTTTTTACCAGAAGGAGTAGTTTCCATGCTAGCTCCAATAGGAGTAGCTCCCGATCTTTGCCCCCCAGTATTCATATAACCTTCGTTATCATAAGCTACATATAAAACATCATGCCCCCGTTCCAACATTCCAGACAAAGCTTGCAAACCAATATCAAAAGTTCCACCATCCCCACCAAAAACTACAAATTTTATCTTCTTATCTATTAAGCCTCTTTTTTTCATTGCTCGATAAGCTGTTTCTATTCCCGCTGCTGTGGCAGCTGCATTTTCAAAAGCATTATGAATATAAGGAACTTTCCAAGCCGTATAAGGATAAATTGTAGAGGTTACCTCCAGGCATCCTGTAGCATTAATCACTACCACTGGATCACTAGCCTCATCAAGAACACTCCTTACAATAGCTGGAATTCCACAACCAGCACAGGTGTCTCCACCAGGAGCGTATTTTTTAGTTAATTGTTCGTTCATAATATTATTATAAATCCTAATTTCCAATTTCCAATGTCAAATAAATATTAAAATCCTAAATGACAAATGAAAGATAGTTTTATTATTTAGTTTTGTTATTATTTAAGTCCGCCTTATTTATTATAGCCGAAAATATAAAGGTTAATTCTTGAGCTTCTTTCCATAAAATTCGGCAATTTACTTTTTCTTCTGATGCTCCTCTGGCAATTATCCTCATCCAATGCATAGTTTCTTTTGATTCTTTCTTGCATATGGCTATCTTATGTCTAAAATCTTTCTTTGATTCAGCACAATCTGCTTCCATATAATTAGCTCCAATACTAGTTGCACTTCTTATACATTGACTAATTAAAGGTTTAGTTATTTCATTTTTAGAAATAACTTTTAAAAAACCTATCACTTCTTCTCCGAATACAGAGGTTCTTTCAATTAAGTCATATTTTTTATCATTTTAGATTTTATTTGACATTGGATATTGGGATTTTGACATTTATTTATTATTTTCTTTTACAAATCTCTCCTGACAATCAATCGCTATTTTTATGCACTCCTGAGGATCATAACCCAGATCATCACACCATCTAATATTACTAAAAATCATATTCCCTAATTCTTTTTTTAATTCATAATCATTATGAGTTTCTTTATCCTTCTCCACATTTCTCTCCCAACGGCAAATATCTCCAAAAACTTTTCCCATTCTAATAATTATTTGAGCTAAGCTTAATCTTTCATCACCCCAAATATTTTTTGATTTTTCTAATAGTGCATTTATTTCCATAATTTTTTGATAATTATTTTGTAATTAATTTTACCATTATTTGATATTTCTCCACTTCTAAATATTCGAGTACAAATATTTATTCGGCCCGCTTCGCAGTAGCCCTGCCTACCGGCAGGCAGATTTAGCGAGACGAGTCAAAATGACATAAAAGCATATTTTTAAACCATTTTGTCATTTGAAATTTTATTTGACATTGGATATTGAGATTTTGACATTAAGCAATAATTTATTTTATGTATTTAACTTCTTTATTAAACTCCTCACTCAATAATTCCTCAAAAACTCCCTCTATATCTTTAATAAAAATATCCCGTCCGCCCAAACCATAAACATAGCTATTAACATTTATTTCTAATTTATTTTTATAAATAGTGTTTATAATTTCAGTACTTAGCGCTGGCATTGAGCCTGAAGAAATTGCCTTGTCCAAAACAGCCACACTTTTTACATTTTTAAAAGCCTTAGCTACAGCTTCATAAGGAAATGGTCTAAATAATTTTATCTTTATCAAACCGACTTTTTTACCCTCTTTTCTCAAATTATCTACCGCATCTTTAATTGTCCCAGCAGTAGCACCCATAACAACAATAACGCTATCCGCATCTTCAACTCCATACGCTTCAATTAAATCATATTCTCTGCCAGAAACTTTCTTGAAATCATTCACTACTTCAAGATAATTTTCCACAACCTTATTCATTGCTTCCTCTTGATCAAGTTTGAATTCAAAATATGAATTAGACAGAGCCACTGGACCATAGGAAACTGGATTTTCGACGTCAAGTAATGCATTTTCATTTTTATATTCTCCGACAAACTCCTTCACTATCTCATCTGATAATAACTCCAAATTTTCCACATTATGTGAAGTAGTAAATCCATCCATTACCACCATTATCGGCAACTCTGATTTTTCTGCCAATCTCGTCCCAATAATTGTATTATCATAAACCTCCTGAACTGACTCAGAAAACAATTGTATCCAACCAGTGTCTCTTGCCCCCATCACATCACTATGATCACCATGGATATTTAGAGGTGCACTCAATGCTCGAGCTGATATCAGCATCACAATAGGCAAACGCATCCCACTGGCAATATAAAGAATTTCATTCATCAAAGCCAAACCCTGGGAACTAGTCGCTGTTACAGTTCGTACTCCGGCGGCTTGTGATCCGATGGCAGCAGAAATTGCGCTATGCTCTGATTCAACAGTAATAATTTCTGTATCCGCTTTTCCATCCGCACAAAATTTAGCAAAAGACTCTATTATGGGCGTTTGTGGTGTAATCGGATAAACCGGCATCACAAATGGGTTAATCTGACGAAGTGCCTCGGCAGAGGCTGCTCCACCAGTTAGAGCAACTTTTTTAGTATTTGGTATTTTGTATTTAGTATTTTGTATCATTATTTTTAATCATAATATATAAATTAATTCATTATTAAAGAATTAACGAGTTAACACATTAACGAGTTGGATGAAAAAAATAATATGTTTCTAATCCGTTAACTCGTTAATTCGTTAACTACTCAATAAACCCTATTTCATCTTAATTGCCTTTACTGGACAAACTTGAGCACACACCCCACAACCCTTACAAAAAGTTAAATCTATCTCTGATAATTTGGTTGGTTTTCCATCCTGCCTGTCTTTAAGAATTATACAAGCATCCGGACAAAACTTGACACAAGCATTACAACCCACACATTTTTCGCTATCAACCTCTGGAGCAAAATTTCTCCAGCTTCCAGTATTAGCCGCTTTTTTTATATCATGTTTTATTATTGCTCCTTTTTCCATATTTTTTAGTTTATTAGGTTTTAGCTATTTAGCTTATATCTTTTAGTTTCTAAAATTAATTCAAAAACTAAAAAGCTATTTTATTATTAACTAGCTGACTACAAAGAGTCATACCCCTTTTCAATTGCCAACACATTTTTCTGAGTCAATTCTTTTCCAATCTTTTTCTCAAAAATATTTTTAAATTGTTCTGTCGCACTTTCTAATCTAACAATTTCTGTTACTCCGATTATTTTTCCCAAAATAACTCCATTGGGCTGAATCATTCCTATCACATCTAACGCTATCCCATTAGCATCAATTGCTTTAACATTTCCCCTGAAATTATTAATCATTTTCTTTATCTCTTCTTCAGTTTTTCGAGTATTAACAATAACAGACTCGTTTTCTGTAATATTTTTTCCCACATCCTGAGTTTCAATTAAAGCATCGTCCAATACCACCACCACATCTGGATCAATAATCGGTTCATGGTTCCTGATCGGGCTTGAGGAAATCTTCACAAAAGCCTTAGTCGGTGCCCCACTTCTTTGCGGTCCATAAAAAGAAAATGCTTGAACAAATTTACCCTCACTTACGGCAGCTTGTGCCAAAGACTCTGCTATACTCTTACCACCCTGCCCAGCTCTGGCAAAAATTATTATTTCAAATGTTTCTTTATTAAATTTCATTATGTTTTGATTATTTAGTTAACGAGTTATTTTTTGTAAAAAATATTATTCTTGTTTTTTAATTCGTTAACTCGTTAATACGTTAACTATAAAATAATTTTCCTACTTATATCTTAATGCCTCTAAAGTATCCAACGCAGCGGCTCGCTTAGCAGGATAGAAGCCAGTTACTAGTCCAACTACTGTTGAGAAAACAACGATAAATACAATAAACCAAAGAGGGATATAAAATATATCAACACTAATACCTCCCAAATTCTTAGCCACAAAATTCAAAATAAAATTAAAAACTTCTGTTCCAATAAACCCAATTGCAATTCCAAATGTCCCCCCCAAGAAACCAATCAAAACAGATTCCGTCAGAAACATACCCCAAATATCAGTAGCTGAAGCACCTAACGACTTCATTATAGCAATTTCTTGAGTTCTTTCCAATAAAGAAATTGTCATAGTGTTAAACATACCAATAGCACTAACGACAAGAGCCAACATTCCAAAAGAAAGCAACACTATTTGAATTATTTTAAAAATCTTCCTAGTTTGATCAACTGTATCTGAAATAGCTGAAACTATATAACCTTTTTCCATGAGAGTTCTTCTAACTGGATCAATCTCGCCCTCAGAAGAAACTTTTATTTTTACCCTATTAAAATAACCAAAACCTAAGTCAGAAACAGAATTGGTAGTAATATATATATTAGCTTTAGATTTATCATTTATCAGCCCTACAATTTTAAATTTCCTAGGAGTAGAATTATCCTCTTTTTCACTTTCTCGCTCCTTCTCACTTAAAGGAGAAATATCAGCTATTAACTCTTTTCCCTCAAATTTGTTAATATCTATGTGCAGTAAATCCAAAACAGCACTAGTAACTACCACTTCATTTCGACTACCATTATCCATCAATTCGCCGTCTTGGATAGCAATACCTTCCAACTTAAAAAAGTCCGTATCTGTAATATTTACTTTAGCATCAGTAGTAAATTCACCACTGTGCACCTTAAACTTTTGAGTAATTACCGGGGCAGCCTTAGCAACACCCCCAATATTTTCAATTTCACCCAAATTCTCATTTAAAATAACATTAGTTTCGCCATCACTTCCTACTTGAGGATAAACATCCAGAGATAACAATGAATCGCTAGTAGCAACTCTCTCCAAAACAACCTGCTGAAAACCATACCCCAATGAAACCAAAAAGAAAATAGAAGCAATACCAACGCTGATACCCATTATCGTTAAGAGTGTTCTTAATCGGTTATTTTTAAATGACCGAGCTGATATTCTTATTGTGTCTAATATTAGCATAATTAAAATTATTTATTCTAAGCCGTAACCTATCATAATTATCATATCCATTGTTTTGGCTATTTTTTTAGCAGTTTTTCTGTTAAATCCAGCTCCACCCAAATTTATCGACCTGTCTAGCAGATCCCTAAAAACAGAACGATCAATTCTCATCATTATTCTATGAATAACTAACTCCTTTAATTTCTCGATCTGATTTGGCATTATTCTTATATTTTCCTGAGTCAGCAAATATTTTAAAACTGCATTTGATTTGTATTCATCACTATCAATCTCCTTATTATTTACCACATGCGCAAGCGCTATAACATCTTCAACTTTTTTAGCTACTCTATGTGCTGTTCTAATATCCATATCGACTCCACCAACATCATCAGATTTATCCAATTTTTCAAAAAATTCTTCTGGTGTTATAGTGTTTAAAATTCTACGCCGGATACTCTCCTCCAACATCTCAACCTGTCTCTCATCCATATCCACCATCGTGGATCTAGTTAAAATCTCAGATTTCATTGGAGTAATTAAAATCTTAATTTGATCCCGACTTAAACCTTCGAAATTTCTAAGCATCGCCTCTAATTTAGTAAACTCATCCTCATCTTCCTTTCTAATCTTCATTGTTTCTCCCATGGAATTTTTTATATCCTCCTTTACAATCCGACCATCCTTCATATAAATAATGTGATCTCCCCAAATTATATTTTCCGGATTATGCGAAACCATCACTATGGTTTTATTTTCTTGCTTATTAAGCTCACTCAATATCTGCATTACATTATTAGCTGATTTGGAATCAAGATTTCCCACTGGCTCATCTGCCAGAACAATTGGCTGATCATTAATAATTGCTCGAGCGATACCAATTCTTTGTTGTTGTCCACCAGAAAGCTCAGATGGTAATTTGTGAGCTTGTGGCTCTATTCCAAACCTATCCAAAAGACTCATTGCTCTCTTTTCTCTGTCACTTTTTTTATGTGAAGTAAAAATCTGAGGAATAGCTACATTATCTAAAACGCTCAACGTGGAAATAAGGTTATATGATTGAAAAACCATCCCGATAGTTTCTCTGTGAAATTTAACATGCTCAAATTTACTCATCTTAAGCAAGTCTTTTCCATAAACAAAAACTTCCCCCCTATCAGGAACCTCTAATCCAGAAATAGTATTCAATAAGCTTGATTTTCCACAGCCACTTGGACCAAAAATTATCACAAAAGAGTTCTTTTTTATCTCAAGATTTATCCCTTGCAATGCCCTGAAAGCGTTTGGCTTTCCATCATTGTAAGTAAGCTCTACCTCATTTAATTTTATTAAAACTTCATCCTCCATTTTTATTTCTTTTTCATTTTTTACAAGACATTCTCAATAGTTATATTATAACACGGAAAAGAAGAGTACTTCAATGTCAAATTTCAAATTAAAAATTTCAAATAAATTGTTTAAATGAATAAATTATTAAATTGAAACATTAGAATTTAGAATTTTATTTGGCATTGGTAATTTGGATTTTGACATTTTCGGCTATTATCTTCTTGTATTTATAAAAACTTTCTCTTGGTTTTCTTTCTAAAGTTTCATAATCTATTTCTACTAGACCGAAACGAGGTTTGTAACCATAAAGCCATTCATAATTATCCATTAGCGACCAATGATAATAACCCCTAACATCCACCCCCTCGTCAATAGCCTTATTCACAAAAAACAAATGCTCTTCTATAAAATCTATTCTTTTTTTATCACTAATTCCTATGTTTGTTGGAACACCATTTTCTAAGATATAAATTGGTAATTTATATTTTTCATAAGCCTCTTTTAAAACATGATGCATCCCTTCGGGATAAGTAATCCATTTCATAACATTTTCATTATCTTCATCAATTGTAAAACCAAAATAAATTTGGTTCTTTGTATCAAGTCTCATTTTTTTAATATCAAAGCTAATCCTTCCAACCCGATAATAATCAATTCCAAAATAATCTTGAAAACCCTTAATTTTATTACCCAACAAATCAACTCTATACCAACGTGCCAAACTATTTAAAAAATTAACAACTCCCAAGCCACTTTTTTCATACCAATTATACAAATAACTTATACCAACCTGAGCATCAATATATTTATCATGAATAATCTTATATGATTTAATGTAAGCCTTGGCAATATTATTAATAGCTCTGTAGAATTTAAAAGGATTTTTATATCCCGGCGGAAAAGCTCCACCCAAATACCCCATACCCAAAGGAACCATTGGCTCGTTAAAAACAACGTAAATATCAATTAAGTCTCCCAACTCATCTACTACTTTCTGACAATAACGTGTGAAAATATCTATTGACTCCTTCTTATGAAAACCATATTTATCACCAAACCAAATTGGACTAGTCCAGTGCCAAAGGGTGACGGTAGATTTTATATTCCTCCTTTTTAAATCTTTTAAAATTTCTCTGTAGTAATCGATACTTTCTTGAGAAAATTCTCCCTCTTTAGGCTCAATCTTTGACCATTCCAAAGAAAGTCGAAAAGCATCAACCCCCAACTCCTCTAATAGATTATGATCCTCTTCAAATCTACGCCAATAGTCACAAGCTATTCCAGATTTGTCAGTTGTCAATCCCGCTTGCTCCCATTGCCACCAATCTGAATTAGAATTATTGCCCTCAATTTGATAAGAAGCTGTTGCCACTCCCCAAGAAAAATTAGCTGGAAATCTTAAATTGTTTTTTGTTTCTGTTTCCATTTGATACTTTTTATCATCCACTTAAAAAGCTTCTTTTTTATTTTAAAAAACCACACGGTTTTAATAGTTACATAAAATATATAGTTATTATCTTTTAATCACATCTTTTATCATCCATTTTTGAAGTGCTTCTGGAATCAATATACTTCCATCAGCCTGCTGATAATTTTCCATTATTGCAATCAATGCTCGACTAATAGCAATGGCAGTTCCATTGAGCATATGCACATATTCTTTTTTACCATCTTCTTTTTTATATTTAATATTCAATCCACGTGCTTGATAATCAGTACAGTTTGAAGTTGAAGTAATTTCTGCCCAATCTCCCATACTACCACCTTTATTAGGTTTACCCGGCATCCAAGCTTCAAGATCATAAGTTCGAATTGATGGACTACCCAAATCAGCTGTGCAATGATCAATCACACGAAAAGGAATTTTCAAGCCTTCAAAAATCTCTCTTTCAATAGCTAACATTTCACCATGCGCTTCTTCGCTTTTTTCAGGTAAAACATATTGAAACATTTCAATTTTGGTAAATTGATGAACCCTAAAAATTCCCTTGGAAAATTTAGAGTATGCTCCAGCCTCAGTTCTGAAACAGTGTGATACAGCGACATATTTTTTAGGTAATTCTTCTACGCTCAAAACCTCATCCATATGATAACCACCCATCGTAATCTCTGCTGTTCCCACTAAGCACAACTCAGTATTTTCAATATTGTAAATTTGGGTTGATTCTCCGCGAGGATTAAATCCTAAACCTTCTAAAACTTCTTTTTTGGCCAAGTCTGGAGTAGAAAAAGGAGTAAAGCCCCTTCTCACTGCAATCTCCAGGGCATATTGAATTAAAGCAAATTCCATCAAGGCCAATTCATTTTTTAAATAATAAAATTTAGCTCCTGAAACCTTAGTGGCTCTCTCAAATTCAATTAAATCATTTATCTCAGCTAATTGGACATGATCTCTGGCCTCAAAATCAAAATCAGTCGGCGCTAAAAAAGTATCCAAGACAGGATTATCATCCTCATCTAAGCTTACTGCCACCTCTGGATGAGTTAAGTTTGGAATCGCCAACCAAGTTTCTCTAAATTTTTCTTTAAGCGGAATGAGCTCCTTTTCGATTTCTCCAATTTTCTCACCCACCAATTTCATCTCTTCTATTTTTTCTGGAGTTGGCTTATTTTTTGAAGCTGCATTTCTATTCGCCCGCAATTCATCCAAGTTTGTTTCTAAGCCTCTAATTTCACTGTCTAATTCTAAAAAATCATCAATATTCACATTGGATAATCTATTTTTGCAATTATTTTTAACTAATTGAACATTTTCACGAATAAATTTTATATCTAACATAAATCTAAATTATTAAATTATTATATTGTATGTGAAAAATTTTAAATTCAAAATTACTTATCCTCTTTTATTTTATTCAAAACTTTCTTTAAATCTTTGATACTCTCGTCATCCAACAAAGACAGGGCAACTACGTTTGGATTTTTTTTCTTTAATTTATTCACAATTTTCTTCACTGCCTGTGGATTACTTTCATCCGTTTTACTAACTATTATCCATTCTTTTTTTTTCAAGAGTTCTGGATTAAATTTTCCTAGTTCCTCTCTAATTATATCGTAGTCCCTTGCAGGATCTTCACTATCAGAGGCAATAAAATGAAATAATATATTAGTTCTTTCAATGTGTTTTAAAAACTTATGTCCTAAGCCCTTACCTTCTGAGGCTCCTTCAATTATTCCAGGAATATCAGCCAAAATCAATTCAAAATAAACTCCTAGGTGTGGATCCAGCGTGGTAAATTTATAATTAGCCACCTTACTCGATGCATTAGTTAATTCATTTAAGAGACTAGACTTTCCAACATTAGGATAACCCACAAAGCCAATATCAGCAATCAACTTCAATTCCAATCGTAGCTCAGCATCCTCTCCTGTTTTTCCAGGATTAGATTGTTGTGGCGTTGTATTGGTGCTGGAACGAAAATAAAAATTTCCAAAGCCACCATTACCACCTTTTAAAATAACGATTTCTTCTCCTGCCTTTTTAATCTCATAATCTTTTTTATGAGTCAAATCATGCACGATAGTTCCCACGGGTACAACAATTATTCCATCTTTTCCATTAGCTCCAGTTTTCATATTCTGCGCTCCCTGATCTCCATCTTTAGCAACAACTAATTTTTTAGTTTTAAAAGGTCGCAAAGCACCCAAATCATTTATTCCTCGAACAATAACATCTCCTCCTCGACCGCCATCTCCACCAGTCGGACCTTGGTTCATTAGAGTTTTCGCAAAAGCCACCATTCCATTTCCACCTTTACCGGCCCTAGCTTTAATTGTAACATCATCTATTAACATAACATTATATAGTTCAAAAATTAACGCATTAACGAGTTAACGAGTTGTCTCAATATAATTATAATATCTTAAAACAAAAACTCTTTAATCCGTTAACTCGTTAACTAAAT
>Ga0209373_10000700_pt1 | contig 48305 bp, 50 predicted proteins | sample Higcelweek5metaG_FD_187173 | JGI IMG/M metagenome (GOLD analysis project Ga0209373, IMG submission 187173) | Freshwater pond sediment microbial communities from the University of Edinburgh, under environmental carbon perturbations - High... | ecosystem: Environmental > Aquatic > Freshwater >... | reverse complement strand
GAACCTCACCAGTTCTGTAAAGACCAAACATAATCATACGTGCAGTCCACCAGAAAAGAATATCTCTAGCATGAATCATCATCTGAGTAGGATAGTACTTCTTGTAATCCTCACCATCAGGACCACCTAGTGTAGAGAAAGGAACCTGACCAGAACTAAACCAAGTATCAAACATATCTGTCTCTTGCTCCCATATACCCTCTGGGCTATCCTCTCCTAACTTAATCTCACCAGTCCCATTAGCTTTTACATTAAATTCCTTTTCAAAATCTTCAACTGTTTTACCTTGATTCTCATTTAACCAATCATGAAGTTTCTTACTACCAGAATACCAAACCGGAATTCTTTGACCCCACCAAAGTTGTCTAGAAATACACCATGGTTGGATATTTTCATAGAAGAATTCTAAAGCTTTTTGTTGACCTTCAGGTACAACCTTAACATCACCATTATGTAGAGCTTCTAAAGCCTTTTTAGCTAAAGGCTCTACATTTGCATACCATTGATTAGATATAACAGGTTCAATAGGGGTACCACATCTCTCACATACCGCTACCTCATGCTTAATATTTTCAATCCTTACTAACAATCCTAATTCAGTTAATTCACCACACAACGCTCTTGAACAATCCGTTGTACCCATTCCTTTGAATCTGTCAGGAATATTTCCAGTCACCTTACCTTCTTCATCAATTACATTGATGATTTCTAAGTCTTGTCGTTTACCAATCTCGAAATCAACAGGGGAGTGAGCAGGGGTAACCTTCAAAGCTCCTGTACCTGTTTCAAGATCCACTTCTTCTTCTGCAATAATTGGAATTTCTCTATTCGCAATAGGAAGGAAAACTTTCTTTCCTATGAATTCTTTGTATCTTGGATCATTTGGATTAACTGCAACGGCAGTATCACCCAACATAGTTTCAGGTCTAGTTGTGGCAACAGTTATTCCTTCAACACCAAACCTTTCTTTAGCTAATTGTTTGTCTACTTCATCAACAAGAGGGTAGATGATATATGCAAAGATACCTCTTCGCTCCTCATGGTCCGTATCAATATCTGCCAAAGCAGTCTTACAGCTAGGACATATATTTACAATCCGCTTATCTCTGTAAACCATCCCATCCTCGTACATTTTGTAGAATGTATCGTAGATAATCTTGGTTAACTTAGGATCTAGAGTGAAAAATTCTCTACTGTAATCTGCGGAAAGTCCTATGTTCTTTTCCTGGGTTCTGGCATTATCTGCATTTTGCATACAGAATTCATAGCATCGTTTGTAAAATTCATCTCTTCCCATTTCCCATTTATCCTCGCCATTGTTTTGTAACACTTTTGTAAAGGCACTCTCCGTTTGGATACCGGCATGATCTTTTCCAGGGACTAAGAGAGTAGGGTGACCTGTCATTCTATTGAATCTTGCAAAAGCATCGTGGAATGAATAGCCACACATATGACCTAGGTGTAAATTTCCATTGGCATTTGGAGGTGGAAGAGTAATTGTGAATGGTTTTTCAACATTCAATCCTTTCTCTCTTAAATATTCTTCTACTTTTTCAGGAGTAGAGTAGCCCGATGATTCCCAGAGTTTGTATATCTCTGGTTCTGATGTTGTAGATTCAAATGCTTTAGGTATATTACGCTCCATTTTGTACTTGTTGTTTTAAATTAGATCTAAGCAATTTAATCGTCTCTTCGATTGCTCTTGTTTCTTCAGTTTTCATCCCAAATCTTCTTTCAAAATATGCCAATGTTTTTTCACCAAAGTGCATATCCTTTAACATATATGCTATCTCTTTCCACCCAGAAGGAGATTTAATCATAGAGACCACTTCTCCAAACCTGGGTTCTTCAACAGATTCTCTCTGTAAAAGACCAATTATTTGTCCTTGTTCTTGTAAAGCGCCCCTAATATCATTATTCCCTTCTTCTTTTACATCTCTGCTATCTTTGTCTGTGTAGTAAATTACAGAAAGAGGAGAGAATGGAGTTCCAAGTTTTAATTCACTAGTATATTGCTCTTCTATTTCTTTCTCTGAAGGGAAAGGTCTTCCTTCAAAACTTCCATCAGTGTTTTCCGCTGTTGATGTCTCTTCCAATGTATCGGATATCATATTTAAATCTGTCATAGTTTTGTATATAAATAAAAAAGCCCTTACACCAGAATACCATATTGATATTCTAATGTAAGGGCGAATATACGCGTTACCACCTTACTTCTTTAAGATATTACTATCCTAAACTCACAACCCTTACAAGGGTAGAGGATTCTACTCTCTATACATATATATAGTACAGATTTCTTTCCAAACCTCCAAGATGACTAGTCTTGTTTTAACGGCCTTCATTATTATATCACACCCATATCTGGTATAATCTCTAATCATGTTTACAAATAGAAAAGAATTGTTAAAGCTCTGCACGCTTTCAGGAACTACAGAAATCGGAAGAAATTGTAATTTCGTTGAGTACGGAGATGAAATAGTAATGATAGATGCAGGATACTCATTCCCAGGACAAGAAATGTACGGAATAGATTACCTAATCCCTAACGTTAGCTATCTCAAAAAGAATAAAGACAAAATTAAAGCCATATTAATAACCCACGGTCACTTAGACCATACAGGTGCATTAAAGTGGATTTTGCCAGAGCTTGGATATCCTCCAATCTATGCTGGTGGTTTTGCAAAAGCCCTCATAGAAGAGAAGATGAAGGAATACCATATGTTAGACAAAGTTAAGATCTTTGGGGTAGATAGAAAATCACAGTTAAAAATTGGAAAAAACTTTCAAGCAACATTCATCGGTATTAATCACAGTATTCCAGATGCATTCTCAATATTTTTGGAAACTCCAAATGGAAATGTCTTTTTCTCCGGAGATTACAAGATTGATTTAACTCCTGCAAATGAACCTCAAACAGACTACGAGAAATTAAGACAGTTAAGAGGCAGAATCGATGTTGCATTAATGGAAAGTACCAACGCTACTAACCCTGGAAAAGCTCCTTCAGAAAAAGAAATTTTTGAAAATCTTGCCGACCTAATTGGAAGACAAAAGGGTAGAGTAGTAGTTGCTGCATTTTCATCATTAATTACTCGATTGTATTCATTAATTGAAGTAGCAAAAATTACAAAAAGAAAAATCGTCCTTTCTGGTAGAAGTCTGGATCAAGCTATAGATATTGCTAGACGAAAAAGATATATAACTGCAGAGGATAATCTATTTATCAAGGAAAAGGATATTAACAAATATGCAGACAATGAGTTACTCTTGTTATGTACTGGAAGCCAGGGAGAAAGATTTGCGGCACTAAACAGAATCTCCCTAAATGAGCATAAGTTCATAAAGATACACAAAGGCGATTTAATCATCATGTCTTCATCTGAAATCCCAGAGAATATCAGCACAATCGGACGAATGACTGATAGAATCATTGGATTGGGTGCTGATTTAGTAAAAGATACCATCGATTTAAAGATTCACTCCACAGGACACGGTAATCAAGAAGATATGAAGATGATGTATGACCTCATCCAGCCAAGAACCGTTATGCCAATTCACGGACCTTTAACATTTAGATATTTCAACAAGCAAAACTTCCTGAAGTGGGGAATGAGAGATGAAGATATTCTCTTAACAGATGATGGACAAGTATGGATGTTAGATGGACATAAATGGGTTAAAGGAAAGAAGGTAGAATCAAAGCCAATCCTCATCGATGGACTCGGAGTAGGTGATACCGGAGATATTGTATTGAAGGACAGAAAGCAGCTATCTGAATTTGGAATGTTTGTAACAGTCTTGAATATGAATATTAAGACAAGAAAGATCATTGGTCGCCCAAGATTCATTTCAAGAGGTTTTGTATATATGAAAGGTTCTCAAGATTTGCTAAAAGAAATTGAAAACCTCATCTTTGATATACATCATGATTGGGAAATACAGTCACAGGACAACAAGAATATCAAGATTGATAACTTCAAAGAAGCAATCGAAAAAGAGCTCGGAAAACTCATTTACAAGAAGACAGAGAGAGAACCAATTATCCTCACGGTGATTATCTAATTCCTCAAATATGCTATACTTTCGTATGCTAAACTTGCCTTTTTTAAGAAACTTTTCTGAAAACAATTCATTACTAGATTCTAACAAAAACGTCATTGCGTTAGACATCGGTACAGAGAAACTTAAGAGTATTCTTTTCTCCATGGAAAGTACTGGTATTAAGGTTAAGAAAGTCTCACGTATTGAGCAACAACAAAATGCAATGCGAAGTGGAATAATTACCAACCTCGATACCGTATTAGCCAACTGCAGACTTTCAATCTCCGAACTTACAAGCCGACTCTCAGATGAGGAAATGCCTAAGCATGTTGTCATGGGAATCGCAGGAGAATATATCCAAGGGGTATCCATTGTCATCAACTATCAAAGAGAAGAGAATTTTGACAAAGAAGTTACGGCAAAAGAGCAGGAGAATATCATTAGGCAGATTAAAGAGAAGATTGAAGTAAATGGAAAAGAGGATCTTGGTGCAAGAACTGGATTACAGAATGATGATATCGAGATATTACACATAACCAAGACAGGGCTAGAAATAGGGGGAATGCCAGTAGATTCATTGGTTGGATACAAAGGAAGAGAAGTTAAACTCAATTTCTACGCTTCCTTTGCACCTAAAACATATGTCGAAGCCTTAAGAAAAGTAGCCTCAGAATTGAATCTCACGATACTAGGAATTGTTTCTCAACCATTTGCAGTAGCAAGAGCATTCAATGGTTCTTCAAACAAAGATTTTTCCGCAATCTTCATCGATATTGGTGGAGGAACCTCAGATATAGCAGTGGTAGAGAAGGGGAACATCATAGAAACTAAGATGTTTGCATTTGGCGGAAGAACATTTACTAAAGAAGTAGCTAATACACTCTTCATAGATTACCGTCATGCAGAACAAAGAAAAATTAAATATGCTGAAAAAGATTTAGGTAAAGATCTCGCTAGGGAAGTACAAAAAATTGTATATCCTGTTGCCAACCTTTGGATGAAAACTCTAAAGACAGCCTTTTACAGCTGTGATGACATAGACACATTCCCAGGGCAGATATATCTTTGCGGAGGTGGCTCACTGCTACCAGAAATTAAAGAAGTTATGTTGGAATTCCCATGGAAAAAGTATCTTCCCTTTCCAGTAGTCCCACGAATAGAATATTTCACTCCACAGAAGTTAGATAATATAGTAGACTTGAGTGGGGATCTTAAATATATATTTGACATTACCCCTGCAGCTCTGGCAAAGTTTGCATATGATAACGAGGTAAATAGATCTAAAAATATACCAACATAATGGAAGAAAATAACAAGATAACAAAGATTGTAATAGGAAGAGAAGACGAGCTCACCGATGTTGTCAGCGGAATAATTAGTGCCAAAACTGATCGCATTATCCTAACTTTTGCAGAAGAATCCGACATATTAATCAGCTCCATAAATCTTTCCGTCATAAAAGAGACAGCAGATGAAGAGAACAAGATTCTTGTCTGCCAAATTATTAAAAATCCAACAGGTGAAAGAAACTCAAAGATAGCTGGAATAACTACAATTGACACTCCTAATAATCCTACCGAGGATATATGGGAAAAGGCCCAAGCTCAAGAAGAAAAAGCTCCTGCCGTTCAAGAAAAAGTCGAAATAGAGAAAATTGAAGCAAAAGAGGTTCCTGTACAAAATGTTGCTAATCAGAAAACAAGCTTTGAAACTCGAGTAAATGAAGCAATTCTTAAAAGCAGAACAGATATAGAAAATAAGAAAGATGTAAAAACCATTCATCAGGATGGTATTGTCATATCAGTAGGAGAAGATCTACCAACAGATGAACCACCAATAGTTCAAAATCCTAATCTATCAAATATTGATTTCAAAGATATTGCCAGAGTAGAGCAACATACACAAGTTAAACAACCATGGTTTAAATTACCAGATTTTCTTAAATTTAAACCTAAAGCCCCAACTCCTGTTGGATCACAATCTCCATTGGCTTTAAGATTTAAAAAGTTTTTACCAATTCTTTTGATTTCGATTGTATTCATAACCGCTTTAGTCATAGTAATATATCTAAACACTGGTCCATTCGTAAAAGTACGAGTATTTGTTAAAGCACAAGATGTTAGTATTGAAAAAACCTTCACAGGAGACTCAAATATCAAAGAAGTTGATTTCGCCGGATTAAAGATACCAATCAAAACTGAATCTATAGAAGAATCACGCTCAGCTTCTGTTACTGCCACTGGAAAGGCATACAAGGGTGAAAAGGCAACGGGAGCAGTCAGACTCATACATGGTGGAATGGATTGTGTAGCATCACTTTCTTTAGCTGCAGGCCAGGTTGTCACATCTACTCCAGACGGAAAAACATATACCTTGGACAGTGCGGTAACCTTAGAGTGCGATACTCCAGCGACAGTACCTGTACATGCTACGGATATAGGGGAGGAATATAATACTCCGGAAACTAACTTCACCGTAAAAAACCATTCAACTGACGAAGTGTATGGTAAGAAATCTGGAACTTTCACAGGAGGAACCAAAACTGAGTACACAGTACTTTCGCTTTCAGATGTAAACACTGCAAGCGAGGAATTAAAAACTTCCTCGATCAGTGAAGCTGAACAAACATTGAAGGAAAAGCAAGGTGATTGGGCTTTGGTTTTGGATAGCATCAAGAGTGAGATTAAAAAGGATAGTCTAAAAACAGATATTGCCGTTGGTGCAGCTGCTACACAAGCGAATCTTTCTCTTACTGTTACAAGTTCGGGAACCTACTACTACAACAAAGGATTTGATGACGGGGTAGAGACACTGTTGACCACCGAGGCGCAAGCAAAGAATCTCTTTAAAACCGATCAAAACTTAGAGTTGACATTGGGAGATGATATTAAGAAAGAAGTTTCTGTGATACAGAATACTGATAGTTCAGTATTAATAAAGCTTACAGCCAGTGGTTCAGTACAACCAAAGGTAGATAAAACGGAGATTGTTAACAATCTAAAGGGTAAGAAATGGAAAGAGGGTGGGGAATATCTCGATAGCCTTAAGTATTCTGACAAAGCTACTATGTATGAATTTAATCCTGTGAATTTTCCTCAATCACTTTACTACTTCCCAAAGAGACAGGGAGGAATACTTGTTGAGATAGTAGATATATAAAAATAGGATTCTTTGTGATAAAATACCCCAAGAATATGTACCTGTAGCTCAATTGGATAGAGCAATTGCCTTCTAAGCAGTAGGTCGTCGGTTCGAATCCGGCCAGGTACGCCATCGTTTCAAGGAGAGATGCCTGAGTGGCCTAAAGGAAACGCTTGGAAAGCGTTCGTACGAGTAATCGTACCGTGGGTTCGAATCCCTCTCTCTCCGCCATATATACACTAATGAATAAACAAAACTTCTACCGATCTAAATATCAAGAATTAAATCCCCACTGGAGAGAAAGTACTCAAATATATCACGACCTCATACTAGAAAATACAAATAAGGATACACATATTTTGGATGTAGGATGTGGACACAGTACCTTACTTCTGGATGTATACAAGAAGACTCCTCATACATATGGTATAGATCCAGATCTTAATGCAGTAAATAGGAATGAATATATAAAGAATGTTGAGAAGTGTTTTGTAGAAAAAATGCCTTTTAAAGATAATTTCTTTGATCTTGTTGTATGTGCTTGGGTATTAGAACATCTTCCAGATCCAATAGCTGCATTTAAGGAAATTCATAGAGTATTGAAACCTGGTGGTAAGGTTGTATTCCTTACTCCTAATGCTTGGAACTACAATGTCTGGATTATTAGGTTAGTTCCAGAGAGATTGCATGATTTCTTTACTAGAAAGTTGTATGAAAGAATGGAAAATGATACTTTTTCAAAACAATACAAGGTTAACTCTCCAAAGATGGTAGAGGAAGTTCTTACAGAGACTGGGTTTAAGAAAGAGAAATTGATTGTTAATGGGGATCCTTCGTATATTAGTTTTGATGAGGTTACCTTTCTTTTTGCTATATTAATAGAGAAAATATTGAATCTAAAACTTTTTAAAAAGGCTAAGGTACATTTAATAGGGGTGTATAGGAAATAGATAAAATTCTTTTAGCTTTTTATATCACAGATCTTCTACTTAATAACGTGGTTGATCTAAATGGTTAACCAAATCCATTCTTTTGATACAAATTTTCTCATTTCTAGTCAACATAAAGATCATTGCCTCCACAGACTCCATAACATCAAACATCCACAACTCGCGATCAGAATAATCATTCCCTGCACGATCAAAGATGTTGGTATTCATTCCACCAGGATAAAAACCCATAACCCTTAAATTTTTCCCTTTGAATTCTTTTTGCAAAGCTTCCGAGTAGCCCTGCAACGCATATTTTGTAGCTGTATAGGTTGTATGTGCATATCCTTCGGGAAGTTCAAAGCCTGCTACGCTTATTGTATTTAATATTTGAGCATATTTGGATTGAAGCAAAACAGGAAGTAAAACTCTGCTGACCAATAAATATGACGCCGTGTTAACATTAACCATCTCAATTATTTTTTCAGGTTCGATTTCAAGCGTTGGTCTCTCATCCCAAGTACCGGTATTATTTACCAACACATCTAATTCCTTAATGCTAGCAAATTTTTCTTTTATTTCTTCTGGGTTGTTGAAGTCAGAAATAATATAAGAATGATCATTTCCTTCAAGCGTTTCAAAAACTTTCTTTACCTTTTCTTCATTTCTACCGTGAAGAATTATTTTTGCACCTAACTTAGACATTGCTATAGCGAGTTCTTTTCCCAAACCATCGCTACTTCCAGTTATCAATACTCTCTTTTTTTTAAGATCTAAAGACATATTTTTCTTAATAAAATTATCTATTATTATACCTCTTGAATTACTACAATATAAATAACAACATCGCCACTCCTCCAATAATCATTCCCTGTGGCAAACTAAACAAGTAGTGATCAAAACTCCCAATAACTACTAAAGAAATAATCACTAACCATTTAAACCAATTCATCTTAGAAACATTACTGATCAATATCTTCCCTAAAAGTAAGACATAGAGTAGGGAACCAATGATTCCTAACTCCGCAATCATTAATAACACCACGTTATGTACCGGCTGTATTAACAAAACCCCATTCACAGTACTAGGAATCATATTCTCCATACCCTTAGTAAAATTCCCCAACCCTGTACCCACCATCAAGTTATTCTTCATCACACTAAAACCACTCTTCATCAAATTAATCCTGTCAGCCCAACTAGCATCATTCCCCGACATTAAATTAGTAAAACGCTCAACAAGAAGCAAGGGAGTAAATGAAAACACCCTTCCTTTAATCAATCTATATACCAATGTTACAAAAACAATCCCCAATACAAGCAATATTGCAATCCTAGAAAATGTCAGTGTTACAAATATACTACTCAGAATGATTAACAAAATAGATAATTTTTTGTAAAAACCTTTAGATTTAGAAAACAAAAATATACCCAAAAGAACATTCATCACAAAATACCCACCTAAAACATTAGGGTGGGGGAAGGTACCATATGCTCTTAAAAACACCTCGCTATTCAATGTCACAAAACTAGAACCTTGCATACCACTAACCACTTGAGATTCACCTAGCATAGAAAGCCCGAGTGAAGCGCCACCTAAGAATTGCAAAGTACCTAGCACTCCCTGTAACAGCACAGAACAGAGGGAAATCCACAAAATGTATTTGTACAAATTTGAATGTTTTTGTGTCTTAAAATAGTCAATGAGGAAAAGTAGGGAGATAACTCCTAATATTAATCTCCCACCATTAACTAGGGAGTTTAGATCTAACCTGAACACACTCTGTAAAAGAAGAAACAAAGCAAGAGGAACCAGATAGAAAATGTATTTATGTAAAACCACTTGAATATGTTTCCAACCATATTCATACACATATGAAGTAATCAAAAGCACCAGTCCTATATCTAAAACAGAAAGAGTAGGAACTAAATAGTTAGTATAGATACCACTTACATAGGGGTCTGTATTAAAAAATAGAACATGAGCAGGTAGTTGATAGGTGAGGTTGAGGGGGAGGGTAATTAATATACACAAGATAATCGAAAGTACAACACTTTTGGTTTTTATACTAACAATCAACCAAGCCAATAATGAAACCAGGATTGTTAGTGATTTAAACGTATTCTCCTGTATTACAAAGAGTAGGGGTACAACCAACAAAACAAAAACAACAAGTTGAAACCTATACTGCTTAAGAAATTTCCGTATATCCATTAACTAATTCTATCAACAGACAGAATTATTTAACAGCTGGTAATATGACAATATGTCTATCCATACCCTCACCACGACTCTCAGTTGTAATATCATCGAATTTCTCCAATGCAATATGTACAATCCTTCTGTCGGAGGGCTTCATTGGAGGAAGAGCAACCTCATCGCCCATGATTCTTACATCATCCGCCTTCTGTAGTGCCAATTCCTCTAACTGTTTGTCCTTTTCTAATCTATATCCACCAACATCTACAAAAACCTTGAATGGAGTATCTTCAGAGATCTTTCTGCCAAGGATAATCTGGGTCATGAATTGAAGAGAATCTAAATGCCTACCTCTGTTACCAATCATATATCCTAAATCCTCGCCATTAAAAGCAATCTTAATATATTTTGTATTCTCATCACCATCTTCAACCTTACATTCCTTAGTACACTCAACACCCAATAACTCACAAAGTTTATCTACTTCTTGGTTAACTATTTTAAGGATTTCGCTATCTTTCATAACATTAAAAATATATTTAATTTATTTCTCAAAATAACGGGGTAGTGTTATTTAGATTTCTTAAAGTATTTAGTATATAGGTTCTGAACTCCTGCTTTTGTTTTATCCCAATCCAATATCCAATATTGTGCTACTAACATCAATGACTGAACAATCCAATATACACTCAATGCGGAAGATGCACTAACAGCTATGAACACTGTAGAAAGAGGTAATATCAAGTTCATAGACTTCATCATCTTTGCTTGTAAAGCTTCTGGAGATACAGGTTCATCTTTTTTCTTAGGACTCTTTTTCTCTGGAACTACATTTGTAGGATTCTGCATCTTCTGTGTAAAGATTGTCGTTATGTACTGAGAAACTCCTACTAAGAGAGCAAGGATCAAATATGATATTGCTTGCATAGAGAATTTACCAAACTCCGCACCAATAGTAGAGTAGGACTTGGTTAGATCCCAGAACAAGAAGTTTGTATTAATCGCAAAATCCTCTCCGGTTATGAACCAGTTTTGAATGAAAGGATACACACCATCAAGCTTATTTTCAGAAACATTTCTAATTACTACTATTAATACAGAGAGAACAACTAATTGAGGAATCAAAGTCACTAAACAACCAAGAGGGTTGTAACCAACTTTTTTGTAAAGCTTTGTCTGTTCTTCTGAAAGTTTCTGTGGGTTACTACCATATTTTGCTTTTAATTCGTCTAACTGAGGCTTAAGTCCTGCCATCTTTCTAGTCATAGCAGTCTGTTTCTTAGTGAAAGGAATCAACGCTAATCTTGTAATAACGGCAACTAAGAGGATTGCGACACCAAGGTTATCTCCACATATGTGGTAGAAGACCAACATAAGGTTGAGAAGTGGTTCTGTGAATATTGTGTTCCAAATATCTGTAAATGTCATATGCGTTTATAAAAAAGTAACTTCTGATTATATACAATTCCTCTCTAATTTACTACGGTACTGGGTCATATTGTCCTGGTTGAGCATTGGGCGTACATCGTGCTACTCTCTGAATTGCCATCCTTGTTCCTTTGAAAACACCATATTTATCTATTGCTTGATATCCATACTCTGAACAGGAAGGGGTAAATTTACATGGTCGATTGTTAGGAAAAAGCTTTCCCATATATCCATGATCATATGACAAAGTCTTTTGGTAGATACGTATTAGGAAAAGAAGGATATATTTCATTACTTTATTACATTCTTAAACTGGGTAATTACATCCGCTTTCAAACTTTCTTTAGAATCACAGAACTCAAAAGCCACATATTCAAAATTGAATTTGTAATTATCAAGTTCTAATTCTTTAACTAATTCCATCACAATTACTCTGAGCAATCTTGTCATTCTATGTCTTTCAACTGCATTTCCAACCTTCTTGTTTAATACAAACCCAAACTTAGAAGTAGAGGAGGAAGCTAGGGCAACTAACATTCCATATTGTCCGCGAAATTTCAAACCTTTGGAGTACACATAACGAAAATCTTTTGCTGGCAATTTGTATTTTTTAGGTAGCATATATACTACTATCTTATACTTTTTGTATGCTTTTTTCTAAGGGTTTTGTATTCCTCACTTGCAGTAAGTCTTACTCTACCTTTTGCTTTTCTTCTTTTTAATACGTTTCTTCCATCAGGAGTTGCATTTCTAGCCATGAAGCCAAATTTCCTAATTCTTTTTACATTTTTTGGTTGGTATGTTCTTTTCATTGATTTATAACTCTATATGATATCGTGGGTATTATATATGAAGAGTGGATAATTGGCAAATATATCAAGCCTCACAATACAATCCCCTAAAGACTCCCAATATTCCGTTTTAACCATCTAAAAATTCTAGATATTAAATCGTGTCTTGAAAACGCTTTCTTACAAAGGATATTCCTAACGTCCTAGAATACATATCCACAACTCAAGAAAAATATATATAATGGTCTAAAGTCCCAATCGGCCAGAACACTGCCTCCAAACTGCCTAAGATTATATATATTACCTGTCTACAGTATGGACAAAGCAGAATTTAACGTACACGTACAAGAATTACCAAAACCAGATATTACTTCAGAGTCTTCTTTTTCTCAAGCACTAGATCCTGATGCACTATGGAGATCTGCAAAAGAAAATCTAAAACTAATGATCGGAGCAGAGGAATTTAAAAATACATTCGGCGGTTGCTACATTGAGAATATCTCAAATGGAGTAGCCCAAATCTCGTGTGACATACCATACAAAAGAGAGAAGATGCTGAGGGATTACAAACATTCCCTCCAAGACGCACTCCGTAAATCCTGCGGCCTAAATTTAGAGGTCGAAATTAATCTAAGAGAAACCCAACCAGTGAAAGAAAAATTTAAATACGAATACCACGATCCAAGGACAAATCAGTCAGTAGACCTTTTTTCTTCTGCAGAAAATGAAAAAACTCAGAAAGAAGACACTCTGAGAAAAGCACAACTAAATCCTAGGTATCTTTTTTCTAACTTCATTGTTGGCGCTAATAACAGATTGGCAGAAGCTGTAGCACAAGCCGTTGTAGAAAGTTTGGGAGAAGCTTACAATCCAGTTTTCTTCCATGGTAATACTGGAGTGGGGAAGACACACTTAATGCAAGCGATCGGCAATGAAGTTATTAACAAATTCCCGGACAAGAAGGTTGTATATATTTCCATTGAGCAATTCCTTAATGAAATGGTTGAGTCTATTAGAACAAAACGAAACGAAGACTTCAGAAACAAGTATAGGGCTGTAGATTTACTCATAATCGACGATGTTCAGTTTGTGGAAACATATCCTAGAACGCAAGAAGAACTATTCCATACATTTAATACACTATATCAGGCTAACAAACAGATAGTTTTAGCATCAGACCGACCACCTAAGGAAATTAAAAATATTACAGACAGATTAAGATCTAGATTTGAAGGTGGGATGGTTGCTGATATTCAAGCTCCAGACTACGAAACTAGGCTAGCTATTCTTCAACAATTAATGATAGACAAAGGCTCAACCGTTGAAGTTCCAAGAGAATATTTGGATTTAATAGCTAAGAATGTAGAAAACAATATTAGAGAATTAGAAGGTGCGCTCACCAAAGTCCTCTCTTTGTTTAAACTAGGAATGAATCCTACATATGAGGATATTGGTAGACTTCTACAAATAGATCTAGAAAGTAAACGTAAGAAAATTTCTCCTGCAAAAGTAATGAAAAGTGTTTCAGAAATATTTGATGTTAAGTTGGCGGATATAAAAGGGGATAGAAGAACTGCATATGTAGCACAGTGTAGACAGATAGTTATGTATATATTAAGAAACGAATTATCTATGCCTCTTGAACAAGTTGCGAAAGAAGTTAATAGAAAGGATCATACTACCGTATTACATGCATGTGAGAAGATAAAAGCCTTGAAGGAAAAGGATTCCCGCTTTAATGAAAAGCTACAAAGTTGTTACAAACTCATCAGAGAATAAGTGGATAACCTTGTGGATAGTGTATGTATATCTCTGGATAACCTCACTTCTTTTCCACATCAAAGAAACGTTGGAATACCGTTGAGCTCTTTCTAGGAATTGTTTTTTGATTTTTGTATTAACCACATACCCCCATACTTACTCCATGGTTATTCAGAAAATTAAACACATTGAAAAAGGTTGTTTTTAAAGAATATTTTTAGAGTTTCTTTGTAAATACAATGTTTAGATTTCTCTACAATATCCACAGAGAACAAATCTAAAGAAAATAGAGTATAGAAAAGGTTTTAAAAGAGAGTAGGAGAGTTATCAACATATCCATACTCACTACTACATCTATTACTAAATATATATTAAAAAATAATACAGTAAAGGACACACAAGAATTTTTATCACTCTTAAAAGATGATACAATAGAATAGTAAACTGCCTAACTATATAAAATTTACATTTAAGTAATATGCAGTTCTCATGCAATCAAGATACATTCTCTAAATACTTAAACATAATAAGTAGAGTAGTAAACAACAGACCAGGATTACCAATCCTTAACAATGTTCTTTTTGAAACAGTTAAAGGCAAGGTCATCTTAAAGGTAACGGATCTTGAATTAAGCATTAGTACTTGGATAGGGGCAGATGTAAAAGTAGAAGGCAAGATCACAGCACCAGCAAAACAGTTATCTGAATTCATAAACTCTATTCCTGAAGAGAAGGTTGATGTTGAATTAGACAAACAAAGTTTCAATATCTCTACAGAAAACAACTCAGCAAGCTTTAACACAATGCCTGCAGATGATTTCCCAGCTATTCCTATGATTGAAGAAGGACAGAAACCTGTTGTAAAGATTAATAAGGCTGATTTTGTTACAGCTATAAATAGAGTTGCATTCGCAGCTGCAAAGGATGATATTAAACCAGTTTTAACTGGAGTAAAGGTAGAGATAGTAGAGGATATGCTTTCATTTGTATGTACAGATGGATTAAGACTTTCAAAACAATCTATAAAGATTGCTAAAGCTACAGAAGATAAGAGTATGTTGGTACCTGTTAGGGCTTTAGAGGAGCTAGCACATATTGCAACAGAATTAGATAGTGAAGATGATTTTATAGAATTCTATGTTTTAAGTGATAGAAATCAAATATTGTTTAGATTTGGAGAAGTTGATTTAATATCTAGATTGATAGATGGAGAATTCCCTGAATACAAACAGATTATTCCTACCGGATACAAAACAAAGAGTGAAATATCTAAGGGTGATTTCTTAAATTCACTTAAGGTAATAAATATCATTGCTAGATCAGTATTAGGTAATAAAATGATCTTAGATATATACAAGGAAGGAAAGATTTCTCTTTCTGCTACACAATCAGATTTAGGTAAAAACCAAAGTAATTTAGCATGTAAAGTAGAAGGTGATGATATTAAGATTGCATTTAGTGCAAAGCTATTATCAGATGTTCTAAATCACTTGGACTCAGACAGTATAACCTTTGAATGTTCAGAACCTGTAAGACCAGGAGTATTCAAAATCAAAGGAGATGAGAACTTCGTGCATTTAGTTATGCCTATGATGCTTTAGGTTTCTTTACACGTATCTTATAACCTATACCATGAATAGTATTGATGATTCCTTTGTCATCTAGTTTGTCCCTCAACCTTTTAATATGCACATCAATGGTATTTGAGCCTACATATTCTCTGTAATCCCATACATGATCGAGCAATTCACATCTAGAAACAGCTCGATCTTTGTTTCGTGCTAAATATTCAAAGAGGGAATATTCTTTCTTCCTTAAATTGATATCCTTTTCATTCTTAGTTACGGTGTGATTATTGGTATCTAATACATATTCACCAACAGAGAGATTTTCATCTACATACCGCTTTGGTCTACGCATTAAGGATTGGATTCTTGCAAGAAGTTCTTGTACAGGAAAAGGATATGTAAGCACATCGTCACCGCCATGATTTAGAAATTCAACCTTCTCAACCCAACTCCCCTTATTACAAACACCTAATACTTTGGTATCCTTGTCTGAAGATTTGATATATTCGAGAATTCCTTTTGTTAATTCTTCTCCTAGGTTGGTGTTTAAAATAATGAAATCAAATACTTTCTTAGGGATAAATGATCTACTTTGAAAATTTTCATCATCTAAGGTTGTGCTATACCCATATGCATCAAGCGCTTTCTTAAGTAATTGAGAAAGGGTGGGGGAATTCTCTATAATTAATATATTCATATACAGATAATTAGAAATTATTTGGATTATGATATAAATATATTTTCTAATCTAAAAAGCCTAGAGAAAATCAAATGATTAAATTTCTTAGTACGACAATAGGGGTGTTAATTGCAACTGTAGGATTTTTGTACTATTTAATTCAGAATTCCAACTTCATACCTACAGACCTTAATGGGGAAATGTTGACTATGAATGTTGTCGTGCTATTTTTCTTACTATTAATAGCTTTAGCTTGCCTTAGCATGTTAATTATATTTGGTATTAGAATGATATTCTTTAAACAAATAGAGGTTGAAAAGAATGTCAGATTATCTATAAAATACGGACTATTACTTAGTTTGGGTGTTTTAATTGTATATCTTTTACATTTCTTCCATATTTTGAATTTTGTATGGGGGATTGCGATACTAATAGTTGTTATCTTAAGCCTCTTTGTTATATGATATCCATATGAACAAAGAACTTAACGACCTCGTAAAAATAATATCCGGTGAGATGGCTTTAGAAAAAAAAGAGAAAGCTTTGGAAAAAGCTAAGAAACAAGCCGTCGAAGAGGAGAAGAATGACAGAAGAAGAAAAGTAGTAAAAGGGGAGGCTGTATTAGAAAAAGATCCTTTGGCTGAAGAAGAGAAGAAGGTTGTACAGAATATTAAACTTTTTGAATGGGAAGCTCCAGATAGGTATGAGATTTCATACAATACTAAATATTTCATGATGATAGTCGCTTTAAGCTTGGTTTTGATTCTCTTACTTGCCATTCTAGGTCATTACTTCTTAATGGGTGCAATCATAGCTTTGCTCTTCCTTATCTATGTATTAGGTACTACTAAGCCTCAGAAGGTAACACATCAGATTACAGCTAGAGGTATAGATACAGGTAACAGGCTCTATGAGTGGTACATAATGAAAAATTTTTACTTTACTAAGAAACAGGATCAGCTTTTCTTAATAGTTGATACCAAGTTAAATCTTCCAGGGGCATTACTATTCTTACTTAGTGAGAAGGACAAGGATGCAATATTTGTATTGTTACAAGAGAAGCTTCTTTACAAGGATATTAGGAAACAGGGTTGGTTAGAGAAGTTAAACTTTGGTGAATATATTCCCTTAGAGAAGGTCTAAGATCTTTCAAGGAGAGATGCCTGAGTGGTTGAAAGGAATGCTTTCGAAAAGCATCATATGGGTAACCATATCGGGGGTTCAAATCCCTCTCTCTCCGTTTGTATATTAAAAAACATTGTATGCTTAAGACCTTAAAATTCACCCCAGAGTTAACCGAGCTTATTAAAGCTGGAAAGAAAAACACCACATGGAGATTATTTGATGAAAAGAACCTCACAAAAGGGGATAGATTAATACTTGCCACAAGAGAGGGTGAAAAAGTAACACAGTTTGGTACAGCTCGTATTAAGAAGGTTGTTTTAAGAACAATAGGGACATTACAACCAGAGGACTATATTGGGCATGAGAGTGTTACAGACCCACTCAAGGTCTATCAAGAGTATTATGGTGATATTGTAAACCTTGATACAGAGGTAAAGATTATTGAGTTCGATCAGATAGAAGCTTCAAATTAATTATTCACGTCCGCTAAATAGTGTGGATAACCTGCCGAGACAGGGTGTTTATGCTGTTGTAACAACATTCTTTTAATGCACAATTACTATATAATTATGCTTATCATTCTATAGGAATATTTGATTATAAATACAAAAATGCTATGATAATCCCGTTAAACTAACCAATCTATGAAATATGTATAACTTAGAACTCTTACTACGCTTCCTCTTCATTCCAACAGTCCTCTTTGGAATATTATTAGCCTTTGCATTCCTCGCATTCATAATCTGGATGCTAATAGACTGCATACAAAGAGACGAAAAAGATTTTAAAGACAGAACCCTCTGGATAATCCTTCTACTAATAGGCATATTCTGTGGATATAGTGGCATTCTTTCAATTGTTTACTACTTCGCAGTAAAACGAAAATTAGATAAGTAGTAAAAACTTTTTTTGTTTTGTATTATATATCCATGAAAGGATCGACAACTGCCAACGAAGTCAAAAAGACTAGGAATAATGTATTCTTGGACGTTTTAGTCTTCTTCTCAATCTTTTTAGTAATAGGGGGATTCGCATATATGATATTGAACCCTGGAAAGATGAAGTCAGATGTGAGAAATTCCAGTAGGAATACCGATATATTAACCATAATGCAGAAGATGGTAGGGTATGTTGAAGAGACAGGAAATATTCCAGATATGATTCCGCTCAACAGAGCATGCGCAAGTATTGGAAATGAAATATGTAAAACAGGAACGTCAGATTGTAAGGGGTATGTTGATTTAACAAAAGTAGTTGGAAAGAGCATCTTGCCGGTAGATATATTTAGAAATAATAAAGGTAATGGAACCGGCTACTATGTCTCTCATGATGGAGAAGGAAGCATAATCATATGTGCCCCATTAGCAGAAAGAAGTGTGAAGATTGAACTTAAACAGTTCATGTATTAATTTTAAGATAGGAAACTATGAAAAACAGATTGCCCCGTGAACATGTAGATATTCAGTTTTTGTCCCTCTGTATCTCTTTGCTTGCTTTTTTAGGACTAGCATATTGGGCTGGGGATATTGTTTGGATTAAAGATTTTCAACCATTCATCACCCTCATATCAGGCATCTTCGCATTGTTCATTGGTGTTCTAGCATTGCTTCGATATTACACAAAGAAGATGTCATTAAACTACTTCTTCATAGGTGTGGGATTTTTAGGAGTAGGACTCTTAGATATATTCCAGGTAGTTTTAGACCTAGGAGGAATGAGCAATCTTTTCTCTGGTGCTGTCTCCCAGGTATACCCTGTGACCTCTGTGCTCTCAAAAACCTTCTTAGCCGTAATTATGTTTGTAAGTTGGTTAGTAAGTAGAAAGGATGAAGTAAATGGAAAAGGAAAAAAGAAGAAGGAAGCATTTTTAATGAGCCTAGTAATCGGGAGCTTCGTTCTCTTCATTGGGGTTTTTGTTTACCTCATGATATCTGGAATTGTCGTAGATGGTATGGTAGTAATCATTGTTGGTCTAATATCCCTCATGTTCCTCATTCTTGCATTGCTTGGTTACTTGTTAAGCAAGAACTGGTTGTATGATGATTTCAACTACTGGCTCATATTCCTCATCTCCTTCCTCATTCTCTCTCAAATCTTCTACCTCCCATTCTTCAATTTGGAATATTCAAATATGATGAACCTATCAATATGGGCAAGATTCTTTGCATATATTGGGTTACTCATAGGGTTTTTGAACAGTATCTATGTTATGTTCCAAAAAGAAATGGAAACACAAAAAGAACTAGCTAAGAAGAACCGAGAGCTTGATCAGACGAAGGCAAAAGTAGAAGAAGCATACTTGATGCTTCGGGAGGAGAAATGGAGCTTAGCGAGGTCTAAGGGGAGCGTAGACAAGATATTAAAAGGTGTAATGAAGAAATAATATGGGAATACTAGATCCAAGATTAAAAAAATATCAAAAGAAGTATGATTACTCATATTCCTTTGGTACATACCCAACCATTGATTTGATTAACCACCAAAAGGAGAACCTCATAAAGGTGTTGGTTAAATCTAAGCATGATGAGAGTGAGGGAGTGAATGAAGTATTGGATTTGTGTAAACGATTAAGTATTCCTGTTGAAGTTGCAGACAGAGCCATAGACAAGATTGCGACTAAGGAGAATACATATGTGCTTGGTATTTTTAAGAAGTATGATTCTGAATTAGATCCTCAAGCTAACCATTTAGTATTAGTAGAGCCAAGAAATATGGGTAATCTTGGTACCATTATTCGTACGATGTTGGGTTTTGATGTTACTAATCTTGCAATCATTCGTCCCGCTACTGACATCTTTGACCCTATGGTTGTACGTTCGACAATGGGGGCGATATTCCAAATCAAATTTGAATATTTTGACAGTATTCAAGAATATATGACTAAGTACAGTAGAAGGAATATATATACCTTTATGTTGGATGGTGCAAAAGATATCCGAGAGGTTAAGTTTGAAGCACCATTTAGTATGATTCAGGGGAATGAAAGCAAAGGCTTACCTAAGGAATTTGGAGAATTAGGACAGAGTATATTCATTCCTAATTCGGACAAGGTAGATTCTCTTAATCTTTCTGTTGCTACTGCGATAGGGTTGTGGGAAGCAAGGAGGCAGAATGGCTAGTATATTTCCAAAAGACTTTTTCTGGGGAGCAGCAACTTCATCACATCAGATTGAGGGCGGGAATACAAATAACTGGTCTAAGTGGGAAAAAGAAACTGCAGAGGAGAGGGTTAAACATATTCCTAATTGGTATGAATTTCCAAAACATCTTTTAGATGAAGCGAAAGATCCTGAACGAAGGATTTCGGGAAAAGCAGCGGATAGCTTGAATAGGTGGAAAGAAGATATTAAGGTGATGAAAGAGATGGGTTTGAACTGTTACAGATTTTCCATAGAGTGGTCTCGAATATTCCCTCAAAAGGGAGTTGTTAGTGAGGAGGGTTTAGCATATTACCGTAATTTAATTAACGAACTTAAACAGAACAATATTGAACCAATTGTTACCTGTTGGCATTGGACTATACCGATATGGGTTGATGAAGACGAGGGAGGTTTCCTTAACAAGAAAACGGATGTTTGTTTTAGAGAATATATGAAGGTTGTGGCTGAGAACTTTGCAAAGGATGTTAAATACTGGATTGTACTGAATGAACCTGAATCCATAGCTTCAAAAGGATATCTTTTAGGAGATTGGCCTCCATGTAAACGGAATATATTTTCTGCTGCATACTTCTACTATTTTAGAATGGTGGAGTGGCATAGGATAGGGTATGAGGAGCTTAAGAGGGTTAATCCTGAGGTTTGGGTGGGCGTTGCTAAGCCTAATGTATATATTGAACCTTACAATCAACATATATGGAATGTTGGTATAGCTAAGTTGGGACACTTTCTTTTTGGTCAGCTATATTTAAAGCGTATTCACAAATATCTCGACTATATTGGTCTTAACTATTACTTCCATATTAGGGTGGGTATTAGGGGTGTTAAGAATGAGAATGATAGGGTGTCTGATTTTGGATGGTGGATGAAGCCATTCTCAATTTACCATCTTCTTACTGATTTAAAGAAATACAATCTTCCAATTATGATTACTGAAGATGGACTTGCTGATTCTAAGGATCAATACAGGGAGTGGTGGTTAGATGAGACGTTTGGGGCTATGCGTAGGGCTCTACAAGATGGTGTTAGATTGATTGGGTATATGCATTGGTCTTTGGTAGATAACTTTGAATGGGCTGAGGGTTTTTGGCCGAAGTTTGGTTTAGCGGAGGTTGATCCTAAGACATTTGAGCGAAGGATTCGTAAGAGTGGTTACTATTACAGGGATCTGATAGCTAAGGAGAGAGGTAAATAATCCATAGAAATGGTATAATGTATGTAGGAATAGAGATATTCCTAGCTCTTTTTCAATATATGGGGACGTAAGGCTTTCGACAGGAGTCTGCGTTTAGTTGTCACAAACCGAGGGTTGTCTCGTTAATCAACGCACAATGATAAGTGTAAAAAACAAAATCGTCGCTTTTGCAGAGAATATTAAAGCAAGCTTGGCTATGCCAAACTTCAACTTTAACTTTGCTGCTTAAAGTCTAGCCAATTAAGTTTGACTAGTGTCTTTATCCTTATTCTTAGTTAGGGGTAAAAGATAGTCGTTACTAAGATATATTATTACTATTTTGTCAGTAGAGTAGTATGTACGAATTTAATTACTGAGTAGATATATCTTTTTGCTAATCTTTTTAGATATGTCTAGCTATACAGGATTAGATATGTTTGTACATGATGCTAAGCAAAACTTTTGGACGTGGATTCAATTTCCACCGTCTCCACCATATATATTGAGAAACAGATTTTTAGTTATGAAATCAAGATTCTCGTACCTCCAGCAACTTCGGAAACTAAATCAATGTCTATTTAAAGATAATATATTAGGTAGCTAAATATAACAAAATCTAAGAAACAAATAAGTGTTATTTTCGATACACAGAATCTTTCTGAAAAAAAAGGCGTTATAAAAGAAGACGTTTCAAGGATGATTTCTGAATTTCATGGGCGAAAAGATCTTCAAGTGAAATGGTATTTATCAGATGTTGTCAACGAGGAAGGGAAAGCACATTTTGTTACAAATGCAAAGAAATCTTTTGATGAATACAATTCAGCAACTAACACGTTAAAGTCTTTTTTCCGGGAGGATATTGATGTTACAGCTAAGAAAGAAGAGGAAGAGCTGATGAATATATACGATAAAATGATTGAAGAGAATCATCTTGTGATACTAAAAACTAAGTGGGAAAAGATCAGTTTAGAAAAATTAATGAATGAAGCTTGTTGGAAAGTCGAACCTTTCGAGGGAGAGAAAGGCTTTGAAGGAAAAGGTTTCAAAGACTCTTTAATTGCAAAAAACCTAACACAGAATCTTAAAAAACTAATTAAAACAACAAAAGATCAGGTTATCTTTTTCAGCAATGATCAGCATTTGATTAAAGCTGTTACAGATAAGCATCCAAACATTGAAGTAAAAAATTCTACCGTAGATTTAATATCCGTTTTGCGACTATCAAAAACCGAATCGGAGAGAAAATTTGCTTATGAGTTGACGGATAAAGCAAATATCGTTTTTGTTGAAAATATATTTAATGAACAAAATATCGGAGAAAAAATATTAGGTCAATATTCGGAGATATTCGAGCATCCACATAATAAGAACCGCTCTGTCTCTTCATTTGGAATGTTGAATAGGAAAAACCTATACTTAAGAGAGAATATTAAAAGCTTTAATTGTATTGGAACTAGCTTTTTAAGAAAATATAGAGGAGAAACTTTTGCTTGGGAATCAAATATTCTCGTCGACAGATTTTATGAAGAAAAGTTTGACGAACAGGTGACTTTCCCAGTGGGAAGCGGAGTGCAAGATGTATATATGGCTAACCAGGGATTTACACCAGTGACTACGAATTTGGCTCAGTATTACAGTGTGACGGAGGATGTTCCGTTGATCGATGGAAATCTCCCTCCTTATTTTCTTACCCAACAATATGAGCCATATGGGGAAATTAAAAACTTATCAGGTGAAGATTATAGTTATGTAAAAGGGGATAAGCTAACAAAACGTCAATTTGAATTCGTAGTCAAATGGAATTCAAAAGTTGGAGAAAACGGAGAAATAACAGATACCAAGGTCATGTCTATAGCCTACAAGCTACAATATAACCCATTTTATCCTTTTGTTTCAGTTGGACTACAGGATTATCCTGTGAGAATAGTATAGTTTTTCGGCCCTTATTCCACCACCTCCATACTCTTCAATATATCATCAACCTTTAATAACTCATCTCCCGTTATTGTTGTATTAAAACCATAGAAATATGCCTCATATGGATAGTTATCCTCATCGGTATATGATAACCCCTCAAAAGTAACAACAACATTAAAACAAGGAGCCTCAAAATAGTTATTCCCTTCCTCATCATCAAGATAAATCTTAGTAGCAACTCTTCTAATAGTCCTACCAAGAACATCATACTCAACATATGGCATACTACTAAAATCATTAATATTCATAGGGTCACCCATCTCATCAGCAGAAGCCTGAGCCTGTGCTCTGTATGCAGGATTATCATCCGCAAATGCATAGTACTCACTACAACCAGCAAAACCAATACCATTAACACCAGCAAGATAGAACATGGAGGTATTACTTGGATTAAAAATTTTAATACCAGTTAAACCAACATAATCAGGACCCTCTGAAAGATATTCAGAACCCTCACCATCATAGTATTCTTGCATAGTCCAACCCTCAGGTAGGGTAGCTGTAACAGTCTCTCCTGTGAATGTAGTAGTAGCTACAACATCATCTGCTTCTGTAGCATCTGTATTATCTGTATCTCCATTCTCTTCAGCATCCTGAGCAGAGTTATTCTTACTCAAGAAAGGAATCTGGATATATTCCTTCTCGTAAGCAATATATACAAGTAAGCCAACCACTATTAAGGCAAGCAATATGCACAAAGCCACTAAACCACCATTTGATTTTGATTTAGGTTTAGAAGCAGTTTGTGGAGTAGGTGTTGGGACTGGGGTAGGTGTTTCCATCGTACCATTTGGGACAGTATCCATAATATATGTAAATATATAATTTAATTATTTTTTTCTGTGCATGCCATATCGGTACAGATTACCTGACCATTACTACATGCACACGAATTACAACCATCAGAAGATTTAAATGTTTCAGAATCAGCATATGACCAACCAGCATATGAACATCGTGCTTTTTGTTGGGATATGGTATTGAAATATACAATGTAACTAATCAAACCAAGGATAATAGTACAGAGGGTAATACATAGGGCAATTAGAAAATCATGTCTTTTGTTCTCTTCCATATCTCCAGTATATATTATTTCCCTACAAAACGAGAATACATTTCAAAGTACAAACCTTTTAGTGCTAAAAGCTCTTTGTGAGTACCTTTCTCAAGTATAGTATTGTCCTTAATCAATATAATTTGATCTGCATTAAATATTGTACTTAGTCTATGTGCAATGATGAATGTAGTTTTACCCTTGCAAGCCTTCCCAATTGCACTCTGAAGCATCTTTTCAGACTTAGTATCAATCCTTGCAGTAGCTTCATCAAGAATCAAAATCTTTGGTTCTCTCAAAAGTATCCGAGCAAGAGCTATAATCTGCCTTTGTCCTGCACTGATTTCACTACTCTCGGAGCTAATCTTCGTCTCCAATCCTTCTGGTAGGGAGGTAATGAAAGCTTCGGTTCCCAAATCTTTAAACACCTGCCAAGCCTGTTCTGTCGTAACCCCGGGGTTGTTGTATTTCAAGTTATTTAGGATTGTATCTTCGAACAAGAAAGTATCTTGTATGAGGTAACCAATGTTCTTCCTTAATGCCTCTAAATCCCACTCTTTAATATCTTTCCCATCAACATATATCGTTCCATTATCAGTATCATACAAACGTGCAATGAGGTTAACAAACGTGGTTTTCCCTGCGCCAGTAGGACCAACTATAGCGATGGTTTGACCAGCGTCGACTTGGAAGTTAACATCAGAAAGTACCTTTTCATTTTCAACGTATGCAAAATCGACATCTTTAAATTCAACACTTCCAGTTACAATCTTAGGTGTATATGGGAGAGCAGGGGTAGATATATCACTCTCGAGCTCCATGACGTCGCTCAATCTCTCTGCCGATGCCATTCCTGTCTTTATGATCCTCCATATCTCCGCTATCTCCATGACCTTCTGTAGGAGGTCTTGGATGTAGGAGAGTATGAGGATGACAGTACCTATGGTTATGATTGTTTTAGCATACAAATTCAATGAGGTCATTAAGATGGCACATACAGCAATTACACTTAGAAAGGTAAGGATTGCTTTAGAAGAGGCAGATATTAAAGTGACTCTTTTCATTGTGGTGTAGTAGGATTTAGTTTTCTCTTGGAAGTTCTTAGTCCAACTCTTCTGTTGATTGGTAGATTGTATCGCTACAAAACCATCTAATGATTCTTGAACATTTGCACTAATATTTCCTTCTTTCTTTAATGACTCGGTAATTGGTTTCTCGATTATTCTTCCTTGTATAGCTATGTAAATAATCATTACAAATGCTCCACCAAGAGCTATGTAACCGATGAGATTGCTTTGGAGGAATATGGAAATTAATATAATGAATACAGAGAAGACGATGTCTAGAAGTCTAATGATTCCTTCTGAAAAGAAGGAGCTGAGGGTATCAACATTCCCCGTTAATCTTTGGATGATATCTCCAGATTGGTTGTCAGAGAAGAATCTGCTTGGAAGTGTTTGGATTTTGTTAAAGAGTTCTTTTCGAATATTGAAAAGGATGTTTTGACCAAGCTTTCCAGTAAAGAAGAGTCTAATGTAACTTAAAACAAGATATATTGCAGCAAGCCCAACGAAGATTAGGGTGGTTTGTGTTAATCCTGCAAGATCCTTGTTGGTTATATTTACATCTATAGCCTGTTTAAGTAGGCGAGGAAGTATTGCGTTTCCAAGAATGGTAGCAATGAGTAAACATAGAGATATTAATATGAATGGGAAGAGATATGGTTTTACATGTCTTAATACAAGCTTAAGGCCTTTGTTGTAATTCACATTCTCATCTAATTGTAGGTTGTATTTTTGATTTTTACTCATCGTAGTTACTTTGTGACAATTCAATTTCTCGATACAGAGAGGATGTTTTTAGAAGTTCATCATGTGTACCGGATTCAGAGATTTTTCCTTCATCGAAGATATATATTCGGTCACAATCTTTCAAGGAGGAGATCTTTTGACTTACAAGAATCATTGAGATATCTGGATAGTTCTTTTTAATATTTTCAAATACTCTTCCTTCGGTATTTGCATCTAATCTACTGGTGATATCATCCAAAATGAGTAGGGAAGGGTGGTCTACTAATGCTCTGGCAATCATGATTCTTTGCTTTTGTCCTCCTGAGAGATTGGATCCTTTTTCTCCAGCCATGGTTTTGTATCCGTTTTCGAGTTTCTTTGTAAATTCATCTACATCCGCAATTCTTGCAGCTTTGAGAATATCTTTTTCTTCGATGTCTCTTCCAAAACGTATATTTTCATATATTGTTTCGTTAATGAGGAAATTTTCTTGGAAGCAGAATCCTATTTCTTTTCTAAGATCATGTGATTTGTATTCTTTAATATCCTTTCCATTGATGAATATTTCTCCATAGGTAGGATCAATTGCTCTAAGAAAATGCTTGAGGAAGAGGGTTTTCCCTGAACCGGTTAATCCCATTATTCCAATCTTTTGATTCTTTTCTAAATCAAAATTAATGCCATCCAATATATTTACTCCTTCGTCTTCGAATGAAAGGTTTTTAATATGTATATCGTTTATTCTCTCCAATGGTTCTTTTCCATCTTTGAAATCTATTTCTCTATCCAATACATCACTTATTCTTTGCAATGATGCCATTGCTTGTCCTAACATTGTTGCCATGAAGCTTAGTGAGATGAGAGGCATAATGAAGATGAGGACGTAGAGATTGAAAGCTGAAATGTCTCCGATTTGTAATCTTCCTGCGATTGCTTCTTGTCCACCTACTTGGATGATGAGTAGGGAACAGATGTAGAAGAGGGCACTGATTGCGGGTATTACTAATGCAAATATTTTGGTTACTTCTATACCAAGATTTCTAGAAAGGGTATTTTGAGTTTTAAATTTTTTGACTTCGGTTTTCTCTGCGACAAATACTCTTACGAGCATTGATGCTTTTACATTTTCATTTATAACTTTGTTTAGGTTGTCTCTTACTTTTTGTATTTCATTGAAGATTTTAAATTTGTTTTTGATGACCAAGAAAAGTATTGCTACAAATGCTGGTACTGCAATGACAACATATGCTGCGAGTTTTGCATTGAGGGAAAACATCATTATGACACTTCCGATTAGTAATACTGTCCCCGTTATGGCAAACGCTATGGCTTGTGTGAATGATGATTTTACAAAATTAACATCACTAAGAATGACGGTTAATATTTTAGAAGGTTTCTCCTTTACAAGGTAGTTGTAACCTTGCTTTAAGACTTTTTGCATTAGTCTGTTTCTTAGATCTGTACCGATTTTTTCACCGAGTAAGGAGAAAAGGTATCCTTGGAGTAGGGAAGCTATTGGTGAGAGTATGGCTAATGCTCCTACTATGATGTAGAAGATTGTTGAGATTTGTAGTGTTGCTTGATATTCATTGATCACGCTTGAGACGATTTTTGGGATTGCGAGATTCAAGAGATTTAGGATTACTAGGAATATGAAGGAGCCTACAAAAAGGAGTACATATTCTTTACTGGTGGCGTATTTCTTTAAGACTGTTAGTGGATTTTTGGTTTGCATAGGGCATCATTATACTCCAAGAAGGGTGGCTATGTAATATCCTGCTACCGATGTAAGAACAGAGACTGTTGTTCCCCAGATTATGTCTATGATGGTTATGGATACTGGCCAGTTTTTTAATGTTGCTAGGTTGGTTAGATCATATGTGGAGTAGGAGAGCATTCCAAAGAGGGCTCCTAACATTATTGTTTTCCAGAGGTTTTGTGATTCATATCCTGGTAATACTGCAAAGATTATTACTCCTACTACGAAGATTAAATAAAAGATGAGGGCAGGGAATAGTTTTGGTTTTGGAGCCATGAGGTGTCCAATCTTCTTAGAATAGTTTGGAGCTGAGAATTTTAACCAAAGGAAATCTATGGCAAAGAAGACAATGGTTGTTAAAAGGTAAAGATATATGTAGTTCATAGTAATATTCGATTAGCTTATATTTTTATTTTACCATGTTGTTTGAAGGAAGGGTTTGATAGAATATATTATGCATATTAAGAATGAAATATATGGAGATTTTGATATAACAGAAGAAGTTCTGATTGAACTTATAAACTCTCAAGCAATTCAAAGACTAGAAGGTATTGATCAGGCTGGATATTCGAAAGTCTTTTATGTTAGCTCTCGAAATAGGTATGACCATACGATTGGAGTATTTCTTCTTTTAAGAAAGTACGCAGCTTCTTTAGAAGAACAAATCGCGGGACTTTTACATGATGTCTCACACTACGCTTTTTCCCATGCGATTGACTATATTTTGCAGGAGGGGAATATAGATAAGCAGGATTTGCAGGATAGGAGTAAGAAGAAGTTTTTACTGAATTCAGATATACCTAAAATTCTGGAAAAGTATGGATACGATGTTGATAGCGTTGCAGATGAAGAACATTTTCCAATGTTAGAAACATCTTTGCCGGACGTTTGTGCGGATAGGTTGGACTATTCCCTAAAAGATATGGTTATTCTCCTAAAGAAGGATGTGAAAGAGATTAAAAATATAATTAGTCATCTCAAGGTGAACGATGCGAAGAAGTGGTATTTTGACGATGTAGAAGTGGGATATATTTTTGCTAAATATTTTAAGGAATTGAACGATGATCATTATTCGGGCTTAGTAAGCGCTTCAATGTTTAAGAGTATTAAGGATTTCATAAAGTATGCATTAGAGAGAGGATATATTGAAGAGATAGATTTAGAGAAAGAGGATCAGTATGTAATAGATAAATGTTTGAAATATATAGAGAAGGACAAGGAATTAAAGAAGTTTTGGGAGAGGATGAATAACAAGTATTGTTTTTATACTGATGAGAATAATTATGAAGAGATAGTACCTTGTAAGTCTAGGGTAGTTGATCCCTTGTGTTTAGTTAATAATGAATTAAAGAGGGTTTCGGATGTATACAGGGAATGGGGAAAAGTGGTTGAAGAAGAGACTGTTGTTAAGAAACATTATCTAGCACCAACAGCTTAATCTACCGCAAAGAGTTTGTGCTTTAAGGGGCTTCCAAGAACATGGAAAAGCATAACAATCATACTACTGTCATATATATTTCCAATATCCCAGTATTTTTCACCATCTTTCTCTATTAAACATCCTACATATTCTCCGTTAATTGAAATACTGTTTTCTCCGATGAAGAGATTCTTGTCTTTGAACCATGCTTGTAAAGATGTCGCGCGATTGTAATCAAAATCTTCTACAAATGGTATGGAAAAATAATATTCGTAAAGCCTCTTTTTATGTATTATGTCATTAAACGAAGACTCCTCAATTATCTCTAGGAAATTTGTCTTTATATATGGAAACGCAATTCCAGAATATTTAAGATAATGAGATAAGCACTCTAGCAAGAAAATTGCCTCATCTGTATTTGCAAATTCTCCACTATGTAGTTTGTCTTGGCTTGAAAGGGAGAAGCTTTTTCCTTTACAGTCGTTCTCGTCTCCCCATATATTGGTGTAATCATAAGCTATATGGGTTCGTAACCAAATAAGAGAGTATGTTCCATTGCTTCTTTCTACCCAACGATACTCTACTGTGTTCAATCCATATTTTTCTTTTAACTCTTTAAATTCTACTCCTAAGTTCTCATAATCCTCTTCAGAAATTTGGATGCCATCTTTTAGTAACTCGGAGAGGTCATTTTTTCCATATGATCTCCAAACTACATATTCTTCACGATTACCAAAACCTATCTCAGGAAAGTCATATTTTGAATATGTAAGGGGATCTTTTAATGTTTCTGTCTGTGGTGGCATTTTTAAGAATATAAAATTACCGGGGCAGACTAAAACGAATACGGAGAGGGCGGGATTCGAACCCGCGATAGGTTTTAACGCCTATGACTCGTTAGCAGTGAGTTCCCTTCGGCCTCTCGGGCACCTCTCCATATCTAGCGCTAATTATAATTCATTTATGCTATTTGTGCTACAATAAACTATGTATTACGGAATCCATGCATCCTCAGCAGGAGGAATAGAAAACACCATAAAATTGGCTCAAAAATATGGAGTCAATGCAATCCAGATAATGCCTACCATACCAATGAGATGGGCAACCAAACTCTTACCAGAAGAAATGATCCTGAATTTCGTTAATGAACTAGAGAAATCAGATGTTAAAAAGATCCTTCTACATGGAATATATCTCACAAACCTAGCTCGAGAAGACAAACAAATGTTCCACCTAGGCAAAATGGGGTTAGTTGTTTACTTAGATTTTGCAGAAAGAGTAGCAAATGAAATTAAAAAGAGAAATATCGATGCGGAAATCCTAGGAGTATGTTTCCATCCCGGAGCACAGAAAGAATTGTCATATGAAGACAGCATGGAACGAATATCATATGGAATACAGTGGGTATTGGATGAAGTACCAGGCACACAGAAGCTCCTCATAGAGAGTACTGCTGGAACAGGCGGTACATTAGGAAGAAGTTTTACAGAGTTAGGCATATTAAGGAACAAAGTTGAAAACAAAGAGCGAGTAGGGTTTGTCATAGATACAGAACATACATATGCTGCCGGCTACGATTGGGTTAACAATCTGAATGGAGTAATGGAGGATTTAGATAGGGAAGTTGGTATCGTAAATATTAAGGCAATACATCTAAATGATTCTGCAGTAGAATTAGGAAGTAACAAGGACAGACATGCAAATCTTGGTGAAGGAAAAATGGGGGAAGAGGCTATTAAAAAGATTTTGCATGAACCTAAATTCAAGGAGGTACCATTCATAATGGAGACCCCGGGGTTGAAAGATTCTGAATCTACACTTAAAGAAGTAGAGATGCTAAAGAAATTAATTAATTAAAAATATTATGAAAAAGATTACAAAAACAAAACTCGGCAATCTTCTTAAGGAAACTCCAAGTCCCAAGCTAATGCTTGTTGTAACCGGTGGAATCATTCTTGCACTCATTGTCTACATCACAATCTTACTTCTATCCATGCGATAGTGGCATTAGTAAATCTTAACGAAAATCAACAAAAAGCTGTCCAATATACCCAAGGGGATCTTCTAATTATCGCTGGTGCTGGTACTGGAAAAACCGCAGTAATTACCCAGCGTATTTTGTACCTCATTAAAAAATTCAATGTAAAACCATCGGAGATATTGGCATTAACATTCACAGAAAAAGCTGCAGCAGAGATGCAAGAAAGAATAGACAAGGAGATGGAGTATGGGTACGAAGAGCCATGGATATCTACATTCCATTCGTTTTGTGATGGAATATTGAGGGAAGAAGGCTACAATATGGGATTGGATGGAGGATATTCACTAATGACCACAGCCCAGTCATATATTTTTCTTCGAAAGTTTTACCATGATTTACCTTTAGATACTCTTAAACCAAGGGGGCAGGTTACTAAAACACTGAATGATATTCTTAAGCACTTCTCTAGATTGCAAGATGAGGATGTCTCTCCAGAAGATTACATTAAATTTGCCAAAACATTACCTAAGAATACCGAAGAGCAGAAGGCAGATTTTCAGAAATACAAAGAGCTTTCTGAAACTTACAGAATGTATTCAGAGCTTAAAATGCAGGAGTCGAAGGTAGACTTTGGAGATTTAATTATTCTCACATTAAAACTGTTTAGAGAAAGACCAAATGTTTTAGAAAAATACAGAAAGAAGTTTAAATATATTCTTGTAGATGAATTCCAAGATACCAACTATACCCAAAATGTATTGGTAAATATCCTGACATTAGGATTAGATGAAAGTAAGAAGAAAGAGGTAGAAGAAAAGAAAAAGAATGGGAAAAAGGTTCGTCCACTGCTTACAGTAGTAGGTGACGATGATCAAGCCATTTACAAATTTAGAGGTGCAGCGATATCCAACATTCTTCAATTTAAAGAAACATATCCTGATGCCATGGAAGTAGTATTAACTGAGAACTACAGATCAAGGCAGGAGATATTGGATGCGTCACACACACTGATTAGTAAGAATAATCCAAATAGGTTGGAGGTAACAGAGAAGATAGACAAGAGACTGGTAGCTAAAGGTGTATTTGAAAACGATGAAAATATTGTAAACCTCATAGCTTCTGGAAACGAAAGTGGTGAAGCAGAACAAGTAGCTGATGAAATTGCAAAGCTTACGGGGTTTGGAGAATATGCAAAACAGGTAGAAGGATCTGAAGTATTTGATGAAAAAGGTCAATCATCTTTTGTAAAAGGAGAGAGTGGCAAACTGCCACTTAGATTTTCGGATATTGCCATATTGATTAGAGCGAATTCTCATGCAGAACCGTTTGTACAAGCATTAAGAGGAATGGGAATACCATACAAGTTAGGAGGATCAAGAGGATTGTATTCAAGACCTGAAATACAGAACCTCATAGCCTTCCTAAAGGTCTTGGTCGACTATTCTGATGAAATAGCTATGTACAAGTTGTTGGCTATGTCAGTATGGAAATTAACCCCAAGGGAATATATGGACATTAATAGGTTGGCGAGAGAGGAGAGATTAACATTGTTCGAGGAATTGGAAAAGCTTCGGAATATTAAACTGGGGCAGGAAGAAAACATTTCTTTAGACGAAATTGCAGATATCGAGAATCCAATAGTTGAGAAGATATTTAATACTGATTCCATATCTGGGGTCACAAATCTGTTAACAATTCTTCAAAACAGTATCTTAAAGGTGAAAGATGGTCGTCCTATGACAGAAATTTTGTATGAATTTGTTAAATCTAGTGGATATCTAGATTCGTTTGTAAGCGAAGAAAGTGCTGATGGATTATTTGCAGTCTCAAATATACAAAAGTTTTTCGAATCAATTAAAAAATATGAAAAGGATAATCCGGATTCAAATATATATGAGTATGTAGATTTCATTGAATATTGCATAGAAGTAGGGGAATCACCAGTTGTTGATCAATCGGAATTGGAAGATTTTAACGCAGTAAATATATTGACGGTACATGGTTCAAAAGGATTGGAATTTCCTGCTGTGTTTTTAGTAAATCTGGTAGCTCAGAGATTCCCATCTAGAAATATGAGTGATTCAATACCGATGCCAGAAGATTTGATTAAGGAAATGTTGGACAAAAAGATGAGCCAAGAAGAGGCACATATTCAAGAAGAACGAAGACTTTTCTATGTTGGAGCTACTCGTGCTAAAGAAAAACTGTATCTTTCTGCTGCAAGTTTCTACGGTGATGCAAAAACAAAGAAGAAACCAAGTGTATTCTTGTATGAGATATTGGATAGGGATGTAGCAGAGGAGTTTAATTTTGAGAAGGGAAAAGTAAGTATTGAAGGTTATGAGGAGAGAGAGAATTCATCGATAATTCCAAAAGAAGTGAAGATTGAATTGATGAAGAACTTTAGCTATTCACAGTTAGATACATATGAGCTTTGTCCTAGAAAGTATGAATATGCATATGTTTTGAGAGTACCTCAAAAACCCAATGCTTCATTGTCTTTTGGTACAACAATCCACAATACTCTTAAGGATCTGTATACCTTACTCAAGACGTCTAAGGAAGGTATCGAGGGCATTGTAAGTGAACCAACACTGGGAGACTTGTTAAATTCGTACAACAAAAACTGGGTAAGAGCAGGATATGACAATACCAAACATGAGAATATGAAGAAGGAGCATGGGGAGAAAATGTTAAAGAAATACTTTGAAAGAATATACTCAAATGAAGAGATCCCCTTAAATTTAGAAGAATCATTTGTGATGCATCTGGGGGAGAGCACATTTGCGGGGAAGATAGACAGAATAGATTTCCTAGAGGAGATTGATGGAATAAAGCAGGTTTGTATTGTTGATTACAAAACAGGAAAGGTTAAAAAGGAGGAGGATATTAAAAAGGACCTACAATTGCCTTTGTATGCCATATTTGTAGAAGAGAAATTAGGGTACAAAGTATTGAAAGCACAATACATTTTCGTAGAAGAAGGAGTAAAGATAGAGGCGGATATTTCATCTAAACGAAGAGAAAAAGCAAAAGAAAGAATGGTTGAGATTATTGAAAATATCAAAGCCAGAGACTTCCATGCCGAGCCAGATATGTTTAAATGTAGTATGTGCGACTATCGTACAGTTTGCGAATTCGCCAAAACCTAATGTGATATAGTATAATATCAGCTATGAATATTGTTGAAACAATAAACAATTTGGTGGTTCATAAGGTATACGCCGATTCTTTGGGTTCTACATTAAGCGATGAGTTAGATAGAATTAAAGAAAGTGGTGCTACAAAGGAAACCATTGTGTCTTCTATTATAAATATTGCTACCCCAGTTGCTGTTATTGCTGTGGTACTTTTGCTTGTATATGGTGGATTTATGATGATGAGCAGCAAAGGAGACCCAGATAAGCTTCAAGAAGCTAAACAGATTATAACCAATGCAATTATCGGTTTTGTTGTAATATTGTTGTGCGTAGCGATATTACTATTAATTTCTAATACCTTGGGATTAAAAATTTATGAGTAATCCACTATTGGCAGTTCAAATCTCAGACTTATCCAAATTTGTAACAACTAATTTGTATAGTGATAAGGATACTCTTGTAGAAGGGAAAATAATCACAGCCATTAATTTCTTTGTAATCTTTTCTGCGGTAGTTGCCGTTATTATGCTTGTTGTGGCTGGATATATGTTCATAACTTCGGCTGGAGATGCAGATAAGGTAGAGAAGGCGACCAAGACAGTAAGTGCTGCTATTATTGGTATGGTAATAGTATTTGTAGCGAAAATACTCGTACAATACGTTCTCAGTGTGATAGCTGGACAATAGTATTGCAAGTTGAGTCAGCTTTTTATATAATTGGTACATAAATTAATATATTTTATTGTTCTATGAAGACTTCAAAAACATTAGCAACCGCAGCTTCAGTGGTTTCAGGCTTGTTCTTAACATCCGCAGCTTATGCTCAGGCTACAGTTGAGACATATTTAGCACCTCTCGATGCTGGAAAAGATGGAACACTTTTAGATTTAATCTCAAACTTGATAAACTGGGCAATAGGTATCGCAGCACTAGTATGTGTTGTTGTATTAATCGCAAGTGGTTATAAATATATAACTGCAGCTGGTGATGAAAACAAAGTTGAGAGTGCAACAAAAACTCTTACATTCGCAATAATTGGTTTAGTTGTTTGTTTTATAGCAGTAATCCTTGTCAGATTTGTATTGGGTGAAGTGCTAAAAACCAATTTATAAATCTTAGAAATTAAGAAATAATGGTTGACCTTAGTATCCTAAGTGGCACAGGCTTTGAGAATCTGCAAGATTTCTTGTATTTCGTAATTAATTACGCAATCACTATCTCTGCAATAGTAGCTGTTGTTTCTTTGGTACTATCAGGATTTAGGTATATGCTTTCGTTTGGCGATGAAAAGAAGATAAAGGTTGCAACAAGTTCTTTAGTATATTCGATAATAGGGTTGGTACTTGTATTTATAGCTCCAACAGTTATAAGATTTGTTATTAATACAATATTAAAAGCATAATGAAAACAATTAATAAAATATTTTTTGTACTGCTATCTGCTTTTTTAGCATCTCCAGTATTTGCAGCAAATCAAAGTACTACGTTAGGAAACGTGGATTCGGAACCTCCAAAGATTTTTGATGGAATAGATACTCTCTTAGATAGCATAGTGGTAATTCTCTTCCCAGTAGCAGGATTAGCGTGCGTAGTTTTTATAATCATTGGTGGATATACCTGGATAGCTTCTGCGGGTGATCCAGCTAAAGTTCAACAAGCTCAGGGAACATTGACTTGGGCAATCATAGGATTAGTATTCGTTTTAATAGCAGGGTTAATAGTTAATACTGTAACAGGTTTCATAAACTAGAAAAATTCATTCAAAAGATAGTGTATAATTGGTCATGGTCAAAAAGCCCCGAGTTTTGTTACAACTTCTTTTGGTTGTGGTATTAAGTACGTATACCTTTTCTTTGTTTACACATCCAATATATTCAGATGAGGCGTCAGATCTTCAACAACAGATAGATCAGAAGAATGCGGAATTAGCAGCAAAACAAACCACACTTTCAAGTATAGAGGCAAAGATAAAAGAAATTAGTGGAAGTAATAACTCAGTGAGTCAGAAGATTACCTTAATTAATGCTGAAATTACGAAATTAAATGATAGTATTACTCAAACAGAGGGTGCGTTAAATACGAAGATAAAGGAGATAGAGGATAAGCAAACGTTGTTAGAATCAAAGAAAACAGAGATGGATAAACTTTCTACAGATTTGTATATAAGATCTAGATATAGATTAGCGACATTCTTCTTGTCTGGAAATGATTGGGATACATTAGTTAAAGAATTTTTCTTAAAACAGAATAGTATTTCTACTTTAAAGAATGAGGTTGAAGCTATTAATGGGGAATTTAGTAGTTTAGCAGAGAGTAGGGCAGAATTAGAAAGCCAAAAAGCAACCCTCGATGCTCAGAAAAAAGATATGGATGATTCGTATGCATTGTTAGCTGCAGAGAAAGCAAAGCTACAATCAGAATTGAATAGTCAGTATTCAACTAAAAATAGTTTAACAAAGACGATTGGAAATTTGTCTAAGGAAATATCTCAACTACAACAGTTTTTGATAATAGCGAAATCAGGGGGAACAATTATAGATGCAAATACAGTTCCTAACAGCTCTTCTGATCCCGCATCCTCATTAGCATACTTTAGAAGCAATGCCCCAGGTGGATCTTTTGCAGTATTTGCCTTTGGTGCATATACGCATCGAAACGGAATGAGCCAATGGGGTGCCAGAGCAAGGGCTGAGGCTGGTCAGACATATGAACAAATCTTAGCGGCTTACTATCCAGGGAAGATTTTTAGAACCGGCTCGATTATCAATAAATCGTCAGGGGCCAGTGAGGCAATCATGACGAATATTTCTACCACTACATATGGCACTCTCAACTTCGAAGATGACTATCTACTAAGGCTTAATGAGATGCCAGAGAGTTGGGATATGCAAGCATTGAAAGCACAGGTAATAATTGCAAGAACATTCGCTATTAACTATACAAACAATGGTCAATCAACAATCTGTACAACTGAATCATGCCAAGTAATTGGAGCTGGCCAAAAAACAGGCGCATGGGCTGAAGCAGTGCGAGCTACGAGAGGTGTTGTGCTTACTGATACTGCAGGGAAAGTGTTTTCAGCTCAATATGCAGCAGTACATGGAGGATGGGGTAATGGAATGGGCTGGGATACAACTACAGGAACAGGAGACTATGCAAACTGGACAGCTAATGCATGGGAAAGTATCTCTGGTGTAAGCTGGTTCTACAAAACATGGTTTAGAAAGGGTTATGCAACAAGTGGAAATGATTGCGGTCACACGCCATGGCTTTCAAATGCAGAAATATCAGATATCTTGAATGCATATTTGCTTTGGATTAGTAACGGGAAAACGTCAAGCGATCCAAGAATTGTTTCTACGGACGTCGCAAGGTGTTGGGGGCAATCAGCTAATCCATACAGTATGACAGAACTAAGAAATATGGTCTCTAATCCGGTAACAACCGTATACAGTGCAGTATCTGCAAACTCAAATGGTACGACAACATCAATATCGTTTAATACAAATAGGGGAATAGTCTCTATGTCGGGCGCAGATTTTAAAGCGATATATAATATGAGAGCCCCAAGCTACTTAAGTATTCCGCAGAGTAGCTTTGTAAATGTGAATATTGAATATAAATAAACCTTGTCCTATCCCTCATTCTATGATATCGTTATACCATCAAACATATGACTACTAAACAAGAAACAAACAAAATACCAAAGAAGTTCAGGAACATTAAAAGGTCATTCATGGAGAATATAACTCTTAGAAATGATCATTCCTTTAAGTCTTTTCCGAAAGGATTAAAATTCCATGGCCAAGAACAAGAGGAGCAGGTTATTCTCATAATACGATCCCATTGGATTATATATGTCCCCCAGATACTCCTCGCAATCTTAGTTCTAGTTTTGCCATGGGTATTAGGAGCGATAGCCCCCGTTATTTTTAAAAGTGTTGCAATCTTTCTTTCCCTATTAATAACCTCATTACTCTCAGGCACAAGTATATTGGTCTCCGCAATTGTTAAATGGTATTACAATGTAGATATGATCACAGACCAGAGAGTAGTAGATCTCGATTTCCCGAATATAATGGCACATACAATGTCTGAAACACAGTTAGAGCATATAGAAGATGTCACTCAGAAACAGTTAGGATTACTAGGAAGTATATTTGATGTAGGTACGGTGTATATCCAGACTGCAGGCTCAAATCAAAATATTGAATTTACTAACATTCCAAGACCAAGGGATGTTCAGGAAATATTGTCAGACCTTTTAGAATCTAAAGAAAGCGGAGAAATATAATGAATAATGATGTAAACAATATGTTAGACAATTTAGGAAAGAATCCATTAGGAGGACTCTCTGTTAATGTCGCAACTATATTAAAATTCCCATTAGTATTAATCCTTTTTGGAAACGTTCTCTTTGCTGCCTTGCTATTCTTGAGATCCAGAATCTTAGCTGATACCTTTGAATCATCAAGTATCGGTATTGTTAAAGCCATAATCACCATATATCTCATCACAACAATAATAGGTAGCATAATCGCTGTACTATTTCTTTTAGTTGGATAATTATGAAAATTACTGCTCAACAGTTCATCTCGAACAATAGGGAGAAAGGTACTTTTGTTACCATCTTAAAACACTATTCTGAAAATTCTACCAAGAAAACCGAAAAAGAAGGAGATATATATTGTCTTCTTTCAATCTTTGGAAATACATCCTTACCAGCGGAGCGAGTTAGTAAATTTGTATGGGATGGAATATTGGATGGATATATATATTCATCTACAAAAAGTACGAATGAATCCCTAAAAGACGGTATTACAGAAGGAGTAAGAAAGCTACAAAACTTGATGAAGAACGACAAATCTCTTGAAGATTTAGGAGTTAATGTAAACTTTGTTTTAGTAGCACAGAAAAAAGAGGGATTGTATATTGGAAATTTAGGAGAAAATGAAGTATTTGTTTTTAAGGATGGAAAATTTGTAAATATTACAGAGATACTAGGCAAGAGCAAGGCAAGTACCGCAGGTGTAGCCCTAGAAGAAGGAGATGTTCTCATCATATCTACCATTGGAGTGATATCAAAAACATTGGGAGAATTAAGTAAGCTAACATCAGCAGAACCGGTAATCGCCGAATTAAAAGAAATTGGAAAAACATTATCAGGTACACAAGGATTGGTATTTTTTGCATATGAAGATGAAAACCAGATCAAGACCAAACCACCAGTTTCTCAATTCCATATGCCTATACTAAAAAAAGAACCCATAATTGAACCTAAACCAGAAGAAGTCTCTGTACATGATGAACCTCAGGCTGTTTCGAATGTAAAGAAAACTCCATTTAAAAAATTAGATATACAGATTCCAATGATTAGGGGAAACCTAAAGGGTATCGGTAAATATTGGGAGAAGGCGAAGCCCATTTTAGTAAAAATATGGAACGGAATAGTGCGTGTGGTGAATGCCATATCTAAGAAAATGGAGATCTTGTTTAAGCGAATATCATCAAGATTAACCGAACTATATGGCAACAAAAAATGGTTTAAAAAAGCGGCAGCACAACTCTCCACCGTAAAAATTAACAGACCAAATTTCAATGGAAAAGGAATGCGAATTGATGGCTACAGAACTAGAGATACTAGGGTAAAAAGAATTAGATTGGTACTTTTAGTTATCGGAGGAATAGTTTTGTTAGCATTAGGTATCAATTTTACAATTAAGACGCGTCAAGCAAGTATAGTACATAATCAGGCGAATCAGATCTTTGCCAGTACTGAGATATTAGTAAAGAAGGCTGAAAATATGTCTACATCAGACAAGAATACTGCGGAAGTGGCCATATACCAGGCAAAAAATGCATTAAAAGAGGTGCCTGCAAATATCTCGGGAAAAGATTTGGGCATAAAGAATGGATTAGAATCTAGGATATTAGTTGTAGAGGATACTTTGTACAAACGAGTAGGGGTGAGTGATACCAATGGGAAAGTAACAACATTTGTTGATTCAAGGTTGTCATTTGGAGACAACTCAAACCCAACAGATATTGAGATCTATTCCGATGATTCAGGTAATGAATATCTCTTGGTTACTGACAAGGGTTTGAATGCAGTATTTAGAGTCTCTTTGTATGACAAGACATCTCAGAGATTGGTCGACACTGCAGGGTTAATAAAGGATCCTGAATATGTATCTATGGGTAATGGTGGAGTGTTTGTATTTGATAATAAAACAGGTGTAGTAAAAGCACCGTTTGACACAGAAAAATGGTTCGGAACATTTGTTGCGCTATCTGGATTGGCCAGAGAAAACATTAAAGCAAAGAACATTAGTGAATTTATTATTCTCGCTGAATTCGACAATGTATATCTCTTAGATCAGGATGATAACGCAGTTTTAAAATCAGTCTTCTCATATGAGAATAGGTATGGTTTGTACTACAAATATATGGTGGATGATCGATTTATAAACGCAACGGATATCCTTGCAGATCTTAGTGTGTACACATTGACTAGCGATTCTCCACAATTAGTAAGATATAGCTACAGCTATGTCGAACAAAAACAAATGGAAAATCCACTAACAATTACTGGAGTAAATGGAGATTTGGGAACATTAACAAAGGGCTTCACCAGGAGCAGTTTAGATGATGGTCTGTTTGTATTTGATCAGACCAACAAAAGATTTATTAACTTTGAAAAACCACAAGAGGGTGGTGGTAGTGTATTACATCCAAATGAAGTTGTCTTGAAGAAACAGTATGTATACAGGGGTACAAAGAATGAGACATGGGGAAATGTAAAAGACTTCGTGGTAGATTCGGCAAACTCATCTATGTATATACTTGATGGGTCAGTTATCTGGAAGGTCGTGTTATAATATCCGTATGAAAATTGTTAATAAAAAAGCATCTTTTAACTATGAAATATTAGAATCTCTGGAAGCAGGGGTCATATTAACTGGTGCTGAAGTAAAGTCTATAAAATCTGGAAGAGCCAATATTGGTGATGCCTATGTTAAGGTCATAAATAATGAATTGTGGCTTGTTAATGCGGATATTCCAAAATATCAATTTGCTTCAGACAAGAATTATGATTCTGCTAGATCTAAGAAATTGCTAATAAATAGGGATCAATTAAATAAGCTGGAGAGTAAGATTAAACAAGGGAACTTAACTTTGATACCTGTTAGCCTGTATACTGTAAGAGGAATGATAAAGGTGGAAGTAGGGCTAGCCAAGGGTAGGAAATATCATGAAAAGAGGGACAGGGACAAGGAAAGAGATTTGGATCGTGAACTACACTATGAAAGTAAAAAGTATGTGGTATAATATACTATAAGACTATGGGAGACATAATACCTACAATTGAAAATATAAATATTCCACAGACAAATATTTCTGAGGGATTAAAAGTTGAAACAAATCAACCTTCTGTTGAGGCCGAAACCTTTGTTAATACGTCTGCAAAGATCGAAGATAATAGCATAGTAGTAGGAAAAGATGACGTTCCAAAAGCAGATATTAAGATTGTTGGTACCAATATCCCTGTAAGTATGGGGTTTATTCCTCTTGAAGGTTCTGGAGATTTTAGGATTTCTGCGCTGAGAGAAAAAATGCTAAACCAAGAACCAACTGACTAATCCTCTTTGATATATATATCCCTGTGTGATATTCTTTAGACATAAGATTGTCATACTGCCATTATGAATTCTGATGAATTCACATACTCACAAGTAATAGGACCAGTACCAAATAATACTGATATTGAAACAGGATCTAACGTAACATATCCCAAAGATACATACACTGACCTCTATGGAGGCAAAACCATAGATATTCCATGGGGATGGATAATCTTCGCACTAGTATTAATCGGTGCCTGTGTAGGTGCATATTTCATTGTAAAAAAGAAATTAATACATAAAGATAGAAATGAAAAAGCTAATGATGGCGTATTAATGGAAGTAAGATTACCAAGAGACAATGAAGTAGAAATAGGGGTAGCAGAACAGATGTTTGCAAATATATGTGGTATTGGTGGAAAAGGAGATGGTTTAGCAGAACACTTTACCGTTGGAAATGCCGTAAGTTTTGAAATGGTAGGACTACCAGGAGAAATACGATTCTTCGTACATTGCCCTAAGAAATTAGCAGACTTAGTTGAAAAACAAATCCTTGGGTCATATCAAGATGCTGATGTAACAATAGTAAACGAATACAATATCTTCGCTCCACATACTCAATCAGCATATGCGCGATTGATCTTAGATGAAGATTCCTATGCACCATTGAGAGTAGCAGAAAATTTTACAGGCGATCCATTGGCTAATGTACTAAGTACATTAAGTAAGATATCTGACAATGAAGGTGTAATAGTTCAGCTTGTTGTTTCTCCCGCTAATTCTAAATGGCAAAAGAATGGATCAAAGTTTGTTCAAAAGGTAGAGAGTAACAATTCGGATCCTGAGAAAAAGAAAATTAGTATATCTCAAGAGAAGCTCCAAGGTATTGGGAAGAAGGTTTCAAAACCGGGATTAATGGGAGAAATTAGAATTATAACCAGTGCTCCAGACCAGGCCATAGCTAAGATGCACTTGGATAATATAATTGGGGCATTTGATCAGTACAGCAATCCAGGGATTAACAAACTTAAGAAGGTAAAGGTGGAGAAAAAGGATGAGAAGAAGTTCATATATGATGTGGTATATAGAAGAACCCCAGAATATGCAGATTCCATTTTTAATGTAGAAGAGCTTGCCGCTTTATATCATTTCCCAAATAAGAATATAACAACTCCAAACATCCACTGGTTGCTTGCAAGAGAGTTGATTGCAGATAACTCCATTAGCTCAGATATTAAATCTAAGGATACAATATGGATAGGGAATAACTACTTCAGAGGTAAGAAGAAAGTGGTGTGTTTTAATCGAGATGATAGGAGGAGACATTCATATATACTTGGACAAACTGGTACTGGTAAATCATGGTTGATGAAGCGAATGATATTGCAGGATATATACAACGGTGATGGTGTTTGTTTCATTGATCCACACGGACAGGCGGCTGAAGATATTCTTGCTTTAATTCCTCCTGAGAGAGCTGAAGATGTTATCTACTTTGATGCAGGTGACTTTGAAAGGCCTTTTGGTCTTAATATTATGGAATTCTATAATGAACAGCACAAGCACCAGATCGTTAATAGCTTCATTGCTTTGCTCATAAGGCTCTTTGACCCACATAATCAAGGTTATGTCGGCCCAGCTATGCAACAGGCGGTTAGAAACTCTATGCTTACGGCTATGTCTAAAGAGGGTTCTACTTTGATTGAGGTTGTTAGAATGTTGCAAGATGAGGAGTGGGTTATGAGTTATTGGTTGCCTCAAGTTAAGGATGAGTTAGTAAGAAGGTATTGGACAGATCAGGTTGCTAAGACTGACAAGAAGACTAAGTCAGAATCTTTAACATACTTCATTTCGAAGTTTGATAAATTTACAACTAACTTAGCTGTAAGGAATATTATTGGTCAATCTAAGTCATCTTTTGATTTTAGAGATGTTATGGATAACCAGAAGATCTTGATTATTAACCTTTCTAAGGGTTCAATAGGGGATGATAATATGTCTTTCATTGGTCTTCTTTTGGTACAGAAGATGCTTGCAGCTGCACTGAGTCGAGAGAATATGCCAGAGGGTCAGAGAAAGGATTTCTTCTTCTATGCTGATGAATTCCAAAACTTCGCTACAGAGGAATTTTCATCGATATTATCTGAAGCTCGAAAGTACCGATTGGATCTTACAATTGCACATCAATATATTGGTCAATTGCCAGAGGATATTAAAAATGCGGTATTTGGAAATGTTGGTTCACTATTCATTACTAGGTGTAGTGCTGAGGATGCTAAGTTCTTAGAGACTCAGTTTGAGCCATATATTAAGGCTGGGGATATGGTTAATCAGGGCTCTGGGCATTGGTATGTTAAATTGCTTAACAATGGTATGTATCCTGCTCCGTTCTCTTTGGATTCTTTATATGGTCCTAAATATCCAGAGAGTGGGTTTGATTTGCCTGAACATAAGGAGGTTGCTGATATTATTAAGAAGTACTCTAGAGCTAAGTATGGTAGGGATATTGCGGTTATTAATGAGGATATTAAGATTAGGTCTCAACTTGATAGAAAACCAGAACCTAATCCTATGAATTCTCCTTTCCCACCAATGGGATTTTAGGATTGTTTTGAAAGGAAATTCAAAAGTACGATCGCTGATCTTTCTTCTGATATTTTTCCATTCATGCACATACCCGAAGCTTCTTTGAATGAGACCCACATCTTTTCTATCTGTTCTCCCTCGTCTGGATTGTTTCCTTCGCTCTCAGTGAAGTCATTAATAGTGTAGTAGTACAAATCCCATTCCACGGTAGCGCCACAGGTTGATTTTTTAAAGAGGGTCATAGACTTTACATCTAATCCTAATTCTTCTTTAGCTTCTCTCCTTACGGCTTCTTCTACAGCTTTATTTAGCTTTGTGCTATCTTCGCGAATAGGGAGGTACTCTTCTAATTTGTCTACAACCTTACCACCAGCTAATCTGTAATCCCAATCGTTTAGTTCATAGCGAAATTCCTTGGTTAATAATACTTGGTTATCTGTGTATGCGATTATTCTTACTCCTGGGGATCTTACAGCTTTTTCAAATTTTACAATTTTTCCATTTATTTCTTTTTCTTCTAGTTCTACTCCAATGATTCGACCTTTGTAATCAAAAACTTTAGACATATGATTGTTTAAAGAAGTTATTGAAATATTATATCATTAAGCTTGGTATCTTCTAAAATAGTCCTTATTTTGATAGAATAGGCTACTTTACATGGGAGTATAGCTCAGTTGGTAGAGCGCGGTTCTTATAAAGCCGTGGTCGATGGTCCGATTCCATCTACTCCCATATTCACATTTTTCAGTTCATCAGGATTTCATATCTTTGTATTATGCTGTATCAATGAAAATATATGTTTTTATTGATGAACAAAACCTGTATCTCAGCGCCAAGAAACAAGGCTGGGAATTAGATCATAGAAAGCTATTTAGATATCTAAAGGATAAATATAAAGTACAAAAGGTATATATTTTCATTGGCTTTATCTCAACTAGACGTAGTTTTTACAGAGAATTATTATCAATAGGGTATAACCTTGTCTTTAAAGAAACTTCTAAATATCTTGAAAATGGAAAAATTTGCTATAAAGGAAATGTTGATTCGGAACTCGTTTTACATTGTGCCAAGATACAATATTATAGATATGATAAGGCGATTGTAGTGAGTGGAGATGGGGATTTTAAATGCTTAATTGAATATTTAGAGAAACAAGGAAAGCTACTTAGGATATTGATTCCGAATAAACAATCGTATTCATCACTATTATACCCATTTCGTAAGTATATGGATTTCTTGAGTGATCAAAAGAGTCGATTGAGAAAATAAGTGGGGGTATTGCTTTGAGGACTAACCCTCAAAGACCTGTCCCCCTGGTGACGCATAATTATATCCTATTGGAAACTTCGTAGTCAAACAAGAAAAAATGAATTATAACTCCTTAAGATTCTTTTGTTCTTCTTTTTGCATCTTAACAAGGTTAAGATACTTCTCAGTAGTAGAAAGTCTCTTGTGACCAACCAACTTAGAAACAACTACTAAGCTAACACCATTAGATAGGTGATGAGCAATAAATGTATTTCTTAAGTCATTAACCTTAGCATTCTTAATACCACCTCTTTCAAAAGCCTTATCTATAGCTGTTCTAATATTTCTTACTAACAAAGGTCTCCCGTTCTTAGTAACAAATAATGTATCATCTTCAGTCTCAGGTCTAACATCTAAATATTCATCAATAGCTTTCTTAGCTGATTTATTTAAAGGAACCTTTCTGAATGGATGACTACCAGCTGCTTTAATATAGAGGTAATCAATCTTACCATCTTTAGATTTTCTAATATCTTCTAATGAAAGTGCTGCTAATTCACCAATTCTAATACCAGTTTGAAGTAAAACCTCAACGATAGAGTAGAGTCTAATATCAATTCTACTAACATCTCTTAACGCTCTATATTCCATCTCTGTTAAAACTCTAGGAGGTTTAGTTTCAAACTTTGGATGAGCTAACTTCTCGGAAGGATTGTCAGAGATTATAGAGTTGTCTATAAGATATCTATAGAATGTTCTAGTACTATTTATCTTTCTTGAAATACTCTTAGGTGTATAGTTGTTGTCTTGTAGAGACTGTTTGTACTTCTCTAAGTCCTCAATACTTGTTGCTTCTATTGTTGTGCATCCCTCTTTAGAGAAAAAGTTCAAAAGTTGTTCAATATCCTTAGCATAGGCTATAACAGTTGCTTCAGACCTACCTTTAGATCTTAAATCACCTATAAACTTATTTCTTTTTTCCTCAAAATTTGGATTATTAATTGCTCCCACTGTATTAAACCTTTAATTTATTAATAGGCCTCTATGTCTATAGGTAAATTATATCATTACTAGGGGTGAAGGGCAATAATAATTGTATATGGGCTGAATAATAACTTTCTTAATATTTCTCCCTGTTTTATAATATTTCCATGGATAAAGTATCGTACAGATCAAATGGTATACCTCGTAGAGAGGTTAAGAAGACAATTGCACCTGCCTTGTTTAGTAATTCTTTTGTTAAGATAGGGTTTGTATTGATTTCTGCATTTCTTCTTTACAATGTTACTCACTCCATAGATATTACGGTTCAGAAGGTTGATATTCTTAAGAATGCTAGATTGGAAGTGGAAAAATTAAGAGTTACCAACCTTACATTGGCTACTCAATTACAGAACATGCAATCTCCTGAATATATTGAGGTTGAGGCTAGGGATAGGCTTAACTTCTCTGGGAACAAGGATCTTGTCTTTGTTATACCTGAAGGGCTATTAGCTACTGCTAAGGAAAGATTGGATAGCATCTTAAATGAAAAACCAGTTGAGAGTGAGAAGTCTGTTTTACAACAATGGGGTGAGCTTTTAATACAGGGAGTTTAGTTTTTCAAGTTTGGAATATGTTGTTGTATGTAGTATAATCCGTATTACTGTGTTAACGCGGGGTAGAGCAGTGGCAGCTCGTCAGGCTCATAACCTGAAAGTCGTTGGTTCGAGTCCAACCCCCGCAACCATTT
>Ga0209373_10000699_pt1 | contig 48334 bp, 45 predicted proteins | sample Higcelweek5metaG_FD_187173 | JGI IMG/M metagenome (GOLD analysis project Ga0209373, IMG submission 187173) | Freshwater pond sediment microbial communities from the University of Edinburgh, under environmental carbon perturbations - High... | ecosystem: Environmental > Aquatic > Freshwater >... | reverse complement strand
GTAATACTATAAATCAGTGTGTTACAAGCCTTTTTTGTATATTTTTTTTACCATGTTTTGATAGTTATCAGTGTATCGCTCGATTTTATAATAACTTACGTGAATTAACACTTTCAGAATTATAGAACTTATCTTACAGACGGCTGCCATAAAACAACACGTTCGCCTTTAAAAAACTTAATCCATGCAAAGAATATTGAAGCATTAACTACGACAAAAAAAACCGGTATTTTGATAAAAACAATTTTTGTCAGTACCGGGAATATCATTCCGAGAGCAGCTACTGTATAGAATGCTGTCTGTATAAGAAAAAGAATTAAGTAAAGCGTTGATTGTCCGGCCAGTAATGCTCCGGTAACAAATGCTGCGATTAAGAATACAGGAACCAGCCAGCGCATTAGTTTATGGCAGACATACTGATAGGTAAACAGGCCGAATTTAAAAATATTGAGAAACTCCGGGTGGTTGAAAAACACAGTAAGACCGCGAAGAACAGTGCGGATTTTACGTTGAAACTCACGTGACTTGTCTTTGATATCATGATAATAACCAATTGCTTTTGGATCACTTACGCCACGCATTCCCCTTTTCATGCTGCTAAGAAGTGTACGGAAATCACTCTGCATTTTTGGTGAAAAGTCATCACATACCTCACGCCGTGCAGCAAAGAAAGAACCGCTTAGTCCAACAACTGAATTGCAGGTTGATTCAAGTGATCTGAGCCACATCTCATATTTTACGTAGAATCCCTCACCGCCGACATCGTTGCCGTTTTCAGAAATCATCTTATCTTCGCTGCTCACGCATCCAATTTTTGGGTCAGCAAAATTTGAAACAATTTCCTGTAAACCCTGTGGATCAAGCCTGGTGGCGGTATCTGAAAAAACGATAATTTCACCTTTTGCGATTTTTACTGCCTGAGCCTGTGCGTTTTCTTTTCCTTTGCGGTCAGGTACTATAAAGAGCTCAACTCCACGATCAGCATACTCTCTAACGATGTCATGAGTTTTATCGGTTGATCCATCTGAGGCAATAATGATCTGGAGCATTTCCCGTGGATACTCAATCTTCATAGTATTTTCAAGTTTTTCCCGGATTCGTTTTTCCTCATTATAAGCTGTTATAATAAGAGACACTTGCGGCGTAATTGATGAACGCAGAACTTTTTGATGGTGCACCAGTGAAAAGAGCTTAAGTGTAAGTGGATAACCAAAATAGGCAAAAATTGCAAGAAACAGGGAAACCCAGAAAATTATAATCGCTGTCAACATGAAAACTTACTCTCAATCGTTATATTGTAAAAAAGAACTTATAATTAAATTATTTAATCATGAAAAGTTGATTCGTAAAATAATGTTTATCTGATTATATAAAGTAAATAATAACAGGTCTACTGAAATATGCAAAAAAAGCATCATGCCCAATTAATTGCAGCGCACGATACAATTCGCAGCATTATTTAAGTATAAATTGAAATCAGGGTGACATTCTTCCGATTCTGGACAAAGTCAGGGATTTAGTGGATGTCATATCCTGATGAATTCCAATGCGTTTCAAGGCAAACAGATCACTATTGTTGTTGTTCCATCCAAATTTTGTTGTAACGGCAAAAGCATATCCGGCAGATTTTACTTTTTCGGAAATAGATTGTGTGAATCCACCGTTTTGAGAAAACAGATTTTTAAATATCAAAGCACAATTGTCTGTCCAGAACCTCTTGTCTGTGTCGATGTAATTTGTTGGAAGATAAACAGTTGCCGGCAATTCCTGAGACCTGAGAACAGGAGCTGCATTTGTCAAAAAATCAACCCAGCCGTCATCGAAGGTTATAGCGCACAATGGCTTTTTGGACAAATCAGACTGCTTCTTAAAAATTTGAGATACAGGTACAACACTAAAATACTTTTTTATTACACTGCACTGCATCGCAAATGTTTCAGGTTTTACATACATACCAGGTTCCAGATATTCCGCATCAGAGCTCGGATTTACAATCCGGTGATACATGAGAATCAGGGAATTTCCTGACTTTGCCAATTTTTTAATCCGTGACTGATATATTCCAAATAATGAACCAGTCAAAGATATGCATTGTCTAATCAGCATTTTAGGTGATAAAAAATTATTCATGGTAAGAAAATACTTTTAGAGTATTCAAATAGTACAATCTTATTGATAAACAAAAAATATAAGATGTTTGAGATTGTGTGTTTGACAACGGATTTAAAAATCCCTCATTGGTTGAATAGAAGAAAATTAAACTGGCTTCAGAGTAATGCAGTATTTGTATAGTTTAACTGATATTGCAAAAACCAGTATCTGTCATTACGATTCAGTAAAGAAGTCCTCTGTAAAAGTAATTACAGAGGACTTTTAAAAGTAAATCAAGAAGACACTGTATCAGGTTGTCTACCTGTGAAGTTTAATATCAATCGGTTTTACATTCCATATTTCATCCGCATATTCCTGAATTGCCCTGTCTGATGAGAACTTTCCCATATTGGCAACGTTAAGGATGGACATTTTTGTCCAGCGCTCTTTATCATCCTGATATATGCGTTCAATTTTATTTTGACAATCGATATAAGAGTCAAAATCAGCCATAATCATATAGCGATCGCCATGCTGAAGCAGGCCGTCAAAAATCGGCATAAACAGAGACGGTTCTTCAGGACTGAAAAAACCTGATGAAATAAGGTTGATAACACGTTTAAGGTTTGCACTTTTATTATAATAATCCCAAGGGTTATAACCATGCGCTTTGATTTCGTCAACTTCTTTTGCCAGAAGGCCGAAGATGAAGATATTTTCTTTACCGACCTCTTCACAGATCTCGATATTTGCCCCGTCCATTGTTCCTACTGTCAATGCTCCGTTAAGTGCAAATTTCATATTTCCGGTTCCTGATGCTTCGGTTCCGGCAGTAGAAATCTGTTCAGACAGGTCAGATGCAGGAATGATATACTCAGCAAGTGACACACGATAATTAGGCAGAAAGTGCACCTCAAGCAGACCCTTGGTGTCAGGGTCGTTGTTAATAACGTTTGCCACATTGTTAATAAATTTGATAATCAGTTTGGCCATAAAATAGCCGGGAGCTGATTTTCCTCCGAACATTACTGTACGGGGGACAAAGTTTTTTGTATTTCCGGTTTTGATTTCCTCATAAAGATGAACGCAATGAAGAATTTTAAGAAGCTGACGTTTATACTCATGAATCCTTTTTATCTGAACATCAAAAAGGGAATCAGGGTTGATACGGATATTGTCCCACTTTTTGATTTTGTCCACAAAGTCAAGTTTTGCCTTGTATTTTGCTTCATTCCATAATTTATGAAAGTCTTTATCATCAGCAAACTTTGCAAGTTTTTTCAAATCTTTGAGATTTGTAATCCAGCTCTCACCGATTTTACTGTTTATCAGGTTTCTGAGTGCCGGATTTGCTTTGTACAGCCATCTGCGCTGAGTGACCCCGTTTGTCTTATTATTAAATTTAAACGGCCACATATCATAAAAATCTTTGACAAGCCCGTTTGTCAGGAGTTCTGTATGAAGCTGGGATACACCATTGACAGAGTGAGAGCCGACAATGGCCAGATAAGCCATACGTACCTGCGGTTCACCTGATTCTTCAATAAGCGACATGTTTCTGAGTTTTTCTATATCCCCAGGATATTTGTATGATACCTGACGCAGAAATCTTGAGTTGATTTCATAAATAATTTCCATATGGCGCGGCAGCAGGCTTTTCATAAGGCTGACCGGCCATTTTTCAAGGGCTTCAGGCATGAGAGTATGATTTGTATATGCAAAAGTACGGGTGACAATATCCCATGCCTCGTTCCAGCCGATCATATATTCGTCAAGTAAAAGGCGCATAAGTTCTGCGATTGAAATTGAGGGGTGTGTGTCATTAAGCTGGATTGCCACTTTGTCAGGAAATGCTGTAAAGTCGTCGTTTGCCTGCAGGTATCGCCGTATAATATCCTGCAGTGATGCAGATGAGAAGAAAAACTGCTGTTTAAGTCGCAACTCTCTTCCGCTCACATTATTATCATTAGGGTAGAGAACTTTGGAAATGTTTTCGCTGCTGATTTTGTCTTCACAGGCACCGATGTAATCGCCGTTATTAAAGAAATGCAGATTGAATTCTTCAGCGGCCCGCGCCGACCACAGACGGAGTGTGTTGACATTGTTTACACCATATCCGGGAACTGGAATATCGTATGGTAAAGCAATGACATCATCGGTATCAATCCATGCGATTCGTGAATGTCCGGACTGATCAGTATAGTGCATTGTTTTGCCGTAATATTTAATTGTTACTTTATATTCAGGCCGCTCGACTTCCCAGGGATTGCGGTACTGAAGCCAGTATTCAGGGGTTTCATGTTGATTTCCATTGATGATTTTCTGATTGAAAATCCCAAAATCATATCTGATGCCGTAACCGCAGGCTGGAAGCTGCAATGCTGCCATTGAGTCAAGGAAACATGCGGCGAGTCTGCCAAGACCACCGTTTCCAAGCCCGGCGTCATGCTCCTGGTCGAGCATTTCTTCAAGTGTCAAACCAAGTTCCCTGGATGCCTCGTCGCATTCTTTTGTCAACTTCAGATTCATGATATTATCACCAAGCAGACGGCCAAGAAGAAATTCCATAGACAAATAATATATGCGTTTGACATTATTTGTATGGAACTGCTGGCGGCTTGCAATCCATCGTTCAATCAGGCGCTCGCGTATAGTATATGACATGCTGAGAAACTGGTCATAGTGGGTAATTGAATATTTATCCTTTGCAAGATTATATTCAAGGTTGCTCAGAAAACCTCTTCTGATATCATCTGTAGTCATGCCTTTGTAAAGCACATGCCACTTTTCCATCATATTTACATCTAATTCCTGATGTTCTTTTTTCTTATTGGTTTCGGCCATAATCACCATTCCTTAAAATATTTATATGTTAAAATACTTTACTATCTGAGTATTATCCTACAGACAATATATAATAATGCTTTTATTCATACAGTAAAATCAAATATAACTGCGAACGATATTTAATGATCCTATAAATGTCACAGTATTGCAATATTTTGTAGAAAATATAGAAAACAAATATTAATGAGAAATATATCACAAAAATGTTGGATTGATCTGTGCGCAAAAAATAGATTTATAAATGTAGCCAGTTTTTAACTGCTTAAGTAGAAACTGCTATAAGGTACAGGAGTTATTAATTTCAGACACTTATAGAAATACCCCATTCTATTAAGTTATCTCACAAAACAGCTTTATTGATTTACTATTAATTGTTCTTTGATTGGGCAGATATCTTAAGTAGTGAAGAAATAGAATCTTTTCAAAATTAAAGCTGATTTTATTTTACTGGATATAAAAAAACTATTAATGTAAACTCACTGCTGAATAATTTCCATAGTAAACATTGCATTATAGTCAGTTATTTTTTAGATTGATACTATGGACAAAAAAACTGAGGAAAAGAAAACTAAAAGAAAAGCCGGTGAATATGGCGACTACATGTGGGTTTCAAGTATTGGAATTCATTTTGTAATAAAGCAGTATTGCGGATTGTTTGCGGGTATTTATATTGATAAATGGCTTAATACAAAACCGGTATTCACATTAGTTTTGTTTATAGTTGGTCTTGTTGCAGGTTTCAGACAAATTTACAAGGAATTGAAGAAAATTGGACAGGATCAGAAGCAATAAAAGCATTTTAATCGGTTTTTTTTCAATTTTACTGATAACAATTTCAGCGCATTTTCTTCTAAAAGATAGTACATTTATCAGTGGTATTTTATGGGGGGTTACTCTCTCTTACATCGGATTAATACTTTTCATATTTATACCAAACTTTAAAAATAATGATAGTCAGAAAACGTTTTCTGCACTTCAGTATATCCTCAGATCAATCATTCGCATGGGTACGATAATCATTATCTTTTCGGCTCTTGTGTTTTTATTGAAAGTGCATGCACTTGGATTACTTGCAGGTGCTTTTGCTGGAATGATGGTGTTGAGTTTTCTCTTTCTATATAAAATGAAATCAGCTCAATAAAGGATAATAGTTATGGAGCATGTTCCGGAGAGTTTAGTAATACACATAGGTAATTTACACGAGTCTCTAATTTATACATGGGCAATATGGCTTTTAATTGCTGTTGTATCAATTGTTGTTGCACGTACGGCATCACTGGTGCCAAAGAAAATACAATCGGTTTATGAACTGCTACTTCAATATATTACAGGTCTTGCAGATGAACTTATCGGACCTGAGGCTTCCAAGTTCTACCCTCTTTTTATCGGACTTTTTATTTTTATTCTGATAAGCAATCTTGTGGGTCTTGTACCTGGGCTAAAATCACCAACAAGTAACTTGAATCTGACCTTCGGTCTTGCCATACTTGTGTTTGTTTATTATGTTGCACTTGGATTAAGATATAACGGGTTTGGTTATTTTAAGCAGTTTCTCGGTCCTAAACTTCCAATTTATCTGTTTCCCATATCACTATTAATAATGATTACTGAAGTAATATCATTTTTTACACGTCCGTTATCACTTGGTTTACGACTTTTCTGTAATATTTTTTCAAAAGAGCTGTTTCTTACTGTTTTAGCAAGTCTCATGCTTACTTTCTTTTTCAGTCATGAGCTGAAAGATAATATTTTTACAGTAATGCCGCTTGTTTTAAGACCTGTTATACTTCTATTAGGTCTTATTATCGGTGTCATTCAGGCACTCGTTTTCATGGTTCTCTCCATGTCATACATTGCCGGTGCAGTTCATATGGAAGAGCATTGATATTATAGAAAAAAGTCCAGAGAGATGATTATTTAAGTAGAGAATAAAAATTATTTGATTTAATATATTTCATACATAAATCTTATGGAGGCATATGATGCAAAAGAAAGGTATTTTTGGTTCACTGATTGTTCTTTTTGGAGTAGCTATTGCTTGTGCTGCGGAAGCTGCAGGCGTTGGCAGTAATATGGCTGCAGCAAGTTTCTTCGGTCAGACACTTATGGCATCAGGTATAGGTGTTGGTATTGCTGCCGGTGGTTGCGGTATTGGTATGGGTCTTGTTATTGCAAGTTCTCTGCAGGGTATTGCACGTCAGCCTGAACTACAGTCAAAACTTCAGATGAACATGCTTATCGGTTTCGCACTTATTGAAGCACAGGTACTTTATGCATTGTTTCTTGCAATCATATTCCTGTTTGCGAACCCGTTTGTAAAACTCATCTAATCGGAGTAAATTCTATGTTGGAATTTGACATAAAACTCCTGATTTCTCAAATGATCACTTTCATTGTAATGGCTGGTATCGTTTGGAAATTATCATGGAAACCTTTGCTTAAATTTATCAAGGAACGTCAGGATTCAATCCATTCGGAACTTGAAAATGCAGAGAAAATGCGTCTTGCAGCAAGTCAACTCGATGAAGACTACCAGAAACGCCTTGCTCAGATTGAGCAGCAGACAAAAGATCTCATTGCTCTTGCCAAACTTGAAGGTAACAGGGCAAAAGAGGAGATCGTAGCCCAGACTCAGAAAGAACTTGCTGATATGAGAAAGCGTTCTCAGGAACATCTTGACCTTGAACGTGAGCAGATAATTAGAGAATTACGCGAAAAGGTAATCAATCTTTCTATGGAGCTTACGACAAAGGTCATTGAGAATACATCGCTCGAGGGAGTTTCTGAGAAACGGTTCAGTGCGATGCTTGATGAACTGGAGAAATCAAAGGAGTCGAGCCGTGCATAATAACCAGATAGCACGTGAATATGCACGGGCGATTATGCAATTTGCACCTGATCAATATGAGCAGGTAGTTGCTTTTTTTGGAAAAATCACAGATTGCATTGCATCGTCAGCCACTTTTTCAAACCTTTTGGATCATCCTGTAATTTCTTCAGGAGAAAAGTTCAAAACGGTAATGTCACTTTCGGATACCACTCTTCCAAATGTGATGGAGAAAGTGATTCTCGATCTGGTTTCCCGTCGCGGTATAACACTGGTGTCTCTTATAGGCAGTGAAATGGGCCGCATTTTTAAAAAATCCCAGCATATTAAAGATGCTTCAGTTTACAGCGCAAAACCTCTCAGCGAGCAGGAAAAGCACTCGATAACTGAAGCAATTGAAGTACGTTGCGGATCAAAGGCGAATGTTTCATTTGTCATTGAATCTACTTTAATTGCAGGTTATAAAGTAAGAATCGGTGATACTGTTTATGACAACACCGTTCGTCGACAGCTCCAGATGGCTGGAGATATACTCTCTTTTACTAACCGGGTATAAGGATTAACTTATGGATATTGACAGATCAAAAGTAACCGGGGTTATCGAAGAAACCATACGGAAATATGAGAACAAACTTGATCTTCGGGAGATCGGGTATGTTCTTAATATCGGTGATGGTATCGCGAGAATTTTCGGTCTGGAAAACTGTGTCTACGGAGAACTTGTTCGTTTCTCTCAGGACACTTATGGTATGGTGCTGAGTCTTGAAACAGACAGCATCGGGTGTATTATTCTTGGCAATGCAGGAAAAATCAAAGAGGGTGATGAAGTCAGCAGAACCGGTACAGTTATGTCGGTTCCTGTTGGTAATGAACTGCTCGGAAGAGTCGTAAACCCTCTGGGTGAGCCAATTGACGGCAAGGGGCCCATTAATGCCAAATCGAGACGTCCGATTGAAGTTATCGCCCCGGGTGTTATGGAACGTCAGGCAGTTAAAGAGCCGCTTCAGACGGGTATCAAATCAATTGATGCCATGATTCCCATCGGAAAAGGTCAGCGTGAGCTTATAATTGGTGACCGTCAGATTGGAAAAACTGCAATTGCGGTTGATACAATTATTAATCAGAAAAATCTGGATCGCCGTCCTATCTGTATCTATGTTGCAGTCGGACAGAAGCAGTCTACTGTGGCTTCAATTGTAAAAACATTTGAAGATTTCGGCGCAATGGAATATACGATTGTTGTTTCAGCAACCGCATCAGATCCGGCACCGCTTCAATATATTGCTCCGTATGCAGGGTGTGCAATCGGAGAAGAATTTATGTGGAAAGGCAAAGATGTTCTTGTGATCTATGATGACCTTACCCGTCATGCACAGGCATATCGTCAGCTTTCTCTGCTTCTGAGAAGACCACCGGGGCGCGAAGCTTACCCTGGCGATGTGTTCTATCTGCATTCAAGACTTCTTGAACGTGCATGTAAACTTTCAGAAAAGAACGGCAGCGGATCATTAACTGCACTTCCTATTATTGAAACTCAGGCAGGTGATATTTCCGCATATATTCCAACTAACGTTATTTCTATCACTGATGGTCAGATCTATCTCGAAAGCGGACTGTTCTTCTCAGGTATTCGTCCTGCTGTAAACGTTGGTCTGTCAGTCAGTCGTGTTGGTGGAAGCGCACAGACAAAAGCAATGCGTCAGGTTGCAGGAAGATTACGTCTTGATCTTGCACAGTATAATGACCTTGCATCGTTTGCGCAGTTTGCATCAGAACTTGATGCACATTCAAAAGCACAGCTTGCCAGAGGTGAAAGGCTCATAGAAATTCTTAATCAGGATCAATATGAACCACTTCCATTTGAGATTCAGGTTGCAATTATCTTTGCAGGTGTTAATGGGTTTGTTGATGAAATTGCACCTAACCAGATCAAAAAATGGGAAAAAGATTTTATAAAGTTCATTAAAGAAAAACATGCTGACATTCTCAGCGAAATCAAGAGCAGTGGAAAACTTGAAGATTCCACAAAAGCTAAACTTGAAAATGCTATCAAAGAATTCAAAACAAAGAAATAGTCATGGCATCAATAAGTGAACTTAGAAAACAGATCAAAGGTATCAAATCTACGAGTAAAATTACTCGTGCTATGAAATTGGTTGCGGGTGCCCGGTTTAATAAGGCACAGGCAGCCATGCAGGGCTCGAGAAAGTTTTATAACGAGATGTTTTCGACTTTTTCACAACTGGTTGTTTCAGCAGAGCAATCTCCGAAATTTAAACGGCTCATTTCCTTTGATAATAAACCCTCACTAACCAGAACCGGATTGATTGTTGTTACCGGAGATAAGGGTCTTTGCGGTGATTTTAACTCTTCAATATTAAGAGAAACCGAGAAAGTACTGAGAAATCCCGATTACAACATATCATGTGTATTTACTTTGGGTAGAAAAGGGTGTGATTATTTCAGGAAAAAACCAGAAATAAAGATTATTGAATATCCAAATTATTCCAGCAATCTTGATTTTGCTTTTGTTGACCGGTTAGGACAGGCGATCCTGAAAAAGTTTGATGAAGAAAAACTAACGTCGGTAATTGTTATGAGCGCTCAATTTAAATCGATGATTAAAAAGGAGATTGGTGAAACCACCCTTTTACCGGTTTTTATTGATAAAACTATAAAGTCGGATGACTGCATGTATGAACCTATTGATGAGGACGAGTTGTTGTCATCATCAATCCCATATATGATTAATTCAATACTTTACAGGCTTTTAAGGGAATCCTATGTTGCTGAAATCTCTCAGAGGATGCGCGCTATGGACAATGCCACTACCAATGCCGGTAAGCTCATTGAACAGATCACTCTTGAAATGAATAAAGTCCGTCAGGGTAACATTACAAGGGAACTCACTGAGATTATAGGTACAAACGAGGTGATAAAATAATGCAAACTGGTAAAATTTCACAGATTATGGGTCAGGTTGTTGACGTTGAATTTTCTCCCGGAAATATGCCGGGTATATTCAATGCACTGAAGGTTGCACGCAAAGAAGGTGGAGAACTTCTTATGGAAGTTATGCAACACATTGGTGGATCACAAGTCAGAGCAATTGTTCTTGGCGCACCTGAAGGTCTTTCTCGCGGTATGGAAGTGATCGATACAGGAAATCCCATCACCGTACCTGTTGGAAATAAATGTCTTGGTCGTCTGATGGATTTCAGTGGAGCACCAATTGATCATAAAGGACCTATTGAAGCTACGGAAACGATGCCGATTCATCGCGAACCTCCGTCACTCCTTGAGCAGGATACAAAACTCGATATTTTTGAAACCGGTATTAAGGTTATTGACCTTCTTGCACCTTTCCGTAAAGGCGGGAAAATCGGTCTTTTTGGCGGTGCTGGTGTTGGTAAGACAGTTATCATTATGGAACTTATCAATAACGTTGCGCTTCATCACGGCGGAGTCTCTGTTTTTACAGGTGTTGGTGAACGTACTCGTGAAGGAAACGATCTTTATCACGAAATGTCCGAGTCTAAAGTTATTGATAAAGCAGTGCTTGTGTTTGGTCAGATGAATGAGCCGCCGGGGTCACGCCTTCGTGTTGCTCTGACGGGTCTTACTCAGGCTGAATACTTTAGAGATAAAGCCGGTCAGGATGTTCTTCTCTTTGTGGATAATATTTTCCGCTATGTGCTTGCAGGTGCTGAAGTTTCTGCGCTTCTTGGCCGATTGCCATCAGCGGTGGGATATCAGCCGACACTTGGCACTGAAATGGGTGATCTCCAGGAACGCATTGTCTCAACTAAAAATGGATCTATCACCTCAGTTCAGGCTATCTATGTTCCTGCTGATGATATTACTGACCCTGGCGTTGCCACTGCCTTCGGTCATCTTGATGCCTCAATTGTTCTTTCAAGAAAAATTGTGGAACTTGGTATATATCCGGCAGTTGATCCTCTCGGATCATCATCGAAAATGCTTGACAAAAACGTGGTTGGTGATGAGCACTATAAAATTGCCCGTGATGTTCAGAAGATTCTGCAGCATTACAATGATCTTCAGGATATTATTGCAATTCTTGGTGTTGAAGAGCTTTCAGATGAAGACAAGCTTGTTGTATCACGTGCCCGTAAGATTCAGCGTTTCTTCTCACAGCCGTTCCATGTTGCTGAGGATTTTACCGGTCTTAAAGGTAAATATGTTCCTTTGAAAGATACTATCAGGGGTTTCCAGGAATTGCTTGAGGGTAAACACGATTCAGTACCAGAACAGGCATTTTTCATGCAGGGTACAATCGAAGATGTTCAAAAACGTGCTGGTGAGCTGATTTAATTATGAAAAAAATCCAGATAAGAATAATTACTCCAGATCGTGTAGTTGTTGATCAGGAGTCCGAGTTTGTTGTACTTCCAGGTCATTCTGGTGAGCTTGGTGTTCTTGCAGGGCATACAAAGCTCTTTACATTGCTAAAACCTGGTGAGATCAGACTTGAAAACGGGGCAGAAAAATCAAAAGTCAATATTGCGGCCGGTGTTGCATACATCGAACCGCAGCTGATTCGTGTAATGACTCCTGTGGCACGTCTAGAGTAGCTTAAATAGCAGATCTGAAATAAAATCAAGGGACTGATTGTTTGTTTACAATCAGTCCCTTTTTTAATTACTTCATAAACTGCTTTATATTAAATTTCGGCTTGACAGTCTTAAAATCCCGTGATGAATTATCTTTTTTATATTTGTCTGCCAGTGCCTGCAGTGAATTCTGCGGCTGAGGAGGTTTTTTCTCACGCGGCTCATGGCGATTCTGAGTCGGATCTTTTACCTTTTCTTTGTTAGGTGCTGCATGGATCTCTCCCCCCATTTTCATTGACAATGAGATTCTCTTGAGCTCTGCATCCACCTGCACAACACGCACCTTGACAACCTGACCGACTTTGACAATTTTCTTGGGGTCGGTTACAAATGTATCAGAAAGCTCGGAAATATGCACAAGCCCGTCCTGATGAACGCCGATATCGACAAACGCGCCGAAATTGGTAACATTTGTCACTGATCCTTCAAGAATCATTCCTTCTTTAAGGTCTTTAATTTCAAGTACAGTATCGCTGAACTTTGCATAAGTAAATTCTGCTCTCGGATCCCGCCCCGGTTTCTCAAGTTCCTGTATAATATCTTCAATAGTCGGGAGACCTACGTCTTCGGTTACAAACTGTTTCTTGTTGATTGACTTGATAAGAACACTGTTGCCTATAAGTTCGTATATTGTAGTTTTAAGTTCAGCGGCCATTTTTTTTACAAGATCATAGCGCTCAGGGTGAACAGATGAATTGTCAAGGGGATTTGTTGATCCCGGAATCCGCAGGAAGCCCGCTGACAGCTGAAATTTCTTCTCACCAAGTCCAGGCACTTTCATAAGATCTTCCCGTGATCCGAATGCGCCTTTATTGTTACGGTAAGAGACAATATTTGCAGCAATCAACCTGTTCAGGCCTGAAACGTACTTCAGAAGCTCTTCTGACGCAAGATTGACATCGACACCCACACGGTTTACACAGCTCTCTACAACTTCGTCAAGGGAATCCTTGAGTTTTGTCTGATTGACATCATGCTGATACTGCCCCACACCTATTGCCTTAGGATCAATCTTGACAAGTTCAGAAAGAGGGTCCTGAAGCCTGCGGGCAATGGAAATAGCACCGCGCACAGTAAGATCAAGATCAGGGAACTCTTTTATTGCAACATCAGAAGCACTGTAAACACTGGCTCCTGACTCGCTTACCACTACACATATCGGACGCTCGGCCTCGGGGAGTTCTTTTATCACTGACTTTACAAATTCATCTGATTCACGGCTTGCGGTCCCGTTTCCTATGGCTATCAGACGTACATTGTATTTTTTAATGTAAATAAGAAGGATGCCTCGTGCTTCATCTTTTCTCTTCTGCGGCTCATGAGGATACATAACCGAGTTTTCAATAAATTTACCCGTATCGTCAATGACAACAAGTTTACATCCGGTTCTGAAACCCGGATCAACTCCAATTACAGATTTGCGTCCCGCAGGTGAGGAGAGGAGCAGTGCCTCAAGATTTTCACCAAATACTTTAAACGCCTCTTCATCGGCCCTGTCCCGGATCTCTTTACGAATCTCAGTTTCAGTTGCGGGAAGAAGCAGTCTGTTCAGACTGTCGGTTGCAACGGTATTAAGAATCGGAGCTGCCGCGCTCTGTGGATATTTAATCAGCTTTGACGAAAGATAATGCTGCGCGGATTCCTCCGGAATGGAAAGTGACAGGCGCAACACTTTTTCACGCTCGCCCCGCAGCATTGCAAGAATACGGTGTGACGGCAGCGTACGTACATTTTCTTTGAAATCATAGTACATTTCAAATTTTGTCTTCTGGCCCTCAAATTCTTTCTTTACTTCGCATACCATGTTGCCGTCATCGGTTGCAAGATCACGAAGCCATTTTCTGATCTCCGCATTATCCGAAAGCTCCTCCGCAAGAATATCACATGCCCCCTGAAGCGCTTTTTGCGCAGTGTCAACTTCTTTTTCAGGGTTGAGAAATCTGGCAGCTTCGGCAAGTAAGTCATAGTTTCCATCCTGTAAATTTACAAGCCACTGGGAAAGGGGTTCAAGTCCTGCCTCTTTGGCTTTTATCGCACGTGTGGTTCGTTTTGGTTTATATGGCAGGTAAAGGTCTTCAAGCTCAGTTTTACTGAGAGTAATTTCAATTTTCTTTTTAAGTTCCGGTGTTAATTTTCCCTGCGACTCAATACTTTCAAGGATTGTCGCCCGGCGCTCATCGAGTTCCTTGTAATACTCGTACTTGTGTTGAAGATCACGTACCTGGATTTCATCAAGAGTCCCAGTACGCTCTTTTCTGTATCGTGCAATAAAAGGTACTGTCGCTCCCTCATCGAATAAGGCTATGGTGTTTTCAACCTGAAAAAGTTGAAGATTAAAGTCACTTACTAACTGCTCAATAATATTCATTCAAAAAATCCCCTGATATATAAATACTTGAAAATTGCGAATGGCTTTAAGATACTTTAACGTTGGGGGTTCCCGCCAGTGTTGAAAAATAATCCTTGCAGTGTATACTGAAGAATACAGAAAATTGAGTAATCTGTTTTCCTGCAGACAATCTGAGCTGATTTTGTTGTATATATAAAGTATGCATGATAAGAATATTTATCTGAAAATGAAATCTCCTCCATCGTAATATAGAAATCACAAAAAAAGGATGTGTCATGATAAAAATTTGCGGCCTTTTAATCACACTGATATTTGTTTTTGGATGTAATGATACAAGTGATAAATCTGATACTGAAAAATCGAGACTTGCGGCAGCCAGGCTGAAGTGGGAGATGGAAAGCAGCAGCTTTTTTTCGTATTCGTTTAATTCTCATGCCTATTGTTTCTGTTCTTTCAGGGAAACTGTCAGGATTTCTGTTGTTGATACTGCAATCACATCTGTTAAAGATATTCAGACCGGAAATCTTGTGTCAATTAATGATACATCATTATTCAAAACAGTTGATCAGTGGTTTACATGGATAGAAAGCTCCTTAAAAAGAAATCCTGAAGCTGTAAACATAAAATACAATGAATTGTATGGGTATCCGGAAGAATTCAATTTTGATTATGATCTTGATGTAATGGATGAACAGTTTGGTCTGGAAATTGATTCTCTTAAGTTTGAATTAAGAGAACAAGCATACGAATGCGGAATATGACATGTAAACCATTTCTGCTTTACATGTCATTCAGTGACAGCCTGATTATTTTACAACTGAGACCTTTTTCTTTACTGCTGGCTTCTTTTTTACTGAGTCGATAATTTTGCTTCCCTTAAGAAATTGATTTGCATTCTGATAAAGAAGTGCATCATTCTGAGGAATGTTGTTATTGTAGTATTCCTTAAGCCCTTTAAGTTTTGAATCCAGCATTATCATTATGTAATCAGTTCCGAACATTATTTTATTGAGTATATTTTTATTTGCCGGATCTGAAATTACCTTTTCCATAAGACCGTTTTCTGTATAGTATGAAAGGTCTGTGAATAAATTCGGATATTCGTTACATTCCAGCAGTTCTCTGATTGAATCCATCCATTGTTTATTTCCTTCAGAATATTCCATACCGCCGCCGAAATGTGCGAAATTAATTCTGAGATTGTTCCACTGTAATTTCTTCAGAACAGGCTTCCAGTTTACAGGATCAGTATAAAAAAGTGTTTTGTCGACAGTTCTGTCTATTTTCTCAGGATACATTCCTTTCTCAGTACTCTGGACATAATTTTCAAAACGGTAATTTTTCACTCCGCCTGCTGCAGTATGAACGGTTATGGGAATCTGATTTTTCATACAATAATTGTAAACCTCAGTAAGATTTGGATGTGTAGGCAGATAACCTAACGGCGGATAGAGTTTTATCCCGTAAAAAGGTCCATTTGAGCTGTTTACTTTTAATTTTATCAGATTCATGATTCCTTTTCTTCTCGGATCAACAGCAAGAAAGGGAAATACAAGACCTTTATATTTTTTTTCCAGTTTAATCAGGTCTTCCATGTGATTTTTAAAGCCGGGCGACATTTCAACCCCGGAGTAATCATCAGATTTGCGAGTTGTCAATTTGACTGAAGTGAGATCGGTTTTTATATCCGCGAACAGAGATTCAATATTCGCGTTGAAATTTCGTTTAAGCTGAGCTGCTTCATTCTTACACATTTCTTTAATTATCTCATTTTTAAGATTATCCAGATGCCTGTCAAACGCCTCTGATTCATTATCTTTGAGAACAAAAAGCTGCTCAGCGAATTTCTGTTCAGAGCCGTTTTTCTTCAATGACTGAATATCACTTTTGTTATTGTCAAGAGAGTAATAGATATCCATCATAAGAGGTACACAAATCAGCTGTTTTTTTCCGGAAAGATCGCTTTCACTGAACATGTCGATCATGTATGTATAGTTTGAATTGCAGCTCTGACCGCATACCTTTACAAGCCGGGCAACATACGCGATAAGTTCCGCTGCTCCCTCGATAAAATCAGATAAACCTGATTTGTCAATACCAGATTCTGAAACAGCAGCTGTTTTACTGATTGCACTATAATGCGGATATCTTCCCCGAATAGAGTTCCATGTAATGGCAGCAAGTTCCTCAAGGGCATACTTTGCATTAAATAAATGACAATGTACATCAATAATTGGATTCGCAGACATATTATGTATCCTTCCCGGGTAAAAATATTGGTTATTGAATAAAGTCAAGTTATATCCTGTTGACTGAAATAAATAGCTCTTTGTAATAGGCTTATATTTACAACATCCTGCTTAAAAGTCAATATACAAAAAAATTAAACCTCACGCAGATTTTTAATAATTTATTTTTCTGCCGATAAATGGAATTGTGTTAATTTACAATAAATAGATCGATTCAGTTTTAATTTATAATATTTTCAAAAAAAGCCGGATTACTGTGTAATCAGAAATGAAGCAGGGTTTTTGCGCAGATCATGAATTTTGCTCAGCAGTAATATTACAATTAAAGTAGATTAATACCTGGAGGAACCATGAAACTATTGTTAATAATAAACAGGTCATCTCTGATCAATAAGTTTAATATAAGTACTGTTTTTATTGCTCTGCTTATTTCTTTTTGCATCGCATTCGCAGATGCAATCTCACCTGAGCGTCTTATCCAATGGTCACCTGGAATAACTGTTTCAATTCCAGTTAAAACAGATACGGCAGATGTGAAAACTTTTGGCGCGATTGGTGATAGTGTGGCTGATGACTATGCAGCATTTAAAGCGGCAATTGATGCACTGCCTGCCACTGGCGGAGTAGTTAAAATCCCTGAAGGCAGATACCGGATCAGCCAATCACTTATTATTAACCGCGGGATTGTTCTTTTTGGAGCCGGTTCATCAAAAACAAAACTCTATTTTGAAATCACTGATGCGAAACCCTGTATCGATATTATTACATATCAACGCGGAACCTGGACAGATGTTAGAGATGGGTTTACAAAAGGATCACGAGAAATCCAGGTCCTGGATGGTTCATCATTCAGTGCCGGAGACTTTGCCGAAATTCAGCAGGCAAATGATTCCGCTGTCATGTACACAGATCCTGAATGGAAAGCGGCCTGGTCTGAAAATTCTGCGGGGCAGTTATTTGTAATTGAATCTGTTTTAGGCAATACTCTGAAACTTAAGCGCCCGCTCTACCTTGACTATAGTGCAATACTGAATCCGCAGATACGGAAACAGGGATTTGTCACATTTGCATCTGTTGAAAATCTATTTATCGCAAAGACTGTCTCTACTGCCGATGGCCCCACAATATCTCTGAAAAATGCAGCTTACTGCACTGTTAAATCCATTGAAAGCGATCATACAAGAAAAGCGCATATTACATGTGAAACAGTTTACGCATGTGTATTCCGCGATTCATACTTTCATCACGCATACGATTACGGCGGTGACGGCCACGGGTATGGTATAAGTCTTGGATATCATGTTACAGACTGCCTTGCAGAAAACAATATATTCCGGCATTTACGTCATGCGATGCTTACTCAGCTTGGAGCCTGCGGTAATGTTTACGGATACAATTACTCTTCTGAAAATGTACAGGGTACAGGCGAAACGAATCTGAATGATGGCTGGACACCATGCGATATATCAATGCATGGTCACTATCCAAACAACAACCTGTTTGAGGGAAATATTGTACAGGAGGTTGATTTTTCAGACTGCTGGGGACCTTGCGGCGGCGGGAATACAGTATTCCGCAATAAAGTGCTGAGTGAAGGAATTGAGGTGTTTGATCACTCAGACAACCAGAATATCGCAGCGAATGTCATTCCGACTGAAGAATTCGGAATAGTTGTCGAAACAGGAATTACCGGTACACTGACACATGGCAATGTTTTAAACAGCATAGTCAGTTGGGACTCAGGTGTGACAGACCACACTTTTCCCCCGTCCTATTATCTTTTGTCAAAGCCATCATTTTTTGGTGATTTTACATGGCCACTCTTCGGGCCTGATATTACAGGCCAAAGTATACTTCCTGCTGAAGAGAGATACAAAAACAGCACTGCCGTGAATAAGACTGTATCTATATTGCCGCAGTCTGCCAAAAAAATAAAATCAGCAGCTATTTACAATATAAGAGGGCAGAGAATCGCCAATGAATTTCAATCCGGGATCACTGATATAAAAAAATCAGACAGAGCTTCATCAGGATGTTATTTGTCTGTTAAAGAGAAAGGGAATGTCCGGATTGTCAGAAATGTTGACATAACAAAATAGGTTCGCTGCAGTAAAAAGACTATATGGTATATTATATTTACAAATCTAACAGATTTAAAACAGGACAGGGTTAATACAGATGTTATTATCAATTAGAAATGAAAATGAATCAGATTTTAGAAAAGTGGAAGAACTCACACGCGAAGCGTTCTGGAATTTATTTGTTCCCGGATGCAATGAACACTATCTGGCTCATATCCTCAGAACGCATCCTGATTTTATAAAAGAGCTTGACTTTGTGGCTATTCATGAAAATGAAATTATTGGAAACATCATGTATGCTAAATCTCATATAATTGATGAGTCGGGTAAAAAAACGGATACAATCACATTCGGTCCAGTCAGTGTACTGCCAAAATATCAAAGACAGAATGTGGGCTCACAATTGATAGAACATTCAATTAAAATAGCAACTGTCAACAATTATAAAGTCATAATAATTCAGGGCCACCCAGGTAATTACTGCAGGCATGGCTTTAAAAGCTCAAAGGATTTTATGCTGAGTGATTCCGAGGGCAGGTACCCGTACAGTTTTTTAGTTCTCGAACTGGAAAAAGGCATACTTCAGGGGCACAGCTGGAAATACTACTCAAGTAGCGCCTATGAGATTGATGAGAATGCTGCAGAGGAGTTTGACAGACAGTTCGATTTCAAAAAGAAGGAATTCAAACATACACAGGAAGCGTTTTCAATTGCATGCAGGGCGTATCTGGTTTGATTTACAAATAATAAATACTGGTAATTCTGCAATCGTCCGCGCGTATAATTGAAAGGTTTTAATGGAAAAAATGCACTGCAAATGATCTGGCTCATAAAATAATCGGTTGCGTAAAATATTAAACTTGCATTACTCGTATCCAATCAGATACATTATAATTATGTATAGAATTCAAAAAACAGAAGTGTTTGATTCATGGCTAATGAATCTTCGTGATATGAATGCAAAAGGAAGAATTCTTGCAAGATTAAAACGGGCCGAGTCAGGAAATCTTGGTGATTTCAAGGCGTTGGGGTCTGGATTACATGAAATGAGAATATATTACGGGCCAGGATATCGACTTTATTTTATGAAAGAAAAAGAAAGAATCATAATTCTCCTTTCCGGCGGCTCGAAGTCAACTCAGGAAAAAGACATTAAAACAGCATACAAAATTATGAAAGAGATTGAGGTTTAAAATGGGTATAAAAATATCAGATTTTGATGTTTCTCAATATTTAGACACAGAGGAATCAATAGCAGCATATTTAAGTTCAATAATTGAAGCTGGAGATTCTAAGCTCTTACTCGCTGCAATAAGTGATGTTGCCAAAGCGTGGGGAATGGCAAAAATCGCATCTGATTCAGGGCTTGGAAGGGAAAGCCTTTACAAGGCGCTAAAGCCGGAATCAAAACCACGATTTGAAACGATTGTAAAAGTTTTAAATTCATTAGGTGTAAAGATGCAGTTTAATGCAATACATGAAATGGAAGAAAAGAAGAATGGGAAAAACAAGTCAGTCAGAATATTAAACGGCAATATAATAAGAAAAAAGCCTGCTGCTCGCGGGAGTGCAAAGCGAAAGGCTGTTAATCCAGTAATCCTGTAATCGTGTTCAGACAACATACACTGATGGACCCAAAAAAACCAGACGCGAAAAACAAAAATGCCAGACAGGCTTTTCTGGGGGCATTATCTATGAGCACAGCTTTCGTAGCAGGTGGTATTGGAGTTGCTATTATGGGTGGTAATGATGTGGGCTTTTCGAATATTGGATTAGCACTTATAGATAAAAAAAGGTTAAAAGTATTATATTTTTCAAGGCGTTCGGCTAATATAAATCCATTAGAGTTTAGTTCAGTTATAAAACAGTTGGGAGAAATTCTCATGAAATTCTAAAGATAATTGACAAATATCAGATAACATTGAAATACATTCACGCCTCACAAACCCCTCCTCTTGAAATCTCAACAAAAAACATAGATAATAAAGAATACTATCATACAGCATTCAGGAAGAATTATGTTCTTTGAAAAAAGATCAGATGAAAGGTATTAAAAAAAATATATTTTAATAAAGTAAATTGATTTTACTTTGTAGAATTTAATAATATTACTTGTACTGATAAATAGTACTTGTTGACAAAGGGGGTTGTATGGGTACAATAAAACAGATAATTTTAAGCGGTATGTTAGTCGCAGGTGTCAATATGGCTTCCGCACAGGAAACCTGCACTGCAATTGATGCAGTTACATCAGCGAGCACAAGATTTACAACACTTGGCGGCAGTCAGTACTGCGCCACAACAGCAACAATCAAATGGCAGGACTATTACAATAACGGCACACGCTATATTGAGTGGGGTACATCAACAAGTTATGGTAATAAAATAACTCTTTCGGGAAAAACCGGTACATCTGCACTGACACCTCTGACGCCAAATACACTGTATTACTGGAGAGTGAACCGTTTGTATAATGGCAAAAATCCATTGACCCCTGCTGGATCATTTACAACATCAGCCGCACAAGTTGTTTTGCCTCCGGTTATTACAAGTGCAGAGTCAGTGATCTGCACAACAGGAACAGCCAAAACATACACTGCAGCAGCAACAGATCCTGCGGGTAAAACAGTGACATTTACATTTTCCGGTTTGCCGTCATGGATAACTGCATTGGGTGCGGTACTTACAATAAATGCGCCTGTAGGTTCAATAGATGCAATAGTAAAAATAATTGCATCAAACGGATCAGGTTCAGATACACTTGATCTTGCAGTCACAGTCGTTCAATCAACAGGTATAAAAGTATCTGATCATGTGAAAAACAGTATTTTGATCGCAGGTGTTCCGTTTAAGTTACTATCAGGAAACGGCAGTGTGAGCATGTCTATATACTCACTTGACGGCTCTCTGGTATACAGAAAAACGTTTATATCACCGGAAAACTTGAATGATCAGAAAAGCCTTATTGACATACAAAGAAGCGGGACATACATCTGTAAAATTAAAGGAATCGGCGGTGAAACAGGAAAGCTGATAACTTTACAAAAGTAAATCGCGGAAGCGCAGGCACTGGAGCTGAGGTTTACTTTTAAAAGAGATGCATGTCATGCATCTCTTTTTTTATCGAATTATTATACTATGTTAACACTCATCTTTTATACAGACGGCAGTTTTGAAATTCCGGGTCGAAACTTCTCTGTGCAGTATTGACAAGTAATTCCGGCAGTGATATTTCTTCAATACCAATTCTCCGGTCTGTGCATACGTCAATAGTAGTCATTGAAAGCATCCCCGATTCATTGAGTACATACTTTATCTTTTTACCCATGCATGTCGCATCATCCTGGCTGTATTCATAATCTGCCATGAGCCATACAGGCACATTGCCCGTATTGTCAATAAAAAGAGCAGCTGCCGCTTCCCAGTGATCGTACCAGTCACCGCCATTTGCGGTAATGACAACAAAGAAACCGCCGCTTATTCTTTTTGACACCTGCAGCTCTTCGATCTGCCCGTTATAGAAGTAAATACTTTCATTAAAGAGATCCTGAGGTTCAAAGATCGTGAAGCTGCTGCTTTTGTTTTCATCAAAGAGCATGAACATTACGGGTGCGATTCCCTCTGATGACAGATTCTGCGGGATTTCAAGTGCTATGAGTTTCATCCACTCGCCCGGGATTTTTACATTTGCCATCTCTTCCCAGACCTCACTTGTTTCCTGGGCAGTTGCACTGTCAAACCCGGGAACCCGCTCGGTCTTTGTCAGGGTAACAGGTTGAGTTGATGTTATTTTACAAATAACCTCAGGCAAATTCTCATAGTCTATTTCATCACTGAAACCAGGATAAATCAATAGTGCTGCAAAAACTGCAGCCTTGAAATTCATTACATTGCGCATAATATGCCCCCGATGTAATTTCTCATCTATAATTTTATGATACATTTCTAATAATCCATTTATAAATTGATTTATAGCAATTTCAGCAGAATTATTTACTATGGAAACTATTTCCTGATAAAATCAATGTGTTATAGGATGAAAAAATGAAAGATAAATAGATAGGCAATGATATTTTCTTTAATATTTTTGTTTTTTGCCGCACAGTTGACATATTGTATTCTCAAGTTCATGAAGTCTCCATGCGGCGGCAATGATTTATATGTCTGCAAATAAGTTCACACTGCAGATGCCTTTTTAAAATTTTAAATGCGACTTTCAGCAGGATAATACATAAGTGACTGAAACTTTAAATATGGACAAAAAAATAAATGCTGATTCCTGATTCACTTGTAAACGAACATTATAATGACCGCTACTTTGATGTTGTCAATGCAATTCATGAAGCCAAACAGATATTTTTCAGGGGGACAGGCGTTCTTGAGAGATTGTCTCTTTGTCAGGCTGTCTCAATTGGAGAGAGCGGATTTGGTACCGGCAGGATGCTTATTGCATTAATGGATTATCTAAATGAGAACAGTGTGAACGGCTGCAGTATAGTTTACAATTCAGTAGAACTGCATCCGATTACTGCGGAAAGAATGTCCGATATACTTGATTGTTTCAGGCCGCAGATGTCAACGCTTATTGATTTACTTGTTGATACTTACCGTAAAGAGAACATGAGTCTTGCCGGGTGGCACACACTGCATTTCAGGCAGCCGTTCGGGGAATTGACACTTAATTTATGGATCGGCGAGGCGCTTGAGATGGTAGGTGCACTGGATATACCCTGCGACGTGTGGTTCCTGGATGGTCACGGGCCCAAAAAGAATCCGCTTATGTGGCGCCCGGAACTGCTCAAAGCAATAGGAGAAAAGACAAAGGATAATGGAGGGTGCGCCACTTATACTGTTGCGGGTGTGGTAAAGCGCGGTCTTCGCGATGCCGGGTTTACAATTGAAATTGTGGGCGGGTGCGGTGGAAAAAAGGATGCATTAAGAGCGGTCAAGCTGAAATCTGAGAGTGGTATTGCGGTCTGAGTCTTGTCGGGCTAATGTAAAAAAATGGGAATATTAATCATCCAGCTATGATAATTCTACACATTTTTATTGGAAGTATAGTCAATTATGAGGACGAAATACTCTAAAAATGTGATTTTTTGAAATTAATATTTTTAAATGTGATTAGAAATCTGCGCAGGGTTCAATTATTCGTTATATTAATAAAAGTATAAAGAAGGTTAGTGTTGATCACAGTGTATAACCCCTTTATAAAACAGATGACAGTAATGCTTTCATGATGGATAAGAAAACACATCTGCAGTCAATTTACTCTACATAATTCAACTTTTATTTTTGCTTAATCAGAGGTGGTTCTGCAGTCTTTGAAAAAGACAATTTTTTTGCAAATGATAATCTGAAAAAATACCATACATCATCAGGTCAAATGTTTAAGTTCCTGTAACAATGTATTAATTAGTTTAAAGTGATCATAGAATCATTTATTAATAATTTACAAGGAAGAAGTCTATGCCAGTTGATGATGCAAAAAGATTTCTATTTGATATGGTTGAAAACGACCAGCTTCGGGCCGTACTTAACAAAGCAGATTCCAGAATTGAAATCAGGGCAATATTAAAGGATTATTCATATGAATTTTCTTATGAAGAACTTTTTGAAGCTTATACAGATATTCTTTCAAATTGCCACGCCGGAGATCATGCGACAATTATTAAGGAAGTTAAAAAATGGTGGGATCTTCTTATGTTTGTAACCCCAGAGCATGAATACGTTTAAAGAAAATTGAAAACCTGCCCGATTAAATATCCCCGTAGCCATTTATAATCTATGACCGTGTCTATACTTCATCTTTGAATTTGTCAATCAAAGTGCCATACAGAAGTGTATCTGAAGCATTTCTGAATAATACCAGCGCAGGGATAATACAAACTACATGCAGTAATTATGGGATGATTGCACTGGTAGATTTACAAATAAACGAGTGCTTGTTGTAAATGCTGTTTTTCAGGCATGTTCTATTTCATAAAAAAATGATGTTACTATAACTGTTGTTACTTATTTTATAAGACATCTGATAGATGTTATTTATGAGGGCTGCGGTTTATAACTTATTATAGAAATTGAATTATGAAAGTAATTTTTCTTGGCACCGGTACATCACACGGCGTACCATCAATAGATTGCATGCGGACAGGCTTTATCCATTGTCCAAAAGGTGTATGCAGGGATGCCCGCACGGATAAAAAACATCGCAGAACCAGGTCATCAATTTTAATAGAACTTAAAAAAGGGAACATTCTCATAGATATTTCTGCGGATTTTCGTTATCAGATGCTGCGTGAATCAATAAAACAGATTGACTCAGTCCTTTTAACCCACAGTCATGCAGATCATATTGGCGGTATTCCGGATATCAGATCATATACAACTGATAAAGCACTTTCTATTCATGGTTCACTTGAAACTCTTGATGCGGTAAGAAAGTCGTATGATTATATTTTCAACCCTTCCACATTTGCCGGTGGCGGTATTCCAAAAATAGAGCTGCATGTAATAGACAAGCCTGTTGTTCTGTTTGACGAAGAGATAATTCCTGTACATGTCTCGCATGGATCGCTTATTGGCGCATACGGGTATCGTATAGGTAAACTTGGATATATATCTGATGTAAAGTCTATTGATGATAATGCACTTAGAAAGCTCTCAGGAGTTGACACGTTAATACTTAACTGTCTGCGTGTATCTCCCCTGCATTCAACGCACCTGACTCTTGATGAAAGTATGGATATCGCGCGCAAAATAAGGCCGTCGCACTGCTATTTCATTCACATGTGTCATGATATACATTATATAAAGGACAGGGAAAAACTTGATTCCTGGATGGAATTCTCATTTGATGGATTAACAATTGAAGTATAAATATATTAAAAGGAAACTGAATTTAAATGCAGACTTACAAAAAAGAATTTATTGAATTCATGGTAGAGTGCGGAGTTCTGACTTTTGGTGATTTTGTGACAAAAAGCGGACGTAAGACACCTTTTTTCATCAATACCGGCAATTACAGAACAGGTTCACAGCTTGTAAAGCTTGGAGCTTATTATGCCGAATCCATTGTCAATAATCTCGGAGCCTCATTCAATGTGCTTTTCGGCCCGGCTTACAAAGGCATACCTCTTGCCGTGTCAACTTCAATGATCCTGTCTGAAAAGTTTTCACAGGAAAGCTCATTTTGTTTCAACCGAAAAGAGGCAAAAGATCATGGTGAGGGAGGTTCATTAATCGGGCATAAGCTCAGAAATGGTGACAGGGTGCTTATTATTGAAGATGTCACCACAGCCGGAACATCAGTGCGCGAATCAATTCCTCTGCTCAAGTCAATTGCTGATATAACGATCGCAGGGCTTGTTGTGTCAGTTGATAGAATGGAAAAAGGGTCGGGTAACAGGGGCGCTTTGACAGAATTAAAAGAGGAGTTCTCTATTCCAGCTTTTTCAATTGTAACTCTTTCGGAGATCATTGAACATCTTCACAACAGGGAATTGAATGGTAAAGTCATTCTCACTGATGAGATTCTTGAAAGAATTCATGAATACCGCAGATTGTACGGGGCTGCTGAATAAATTTAATTTGAAAATTATATCTGATGCAAAGTGTAATTTATTTGAAAATAGATTAATCTTCGCTCCCGCCAATGTCGTTAACTTAGCATTGACAAGGTAGCATTATGTTTATGAGCTCGCCCCCACCCGCTCGCAAAGCCGAGCGACCTCCTGAAGGAGGGAGGTATTCTTCTGATTTTAAAACAATTACACCTCCCACCTGCGGGGGAGGTCTGGCTGCTTTGAGCCAGGGTGGGGGCGCTCAAACAACACTGTTTTAACATGTCAATCTTAAGGGGCGTGATACAAAACTTGTAACTGTAAATCATCCGAAAGTTGATCCGTTCCATCCCCAGAGTGCTCCGGGAATGTCGCTAAAGTTGACATATACACGACTGGAAGGAATCTTGAATTCTTTGTCAAGATAAGCGCAGATTTTCCTTGTAAGTTCAGATGTTGTTTCAGAGTTTATAGCTCCTATACTTTTAATATCTGCAAATGCTGCGGAGCCGATTTTTCCCGACATGATAATGTCAGTCTGCTCAATTACTGCCATTACGTATGTTTCCGGCTTGGAGAGAGTTTCTGTCATTATCTTTGACAGGGCTGAAAGCGCAGCACTCTTTTTTTCTGATGAAACAGTTTCAGTAATTTGAAGTTTTAATAAAGGCATAATGTGTGTTCCTGAATATTTGTATTTGATAATAAGGTCAATTTCAGATCAATAGCTGATTGTTAAGAAAGTTTCTCTTTTAAAGCCTGAATAGGTTCAGGGTAGTGCGCGACACCGCGATATTTTTTTGTATAGATTGCCTTTGTCGGGCAGTGATTATAACAATACCAGCAGGCGGAGCATTTTTTTTCATCGAATACAGGTTCGTTCTGCAATGTAATTGCTTTATACGGACAACCCTGAGCGCATATTCCGCATTTGGTGCACTTTTCTTTGTCAATACTCTTTTTTCCCATTACAATGTTTCCAATAAATCTTGGCATTGGAGGGGTGAGAAGTTCGAATAGTGTTGATTTGTATTTTAGTAATGTTTGGTTGTTTTGAATTTTCTTAATAAGGGTATTTAAATCTTTAACAAATGAATTAAAAGACAGCATCTCTTTTTCATCAGGAGCCTGAGTGTTTGCAAGCCCCATCATAATCATATTCGGAATATTTTCAGGAGTATGAAGTGCATGACCGCCAATAACTTTGAACCCTTTTTTTGTAAGTAAAGAATTCAGAGCGGCAAGTGTTCCTCCGTTAAAATTACCGAAAGTATTAAGTATAAATGCAAATTTATTTTTTTGTTTTGGCAATTTTTTAATAAAACTGGTCATCAGTTTTGATGGGCCCAGGAAATCAGCAAAGCAGGCAAATCCGATAATGTCATAATCCTGCAAGTTGATTTTATTGTCGTCTGTAATACTGCACATGTCAAATTTGAGATCAGTAAGATTTTTTACCAGATATTGACATGCAAGCTTTGTGTTTCCGGAATTGGAAAAATAATACAGCAGGCCCTTCATTTGTCTACTCCTATAAAAAATGCGATGAAAATTGATAAAAATTATCATCGCATGTGAAAATTGCATTGAGCATTAATTATTTGTAAAAAACTGCGAAGTTAAAATTTCTAGGAACTGCTGAACCAGCAGTATTGTATGTTTCTATCACTAACTTACCACTAATACTATTTGTGCCGATAAATCCAGGACTACCTATAAGTGTTGATACTGTTGCGTAGTTTGAAATGTGATAATTGACTCCTGAAATTGTAATTTCATATTGCAAATTAGTAGCATTATATAAACAAGTAAAATTCCCGCTGCCACTCTTAATAGAACCGTCTGTGTAAATAGTACCAAAAGCGATTAAGTAATTTGGACCGGCAGCTCCGGTTGCACCAATGTCACCTTTAAGACCGGTTGCCCCAATGTCACCTTTAGGGCCAGTTGCACCAATATCGCCTTTAAGGCCAGTTGCTCCGGTTAAACCAATTGGACCTTGCGGACCAGCTACGCCAGTATCACCTTTGGGACCCTGTAGTCCGACAGCACCAGTCAATCCGATCGGTCCCTGAGGTCCGGTTAACCCTATGGGCCCTTGTGGTCCTGCAGGCCCTGTCAGACCAGCCACACCGGTATCACCTTTTGGCCCCTGCGGCCCAATAGCACCAGTCAATCCAATCGGCCCCTGTGGACCAACAGTTCCGGTTGCACTTATCGGGAGATTGGTCAGTTTGCTGCCATCGCCGACAAATGCTTTTGCAGTGACAGTATCGGGAACTGTCAGATTACCTTTTTGTGAAGTTAATGGGGCTGCGGCTCCGGGGGTTGAGATAAAGAATTTCCCGGCAGCTTTATCACCTGTCCATCCAATCTGCGATGTAGCTTCATTTTCCGTAGTATCGTAAAACTCAATTGCACTTTTTGGCTGTGCAAAACCGCTGCTTATAAAACCCGCGATTAAAAGGTATGTAAACCACTTTGCCATTGTAAACTCCTTATATGCTACTGAATATTAATTTTAACTTTTCCGTATATCCGAATTTTTGGTGCAGTATAGACACCTGGTGCAAGTGTAAATGTTTTTGGTCTCTGTGATGATTCTGAATAAGTCTGTATTAAGTTATTCAGATATTTTCCTTGTGTAAACACAATATCTGTGCCGCTCACTATTGGAATGAATATCGCCTGTATATTAAGACTGGCAGTCATGGCAACTTTAATTGAATCAACATTTGGAGCTGTGATTCCGCTCCAGCCGGAAAAAATGAAACCTGTTTTTGGAACAGCTTTTAGTATTACTGTGTCACCTGGAATATAAGACTCTTTGACAGGTGACACAGTTATTGAACCTGAGTCTGCCTTAAGTGTCAGAGAAAATATTTTTGGCAATACGGTTATCAGGATCTGTGCTGTATCTTTTTCCGTACTGCTCTGAATGATTGACAAAATACTATAGGTTCCGGCAGCGAGTGCTGAAGATCGGAAAATTAAAAGAGAATCTCCAATGAATTCCGAGTTTAAGTCCGGTGTAACTTTACTTAGAGCCACTGGGATCATGGATGGCCTTGTGTAAAGAGAGGTTAATGACAGCTTCAGAGAATCTCCAGTATAAACACTGTCTCTATATGTACCGAAATTCCAGTAAACTTTTTTATTCTGTTCCCTTAGAACAATAGTGGAGGGAGTACTTGAAACAGAGCCCCAGCTGTTTGTAACAGTACAGGTATATGTCCCGGTGTCTTTTGCGCTTAAAGATGAAAATATGAGTGTTGAAAGAGTATCGGTTGTATTGATTGTAGTGCCTTTTTTCCATTGATAGGAAAGAGGCAGAGTTCCGCTGACAGACACTTTAAGAGTACAGGCATCTGCGGATCTGAGAAGAAATAAAGGGCCCGACTGTGATACAACGGATGGCTTGATACCAGCGATGTAGAAACTTTTTACTCCTGAAATGCTGTCTCTGTTTTTGAGCTTTGCCGAGTAAGTAAGTACAATATTTCCAGTAGTTGAAAATAAGTGCTTAACTATGAGGGAGTCGTATTTTTCTTCAGGGAAGACACATTTTAAAACTGTATCCAAATTATTAAATGTAAGTATGATACTGTCTATCAGGTGCGGATTCTGAAGGCGTATCAGAACTCTTGCACTGTCACTTATTTTAACTGTATCTATAGTATTGGCACTATTGATAGTTACAGTAACCCGATCGTAATCTTCCATTGGATCTGTCGGTATTTCTTTACATGAAATAAACAGAAAAACAACAAAGGAAAGTATGCATAAATTTGATTTGAAAAAGTTCATCCAGTTTTCCGATCTTAATTCCGGTGATAGCAATACGATAGAACAGTTCAAATATAAATAAATGTTATCAACATACAAATAGTAATTATAAAAGCAAGTAAAATTTATTCTGGAGGATTGTAAAATTGACTTTTTGATCAACAGTTCATTTTAGCTACTCATAAGAATTTTGCAAGTCAGTAATCAGTCTGTATCTCGGGGGGAGCAGTTTGCAAAGATAATTCAATTATGGAAGCAGGGTAAATTTTGTAAAAAAGGAGCGTAATTTACATGATATTGTCAGGAAATTACGCCCTTATCAGGAAAAATGTCAATGAATTATTATATTGCTATTTTTAAGAATCTTTCCGTTTTCCTGATATATCGCCCGATATATTCCATTTGCAAGTGATTTGCCCATAGAAATCGTGAATGATTTCTGAGCTGCTGCCAGTGTATGTTTACTTATGGTTCTTCCTTTGAAATCAAGTATTGAAAAAGTTGCCCCATGAGCCGACGGCTTATCAAGTGATACTTTACAGGTATGACTGTCTGCTGTCAGGGAAAAACCACGCTGTTCCTTTTGTTTTCTACTGTAGCCACTGGTTAAATGGGTTGGATCAGTATCAATAGGCTCAGGTGTGGGGTTAAAATTGTATTCTCCTGAACACTTGTCCACACGGCTGTATAAGACGCTGTCTGTCCACAGATATTTTCCATTATTGTCAATTGTATATTCGAAGAAACCCCCGTAGGAAATAGCTGAATCCTGTGAAGTCCAGTACTGGGTATTATCAGTGCCGATTTTTTTATTAATATTGTTTAAAATATTTATGTCCAGACTGGAAATGATACCCTTATTCATAAGCCATTCCAGTTCATTTTTAGCGATAGAACCCAGATTGACCGCAACTGCAGTCACTATATCTGGATTCTGTAATATCCGCAAGCATGGAAATTCTTCACCTGTATACTCATGAGTCATATATTCAAGTGAGACACAGTAGTAGACAGATGATGATGATTCTGTGCGATAGTACTGGTAGGAACAGTTGTTTCCCTGATACCAGAGGATTGATTTCTTTGATATTACTGCAGCAAAATCACCTGATGGCATTTTAATTGACAAAAGAACAGGAGTGCGGTCTGATACTGAATTTTTGAGATTGTCAAGACTGAAAACCAGGGTTTCAGTAATAATTGATTTACAGGCATCTTCATTGGCATTATGTGATAAGGTAAGTGACAGGACAGAGGGATTTGGTTCTGAAGTGGTCTTTTCTGCAAAGAGCGCAAATTCGTGAGTTTTACATCCGCCACTGTATGACACTGTCAATTCGCAGATATCTCCTCTTATTGCAATCTCTTTAATATCTGCAATGTCATGAGACATGGCAACAGGGTCAGTTGCACTGAGAACAATTATTTCCCTGACATCGTCAGGTTTTGCAGTAAGACAGTCTTTATTATAATTTATTCCCTCAGTTCCCAGGCTCTCAAGTTTTTCAAAATGTATCTGTTCATTATTATTAAACAATACTCCGGCTGAATACTTGCTGCGTTCATCAATACAGGCAAAAAGTGTGCTTGTGAACAATGCTGTCAGCGCTATTGATAAAACGACTGTTCGTTTCATATAAAGGCTCCTTTAAAATGTGAAAATGTGTGATCAAAAAATTATTCTATTATTTGTTACATGTAAACTTATAATAAACAAGTCAGAAAAGCTCAGTTCAAAAATAATATTTGTAAAGTTATTCAGAAAAAAAGATTGAAATCTCCTTTAGATCACCATCGCGTCCGATATCAATGTTCTGATTTACTGAATGATTAATATTGTCAGCTGTACCGGCAGCTTCTGCAGTTGCTGTAATTGTAAATGTGCCTCCTGGAATATTAGTAAAACTGAAAGAATAGCTGCTGTCTGCCATGTAAAACCAGGGAGTGCCTTTAAGAAATATAATTACTGACTGCGTTCTGCTGCCGTTGACGCCGCTTTTTGCGGATAACTGAATATTGCCTTTTAATGTGCTGCCGCCTGATAATGTGTCACTGAGAGTATCGCATTTGTCTTTTCCAAGAGAAATTGATTGAAAAAACAGTGATTTAAGACTCTTTTTTTCATGAATCAATACATTGTACATACCAGTTTTTCCTTTAAACAGTACACCAGCTTTAGAAGAAAACAGGGAGACAGAATCACATTGACGGTTGTTTTCAACAGGATTATATTCTGCGTCAATAAATACAATGTCTGCGGATATTTCATCATTTGCGTCAAGTTCAACAATTACAGATGAATCCTTTACAAATACCTTCGCGTTTACAGTCTCTGTCGCTCCCCCGTTAGTGTTGTCTGTCATATTGGCACCACAGCCGGCGAAAAATAAGATCATAGTCGTAATAGACAGTATAATAAACTGTAAATTCATTTTCTGCCCTTCTTTTTACAAAGAGGAAATAATTGCATATTAAGCTGGAAGATGCAGTCAGGATTAATGCTGTCTTTTGCAATAGACATAATCTCGGCTCTGCACTTATCAATCCGTTCTTTTATAAGTGCAATACCTGCCTCATCAGTACTTAGTGTGACAGTTGAAATGTCACGGTCATTTTTATTTACATTATAAAGTGCATTTTTTGCGCAGTCGATCATTTCACCATGGAATTTTTTTATTGCTGAAATATCCACTGATGTTCCTGCACTTGTCAGTAGAGAGTCGCAGCGTGTGAATCCGCCGCTCTTATTCTTACTTATAAACCCCAGGCGTTCAAGCAGTGCAAGTGCATCGTGTACTTCACTTATTGTAACTTTTGGTACAAGATGTTCAGATATCAGCTTGACATAATCGTTGTCAGGAAAAACTGCAACCATCTCACGGACAGCAGCATAATACCAGCGGTTGAAATACTCCTGCTGATCGGCCCGGATACTTTTTGCCGATGATGGCCGCAGAAGCAGGAGCTGCTCAAAGGCAGAAGTCTTCTCAAAGGGGTTTGAGCACTGGTTGTACTTGACCAGTACAATAAAGTAATCGTTTTCCTTTTTAGACATATTAAGAACGGTACTCAGACTATTTGCTGTATCAATTGAGATATTTCGTCTGCCGCTAATGACAAGTGATAAAAAGCCTGATGATGAGATACCTATTTTCTGTGAAATCCAGCGATATGAAAACCACGGGTCTTTATCCTGACGCTTTTCAATAAGCGACTTTAAAAGCTCACGGTAATCAAGGTATTCAAAAAAGTTGTTCATGATAATCTGTTTACTCTCCTCAATTGTAATAATACATAAACAAACAGACAAATGCAATGGGCTGCAGCATAAAAACGCTTTCTGATAGGAAGCGTTAAAAAATTAAATTAAAATATAAGTTGATGATATAAAATGAATTAACATGTTAACAAAATAGGTTTAGATCATAAAATGAAGATAATTAGTAAGCACTATGAACAGAAAAATCAGACTTGTCTGTTGTTTTTGGAAAATAATCTTGAAAAACTTTACAAATTGCATTATATTCTACATGTATCGCTTTCATTATATTTACCAGGAGTTGATATTATGTATCGCATCATAATCAGAAGTATTTCAATATTCATGCTTTGCATTTGCAGTTCAATGGGAAGTGAACTGTTCAATTTTTCAGATGAAACACTTCCGGAACATATTAAAAACGGGGCAGAACAGAACGGGGATGTTACAGTTGTCGGCGAGCCTGTACAATGTTTTGATTTTGGTAAAAATGGTAATATTGTAATGCCATCTGTAAATATGCCCCGGGGATCTTTCACTATTGAGAGCAGATATTTTCTCAATGACTATAATGAATCATATCCAAATATATCTGATATAGCGGCTTCTTTTGATCAGGGTTCAGTAACGAAGGGTTTTGATTTCAGAGTTGGAGGCGGAAATATATATCCTCTGAAATTAGCGGATGTTTATAGTAATGCAGATGACTGGGACAGCCCGGATTATGAGACTAAAGCCGCACGTGCTGCGATTTCAAAGTCTGTCGGGGAATTTTCAATGGGCATAGGACCTTCCGGTCTATGGAAGGAAATTTATACAAACCGCTGTATAGAGAGAAATGTCTGGACTCATATGGTTGCGACATGGGATGGAAAAGATATGCAGCTTTATCTCAATGGCCATATTGCGACAGACCCTTTGCGAGTGATTGGAAAAAACGAACTGCCATTTATCAATGAAACATTTCCACTTACTATAGGTGCTGAGAATGGCGGATCATACAGGCATTTTAACGGCAGAATATCATTTGTAAAAATTTATGACGAAGCACTTTCTCCTGAAAATGTTTATAAAAAATATCATGAGTCAAATGATAAAAGCAAGTGTGTGAAATTTATTAAAATTGATTATCCACGATGCGGAGAAGTCATTTCATCAAAATCGAAGCTTAAATTTTCAGTTGAAAACGAATTTACTTGCGATACAGCAGAAAATAATAACGGCCGATTCAAAATTGAGTTCTGCCGGGATCAATATTTTAAAGATTCAATTTCTACAAAAAGCTATTTTGTCTCAAAGACAGAATGTTTGTTTGATGATTTTCTCGGGGACGACAAGGTTGATTTTTCAGGCCTTTATTTTATCCGTATTTCAGGCTGCAGGGGTACTGCGTTAAGTAAAGCCGCAGTTAATGAAGAACTTCCTCCTGCATTAAGCGGAACCCTGCCTGTTTACGCATCTGAAAAATCGCTGTCGATGAATAATTCAATCAAAACCAGCAGAGTACTGAACACTTCTTCAAAAACAGCCATTTTGTACGACTTGAGGGGTAAAAAAGTAAATTCAAATGTTAAAATCAGCAATAATAAATTACAAAGCGGTATATACTTTACAAAAACATCAAATGGATTAAATAACCAGATCCTTATTGTAAAATAAGTTACAGCATTCATATCAAGGCACTGACAGTTTACATTAAACTGTCAGTGCCTTGATTGTAAATAGAAAATAGAAAATGAAACAGAAGCTTCTTGATAGATTTATCCGTTATGTCAAAATTGACACACGGTCAGATGAGTTGTCAGGTACATTTCCATCATCACAGAATCAATTCGATTTAGCCCGGCAACTTGTCAGTGAACTGTCAGGTCTTGGTCTATTTGACGCGGCATGTGACAAGTATTGCTATGTTACCGCAACACTGCAGGCAAATACAGACAGTCAGGCGCCTGTAATAGCATTTTTCGCTCACCTTGATACATCCCCTGAGGTTTCAGGTAAAAACGTCTTTCCTCAGATTATAACTGATTACAAAGGCGGTGCGATTCCTCTGACTTCAGACGGACTTGTTGCCATAAGGGAATCTGAGAATGTACATCTTAAGGAGTGCATAGGGCATACACTTGTGACTACTGACGGCACAACCCTTCTTGGTTCTGATGATAAAGCGGGAATTGCCGCGATAATGACGGCAGTTGAATTTCTGATAGACAATCCGCAGATTCCGCATGGAAAAATCATCATCTGTTTCACTCCCGATGAAGAGACCGGAAAAGGAATTTCAAATTTTGATCCGAAAAAACTCGGCGCTGATTTTGGATATACAGTGGACGGCGGGTTTACAGGAGAACTTAACAAAGAGACATTCTCGGCAGATTCAGCGACTATTGAGCTTACCGGTATTGATATGCACCCCGGTTACGCAAAAGATAAAATGGTAAACAGCATAAGAGCTCTTGCTGCGATTCTTGAAATGCTTCCGCAGAAGATGTCTCCTGAAACAACAGATAATTATGAACCGTATATTCATCCTGTTAAAATTGAGGGATGCGTATCAAAAAGCAGGATAAATCTGATTCTGCGTGATTTTACTGACGCAGGTCTTGAGAAACAGAAAGTGCTGCTTGAAAATATTATTGATACAGTAAAAAAGCGTTTTCCGGAAACTATAATAAAGTTTACAATTACACCAACATATCGCAATATGAGAGAGACTATAGAGCGTTTCCCTCATGTGACTGAGAAGCTTGAGAATGCTGTACGTAAAGCAGGTGTTGAACCTGTATGGAAGCCCATCAGGGGTGGTACTGACGGTTCAAAGCTCTCAGCACTTGGACTTCCGACACCCAATATTTTTACAGGTGCCTGCAATGCGCATAGCTTAACAGAGTGGCAATCGGTGGACGCGCTTCTAAAAGTGGTTGAAACGGTTGTAAATGTTGCGCGAACCGATCTTTAAAGTTGCCTATAGTCAATCGAAGCTGTCTCTGCCAAAATATGTCTGAAATCAAACATTAAACATAAATTTTGACATGAGTTACGTTATAACTTAGTTTTATCCATATAAGTTCAGTTTATATGAAATTAAGAATCAGCAGATTTACCTGTAATTTGCAATAACAGTACAGGGTTTTAAAGGATTTAATGATTTTGCCAATATTTGATAAGGCTCTGAATAAAAACAATCTGCATCACAACGCACATAAAAGGCACCGTAAAGAATGGCTTAGGCTTGACAATGCGGCACGAATCTATGTTTCCATCATGGGAACCCGTTCGCCTACTGCTTATCGTTTCAGCGCGGTGACAAGTGAGAATGTTGATCCGGTTGTGCTTCAGAAGGCACTTGATACAATTATGCCCAGGTTCCCCTATTTTGCGATGGGTTTACATTATGGATTCTTCTGGAACTACCTTCAGCATATAGATTATAAGCCTTTAATTGAAAAAGAGCATGAGGTTCCATGCAGGGAATTCTCAAAAAAAAGCTACTTGTTCAGGGTTATATACCATGAAAAAAGGATATCAACAGAGTTTTCGCATGTGTTGACAGATGGGTTAGGCGGACTGGTTTTTACAAAAAGCCTGATTTCGCAGTATTTTCGTCTTGGCGGCTGTACATTTGATTATTCAGATGATCTTCCGGATCCATCATCTGCGCCATTAAAAGAGGAGACAGAGGACTCCTATGAGCAGTTTTACCCGGGGAAAATTCCCTCATCCCCGACCCCGTCCAGAGCTTTTCATGTAAACGGGAAACTGCTTGACAAGGGCGATCTGACTGTCATAAGCGGTACATGTAAAACAGATGAGCTTCTTGGAAAATGCCGCAAATCCGGGGTGTCCATAAATGATTATCTGTCAGCTCATTATTTATGGGCACTTTATCAGGCCAGGGGAAATTCACGTAAAGATATCCGTCTTATGGTACCTGTCAATTTGCGCAGGATGTTTCCGTCGAAAACGCTGCGTAATTTTTTTCTTACAGTGACAACCCAGATCAGACCAAGTCTTGGTGAGTATACCTTTGATGAGATTCTTAAACATGTCAATCTGTCGGTTGCTGCTGGTGTTGACAATAAGCAGATGAATCAGCAGATTGCACGAAATGTTGCCACAGTCCGTCATCCACTTGTACGGATCATTCCGCTTTTTATAAAGCTTTTAGTGGAGCGGTGGCTCTTTATTCATTCCGGGATCGAGACTTCATCGGGACTCTTTTCAAACGTCGGTCCTGTGCAGCTGCCAAAATCAGTATCAGATCATATTGACCGTTTTATCTGTATTACATCGCCAAACCATATAATCAAGCACAGTCTTTGTGCCATTGGATTTGCAAATAATATTGTAATTACCTTTTCAAGTCTTGTGGAATCGACTGAAATTCCGAGGCTTTTCTTTACATCACTGAGAAAACAGGGTATTATGATTCAGATTGAGAGTAACAAGGATTTCAAGGAGACGCAATGCCCTATTGTTCAAGATGCGGAGTAGAGATCGCGCAAGGTGTAAAGCGCTGTGTTTTATGTCGAGCCCCGGTGCAGATACTTGACACGCAGGAGGCTGCAAAGATGGAAAAACCCTATCCTGATCTTCCTGCTCCTGATAAAGTGCGCAATATTATCGCATGGGTGATAACCACAACAATTTTTTTTGTTGCATCATCAATTATTGTCGCTGTGAATCTTGTTTCAGACGGCAGCATAAGCTGGTCTGCATATCCGGCTGCAGGAATTATGATTGCCTGGATTTACATTACGCTGCTTGTATTTTTTATCAGAAAGCAGTGGATTGCTGTATCTGGATGGATAATTACAACAGTTGTATTTCTTGGAATACTGAATGCGTTTGATATCGGTCATGACTGGTTTCTGCAGCTTGGAGTTCCACTCACACTGCTAAGCGGAGCTGCGATGTCGCTTGTTCTGATAGCCCTGACACATGTAAAGTCTGTCAATGGCCTTCTTGCGATGCTTCTTGGTACTGTAGCTTTTTTTTGCTGTGGAATTGATCTGACAATCACTCATTTTGTGGGAGATATGAAAATAGGATGGTCTTTAATTGTGCTTGCATCGATTCTGCCTCTTGAAGGGCTCATGCTGTTTTATTCAGTATATCTTCATAAACATGTAGATTTACGAAAGTATTTTCATTTGTAAAAAGGGCTGCTCTGCAGTCATGCACAACTTATTCTCCCTAAGGATATGAATGCTTACAATACCCTGGATAGACAAAACAGTTTCAATTGACGGAATGAATGTACGGTTCTGGGATGTGGGGGAATCGTCTGATACAGTCGTTCTGATACATGGTCTTGGGGGATCAATTGAACAGTGGTTTGCAAATATTGATCTGCTCTCAGATACATACCGGGTTGTTTGCGTTGACATGCCGGGATGCGGGAAAACCGATTCGTTTACAAATAATGACTACTCGCTCAGATCAGTTTCACAATTTATAGATAAGTTTTTAAACATTATAAATGTATCATCATTTTCATTAATAGGCCTTTCTATGGGCGGTGCGGTGTGTCTTCAGTATACACTTGACTATCCGCAGAAGGTTAGAAAACTTGTACTTGCAGGCAGTGCAGCTCTTGGTATCAGAATGGCTTTTGTATTCAGAGTGCTTACACTGCCGTTTGTCGACATGATTCCTGGTTTACTGTCGCGAAGTCAGTTTGCTTTTTATGTCCGTTCAATGGTCTATGATCATTCAGTTATAACTGATGATATCATTGATTTTTATTACCCGTTAATGAAGGCGGAAAATACAAGAAAATCGTTTCTGCGGATGCTAAAAACGAGCTGCTCAATTTTCGGGCTTAAAAAAGAGGTGCATACCGGGGTGATAAAACGGCTCAGTGAGATAAAACAGCCGGTGCAAATCATCTGGGGGAAGCAGGATCATTACATGCCATTTGCAAATGTCGGTGATGCCATGAAAAAAATCGACAATGTAAAGCTTGTCCTTTTAGACCACTGTGCTCATAATCCGCAGTTTGAAAAAGCTGATGAGTTCAACAGCGCTGTGCTTGAGTTTCTTAAGAGTTGAGATGAGAAGACAGAATTTAGAAATGGAATAGAAGCATCCTATTGTGCCCTGGCCGGAAATGATATAATTTTCAGTAATAATTTACTGGACAAAAATGCTTATCACAGCGCATAATAGAGACTTACTCATTGTTTGAAGGTTTTTAAATGTTGACTGCCACACACTTGAAGGGAGCATAGATGAACGCTTATAAAATTACCGGGGCCATATTATCCATAACCGGAGTTGTTTTACTGACCGGAGCATTGATATCAGTTTTTTCCACACAGCAGTTTCTCAAGAATTCCAATCTTACTCAGGGCAGGATCTCGGATATTGTTGTGAGTGCAACTCAGAAAGTTGATGATAAAACTGTAACAAGACAGTTCCCTGTGGTTAAATACAAGGACGAATCCGGTAAAACCATAGAATACAGGTCTGAGACATCGTTTACAAAAGGAATAAGAATCGGCATGCCGGTTAAACTTCGGTATGACAAAAAAAATCCTGAAAAAGCAAGAATTATAAGTTCATTTTACGATATATGGGGTATATCGTTAGTTATTGCAATATTTGCTGTTGTAATTACAGGTATCGGTTTTCCGCTTTATGTTGTTAACCGTAGAACTGCACCTGTAAAAAATAAATAAAGTTTCAGATGGGGTTTGCGATATGGGATTTCTAATCCCGTATCGACCGCTGTAATGTATATGTATATTAAAATTCTTAAGATGTAAAAAGATGCTTCATACCTGATTAAACTCATTTCAGATTGATCTTTACAAAAAAATAATATCAAATGTCTATTGCCGGAATTGGATTTATCTGCTCAATTATGATACCAAAATCAAAAAAAATACTGTTTCTGTTTGAGGGCATAAACTCATTTGCAGCTGTATTTTATTCAAATTATCTATTTTTCTACATGAAACAGACATTTAATTTCGGCGATTTCGAAAATCTCCTGCTTGCTGCATTGAATGGTTTTGTTTATATATTTGCCGCATGGCAGGGTGGAAAATTTGCACAGAAAAACGGGAATATAAAATCAATAATCATTGGTACTGCCGGAGTGATTGCAGCACTTATAATTGGTTTTACATTTAATACTGCCGGTGCACAGATCGGGGCCTTTATTTTATGGACAATTTCAGTCTGTCTGATCTGGCCGGCTCTTGAAGCAGTTGTGAGTGAGGGCAGTTCACAAAAATTATCGTCAATGGTTGGTATTTACAATATGATATGGGCCGGGGCTGCTGCGCTGGCATATTTTATTACAGGATTTATAATTGAAAGAATCGGGATAAAGAGTATTTTCCTGTTTCCATTATTTCTTCATATCATACAAATTACAATTCTTTTGCCACTCTCTGTTTATCATCTTAAAAAAGAAAAACTGACAACAGAATATGATGCGCCTGCAGTGGAAAAAGTCAAGCCGTCGTATTCAGACAAGTTTCTTCATATGGCCTGGATTGCCAATCCGTTTTCTTATATAGCAATAAGTACAGTAATTCCTCTCATACCGTCAATTTCATCAAAAATGGGATTGTCTACAGCATCTGCAGGATTTGTCTGCTCAATATGGATGTTTGCAAGGCTCGGGGCGTTTCTTACATTGTGGAAATGGAACGGTTGGCATTACAGATTCCGGTGGCTTGCCGGATCGTTTATTGTAATGGTCTCTTCCTACACAGGAATGCTTCTTGCAGAATCTCTTTTTATATTGATTCTTTCGCAGATCGCATTCGGGATCAGCATCGGGATTATTTACTATTCGTCGCTCTATTACTCAATGCATGCCTCTGATGAAAAGGGTGCAAACGGCGGTTTGCATGAGGCAATGATCGGAGGGGGCCTCTTTGTCGGCCCTGCATTTGGAGCTGCATGTATTTACCTTGTTCCGGCATTTTCATATAGCAGCGGATTGCCTGTAAACGCGCTTCTTGTTGCAGGTTTTATTTCAATCGCATGGATGGGCAGATTCAGGTTTACAGCAGGCAAAAAGAACAAACAGTGTGAATAAGTCTTAATGTTCAGGAGTTACAATTGATAAATATTTCAAATATAGCGAAATACATGGGTGGAGTGCCTCTTTACACAGGGGCAAGTTTTCAGATTTATGAGGGCGAAAAGGTCGGTCTTGTAGGCCCAAATGGAGCGGGCAAAACAACATTTTTCAGAATGATTGTCGGAGAAGAGCGGCCTGATGAGGGTGCGATCAGTATTCAGAATAATGTCCGGATAGCATATTTTTCACAGAATGTCGGAGAGATGAAGGGGTGCAGTGCGCTTGAGGAGGTTGTAAGCGGAAATAAAAGAATCAGCGAACTTGCCGCAAAACTCAAAATTTATGAGGAAAAACTGTGTGATCCTGAACTCGATCCGGATGAGTTGCAGAGAGTCCTTGACAAAATGGGTGATGATCAGACTGAGTTCGAAAAATCGGGCGGTTTTGAGATTGAGAACAATGCGCAGACAATCCTTACTGGACTTGGGATAATGCCTGAGGATCACTCCAAACCTGTTGAGGATTTCAGCAGCGGCTGGAAAATGAGAATAGCACTTGCAAAGGTGCTTATTGTAATGCCCGATCTTATTCTAATGGATGAGCCTACAAACTATCTTGACATGGAGACAATACTGTGGCTTGAGGCGTGGCTTCAGAACTTTAAGGGTGCGGTGCTCATGACAACGCATGACCGCGATTTTATGAACAGAGTGGTCAAAAAAATTGTCGAGGTTGCAAATGGCAGTGTTACTACATACTCCGGAAATTACGATTTTTATGAGTTGGAGCGTGCCATACGCGTTAGAAACAATGAAGCTGAATTCAACCGTCAGCAGAGTATGATGAAAAAAGAGGAGGATTTTATTGCGCGGTTCAAGGCCCGTGCAAGTCATGCGGCACAGGTGCAGTCACGGGTGAAGATGCTTGATAAAATCGAAAAGGTGGAGCTTATAGCCGATCAGGATGAGATAAAAATCGAACTGCCGGAAATTTCCCGTGGCGGTAATGATGTAGCTGTCATAAAATCATTAAGCAAGAGCTGGACAAATATGAATGGTTCAGAAAAGCCCGTGTTTAAAGGACTTAATGCATTTGTTCATCGCAGGGACCACATTGCAGTTGTTGGTATAAATGGCGCGGGAAAATCTACATTCTTAAGAGTACTGTGCGGTCAGACACCGCCGTCTGGCGGTGAAGTGATAATAGGTCCAAGTATATCAATTGGATATTTCGGTCAGACAACACTTGAGGAGCTTGATGGCAACAGAACTGTGTTTGAAGTTATTCAAAGTAAATTGCCTCAGACAAAAGACAGTCAGATCAGAAATCTGCTCGCAGCTTTTCTTTTCAGAGGAGATGAAGTATTCAAGAAAATAAAAGTTCTTTCCGGCGGTGAAAAAACGAGGGTTATCCTCTCCTATCTATTGTCAATACCATATAACTGTCTTGTACTCGATGAACCGACAAACCATCTTGACATCCGCTCCCGCGAGATACTGCTTGACACATTGAAACGCTATGAGGGAACACTGCTTCTTGTCAGCCATGACCGTTTCTTCTTACGCGAAATTACCGACCGTGTTTTTGAGGTGGATCATGGTGTGATCAATGTTTATGAGGGAAATTATAATTATTATCTCGAACAGAAGGGACTGAGCAGATAAGGCTTGCAGTCAGATAAAAATGTAGTTTATTTGTAAGCTCATCAATCCTCGCCCCCTAAATCACACCCCGTCGGGTACTCCGATGCGTCGCCCGCAGTGGGACTTCATAAAAATCAAAACCTTACAAGTCCCCCTGCGGGGATTTAGGGGGCGAGATGCAAAATTTACAATTTCATCTGCGTTTTTAGGTTTACTGAATGGATATCCGCTGCGACCCGAATATTGAATTATTTTTATATATCACAGCTGTATAAGTTCCTGAAGCAATACTACTCACATCCAATGTAAATGCTGCGGATGAACTGACAACTTTACCATTGAGATCAATCAGCCTTATATTTACAGATGAATTATCAGAAGAGTTATATGTCAGTTTGTTTTTTGTAAAGCTGAGCGACGTTCCTTTATTATATGTGCGGATATTTCTTTTTACGCTTATTATGGGTTCATTGATAAGCGGCGCGAAATATGGTGCAACTGCGTCAAGTTTCCATTGAACAACTGAAGTCCAGTCATTGGAAAGGATACCACCGGTGTCACCGCTGTTTGGATTGAGGGCCCAGAATGTCCATGAGTAAAAATTATCAGCCATGTATTGAAGGAATTTCCTGAACCATGTGCCGGCTCTGCCCTCATATCCATCCATACTGCTGATTCCTAATTCCCCTATAAAAAGTGGTGCAATATTATCTTTTGCTATATACCCGAAAGCATCACCCCAGATTCCTTCCATATTATTTGGAAATTCATCAACAAAGAACCATGGCTGCTGAAAAACCTCAGGACCGTATTCGTGTGGTGAATATACAAGCTTATCAGGTTTTGAAAGCCTGATCGGATTGTCTCTGACACCCCGCAGGTTGCCGCCCCACCAGTACATTGTTTCTTTATACTGTTCAACACCCTCAATAATAATAAGCACATCAGGATTCTCTGCAAGAATGGCGTTGCCGCATTTCTGGGCTGTAACATTCCAGTCTGTTGCTTCATTGCCTGCGGCCCAGGTAGAGCCTCCGACTGCTGTTTTTCCATGCGGTTCGTTCTCCAGATCGAAACCTATGACTGTCGGATTGTTTTTATATCTTTTAGCAAGCATTACCCAATCGTCAACCCACTGTTTCTCACTTGTTATGTCTGTATACCATAACAGTTCATTCATATAGCCGTCATGTTCACGCGAGTGGTTATCAAGAATAATGACAAGTCCGAGTTCACTTGCATATCTGATGATTTCATCAAGCATTTCAAGGGGTGTCAGGCCGGCGAGTTCTTTGTTAAAGTCAAGCTTGTCGCGTTTGTAGTAGGGGTCTTCACCATAGAAGTTGGGTTTATCGGGCTTTGAATCCTCACGAAACATCTGATTACAAAAGGGAATACGCAGACAGTTGAATCCCATCTCCCTGACCTGATTGAGGACCCCGTGATAATCCCTTGCCCACAATCCATGCGGGAACATATTTGTCGTTTCAAAGCCGAACCAGTTGACACCTGTCAGGCGGACGGTTTCTCCTTTATTATTGTATAATTTTGAACCTTTCGCAGTCAGATAAGATCCGGATGATGAAAAAGAAAATAGCAATAGTAAAGATATTGAAAAGTAGAAAGATTTTGAATCTTTAAAAAAAGACATAGAGCCATCCTCAATGCGTCAGTACATTCACTGGTGCGGTTTTAAAAATATTGTATCAGTGCATAGAGTTAATGGGGGTATTGCCTGATTGCACTGTATTAGTGGAGAACAGATAGTCTGGAGTTCGTAAGGTTTCTCTTTTTAATAAAAATTGAAAAAAGACTTGTAATGGTGATTTAAGGCGTGTATATTAATGTATGAACATATGAACAAGCGTTCATATGAGAATGGAGAAACATGACTGTTAAAAAAGAGCAAAACAGCCCGGCTGTATGTGATTGCACTGTAATTCATGAGGATATTGTGAATGCAGTAAAAAAAGCAATGCCTGAGTCTGAAGGAATTCATAATCTTGCGGATTTTTTCAAAATTCTTGGTGATAGTACAAGGATAGGAATTTTAAGCGCGTTGCAGCGATCTGAAATGTGTGTATGTGATATAAGCGCACTGCTTGACATGACTCAATCCGCAGTGTCACATCAGCTGCGTATTCTCAAGCAGGCAAGGCTTGTCCGGTATCGTAAAGACGGCAAAATTGTTTATTACAGTCTTGATGATAATCATGTGGAAAAAATTCTTTCAATCGGAAGAACTCATCTTCTGGAAGCCTGACTTATGCGCAAGGATAATACTATGTTAACCAGATATTCAATAAAAAATCTTGATTGTACCAACTGTGCCCTGAAGATAGAAAAACATCTTAGAAGTAAAGCTGGCCTTGAGAGTGCTGTTGTAAATTTCGCGGCATCAGAACTCTCTGTTGAAACAGATGATATAACACTTGTCAGAGATGAGGCTGCCAAAGTCGAACCCGGTATTATTATTGACTACTGCACATCACGAAAAACAGCAGATTCTTTAAATATAATTGAGCTTTCACGCGGGCATATCCGTGACATATCGTTTATTGTAATGTCAATTATTCTTCTTGCTGTTCTGCTTGCATCTGAAAGTGATCTGCACGAAATGCATTTGTCAGTATTAGAATACGGTATTGCTTTGACAGCATTTCTGCTATGCGGATACAAAGTGCTGATCAGCGCTGTGAAGACTGTCCTTCGAAAGCAGTGGTTTGATGAGAATGTGCTCATGTCAATCGCATCAATCGGGGCATTTGCAATACATGCGCTTGAAGAGGCAATAGGAGTGATGATTTTCTATCAGATTGGAGAATTACTTCAGAATCTTGCAGTAAGGAAATCCCGCAATTCAATAAGGAAATTAATGGAAATCAGGCCTGATTTTGCGAATATTAAAACAGCCGCCGGATTACACAGGGTATCTCCATCAGAAGTAAACGTTAATGATATTATAACAGTGAAGCCGGGAGAAAAAATACCACTTGACTCCGAGGTAATTGAGGGCCGCTCTGCAGTTGACACATCAGTTCTTACCGGAGAATCCGCTCCGCTTGAAAAAACAGCCGGAGACATAGTTCTTGCCGGTGAAATCAATCTCAGTGGAGTTATTACACTTCGGGTGATGAAGTGTTTTGAAGAATCATCAGTCGCGAAAATTCTCAGGATGGTCGAACAAGCATCGGAGAAGAAGGCAAAAACAGAAAACTTTATCACAAGTTTTGCAAAGTACTATACTCCGGCAATTGTCGGACTCGCATTACTCGTTGCAGTAATTCCGCCTCTTTTAATTAATGGCGAAGCATTTACAACATGGATATACAGGGCGCTTGTACTTCTGGTTATCTCATGTCCGTGCGCGCTTATTATCTCCATTCCGCTTGGCTATTTCGGCGGAATCGGAGGCGCGTCAAGGAGGGGAATCCTGATAAAAGGATCAATGTATATTGACGTGCTGGCAAATGTAAAGCATGTGATATTTGATAAAACAGGAACATTGACAAAAGGATCGTTCGCGATTAAAAAGATTGTTTCGCTCTGCGGCTTATCAGAACAGGAACTGCTTAAAATAGCCGCTGTTGTTGAATCCCATTCAAATCATCCTGTCGCAAAATCAGTTGTTCGCATGTACAAAGAGCACTATGGCAGTCTTGAAAATGCAGTGATTACCCAGTATTCTGAAATCCCAGGCGCTGGTATCACTGCATATGTTGACAATAAAAAAATCGCAGCAGGAAATGAGTTCCTGATGAAAAAAGAGAGTGTGACATTTGATGCTGTTGATGTAAAAGAGACTGTACTGTATCTGTCGATAGATGATAAAATTGCGGGATATATGATCATTGGCGATGAAATCAAGGATGATGCGGAAGTCTGCATCAAAAGAATAAGAGATGCCGGAATAAATGATATTACTATGCTGACTGGTGATAACAGGTATACAGCAGCTTCCGTGGCGGAAAAGCTCTCTATTCAGACATTTTATGCAGAATTATTACCTGAAAATAAGGTAGAGCTTCTGGAGGAAGTCTGTAAAAGAAAAAAGCAGAAAGGTACAGTGGCATTTGTCGGTGACGGTATCAATGATGCGCCGGTTCTTGCCCGTGCTGATGTCGGAATAGCAATGGGAGCTCTTGGAACTGATGCTGCAATAGAGAGTGCAGATGTTGTGCTTATGACAGATCATCCGTCAAAAGTGGCAGAAGCAATCATGATCGGAAGAAAAACCCGCTCGATTATAATTCAGAATATTATAATTGCACTCGGTATAAAAATAGTAGTTTTACTCTCAGGCATGGCAGGTTTTGTATCTATGTGGGGTGCAGTTTTTGCTGATGTCGGTGTGGCACTGATTGCAGTGATGAATTCAACACGTGCGTTACATTTTAAATATATGGAGATTACAAGTGATAGAAAATCTTAAGCCTCTTTACAATGCGACACTTCGCCCTTTTGCAAAGCTGTGCAATAGAGCTGGTATTCATCCGAACCATATTACACTTTCAGGGACACTGTTTTTCATTGTAGCCGGTTATTTCAGCGCTGTCGGAAGATGGTATTGCGCCTTAGTCATGGTCATTCTCGGCGGAATTTTTGATGGACTTGACGGTGTACTTGCGCGGGAATCGGGAAAAAAATCAACATTTGGCGCAATACTTGATTCGAGCTGTGACAGGATTACAGAGATTGCGCTGATACTTGGGCTTCTTGCCTATTATTTAACAAACGATATACATTCGTTCTGGGGTCCCGTCCTTTGCTTTACAGGGATGAGCGGCTCTCTTATGGTAAGTTATGTGAAGGCAAGGTGTGAGGGAGTTGATGTTCCATGTAAATCCGGAATCCTTCAGAGGCCCGAACGGCTGATACTGCTATGTATAGGACTGCTGCTTGGAGTGGAAGTAATGTTCTGGATTCTTCTTGTTATTACTGTATTTTCAATATTTACAGCA